>Ga0228703_1001092_pt1 | contig 17309 bp, 18 predicted proteins | sample McNCre217_Aug_MG_3_FD_178020 | JGI IMG/M metagenome (GOLD analysis project Ga0228703, IMG submission 178020) | Freshwater microbial communities from McNutts Creek, Athens, Georgia, United States - 29-17_Aug_MG | ecosystem: Environmental > Aquatic > Freshwater > Creek | place: USA: Georgia... | reverse complement strand
TTGGTGACCATGAAAAAGTCTCTTTGTGAAAGCCTGAAAATAGAGGCATGAACGATACAACAAAACCCAGTTGGCTTGCAGCCTTGCACGTGTACCTCGAACCTGCGTCTTGGCGCATGTTGTGCCTTGGGTTTTCAGCAGGTTTGCCACTGTTGTTGGTCTTGGGTACGCTGAGTTTTCGCCTGCGCGAAGCGGGCATTGACCGCAGCACGATTGGGTTTTTAAGCTGGGTCGGTTTGGCTTATGGCTTCAAGTGGGTGTGGTCACCCTTGGTGGACCGTTTGCCTTTGCCCTTGCTCACCCACTGGCTAGGTCGACGTCGCAGTTGGTTGCTATTGGCACAAAGCACGGTCATGGCCGGTTTGGTTGGCATGGCATTGCTCGACCCGCAAGTGGCTTTAGAACCTGTGGTGTGGTGTGCGCTTGTTGTGGCGTTTGGCTCGGCCACACAAGACATTGCGCTGGATGCTTTTCGCATCGAATCAGCAGACACCCAACACCAAGCTGCCTTAGCGGCCACCTACCAAACCGGCTACCGCTTAGCGATGATTTGGGCCGGTGCTGGTGTGTTGTGGGTGGCGGCCCGTGCTTCGGGTGCCGACGAAACCGCCTATCAACATGCCGCATGGCAAACCGCTTACTTGGTCATGGCCGCCTCCATGAGCGTGGGTGTTCTCACGGTGTTGCTTTCGCCAGAGCCTGCCTTGCGCGAATTGCCTCCTGCACGCAATGCGGCAGAGTGGTTGCGCGGTGCCTTGATTGAACCTTTTGCGGAGTTCATTCGCCGCTACCGCTGGCAAGCGGCGCTCATCTTGGGGCTCATCGCCGTCTACCGCATCAGCGATGTGGTCATGGGCATCATGGCCAATCCGTTTTATGTGGATATGGGTTACACCAAAGACGAAGTGGCCGCCGTCACCAAAGTGTTTGGCGTCATCATGACCTTGTTGGGTGCATTCATCGGTGGCGTGCTGTCGATGCGTTTGGGTGTGATGCGCATCCTCATGCTGGGCGCTGTACTCAGCGCCTTGACCAATTTGCTGTTTGCTTGGCTGGCCACACGCGGACATGACCTGACGGCATTGGTATGGGTCATTTCGGCAGACAACTTAGCCAGTGGCATTGCATCGGCTGCATTCATTGCGTATTTGTCGAGCCTCACGAATGTGAATTACTCAGCCACGCAATACGCGTTGTTTAGCTCCATGATGTTGTTGGCCCCCAAATGGTTGGCTGGTTTTTCGGGTGTGTATGTCGATGCCCACGGCTATGAAGCATTCTTCACCAGCACAGCGTTGTTGGGTGCACCTGTGTTGCTGTTGGTGTGGTGGGCGTCGCGCGTGGCGCCACGCTGATTTACCTCGTCTTTACCTTGCGTTCAGATAAGCACACACTTGGCAAGGCATGATGAACCCACCATGAATACCTTGCTTTTGATAGAAGACGACCACCGCTTGGCCAATATGGTGAGCGAGTACCTCGAACAATCCGGCTTTGCGGTGCAACACGCGCCCAATGGCTTGAACGGACTCAAGACCCTGCAAGACATCCAGCCGTCCATGGTCTTGCTCGATTTGATGCTGCCCGACATCGACGGCTTAGAGGTTTGCAAACGCATCCGTGCCTTGCCGGGTGCACTGGCACAAACGCCTGTGCTCATGCTCACGGCCAAAGGCGACCCAATGGACCGCATCGTGGGCCTAGAGCTCGGCGCTGATGACTACCTGCCCAAACCGTTTGAACCTCGCGAATTGCTCGCGCGCATTCGCGCCGTGCTGCGACGCCATGCGCCACAAGAAGCCGCCGAAGCTTCGCACCAAACTTTGAAATTCGGCTCTATTGAACTCGACCGCGATGCCCGCACCGTCAGCGTGCGCGGCCAAGTGTGCGACCTCACCTCTTACCAGTTTGATTTGCTGTGGGTTTTGGCAGAGCGCGCAGGGCGGGTGTTGTCGCGTGACCAAATCATGGAAGCCGTGCGTGGCCGAGAGTTAGAAGCCTTTGATCGCTCAATTGACGTACACATGGGTCGTATTCGTGCCGCCATTGAAGACGACGCCAAAGCACCCAAACGCATCCTCACCGTGCGTGGTGTGGGCTATGTGTTTGCCAAACAACAAGACTGACATGACCACCTCTAGCCGTTCATTGCACTTGCCGTTGTATGTGCGCATTTGGTTGGCCGTGGTGTTCGCCGTGGCGGTTCTCACCTTGCTCACCGGTTGGGTCATGCGCATGTCGGCCGAACCCCCGTTGCGCGAAGTGATGGTGCGTAACGCGTCGGGCGAATTGGTGGGCGAAGGCAAAGCGCGTTTACGTCCGCTGGACAATCTGCCCGTTGAGGCACCGCCAGTGCAAGACCCAGAGATGCCCCACCCACCCGGACACTTTGGTTCAGGCCCTGAATTCATGGTTCGCATGCACAACGGCGAACTGATGCATGTGCATTTGCCACGCCCCCCTCGTAGCTTTTGGTCGCGTCCACCTTTTGGTTTTGCTTGGACATTGGGCTTGGTCGGATTGGCTGTGGCGCTGGGCACTTACCCCATCGTGCGGCGTCTGACACGCCGCTTAGAAAACTTGCAAAAAGGTGTGGAGCAATGGGGCACCGGTAACTTGTCAGCTCGCGTCGCGGAACAAGGCAACGACGAAGTGGCTTACCTCGCGCAACGCTTTAACCATGCGGCTGAGCAAGTGGAGCAATTGGTCACATCGCATAAATCGTTGTTGGCCAATGCCTCGCATGAACTGCGCTCGCCCCTCACGCGTATTCGCATGGGGTTGGAGCTCATGGGTGACTCTCCTTCCCCGGCCATGAAGGCTGAAATTTCGCGCAGCGTGGGCGAACTGGACCAACTGATTGATGAAATCTTGCTGGCCAGTCGACTCGATGCCAAAGAAGCCGACCTAGGCACCATCGAACCCGTGGACTTGACGGGCCTCGCCAGTGAAGAGTGCGCACGTGTCGACGCGCATTTGGAGCTCGGCTTTGACCCACGCAGCATCACCGTTCCTGGTGTACCCAAGTTATTGCGCAGGGTGTTGCGCAATTTGCTAGAAAACGCACGCCGCTACAGCACCTCAGACATTGAGGTGCAGCTCTCCACTCTCCACGACAGCCAACGAGATTGGGTGCGTTTGTGTGTATGTGATCGTGGCCCAGGCGTGCCGCCAGATTTGCGTGAACGTATCTTCGAGCCGTTTTATCGTTTGCCCGGCGCCAGCGAGCGCGAAGGTGGCGTGGGCTTAGGTTTGTCGCTGGTTAAATCTATCGTGCAACGCCATGGCGGCAGTGTGCGTTGCGAAGACCGTGAAGGCGGTGGTGCGCGATTCGTGGTGATGCTGCCAGCCTAAATCAGCGCTCAAATCCCGCCGCCAATTGATTCACCATCTCAGCCGCAGAACATTCTGCACACCCTGAGCGGTTCATACCCGACCACAAGGGCGTGAAGTCATCACGTTGATTCGCTTCGGCTTTCGCCCGTAGCGGAGCTATGCTTTGCGTCGCCATCGGGAATGCAGGAGCTGCTGTGTTTTGCGCTCCTAGTTCTTGCATGACACGGTTGATCATTCCGCGCGCCAAACCCCCTGTGAACAAATTGGTCAACGCCGTCGGGGCATTCACATCCCGCAAGCGCGCACGATGCAGCGGGCTGGTTTTGGCCTCGTGGCACAACAAGAACGAAGTACCCACTTGCACAGCCGAGGCGCCCGCAGCCATCGCCGCATGCACGCCGTGTGCATCGGCAATGCCGCCTGCTGCAATGATGGGCACGTGAATGTGTGCTGTCAGTTGTTGAAGCAAAGGCAACAAACTCGACTGCATCGTCACATCCCGGTCGAGAAAGTGACCACGGTGTCCGCCTGCTTCAAGGCCTTGTGCAATCACGGCATCGACCCCGTGAGCGACCAGCCATTGCGCTTCATTCAGCGTGGTGGCCGACGACGCGACAAATGAACCTCGTGCTTTGACACGCGCCAACAAAGGTTGGTTCGGCAGCCCAAAATGAAAGCTCACCACCCTAGGCGAGAACTCTTCTAAGATTTCCGCCATCTCCTCATCGAACGGACGACGCCCTGCTGCCGCTGGAATGGTGGATGGGTCAATGGCAAATTCTTGGTAATAGGGTTGCAATGCAGCCTGCCACTTCAACTCAGCGTCTGATGTATGAGCAGGCGCTTGGTGACAAAAGAAATTCACGTTGTAGGGCAAACCACTTGCTTGCAACACTTGCAATTCACGTCGCAAACTTTGCGCATCCAACATCGCTGCGGGCAAGGAGCCCAGACCACCAGCAGCACTCACCGCCACCGCCAAGCTGCTGTCTTGCACACCGGCCATGGGGGCCTGTATCAGGGAGTGTCGTAGGCCAAGAATGGTGTTGAGTTGCATCTCAGCCTTTCTCATCACAGCAAGCGGTACACACGCTCGGCTGACACATCTTCTAGGCAACGCATGTGACCGAGCGGACACGTGCGTTCATAGCAAGGCGCACAAGCCAAAGGGGGTTGGTAGTTCTTATCAACACGCAACCACACCACGCGTGCACGATCATTCAGGGGTGGCGTGTGTTCAGGGCTAGAAGAGCCAAACACGGCCACTTGTGGCACACCGAAGGCGGCGGCGACATGCATCAAACCCGAATCATTGCTAACCACGCGAAACGCATAAGCAATCAGCGCAAAGGCTTGCATCAAATTGGTTTGACCTGCCAAATTAAAGCAGTGACCGGGTTTGGTTGCGTTAGCCACCGTGGCTATTTCTTGGCAGATGTCGAACTCTTTGTTGGAACCGAGCAAAAAGACAGGTCGATCAATCTTGCCTGCCAACTCGGCAAAGTGTTTCGCTGGCCAACGTTTGGCGGGGCCGTATTCGGCACCAGGCGCAAACACCACAAAACTATGCTTGGCCAGCGTCGGCAACGTGGGCATGTGGGTGGCGAGTTGCTCTAGCGCTTCATCCAACACACCGACAGGCGCCTTGAGCACGGGCCGCAAATCGCCCACCAGTTTCATCGGACCACTACGGCTTTGACCTACTAGGCTCAAAGCGGCATACCACTCCACCATGGGTGGACGTTCTTCGGTGTCGGGGTTGTCTAAGCGATCGGTCAATAGCCCGAAACGCATTTCGCCGGTGTAGCCCACACGCTTAGCGATGCCTGCCATCCAGGGCAGCAAGGCGCTTTTCAAAGAATTCGGGCAGACGTACGCCACATCAAACTTGCCGCGCAATTGGTTGGCCAATTTGATGCGCCCTATGAGCTGCAAGCCACCGTGTTTGAACGGCATCTCAATTACCTCCGCCACGCCTGGCATGACTCGGTAGACCGGCGCAATCCAAGGCAAAGCAGCGACAGTGAGGCGCTCGCCGCGCGCAGCCAAGCGGCGCAGCAAGGGTTCGGTCATCACTGCATCCCCAATCCATTGGGGGGCAATGATGAGCGCGTTTTTAGTGACCGTGGCCAACGTGCTCGCCGGCTTTGAGTTTGTACTCGGTGCCGCAGTAAGGGCACTTGGCAACGCCTGTGCTGGCCACATCCAAGTAGACCTTGGGGTGGCTGTTCCAAAGTTTCATGTCGGCCTTGGCGCTAGGGCAGTACACGCCGCCGTTGCCGTTCAAGTCTTTAGCCAAGAGTTCAACTGTGTTGCTCATTTTTTAAACCTTTGTCAGCCAGTGTGCGTACTTAGGGTTGCGGCCGTTGACGATGTCAAAGAACGCATTTTGAATTTTTTCAGTGATTGGGCCACGGCTGCCTGCGCCCAACTGGATGCGGTCGAGTTCGCGAATCGGCGTCACTTCAGCAGCTGTGCCGGTGAAGAAGGCTTCGTCAGCGATGTACACCTCGTCACGGGTGATGCGCTTTTGCACGATCTCAAGGCCTAGGTCTTTGGCGATGTGGAACACTGTGTTGCGCGTGATGCCATTCAAAGCGCCAGCAGACAGGTCGGGTGTGTAGATCACGCCGTCTTTCACGACGAAGATGTTTTCACCAGCGCCTTCAGACACAAAGCCTGAGGTGTCAAGCAACAGGGCTTCGTCGTAACCTTCGTCGGTCACTTCCATGTTGGCCAAGATGGAGTTGGTGTAGTTGCTCACGGCCTTGGCTTGCGTCATGGTGATGTTGACGTGGTGACGGGTGTAGCTTGAGGTCTTCACGCGAATGCCGCGCTTCATGCCCTCTTCACCCAAGTAGGCACCCCAAGGCCAAGCAGCGACCATTGCGTGGATGGTGTTGCCTTTGGGGCTGACGCCCAGTTTCTTGTCGCCAATCCAAATCAGGGGGCGCAAGTAGCCGCTTTCCAAATGGTTGTCGCGAATCACGGCGCATTGCGCTTCGTTCAACTGCTCTTTGGTGAACGGAATGTTCATGCGCAAAATCTTGGCGCTGTTGAACAGTCGGTCGGTGTGTTCTTGTAAACGGAAGATGGCGGTGCCTTGCTCGGTTTTATAAGCGCGCACGCCTTCGAATGCGCCGCAACCGTAGTGCAAGGTGTGGCTCAACACGTGGATCTTGGCTTCGCGCCAATCGACCATCTGGCCGTCCATCCAGATTTTGCCGTCACGGTCAGACATGGAGGGAGGGAGCACGCTCATGAGATTTCCTTTGGACTGATGTTTGTTGTGGTCGCCAGTTTTGGCGTAGTGCTTCATTTTAGCGGGGCTAAAGCTAGCTGATAGAGCCCGCTGATTCAAAGCGCTAGTCGTTGGCCGCGTGGCTGACGGGCTCGACGTCGGTGGCTTGAAAGGGTCGGTCTAAGGTCCAGCTTTGGAGCTTGCCTTGCGCAAACACGCAACGCACCACGGATTGGCTGCCATCGCGCCAGCTGAACACCTCGGGCTGAGCACCTTGCTCGGTTTCTGCTTGCCCCAGTGCGCGAGTCATGGCGATGACGTGCATCAAGCTGACACCCGCTTTGAGCTTGGCATTGAGCATGACGGCACTGTCCACAAAGCCAATGGGGCGGTTACTCGCCCGCTTCATGATTTGCACCAAACGCGTGAAATACAGCAGCAGCCACATCACACACCCCGAGACGACCAAGGCAATGCCCATCCAGCCAAGCGTTTGCCAAGCCCATGCGGTGAGGCCCACGGCGCCAATGGGCACCCAGTATCTTTGAAAGTTCATGCCTGCATTGTCTCAGGCCCGACAGCGCAGGGTGACCCGTAACCCACCCAAGTCGGCTGACTTGCCTACCTGCACATCAACCTTCTTCAAACTGGCGATGTGGCGCACGATGGACCAGCCCAAGCCGCTGCCCGTGGCTTGAGTGCCCAAAACGCGGAAAAAGCGCTCGCCCAAGCGGGGCATATCGGCACTGGAGAGCCCTGGGCCGCTGTCTTGCACAGTCACTTGCACGTGATTGGCGTCTAAACGCTGCAAGTCAATGCGGACCAACGCGCCTTCGGGGCTGTAGCGCAAAGCGTTGTCAATTAAATTGCGCAGCAAAATTTGCCACAGCGTGCTTTGGCCATTCACTTGCAGCGGCTCAGGCGCCAGCAGCTCCAACGTTTGACCACGTCGCAAAGCGTCGGGCGTGAGGTCGGCCATGACTTGCTGGGCCAACTGGTCTAGGCGGAAAGGCTCTGAAGCCACATCTTGCGGGCCTTCGACGCGGGCCAACGTGAGCAACTGCTCAACCACCCGCGATGCACGGTCGCAGCCAAGCAACGTGTCTTGCAAGGCCTGTTGGCGTACTTGGTCATGAGCGGCGGATGTGAGCGCCACCTGCGCTTGGGCACGAATCGCGGCAATGGGAGTCCGCAACTCGTGGGCCGCGTCAGCAGTGAAGCGGCGCTCGGTCTCTAAGCGTTGGGCCAAGCGCTGTAACAAATCGTTGAGCGCATCCAACATAGGCTGCACCTCTTGTGGGGTATCCGGCAAGCTCACGGGCGTGAGGGTTTGCGAGTCACGTTTGAGTAGCGCTTGGCGCAGGCGTTGTAAAGGCTGTAGACCTGAGCGCACATTCCACCAAAGCCCCATCAATAACAAAGGCAAAGCAACTGTAAGCGGTGGCAGAAATCCCCGCATAACAGCGCGCAGAATTTCGTCGCGGCTGTCCATCCGCTCGGCCACATAAATCTGCACATCCCGATCGCGGCCAGGCGCGGCAAAGATGCGCCACGATTTGCCATCCAACAAAGTGAGGGTTTGAAAACCTGCCTTGTGTTGCGCCATAGGCTCGTGGGCCACATTGGGTGAATGCATGACCAAGCGGTTTTCGTCAAACACTTGGTAGGCCACACGATGTGCATATTTGTGCAAAGTGGGTGCATCCAACAGGGGCTCATCGTCGTCTGGCGTCGCGTTTTGTTGCACCACCAACAAGGCAGCGGATTGCGCCAAATGGGCATCAAGCAACTCATCAACTTCATGCTGCGCTTCAACCCAAACAAAGGCAGCGGTGGCCAGCCACACCACCAAGACGCCACCGAAGGTGCGCGTGAGTAGGCGCTGTTGCAATGAAAAATTTTGAGACATGCTGCTGATCCGCGTATCAAGACATGACGATGTAACCCACACCGCGCACGGTGTCGATCAACCCGGCCCCCATCTTGCGACGCAGGTGGTGAATATGAACTTCGATGGTGTTGCTCTCCACTTCGTGCCCCCAGCGGTAGAGATGCTGCTCCAACTGCTCACGTGACAACACACGACCCGCATTGAGCAACAAAGCTTGTAGCAAATCGAACTCGCGAGTGGACAAGCTGATGGCCTCGCCTGCACGAGTCACCTGTCGTGCGGCGGGGTCCATCGTCACGTCACGCACCTGCAGCAAGGTTTGTGCTTTGCCGTGGGCGCGGCGCACCAAGGCATGCAGGCGGGCAGCAAGCTCATCCAAGTCCACAGGTTTGATCACATAATCGTCCGCACCCAGGTTGAGCCCTTCAATGCGTTGCGCCACGGTGTCGCGCGCGGTCAGCACCAGCACAGGGGTATCAATGGCTCGGGCGCGTATCGCCTTCAACACAGCCAAGCCATCTTGCCGTGGCAAGCCGATGTCCAGCACTGCCGCTTGATGTTGAGCGCTCAGCAACTCACGCTCAGCAGCCACGCCATCGCGGACCCAATCCACTTGAAAGCCTCGCTGGTCTAGGCCCGCACGCAGGCCGCCACCCAGCAGTTCATCATCCTCGGCCAGAAGAATTCGCATAGCCTCGCCACATCGGTCGCAGGGCTTGTGGCCCGCGCCACACGCGCAACATCACCACCAACCCCACATGCACACACACCACAGCCATAGTTGTGTTGCCCAAGCTTTCGTGCAGTTCTTGCAGGGCATCGTTCAACCAACCATCGCCTAAAAGTTCATTGTAGGTAGCCCACCCGCTGGCAATAGCCACCGTGCTGAAGGCATAAATAGTCAACACTGCGGCGCTGAGCACCCAACTGCTGGCACCCACCCAGAAGTTACGGGCAAGCCATTCGCCCTGCTTGATTTTGGTGACCCACACACGCCACATCGCCACGCGGCGCAGCAAGATGCGCCATCGAGCCGAAGCGGGCCCGACCCAGCCCCACACCAATCGAAACGCCAACACTGCGGCCAAGCTATAACCGCTGTAAACATGCACCAAACGCCAATATTCAGACTCTGATGTGACGTACGAAATCAAAAACGCCAAAGCCATGCTGACATGCGCGAGACGCGTGCCTAAGTCGACCACTGGCTTGGGTTGTGTGGACACAGGTGTGGGAATTGCCCCCGTCACTTGTGTCGGATTTAAAACGGTATGGTTCATTTTGGAATCCTCACACGATCTTCCTCAAAGTCGCCTTGTGCGGCATCGCGATGGCAAGCTGTGCAGTTTGTTGAGCTTTTGATGGAGGCTCTCCTGAAAGTGGCAGCGCTCACCTCGCGGTGCTTGCGCTCGAACCAAGCAGCACGGGTGATGCGGTCAAGTGGCGGCTCTTCTCGTGCCCGTTTGCCTTGGCCGCCGTAGGTTTGCAGCCAGGTGTCGATTTGCTTGAGCGTGACAACATCTAACGAAGCATCGCTGCCGTAATGTTTGTCTAGCCCATGCATGAGGCGTTGCCATGAAGCTTTGGGCAGCAAGTTGGGCGGAAATGCCAAGTGGCAGCTACCGCACTCTTGGGTATACACCGCAGGTGGAGTTGGGCCTTTGTAGTTGTCCGCCCATGACGCGCTGATGCTTAAAAATGCTGCGGCAACCAAAGTGCGCAACAAATATGAAGATGCGAAATGCATGACAACCTCCAATCAACGCAAAGTGATGAGCCAAGCCAACACATCGGCTTTTTCAGCGGCGGTGCATTCACGCGCTAGTACATCTTTGCAATTGCGGCGAAACCACTTTTCCACTTTGGCGCTGTCAGTGAAGCGCTTGGTATTGGCAGCAGGGGCCAGTGGTTCAATTGCTTTGTCTGTGCTGGCATGACGGCCACCCCCCTTGGGCGATTGACCATGACAGCTGGTGCATTGCCACTCTTGGCCATGACTGGCTTTGAAAAATGTTTCACCTTTTGCTGCATTGGCGGCTTGCCCAGATTGCGCGGTGTAGCTCGCCAGCAACTCGGCAGGCGTTGCCGCCAACGCATTGAGCGAAAAAAATAACAGTCCTGCAAAAAACTTTGGAAGCATGGTTTTGCACCTTTCAAAACCGATGCTAGTGAAGGCGTCTTAGGGTTTTCTTAAGACTGTCTTAATCTGACGTCTGCACACTTTCGCTATTCGTTATGGATGGAGTAGGTATGTCACGTTCTGTTTTGAAACCACAAGCAATCGCCTGGTTACTAGCCACTACAGGCTTTCTCACCGGATGTGGTGGAGGCGGCGGCGGGGGTGACAGCGACGCTTCTTGGTCCACTAACCCAGCAGGGGCCGCCACTTTCAATGGCGCAACTGCCGCTTATCAGGGCTCCATCAGCGGCTTGGGCTCCATAGTGGTCAATGGTGTGCGCTTTGAAACCACCGACGCTGTGGTCTACGACAGCGATGATTTCAGCACCAGTTACGACAACAACACGTCCACGTTCAGTAGCCCTTTGGCGTTGGGCATGACCGTCGCATTGTTTGGCGATGTAGACGATGCCCAAAGCCTTGGGCGTGCCGCCCGCATTCGTGTGGTGGGCGGGGTGCGTGGCACGATGGACAGCATCACCGCGTCGACCATTGTCCTACCAACTCAAGTGGTTCAAATCAACTCTGCCACGACCTACGGTGGCACATCCGACGGCACCTTAAGTGGCACAGCCGTGACGACTTATTCTGACTTGACAGCACTTGTTAGTGCTCATCCATTGCTGACTGTGTATGGCCTTCCCCAAGCAGATGGCAGCTTCTTGGCCACCCGCGTTGTGGTGACGAACGCTGCAACACATGCGTTGGATGTGGCCGTTCGCGGCACCATCACCGCCATTGCAGGGAGTACGTACACGGTACAAACAGGCCAAAGTTCAAGCATCACCGTGGACTGCAACGCTTGCACAATTCAGCCCACGGGCAACACGCCCGTGGTGGGTGACGCAGTGCGTGCACTCGCAACCAGCAGCGCAAACTGGAACGGCACCACGCTGACAGCCTCGCGTTTGCAGTTGCTCAACGCCTCTTATCTCACCAGCTTCCATGGTGCCCCCAGTGCGTCGACCTACGCCAAGATCAAAGGCATTGCCACCCAGTCGAACGGGAATTGGTATGTGGGAGGAGTTCAAGTCAGCGGTGCCGCATTGACAGCCAACACCCTTTACGAAATCAAAGGCACTTGGTCAGGCTCGGTGTTGACGGCATCTCGGGTAGAGGTAGAAGGCCAGCGCAGTTTCACCAACAGCTCGGGCCAAGCTTTAACTTATGCCAACGAGTTTTATGGCGCCGTCAGTAACCTGAACGGCAACACCTTCACTGTTCAAGGCGTAAACGTAGATGCAAGCGCTGCCTACTTTCCAAACAGCTCAATTGCCAACCTCAGCAATGGCTCTTTTGTGGAAGTCAAAGGCAACTATGTGAGCGGCACTTTGACCGCGACAAAAGTAGAGATCAAATACGCATCGAACAGCAACGCCAGCTCCGGCCGCGTGTTTGAAATGTACGGCCAGGTCGGTGCATGGTCTGGTGTCAACAGCACGTTCAACTTGACACGATTGGGCGTGACCTACACCGCACAAACTTCAGCCAATACACGCTTCAAATATGGCACGCCAAGCAACGGTAGCTATGTGGAAGTCAAAGGCTATATGGACGCCAACAACGTCTTCCAAGTCATCAAGCTAGAGCTGAAAAACGGATACCACGATTTCGACGACTGAGTGCTTTAACTCAGCTCGCGCACCAAAGCGATGGCCTCGTCCACGCGCTCTACCGCGTGGACCTTCAAGCCCTCAATCGGTTTTTTAGGCGCATTCGCTTTAGGGATGATGGCAACGCTGAAACCCAATTTGGCTGCTTCTTTCAGCCGTTCCTGCCCACGCGGCGCAGGACGCACCTCACCGGCCAAGCCCACTTCGCCAAACGCGATAAAGCCTTGGGGCAACGGTTTACCGCGCAAGCTGCTTTGAATCGACAGCAAAACAGATAAGTCGGCTGCTGGCTCGCTGATACGCACCCCACCCACTGCGTTGACAAACACATCTTGGTCCATGCACGCCACGCCCGCGTGGCGGTGTAACACGGCCAACAACATCGCCAAGCGGTCCCGATCTAAACCGACACTCAAGCGTCGCGGCGATGGCCCACCGGTATCGACCAACGCTTGCACCTCCACCAACATGGGACGCGTGCCCTCAAGCGTGACCAACACGCAACTGCCAGGCACGGGCTCGGTGTGCTGACTTAAGAAAATGGCACTCGGGTTGCTCACGCCTTTCAACCCTTTTTCGGTCATGGCGAACACACCAATCTCGTTCACTGCGCCAAAACGATTTTTGATGGCACGCACCAAGCGATAGCTTGAATGCGTGTCGCCTTCAAAGTACAAGACGGTATCCACCATATGCTCCAACACACGTGGACCAGCCAAGGCGCCCTCTTTGGTCACATGCCCCACCAGCACCACCGCTGTCCCCGTGGACTTGGCCATGCGCGTGAGATGCGCCGCGCATTCGCGCACCTGCGCCACTGACCCCGGCGCACTGGTGAGCTGTTCAGAGTACACAGTTTGAATAGAGTCCATCACCACCACTGCGGGCTGCAGCTTGTCGACGGTGGCCAATATTTTTTCGAGCTGTGTTTCGGCCAACACTTGCACTTGGCTGTGGTCGAGCCCCAAACGACGCGAGCGCAAAGCGACTTGTGAAGCAGACTCCTCGCCTGTGACATACAAGGTGCTCATGCCACTGCGCTGCAAGCCGTCCATGGCTTGCAAGATCAAGGTGGATTTGCCAATGCCGGGGTCGCCGCCAATCAGCACCACACCACCTTCGACCATGCCGCCGCCCAACACACGATCAAGTTCTTCTTGACCGGTGGGTGTGCGTGTGACGTCTTGTGCCTCGATGTCTGAAAGCAGGGCCACTTCAGAGGCAGGTGCCAAGGCGGCCATGCCCGCATAGCGGTTTTTGGTGGGGGCAGCGGTTTCCACCGCACTTTCAATCAGCGTGTTCCACGCACCGCACGAGGGACATTTGCCCAACCATTTAGCGCTAATGCCGCCACAGTCGGTGCAGGTGTATTGAGTTTTGTCTTTGGCCATGATGCAATATTACTGGATAAATACCCAGCACTCAATCTCCCAGATCAAACTTCCAGATTCAATAATGAGTTCTTTTGGTTTTACTTAAAAATATAAATTCATGATTTAGAGATAATCTTTGGCAGTTCACTGAATAAAGCCAAGCCATGCTTTCATCGTCCATCGGTCGTCATCACCGTCTACTCAAACGCTGTTGCTTTATCACTGCGCTGACCGTGCTGTTGCTGTTGTTCTCGCATGAAACACGTGCTCAAACTGAAACTCTTAGGCTTGAAACATGGCGTGTTGAAGATGAGGCGCGATGGCACCAACAAATACTGCCCATATTCCATCGCACGCATCCATCGATCAAGATCACCACACGAACATCTTTGGCAACCGACTATGACTCAACGCTCTTGCTCCGACTCGCAGCCGGTACTGCGGGTGACTTAATCACCTGCCGCCCTTTTGATCAATCCCTTGCGCTCTACAACAAAGGCTATCTGCAAGATATCACCGCGATGCCTGAACTTCGCAAATTTCGCAGTTACGGAAAAATTGCGTGGACCACTTACTACGCAGACCGAGTTTTTTGCATGCCTGTCGCCGCAGTCATGACTGGCTTCTTTTTCAACACCCAAATTTTCAAAGAGCTTAACCTCACCCCGCCTCACACGGAAGAAGAACTATTCGATGCGTTGGCCATTATCAAACGCTCCGGTAAATATCTACCTTTGGCGTTTGGGACTAAAGAAGCATGGCAATCTTCGCAAATCCTATTTGCGGGCATGGGCCCCAACCACTGGCATGGTGAACAAGGGCGTATCAATTTGCTAACAGGGCGTGCCAAATTTACCGATGCTGCATACGTTGATGCATGGCGTGCACTTGCCAAAATTTCTGCGTACTTGCCAGAGAACCACAAAAATATCGGCGAAAGAGAAGCGCGTGAGCTGTTTCTCAATGGTCAAGCCGCTATTTATCCAGCTGGTTCATGGGAAATTCCGTTTCTCTCCGCATCAAATAGGTCTGCTCACTTTGCCGTTTTTGCACCGCCACCTAAGCACAGTGAACATAACTGTCACGTCCTGAGTCATTTGGACCTTGGGATAGGCATCAATGCAAAAAGCACCCATCCAGAACAAGCTGCAACGTTTCTAGCCTGGCTTAGCGGCGGTAGTTTTGCTCAAACGCTATCAAACAGCTTGCCAGGATTTTTTCCTCTCTCTAACCATTCTGTAGAAATTAACAACCCGCTCGCCAAAGAAATGATGTCGTGGCGCCAGCAATGCGACACCTCCATCAGAATCAACAGTCAATTTCTGAATCAAGCTTGGCCAAGTTTGGAACAAGAGCTCTGGCGTGTCAGCGCACAAGTGATGCGCCAAGAAATTACGCCCGAAGAAGCGGCAAAGCACATTGCAGATGGAGTCGACAAATGGTTCAAACCCATTTAAATCCTCTGCCCTCAACCACTGAGCGAGTTGTGCATCTGTGCCGTCTCCTTTTAGTTTGGGGCATCTACAACGCTGCATCTGCTCATGCCGCACCTTGGCATCTGGAGTCGGCAGGCCCCAACACGCCTCCTGCATCCATCGAAACAGCGGCCATGACACCTGGCAGCCATGCGATCACCGTCGCCGTGATTGACAGCGGAGTCATTGCCGAACACCCTGCGTTGAAGGGCGTTCTACTCCCGGGGTTTGACATGGTCGCTGGGTCCCGAAATTCACGCGGCGAACGATCGCCCAACTTTGCACCAGACCCCAAAGATGCCACTTGCAGACAAAAACTTGTGTCAGCTTCATTTCGCACACATGGCACCGAGGTTGCCAGCTTGATCGCTGGCAACGGTTACGACAATATGTGGGGCGTCAACCCTCGCGCACAAATATTGCCTGTTCGAATTTTCAACACGTGTGGCATGTTGCTTGAAGACATGATTGACGCCATCCGTTGGTCCTCTGGACTACCAGTTGCTGGCGTGCCGAACAACCCTCACCCCGCCAAAATCATCAATATCAGTATCACTGGCGGCGTTCTTAGTTGTCGTACAGATTTACAAAAAACAATTGATGCGGCCCGCAGGGCTGGGACGTTTGTGGTCGCCGCAGCGGGCAACAATTTTCAGCGCCCTTTGGCTGAGCCTGCCAACTGCGAGGGCGTTATCTCAGTCGGCGCATTGTCTGCAGAAAACAAAATTGAAAACTACTCTGCATTGGACGCACGCACCACCATTTACACCACTGGTGGTGGTCCAACCTTGCGCGTCAGTCAACCTTGGGCGAATAACAAACTCCGAGTTGCCACGACTGAGTTAAATATGGTTGGCAACGAACAGTTGGTTGTGGCTGACAAAGGCATCGGGACAAGTTTTGCGGCCCCCGTTGTTTCTGGCTTCTTGTCGTTATGGCTCTCGTATAACCCACAACTAAAACCCCAAGACTGGGAGTCTCAGCTTGACTTTTTTGTAAGGCAAGTTCCCCGTTTAGAAAAATGCGCCGATTGCAACCCTCGCGGATTGGTTGCCTCAGACCTCACGATTAGGCGATCGAAATGAAGCATCTCATATTTTCAAAACGCCACCTGTTTTTTTTGAGCATCGTCCTGATACAGGTGATGACCCATGCTTGGGCTAATTCAGTCGTGTGGTCTTGCTCTCGCTCAGAGCCCAAACAAACCATCTTCGAAGGCATACGCGCATTTCATATTGAAAAGCTCACCGTAAAAGATGAAGACACCATTTCCATCACCCTTATGGATTTATATGCTGCCTATGGCGGAGAAGTGATTCAAATGGGCAAAACCAAGTTGTCGGTTTGCCGTTTGCCTGCGCATGACCCTTTGCAGGTCAACGCCTTGGAATTGCTTGGCTACAACTCAGATGACTTGCTCAAGGCGTCCAAGCGATCGACGTCTTCTTTGATTGAAATTCCATCGATGCACGAGATGCATAAATGTTTGAGCGAGAACCATCCAGCCATTGGTTTTTTTCAGAACGTGGTGGAAAACGAACGGATCGCGCCTTGCTTCTAATCACACAAACTTATCGGAGTATTCAATGAAATCTCGCCTCGCTTGGTTTTTGATGATTCCATTTTTTGCATTCGCACAAGCATTCACCACGCCCACAAAGCTGGTTTTTTGCTCCGAGGGGAACCCCGAATCATTGACACCCTTCAGTGCGAGCGTCACATCTGTTGTTGTTTATATTGCCATGAATGACACACTTGTTTCTTATGTACGCGGAGAAACAAAAATTACCCCAAGCCTAGCCGAGCATTGGCAAGTTTCACGCGATGGCAAAGAGTACACCTTCTATCTGCAACAAGGTGTTCAGTGGCACAACAACGCATTTTTCAAACCCACGCGCGATCTGAACGCTGATGATGTAATTTTCACAATTGATCGACAGCGTCTGCCCCATCATCCCTACCATCGTGTCTCCGGCTTCAACTACGCATATTTCAAGGCCGTAGGTTTTGGCTCGTTGGTCAAACACATTCAAAAAATAGACAACTACACCGTCAAATTCACACTCCACGAGGCTAATACCGCTTTCTTGACGATGCTGACACTTCCCTTTACCGGTGTACAGAGTCATGAATATGCGATGGCCATGCTCAAGAGGGGCACCCCTGAAATTGTTGATACCCACCCTATCGGCGTGGGGCCG
>Ga0228703_1001090_pt1 | contig 17328 bp, 19 predicted proteins | sample McNCre217_Aug_MG_3_FD_178020 | JGI IMG/M metagenome (GOLD analysis project Ga0228703, IMG submission 178020) | Freshwater microbial communities from McNutts Creek, Athens, Georgia, United States - 29-17_Aug_MG | ecosystem: Environmental > Aquatic > Freshwater > Creek | place: USA: Georgia... | reverse complement strand
CATGCCTGTCTTTTGCTTCACCAATTTGGCGAAGGGCACTTGGTAGTCAGGGCCGAGCGCGATTTTTTGTTGCGAAGCCACGCCACCTGATGAGATGTGTACAAAGTCTGCACCGGCCAGTTTTAAGCGCAGCGAGAAGTCGGCGGTTTCTTCGGGTGTCCAGCCACCTTCCACCCAGTCTGACGCTGAGATGCGCATGCCCAGTGAGCCCTTGTAAACCGCACGCACAGCTTCAAACACTTCCATGGGGAAACGTGTGCGGTTGTCAAAGTTGCCGCCATAGTTGTCTGTGCGATGGTTGGCGATGGGCGATAAGAACTGGTGCAACAAATAGCCGTGTGCGCCGTGCAGTTCAATGGCTTCAATGCCCATGGACTCGACGCGTTGCGCGGCTTTGGCAAAGGCTTGTTTGATGTGTTCTAAGCCTTGTGCATCAAGTTCGTGTGGTGCCGTCTCTTGCGTCAGATGAGGGATGGGCGATGGCCCCACGGTTGACCAGCCGCCTTGCTCGGGGGGGAGCAACTGCCCGCCTTGCCAAGGCGCAGCGCTCGATGCTTTGCGCCCTGCATGGGCCAGCTGAATGCACACAGGCACAAGTGGTGCCAATTTGCGCGCGCGGTGCAGCTTGTCTTGCAAGGCGGCGGCTGTGGCGTCATCCCACAAACCCAAACACAAGGGGGTGATGCGGCCTTCGGGCGCCACCGCAGTGGCTTCGATGATGAACATCGCCGTACCGCTGTTGAGCATGTTGACCCAATGTGCCAAGTGCCAGTCTGTGGCTTGTCCATTCTCTGCAGAGTATTGGCACATGGGTGCCACGACAGCGCGGTTCGCCAAAGTGAGCGGGCCACTGGGCGAGGTGAGGGTGAATTCAGAAAATAAGTGACTCACAAGAACTCCAAAAACAAAAACGCCTGCGGTTGAGGCAGGCATGTATCGTAGAGGGAGTCGTTTTAGACGCGTGGCATTTGGGTGACAGCCATCAATCTAAATCAACTTTGAAATCGTCTGGGTCGCCCTTGTCTAAATTGGCATCTTCTTTGTGCACTTTTTCCTCAAAGTCACTCAGGCGGTGATTCAAGGCATCGACGTTGTGTTTGATGCCAGCCAATCTTCCATGAAACGCATCATTGATCTGTTCGCGCTTGTGCTTGGCTGCTTCGAGTTCTGCTGCACTGAGCGGTTTGCGTGCTGCAAGTTTTGCAGTGGGTTTGGCAACTTTACTCACCGATGCGGCCGTTTGGTTTTGCGTGGATGTTGTCCCTGATGTGCCGGTTGCAAAGTTCACCGTTTTTCGTTCAACGCCCTCGGAGGGTAGTTGCTCAAAATGAGACTCTATCTTTCCGTTGTCAACGCCTTGCCGATTCACCCCAGGCGGGGCACCTTCCGGCGCCGCTTGCCGGTTTAGCGTGGCTGCATCGGTCGAGATAGGTTGGTGGTTGTCCCCGATCGCGGGCGCTTTTGTCAAAGCTTGTTTGTTGTCATCCAGACGGTCTTGCGGGATGGCTTGATGGTTGTCTTGTATGCCTAGATTGGCAATGGCTTGTTCGTTCTGACCAACAGCCTCCGAACCAATGCCTTGTCGATTATTGGCGTTTGTATCCGTGGGTACCCCCTCACGATGGTGAGGGGCCTCATCGGTTGGTAAAGCCTGCAAATTAGCGGCATCGGGTGTGTTGTTACCTAGGCTTTGACGGTTCAGACCGATGTCGTCATGGCCAATTGCTTGATGGTTATCGCTAAAGCTACTGTTGGCTAGAGGCTGACGGTTTGTATCTAAGTTGTTTGTGCCAATGCCTTGCACATTGGGTGCAATTGTTTCAGTGGGTATGCCTTGTCGATTGGCTTCAATCGCTTGGTTATTCGGAATGTTTTGTGTGTTGCTGGCAATGCCAGCGCTGCCAACGTTTTGTTTGTTGTCAGTGATCTTGTCCGTTGCGACGCCTTGGCGGTTGTCTTGGATGTTTTTGTCAGTCTCTAGCTTTTGCTGGTTTGCTGCCATCACATCGACAGAGACGCTTTGCATGTTCGCAGCCACGCCCTTGTCTGCACCGATGGACTGAATATTGGCTTGTATGTTGTCTGTGCCAATGGTTTGAACGTTTGCGGCCAGCTTATCTGTGCTCACACTTTGCACGTTGGGGCTGGATGTGCCGCTGCTAGGGAGTGCTTGGCGGTTGCTGCCTTGCGCATCCGTTGCGATTTTTTGAATATTGCCGTCTTCAACCGTATCCGGTGCAATGTGTTCGGTGTGTTCGGCCAAGGCCGAGGCTAAAGCTTTTTGGGCTTCTAGAGCCTTTTGTGCTTTTTCTTCGAATGCGCGTTTGCGCGCCTCAGTTTCTTCTTCGTGAGAGACAACAATGTTTTTGGGAGTTTTTGCGTTGCCCGTGTGCTCTGAAACTGAAACACTGTGCTGTGAGCCACTTCTGACTATGCCGGAAAAGTCGTCGTCACTCATAAGATTGATGGCGCGCTATCGAGTCAGGACGGTACGTGATACCGATGGTGCCCGGGGCCGGAATCGAACCGGCACGCCTCGCGGCGGGGGATTTTGAGTCCCCTGCGTCTACCAATTTCACCACCCGGGCACGGGAGAGAAGACCGATATTATGACACAGATTTTGCGGCGTGATGGTCTGCTGTGAAAAAACTTGGTTCATGGTGGTGGATGGAAGGGGTTGGGCTTAAGTTGGGCTGTGGTTGAACGGTACGGGACCGTCGCCAATCTATGTATTCGGCATCAGTGGTGAATACTTTTGCTAACGGACTTTGAAAGTGCAAGAAAGTTTGACTGAGTGCAAGTGCCTTAATCGGCTGGGTGATGCTCATTTAGCCAAGCAACTCCTTTTTCAAGGCCAGCCTGAGCAGCCTCTGCTTCCGTTGCAAAGTAAGGCCCCTCTTTAGTCAACATGCCGTCATAAAACTCTGGACCTCTGAAGTCTGAGATTGCACAACATGCGCCCCAAGTTCCGTTGGCCATTGCTTGACCGTAGCCATTAAGAACCCAATTGCCTCGTCTTACCGTATGACTCATGTTGTCCACCTTTGTAAAAGTTTCAAAATTGATGACAATGTCATTGTTTTTAGTCACTATCAATCATGCAAGTCAGCCGCTCAAATCGAACCACCTCAGTTTTTGTTCTAACTTGGGATGATGTTGATGACATCGTTCAAAAAATGAGCAAATCTTGCCAAAGAATAACCATAGCAGCGTCCTGCTCTGATCATCTCGAACGTACGTTTGAGAATTTAGAAGAACTCAAAAACTTTCAAAATAGCGAGAAATCAGCAATTAAAGAGTTGCAAATTAAGGCTCGATCGGATGATTACAAAAACTCGTTGTCTGTGACTTTTAACGATGAAGATCGCTCAAACTTCCGCTTCTCAATTGACGCAGACGAGGGTATAGCGATAGCAATGAATGATTGGTTGGAGGGGGTCAAGGATAGAGTTCGACCTTGGTATCACCGAATAGCCACTTCAGACTGGGTTCTGTGGCTTGGTGTTTTTGGGTTGATTGTGTTAGCTGGAAAAGTCCCTGCACTCTTTGCTAACTCTAACGATGGTGAATTCAAGAAAGTTCTGGCTCAGTCGGTTTCATCAATTACAAGTTCAGATGTTTCTCTATTGATTGCTTTGGGGTTTTTTATACCAACACTTTTGTCTCGTCTATTTAATCCAATCAAACGTAGGTACTTCCCGATGGGGGCTTTCTCATTTGGCGACGGAATGCGAAGAGAGCAACAAAATGAAACGACTCGAACGGTCATCATGGTTGCGTTCGGAGTTTCTATATTGGCGACAGTTGTGACTTCTTGGTTCTTGTAGTCAAGAAAATCATGCAAACAACACTAATCCTTGGGGCTGGCGCCAGTGCGCCGTACAAGTTTCCAACAGGTTTTGAGCTAACTCAGAAAATCCTTGCTCTTGAGGGAAACATTGAGTTGTTGATCTATTTTTCAGATCAAAACACCCCATTGGTTAGAAAGTTCTTTCAATCATTTCGCATGTCTACAGCAACATCCATAGACTCTTTTGTCGCGAAGAACCCACGATACACAGAGGTCGCTCGTACTGCGATTGCCATCGTTTTAATGGAGATGGAAGATCGTGAGGTGTTCTTCAATCACACTATTAGCGATCACTGGTATCGCTACTTAGTCAACAAAATTTGCCCTGACAGCTGGGAGACGTTTGATCCTTCACGATTACGAATCGTCACCTTTAACTACGATGTTTCCCTTGAGTTCTTCTTAGCCACGGCAGTTAGTCATATGTATGGCAAAGGGGCAGCTGATGTGACTGAGAAATTGGCGAAGTTGGAAATCGTTCACGTTTATGGAAAGTTGGACCGTCCGTTAGGCACATACGGTCAAATCAAAACCAATATTGACGCTGATGATGAAAAATATGAGATAACCAAGCGTGACGTAAAGAAAGCTAGTGCGGGTATTCATCTCATGGGGGAAGGCCGAGAGGACACTCGCTATTTACAAACGATTCAGAACATCATTCACTCTTCTGACCGTATTGGATTTCTTGGATTTGGATTTGACGAAGTTAATGTGGATAGGATTTTTGGTGGAAAAGGATTTTCCGCTCCCGAGCATGGCAAAAAGATATTTGCTACAACAAAAGGTATGAGTGCTGCCGAAAGCAAAGAGGCGATGCTTCGCGTAAACAAACGTGACATGAGCAAATACAGCAATGAAAACTTCATGCAAAAAGATTGTGACTGCACTACGTTGCTCAGGGAGTCATTGATTCTTTCTTGATGCTTGGGGCTGTTAAAAATTCGTCGCCGATTTTTTAACACCATCAGTAGCGAACAACTTTTTTTCGTTTTGCAATTTCTCAGGCATTGCAAACCCTGACCTTTCACTCGGTCTCAGGTCGCCCAACTGCTGCATCACGCTAAATCTCAAAATGAGAGTTAGCAGGTGTCGTGTTACACGACAACACAGCCCCTAGGTGATAGGTCTGTATGGGGGCTGGTGCAAAGTTTCACTGGCGGATTTTGTAAGTGTCGATTACATTTATTGAGATGAAAAGCATCTCAATACTACTGATTGGCGTCGTCCTTGCTCTGTCTGGCATTACTGCCGAAGCTAGAGGGGGGCGAAGTGGAGGCAGTAGCAGGCCTCACTATGGTGGCGGCAAGCACACTTCAAGTCATGATGGTCATTACCAAGGTGGTTCTGGTAGCTCCCACAAAGGTGGCACATACAAGAACTCTAAAACCAACGATCAATACGGCAAGCACAAAGATTAAGTGCTCTGAATAAAGTAACTTTCAAGGTCCAATGCTGGCTCGAAAAGCTACGAACTTGGGCGAGCATAATGCTCGTAGCCGTCTTGTTTATCAATGGTAAATTTTGATGTGTTTGGATCTTCTGTAACTCCGTTTCGGAATGGGTATAGCGAAGGGTTGATGTGAAGGTATTTATTAGTATTTTTGGTCATGCAAATAGCGTATCTTTGCCGTTACGAATGGGAATGGTGATTACAGAGAAGCATCAGCAGTTTGCTCAATTGAGTGAGGCTCAATACGACGAAATTGGCTCTAAAAATCAACGTCAGAGTGAAATTGAGCGTGGCAATCGACATTACACAGGGATATTAGAGATTCCACATTCTGATGAAAATATAAATTCACCATACAAACTTCAGTGCCGTGTTGTTTTGGCTCAGCCAAAACATCATGATCAAAGCCCGCCCGTTGTAACAATTCTTAAGTTAGACGGTAACGCAGGTGATATGACTGTCACAAAGCACATTGAGCGTATGTTGAAACGAGCTCAGATTTCGGTGCAAGATTTATTGGATATCTTTCATCCAGCATATGTTCGAGGTGAAATTCAATCATCTAATGATTGTGAAGATATTTACAGGTATAAGGTTGAACCATTAAAACTGGACTTATCTAGCATAGGCCCCGCAGAAAAAGAAATTCTCAAAAATCCTCAGCCTGTTGTTCAGGCGATAGTTGACAATGAAATAGATGACGTTGAGCTTAAAGGCCCGTTGCAGTTCAGGAAGATCTCGATTCCAAACGTGAAGTATGAATACGTTATAGCAGATGCTTACATCGAGAATGTTCGAGTTGAAGATGACATGATCAAGTTCAGATGCATAGACAGCAAGGGTCATGAGCGTGAGTTGCATTCATTTAAGTTGTCTCCAAGAAAACACTTATCAGCTCTTCACGAATATGCAATCAAATATTTACAGAGCAGACAAGAGCAGCGAGCATTGATTGCAATTTGTAACTCTGAACCGTGCAAAGGATTCTTTGCAGAAAGTGTTACAGCTATTTCTCTGCAATTAATGAAGACAGAATTCGCTAAAGAAAATATTTAATTTGGAGATATTCATGGATGGTTTTAACATCATTTGGTGCACGTTATGGGCTGATTTTTTTATGGCTCAGCATCAATTTAATACTGAAAGTGATAGATTTATCATTTCAGTTGAGGTTGTTTCGGATTTTCAGTTTTTCCTATCTGGAATTTTAGGGTACGAGAAGAAGGCATATTATGCAAACGAAGAAGAAACTGTTGCAAGAATAAAAATAACAGCAGAAGAAATAGAAAAAATAACTGATTGGATTGTAGATTTTAATCTTTCGACAAGAGTCCCTAATGGTTTGATGATGCCGGATTTGTATCTTGATGAAGAGAAAATTGAGGTCGCAACAGTAAATATTTACTGTAATACTATTTCGGATTTCATTGCTTATATGCTCAAAAATCAAAATCTCGGAAGAGATAAAATAGCTAAATGGGCAGCTGAAAACTTTATGCTAATTTACGCAAAGGCTTACAGTGAGGCATTACAGGCGCAAGCGAATAAACGCAACATTAGCAGCTAATGTGCGTAACTAGCATGAAGCTGTTTTTAAAAGAGTTGGCAGCTGCCGTGTAACAAGTCATCACAACCTTAGCCAAAGCCCAGCCCATTTACTCGGGCTCAGGTTGCCCAACTGCACACGCGAAATTACGCTGTGCGTTTTGGGCTAAAACTTGAAGCAAACGCAGAACGATTTTTTGCACTTGGCGCACAGCTTGCAGGGCAGCAACACCCTCGCGCCATCGCTGCTAAGTCAGCTTGATCTAACCACGCAAAAGCGAACAACTCACCACATGCGAGATGGTGAAGTTGTTCTGTATCTCCGTCCCACAAGCCGAGTTTGGCAAGTTCGCTACAAGCTGTTTGATCGCAAGTGGCGTTGTGTTAGCACCAAGCAGCGGCAGCTTGAGTGGGCAAAGCGTGTATAGCCACCATCGAACCGGTGCGTGGCTTGTGCTGGGCTAACTCTCTAAATGAGAGTTAGATGCGGCGCGTGTTAATCAATGTTTATGTATAAAATTTATAAAATAATTTTATGAAATAGCATGAGCACCATTCGCTGCCAACACTGCAATTTTGCCCTCGTATTGTTAGAGGATGTGACCTTGCAAGTCATTAAGAAGACGCTACGGCCGAATTTTCGAACGCTGGGAGACGCTCAAACCATAGCGGGAAAACGGTATCAATCTGTCTGCCCTAGTTGTGACAGCTACGCACTCGGAATAGACACTGAGCAAGGGTTTCCTTTTTTGCTTCAGACTGGAGAAGTGGCAACTGTCCACGACTTGACTTGAATCTCAACAATGGCTAATGCATAAAGAGCTAAAAAAAATAGTAGATGCTGCAAATGAGTTGAGTGCTTTATGGGCAGAGGTGGTTGCTCTATGGAGATCTAGCGGTTTGCCGCTGAACAAGAAATTTGCTTCATTCGAAGATAAGAACTTCGAGGATTTCAACTCGACTATCAACGAAATTATTGAAATATTTTCCAATGCTGGAACGATCAGCAGCGATTCTCTTACCCTGATGCTTCCACGAGTAGATGAGATAAACACGCATCTCGTAGATGCGAAAAGTTGCATCACACGCTTACTAGCTGAATTTCGATTACATCCGAATGCCAAATTTCATGTGTTTGGAAGTACTGTTTGCTCAATTCAAGCTGTTGTCAACGACGAACTTGTCTCTGTGATCAACATGGAGCATCATTTGTCAAACTTGGACGCCACTTTTGCACGGGCGCTTCGTGCTGGTACTTGGTGGTGAATAGGAGAAGAGAAGCATCTATTTGATTTTTCTCTTCATCTATCGCTCGTTCTAAAGCACGAGTAGCCTTACACCCAAGCGCCTTAGGCTTAACAATTTATGTACCTAATGGGGTTGGCGCGTCCATTTTTGTAGAGTGATTCGACGGATTTGTAAATGAGCTCGCGTTGAATGTCGTTGTGTGCCAATTTCCCAGTAAATTCCCAACGGGTTTTTTGTGAGCTTGTTTCTGGATGCCAAGCGTCTACTTCATAAGCAACCCTTGTCAAGCCTCGGTAAGTTGCGACGACATATTTCGCATTGTTTCGGCGCTCACCAATAACCCAAGAAGATCGTGTGACCTCATACACTTCTGTCGGGGACATTTTTCTGTCAAAAAGTTTGTTGATGTTGATAAGCAAAATTGGCAATGAGGTATTGAGCTCCTCTGCTTCATACATGGAAATGACTTCATTTGTAGCTTTTAGTCCATAGTCTGAGTGATGACCTGACTGTTGATTTGTTAGGTTGTTCTTGCCAGCAAAATCTATTACAGCTGCTTCAATTTCAAACGCTTCGCGTTCAGTGAGTCCATGTCTAAGAATGAAGTGTTGAACCTCGTGCCCACTTTTTCTGATTTCTCGGATGCGGTCTAGTTTGTCGGTTTCAACTTGGTTGGAGATGGCATCTTCAGCATGTTGAAAAACACGATTGTCTTTTCCTTTGCCAACATAAAAGACTTCTTTATTTCTTGGATCCGTTAAGAAATAAACATAGTACTGAACCTTTTCAATCACACTTTGACTAAACATACGATTCCTTAATTCTGAGCTTCAGACTGGCCAGCAGTTGAAGACGTGAGTGCTTTAACAAGTTGTTCAAATTTATGGCTAGCTTCTTCGAAGGCAATAAATTCCTCGCCACCAGAACCATTCGACTCTTCAGGGCTAAAAGACTCTGGATGCAACTCGCCTGCAGATTTGAAGTTTGCAAAATGATGTTTAGGGCCAAAAACTTGCCACATCAATTTTTCAGGTTCATCCTTGGTGTCAAGCCATGCGCCAAAAGAAATGATGTCGTCTTTAACTCGATAGGATATGTATCTATCAATTGCAACTTTCCCCGTACGCTGGGCGCCACCTAACTTTGCTTGCCCATCTTTTGCTGTCAAGTTATGAGAACGAAATCCTTTTGTGCCTTCGGAATTCTTGGTTGCGGTAGCTGCTGACAAGTCGTATTTGTTCGCAAGCATTGCTGCGAACTCGCTTAGTTGATGGGAGCATTCTGCTTCCAGAGTTTTTGTCGTAGATGATGTGCGTGTCTTACGAGCTGGTTTTTTTGTGCTCAATACCTCTTTGCACAAATTCATAATTTCATCGTTTCCACGAATTCGTGCATTCTCTTGAAGAGCAGAGATCTCTTCCACTGTTAGTGCATCGATTCTTTCTTTTGTCCAGCTGACAGCCATAAATTTCCAAAAATAAGTTATTTCTTATATTTTAGATGTATGGTCCTGATCGAACTGTTCTATAGTGTGGATGTATCGAGGGGTGCAGCTGTCGGTAACATGACATGCAAAACGCTATGGCAATTGCGTTCTGCCCTTCCATTCGAACTTGCAAATTTTGTCCATTCGGTGAAGGTGGCAACTGCCAGTCGGTCGCCTAAAGTACGATTACAAAACGCTCAGTAAACCGTCTAAGAGCCTCCCACAAACCACTCCACTAAAAGCGTCTTAGTTCGTCATTGCGGCTCATTGCACAGTGGCTCTACAGTTTTTGCGGGGGAAGGGGAGTGGGCGTTTGCCAGTCGAATGCCAACAGTCCAGCAACTGGCCTTACATGGTCATTTGCAGCATTAAGACAGGATTTTTTGTACAGTTTGCAATACAGAAAAAGTAACCGTTGCGGATACCGTTGCAAACCGTGAGGTAAATCGCAAGTATTACTTTTTTGAGTCCCCTGCGTCTACCAATTTCACCACCCGGGCACGGGAGAGAAGACCGATATTATGACACAGATTTTGCGGCGTGATGGCCTGCTGTGAAAAAACTTGGTTCATGGTGGTGGAGGTGGGGATGCGTTGACAGCTGAATAACCATCTTTCCACCGTGATTTCTTTCAAAATGAAAGAAATATTTGACCTAAACGTGCGGGCTAAGGTTTGGCCGTTCTGAGTCGATACCTTTAAGGATTTACTGGATTGGTCACATGGCGATCCTAGAATCCACACTCTTTAATTTTTAGCCTCCCACCCTAGCCGAACACATGAGTAAAGATGATTTTTCTGGAATCGTCCGAAGTGGTACATCCCACAGTGTGTCTGTGTCTGAACGAACGGGTAATGCCAAAACTCCTAAGAACATCGTTCGCTCAGATGCTGACGAAACGGAAGCTAGAAAACTTGCATTCGAGCAAAAGAAAGCAGCATTAAACGAAGCCAAGCAAGCATTGGCGGCAGCACTAGACGAACATGTTGAAACCGTTGCTGGTGGTTCTGGTTCTGGCTCTGGTGCCAACATCCAAAACGTAGATGCAAGTGCACTTGATGCGAATAAACAAAAACTTGCGACTGATGCTGCAAGCAAAGCCAACATACAAGGTGTCAAAACAGACAGCATCGATGCCAATTTGCAATCGGTTGGCACTGACAACATAGCTGCGAATCGGCAAAACGTTCCCCAAGGCAAAGGTATTGCAGCTAATGTGCAGGGAGTAGGTACAGACGCAATTTCAGCCAACAAACAAAAGATTGGTGGTGGCAATATCGCTGCCAATCAACAAGATGTTGCCAATGGAAAAGGCATTGCACCTAATCTTCAGGGTGTTGGCACTGATGCAATCTCAGCGAATAACCAGAATGTCGGTGGCGGCAACCTTGCTGCTAATCGGCAGGGCGTTGGCACGGACGCACTGAGTGATAACAACCAAAACGTTGGGCAAGGAAATATTGCGGCTAATTTGCAGAACATAGGCAATGACAACATTGCTGCAAATATGCAAGACCTTGCTAATGGCAAAGCGATTCAAGACAACGTTCAAGGCATACCCAATGATGGAATTGCAAAGAACAATCAAGCCTTAACTACTGACAACCTAGCTACCAACATTCAAGGTATAGGCAAAGAAAATATCGGTAGCAACAAACAAGATGTTGGAATCGCCAGCATTGCCGCAAACAAGCAAGACGTTGGGCAAGGGAGCATTGCTGGCAATGTTCAAGAAATTCCTATTGAAGGAATCGCTGCTAACCAACAAGCCATTGGACCCTCACGAACTTCGCCAAATAACCAAGCGTTGCCTGACGACAAAACTGGACCAAACAATCAAGCTATTCCATCGCAAGCGGCAGATGAAAACCGACAACCATTATTAAATGGAGCGGCGGCTGGCAATGAAGCGAAAGCGGCCAAGCTGGGCACGGACAACAACAATCAAGGCGTTGGTGAACAAACACTAGACACCAATAGGCAGCCTATTGATACGCCTGTTCCTTCGTTGAACATGCAAGGTGCTCCTGAAGACGGCCCAGCTGGAATCAATCGGCAACCGACGGGCAAAGAAAACTTGGAAGATCATTTCGAAGTTTTGCCGTCGGAAAAAATTGAACGCTCAACGGTGGACTTTGGTGGCTCAGTTTCGCAAAGCGGTACAACTCTGCAGTCAGCATCAAAGGGCACTGGAAAAAATCAGTCTGTTAGTGCTGCACCTAAGGCTAAGCCCAAGCAACCAGCGTTGACGCCACAAGAAGCTGCGAAACTCAAACACGACCAGTTCGTTGAGGCTTTTCATGGTCGGCTAGCTGGAATCAAGCATGACGTTGATTCGTTGAACCACAAGCTAGACGATTTTGAGAATAAGCGAAGCTAAGCCAACTTGACCTAACGAACCAAAAGCGAACAACGCACCACATGCGTGATGGTGAAGTTGTTTTGTATCTCCGACCCACAAGCCGAGTTTGGCAAGTTCGCTACAAACGGTTTGATCGCAAGTGGCGTTGTGTCAGTACCAAGCAACGGCAGCCGGAGTGGGCCAAGCGGGTGCCGGGGGCTTTATGACAAGGCGCGTTTTCGGGAGGCCGAGGGCTTGCCGGAGAAGTTGAGCTGTGCGTAGCTCAGGAATTGCCATCTACGAAGACGCCTTTGAGTTTCTTAGCGTCAACCAAGCTTGGGTCAATTCTGTCAAAAATCATCTCTCGAACCACCTCGCCATCTGCACTTTTAATTTTCAGATGGAGGGCATTGTCTTCATGGTCAATGGAGTAGTTCAGATCGGTTAGCTTGGCTTGAGCAGACTGCTTATCTAATTTTTCTTGTGTTGAGAGCATGTCTAACTTGCTGTGTCCGGCGCTATTCGTCTCTTTTGAATGCGTGACTGCAGCATCCTTGGCTATTTCCAAGGATTTCAAGGGGACAACAGTGACGTTCAAGTCAGACATAAGGATTTGTTTGTGGTGTACTGCCTAAGCAGTATCGGCACGAAACTCAAAAACTTGAGGTTGACGTGAACGATGTCGGTTAAACCAGCATGGCTAGTCTTGTTCACCTAGCCGTGGGGAGTTGGTTTAGTAGGTCATGCGGTATCGGCAGTTCTCGTTAGCTTTGCATAAAGCAAGCTCACAGCAATGGAGTAAACCATCAGCATTGCGAGCATGAGGAGGGCGGGCATCGCACCAAGTCCTAATGCGTAAGCAAATGGCCCACTGCCAATCAGCGGAAGAAAAACTAACCCCAGTAATAGCCAGGAGAAGACGCCGAACATGGTGCCTTTGATAAAAACATTCTTGCTGGGCAAGTAAGGGAAGATTTGTCCAAATAGAAAACCTAGCAACATGGCTCCGTTGATGTATGTGAGCAACCAAACCCAAGATGTGTCAATTGCTGGAGATGCCACAGATGACAGCATTCGTTGAAGGTCTGAGTACGGATCAAACTCAGGCAGGATGCCCGTTCGGTGCTTCAATTCCATCAGTACTAGATGAATTGAGGATGCACCAAGCCCGGCAAGTAAAGAGAAAAGCACTTTACGAGACGTCAACTTGTTGGCCAGTTCTGATGTTGTTGGATATGCCATTGACTACGATGCTATCAAGACATAGCCTCCGAGGCTGATCGAGCCCTGTGCCAAATGAATGTAAGCGTGTTTGGCCAACGGATTTGTCGAAAATGGAATACGAGTGCCTCTCGAACTTTTTAAACGAGAGAGTGTTAATTAGCTATTCCTGCTTATATGAGGTTCTATCTCACCTGATCATCGGCAACGCAGCAATCAAGACAAGCACAACGGATGAGCTCTTATAAACAAGTCCACCACCAGAAAAGGCGAGAACACCAAGTGTGATGTTCTTGAAGTTCATGTCTGACATTTTTTTGAAGGACACCACGCCCAATTTGGTCATGGGCAATACGATTGGGATCAATAGCAAAAAGAACAGCCAGAAGGTTTTATCAAATGGATTGGCTGTTAAGTCGCCAGATCGCATAAAAATCATGCTGAGTAGTGCGATCACTTGCATGGCAAGGATGTACGGTTGAACAACGGCTCGTTGCTCAGTCTTCGATAGGTTCTTTAAGCCGGCCCAAACCACAAGCGCAGCTCCTGGGAAAGCCGTGAATCCACCAATCACACCGCCTAACATGCCGACTAGCATGTGCGCTGCTATACCCGTGTGATTGATCGACAGCGTCCGAGGTTTAACCACCATCCAGGTTGAGTAGAGCAACAATACAACGCCCGTGACAAGTGTTAGCTCTGCAGCAGGAAGATTGGCCATGACCCAAATTCCAAACGGAATACCGCAAACGCCACCCAAGATGTACGTTGCTGGCCCATGTGACCACCATTGCGAAACAGGCAGCATGTCATGTTTGAGCTGATTGATGGACAGCAATTGATTGACAGTCGACAGTGCCATCAACAGGGGAATTGCACGGGTTGGGTGTATGAACCACAAAACGGCGATGCCAACGGCAGAGAAGCCAAAGCCCGAAAGACCGCTGACGAATCCTGCCAATGCAAAGATGAAGACAACAGCAAGCAAACTTTGGATATCCAATGCCAAGGCTTGCTCAAGAAGATTGAAGTCCATTTTTGGATTCCCTGATGTGGCTGCTCAGTCGAATTTAGAGCCGTCATTAATGTCAGCTAAGTTGCGACACAGACGCGTGAGCATCTTCTTGGGTTGAGCACCGGTTCGGATGGTTCCTTTTCCTGCGGGACCTTCATAGTCGTAAAAGGATTGTGTCAACCCATCTACTTCCATCTGGTAGGAAAACAAACGATATGGCTCACCGCTAGCGCAATAGCCAGCGAATACAAACTCTGTATCGTCATTGCCGAGTGGGTAAGAGGGTGTCTCGTGTGTGCGTGCGAATGCTGTTAAAGCAGGCAATGTTGCAAGGTTCGCAACGAGACATAGCAAGAGAAAGAGATTCGAGTTTTTGACGTTTTTAAGCATGTACAAATGCTAGAAAACGAGAGGAGTTTTCACAATTCCCAATTGGGTCTAGAACTAAAATTCATCAGCATGAAATGCGAATTCACTCGCGTGACATAACTGTGAATTAATGACGAATCTTGCACTTGAGATCGTTTGCCAATGTCAGTCTCGTTTTAGTATGAGTCGCCCATCTTCTTTCTTTAGAAGACCTTCAGATTGAAGCGTCGCAATCGCACGGTACAACGCTTCATGTGTCACCCCTAATTCGCCAGCGAGGGTTTTGAGACCTGAAGGAATGGGGAATTGCCCATCTTTGCCTTCAGTCTCAATCAGGTGGATGAGTCGATCTCGAATCGACTTCATATTCAAACGTTCCAGATGCAATCGCAAGCGTCGAACCTCGCTGTTGAGCATGTGGATCCATCGACTTGCGAATGCAGGGTCTTGATCGAGCGATTTCGTCAGAGCCTTCACGGGTACTTTGATCACGTGGGTGTCTGAGATCGCCACAGCATCGCAGTGGTATCGGGCGACTTTGAGACTGGCCTCGCTGATAAACCCTTGGCGAGTGCGTTGCAGTACAACAGACTCTCCGTGCATGCCGCTTCGCTCAAGCGTGACCTCACCAGAAATGACATAGAACATCCATACAGGCATAGCACCTGCGAGGAACACGCGGTCTTGCTTCTTAATCAGTCCGGCTTCGCACTCTCCTTGAATTTCAGGCGGCAGAAGTGCTTTGAGCGTTGGTGGCAAAACTATGCTTTTCATATGATCCAAATCATATGGCATTTACTGAATGAGGCACAAACTTCTACCCATGCCGAGATGAAATCCCTTCATCTGGCGTTGATTGAAAAGGGGTTGTTTATGTCAGTCGCGATGCAAATTGAAATTGAAAACCTCAAGTGCGGTGGCTGCGCTCGTTCCATTTTGAATGGATTGGCAGAAATGTCGGGCGTGTCTAACGTGGAGGTGGATCAAGAGAACAAACGCGTGAAGTTCTCAGGTGAGGAGACGTCTCGTGCCGAAGTGGCTGAGAAGTTGCGCTCGATGGGCTATCCAGAAAAGGGAACGCTTGAGGGGTTGAGTGCCGGTGTTGCAAATGCCAAGTCATTTGTCAGCTGTGCCATGGGTCGTATGTCTTGACTTGAATTGGAGATTGAAATGAAAAAATACATTCCTGTTGTTTTGATTGCAATTTTGACGTGTACTCAAATCGCTGCAAACGCACATCCAGCGCATGACCAAGCTCATGCCGAACAAGTTGCCAAAGCGTCTGGTTATGCTGATGCTCAGTCGATGCGTGATGACATGCACAAGAAGATGTCGTCAGCCAAGACCGATGCTGAGCGCCAGCAACTGATGCAGGAACACCTAGGTAAGCAATAGATTTAGACCAGCCTTGTGCTGGTTTTTTTATTGAAGCATTCTCAATTTTTGAGAGCTATGTGAAATGAATAAAATTCTCGCATCTCAAGAATAAGGTTTGCTATGTTTGAACACTCTCCTGATGCCCCCGTTTGGCGCCGCAAAATTGAAGCGTTCGTCAACAGTCCCACGATCCAGCATTTCATTGTGTTTTTGATTGTTCTCAACGCAATCTTGTTGGGATTAGAGACCAATGCCGAGATTGTTGAGCGTGTGGGCAAGGAATTGATGTTTATTGATCATGGGATCTTGCTGATCTTCACGCTTGAAATTGTTCTACTCATGGCCTCAAGAGGTTTACGGTACTTTCGCGACCCTTGGTGTGTGTTTGATTTTCTAGTGGTTGCTATCTCTTTGATTCCAGCAACAGAGAGTTTGTCTGTGTTGCGTTCGCTGCGTGTGCTTCGTGTGTTGCGATTGATTAATAAAGTTGAAAGTATGAAACGCGTGGTGAGTGGCTTGCTCAGTTCCTTGCCAGGCTTGGGGTCGGTGTTTAGTTTGATCTTGATTGTTTTTTATGTGGCTGGAGTTATTGCCACGAATGAGTTTGGCAAAGAGTTTCCAGATTATTTTGGCAACTTGAGCAACACGTTTTTTACATTGTTCCAAGTGATGACGCTTGAAAGTTGGTCTGATGGCGTTGCGCGCCCCGTCATGGAAAAGTTTCCTTACGCTTGGATTTTCTTTGTCTTGTTCATCTTGATTGCCACGTTTGTTGTGGTGAACTTGTTTATTGCCGTGATTGTTGACTCATTGACATCCAGCGCTGAAGAAAACATTGGCATGAGCCAGCATCAGCATGCGGCGTCATTGGAGGAAGAGGTCCGCGCCATGAGAAAAGAAATGAGTGAGCTAAAGGACATGCTGAGAGTTGCGAGTCTTCCCAAGAGCTAAGTTTGAAATTGTTACCCTAGGTCGCTCATCCTTGGCGACTTCCCGCAATAAAAAAACCCGCCGAGGCGGGTTTTTTTATTGCCGTGTGTTGGGATTAACCGCGACGACGTGCTGTTTTTTTTGCGACAGGTGCATGGGCTTTCAGTTGCTCAAAGTTTTCTTTGGCCAATTGAGCCGATTGTTTGGCAGCTTTGCGCGCTTCAGTCACGGCCTTGTTGCCAGCTTCCACGGCTTGCTTGACAGCTGCGACAGCAGCCTCAGAGCCTTGAGGCGCGTTTTTCAACGCTTGCGCAATCAGTTTGTTGGCTTCTGCATGGTTTGCGTCAAAGTGCGTTTCTGCAAACTCAGACACTTCGGCTTGGAATTGTTGGCTCAATTCAAACGCTTCTTGGGCCACAGAGGCGGCGTACTTGGCAGAGGCTTCCAATTGCGCTTGCACGAATTGGAAGACGGCAGCGGGGTCTTTCAGTT
>Ga0228703_1001089_pt1 | contig 17347 bp, 18 predicted proteins | sample McNCre217_Aug_MG_3_FD_178020 | JGI IMG/M metagenome (GOLD analysis project Ga0228703, IMG submission 178020) | Freshwater microbial communities from McNutts Creek, Athens, Georgia, United States - 29-17_Aug_MG | ecosystem: Environmental > Aquatic > Freshwater > Creek | place: USA: Georgia... | reverse complement strand
TTCCTGGAAATGGATTCGGTCGTTTGAATCCGTAAACGACGGCACCCACGGTGTAGCAAAGGCCGCCTACCAGAATCAAAATCATCATCGGTGCGTTCGCGTTGAAGAAATCAACGATGTACGCCATCGCACCCCAGCCCATCAAGACGTAGATGGGAACGTATAGCCAGCGCGGTGCACCGATCCAGAAGACTCTGAAGCCGATTCCAAGCAGTGCGGTGCCCCAGATCACGCTCATCAGCACAATCGCCTTGCTTTGTGGAAGACCTAGCCAGGTAATTGGTGTGTAGCTGCCGGCGATTAGCAAGAAGATGTTTGCGTGGTCGACCCGCTTCAGGGCCTTCTTGACGTTTGGGCTCCAGTTGAACCGGTGATACAGTGCCGAGTTGCCGAACAACAAGAACGAGCTGAGGAAGAAGACGGCACTTGCGATCTTTGCCGGAATTCCCTCGGCAAGTGCAATCAGCACTATGCCGCCGGCAATCACAAACGGAAGTACGCCGGCGTGAATCCAGCCTCGCCAGGTTGGTTTCACTTCTGGCTCACGAAAACCTTCAGAGATTGGCATGCTCATATTGAAAACTCTACGCCTGCGAGGGGCGCATCCTTGAAGTAGTAGCCTTAACTCGTGCTCAATCTTGTCTATCGCCTCTATGAACGCTCGCTCGAGCGTCACCTAGTCGCAGAGGACATGCCTCGCCACGTCGCCGTCATCCTTGATGGAAATCGCCGCTGGGCCGAGCGTCAGGGAGGCGCCAAGGCCAGCCACGGTCACGCTGTTGGCGCCAAAAAGACACTGGAATTCCTGGGTTGGTGCGAAGAGCTGGGAATCAAGGTAGTCACGCTCTACTTGCTGTCAACCGACAACCTGAAGGGTCGCGCGGGGGACGAGCTGAAGGAGCTTCAGGACATCATTGCGCAACTTGCCGATGATCTTGCGGTCCACGGTAACTGGAAACTCCAGCTGGTCGGTGACCGCTCAAGCCTGCCAACGGCTCTGGCCGATGCGATTTCAGGTGCGGAAGAGCGCACCAAGAACATCGCTGGAATGCACGTTAACCTCGCGGTTGGCTACGGTGGCCGAAAGGAGATTGCAGATGCAATGCGATCAATCCTCAAGGAGCACTCGACTCAAGGCACCACGATCGACGAGCTTTCCGAACTCCTTGATCCTGATCTGATCACCGAGCACCTCTACACGAGCGGCCAGCCAGACCCTGATTTGATCATTCGCACCTCTGGTGAGCAGCGTTTGTCGGGCTTCTTGCTTTGGCAGAGTGCGCAATCTGAGTTCTATTTCGAAGAGGCGCTCTGGCCAGATTTCCGAAGAGTCGACTTCCTGCGCGCAATACGTGCATTCGAATCTCGTCACCGCCGTTTCGGCGCCTAGTGGCCCGATATCTGGCACAAAGATTAACGCTTCGTAACGAACGCGAATTCGGGCGTGTCTAACTAACCCAAGGATGTCTGCCAGGCGTAATCTCGCCTCAAGGCAACCAAGGGAGTGTTCGTGGCTAAAGAAACCGCAGCAAAGGCAACTTCTACCAAGGCCGCGGGTTCAAAACCTGCCCAGGCCAAAACCGCCACCAAAACCTATGTTTTAGACACCTCGGTTTTGCTTTCTGACCCTAAGGCTCTGTTCAAGTTCAAAGAGCAAGAAGTTGTCATCCCAATCGTGGTGATCAATGAGCTCGAGAAAAAGCGCCACGACCCAGAAATCGGTTATTACGCGCGCCAAGCCCTTCGTCACCTGGACGATCTCCGAATTCAGCACGAGCGCCTCGACTTTCCGATGGAAGTCGGCGAAGGCGGCCTGCTTCGAGTTGAGCTAAACCACATCGACCAATCGGTCTTGCCGGCCGGTTTCCAGCTGGGCGATAACGACAGCCGCATCCTTGCCGTGGCTTTCAACCTAGCCAGCGAGGGTTATGACGTCACCGTAGTGTCAAAGGACCTTCCGATGCGCGTCAAGGCGTCTGCCCTTGGCATGTCGGCCGATGAGTACCGCAATGACAACGCCAAGGATTCTGGCTGGACGGGAATTTCAGAGCTCAACCTCTCGGGCGACGAAATGAATGACCTGTACGACACCGAAGTAATCAAGCACAAAGATGTAACCGATCTACCGGTCAATACTGGCTTGGTCATCTCATCGGAGCGCGGCAGTGCGCTTGGCCGCGTTGAAAAGGGCGGCAAGGTGCGTTTGGTTCGCGGCGATCGCGATGTTTTCGGTGTGCACGGGCGTTCCGCCGAACAGCGTCTGGCCATTGACCTGTTGCTTGACTCGGATGTTGGCATCGTTTCACTGGGCGGTCGCGCCGGAACCGGTAAGTCGGCCATGGCCCTGCTCGCGGGTCTCGAGACTGTGCTCGAGCGTCGCCAACACAAGAAGATAATCGTGTTCCGCCCAATTCTCGCCGTTGGCGGCCAAGAACTCGGCTACTTGCCTGGCAGTGAAAACGAAAAGATGAATCCTTGGGGTCAGGCAATTTTTGACACACTCGGTGCTCTTGTTTCGAAAGAGGTCATCGAGCACATCGTTGACCGCGGCCTGCTTGAGATTTTGCCGCTGACACACATCCGTGGTCGTTCACTGCACGATGCATTTGTGATCGTTGATGAGGCTCAGTCGCTCGAGCGAAACACCCTTCTCACCGTGCTTTCACGAATCGGTCAGAACGCGAAGGTAGTGCTGACTCACGATGTGGCTCAGCGTGACAATCTTCGCGTTGGTCGTCACGACGGTATCGCTGCGGTCATCGAGTCGCTCAAGGGCCACTCGCTGTTTGCGCACGTTACGCTGACCCGCTCCGAGCGTTCGGCGATCGCTGCGCTGGTTACCGACCTGCTCGACAACTAGTTCGGCCAAATCAGTTTTTCGGGTTTAGGCTGAATCTATGAATTTCGAACAGGCCGACCCGGCAATCAAAAAACTAATCGCTGACTACTTCGAAGTCCTGCACTTCCAGGACATGGAGTTGTTTGACAAGGTGTTCCACAAAGACTGCGTGCTTTATTCGGCGCAAGGTGGCACGTTGAACATTCGACCGTACGTGACCTACCGCGAGGCCGTAGCCAATCGCCAGTCACCGCACGATGCCGGCAACGCCCGCAACGACCAAGTGTTGATGTTCGACCAGATTTCACCAACCCTTGCTTTGGTTAAGCCTCAGCTTGAAATGTTCGGGGGAGTGATGCAGGACTACCTAAACATCGTGTTCCTCGACGGGCAGTGGTGGGTCATGGCAAAGATGTGGGAAAAGGTTGGCGACGTAGCCTAACCGTTCTACTTGTGGAAAACCTCGGCGAGTGCCGGGGTTTTCTTCTTACCCTGACCAGATGACCTTGACCGACTATTTCGCCTGGCTTGGCCCAATTTATCTGCTTGCCGTAGCCTGGCCGCTAACCATAACCGACCTCAGGGAGCGCAGGCTGCCCAACAAGTACACACTTCCAGCCTTTCCAATAACCCTGTTTGGCCAGTTCATCGCGGTATGCGGTGGCGCCGATGGCACGCGGTTGCTCTGGTCCCTGTTTGCGGGCATCCTGGCCTTTTCGGCCTGCCTTGCCTTGAATCGTTTCGCCGGGCTTGGGATGGGCGATGTGAAGCTCATCTCAGGTATCACTCTCGCCCTAGCTTGGTTCAATCCGCTACTACCTGCAGTCGCAATCTTTATCGCCCTAATTTGCGCCGGATTTGTGTCGCTCATTCAGGTAGCCCGCCTAAAAACAAGAATGGGCTCGAGCATTGCGCTCGGTCCTTACCTACTTGCGGGCTATTTAGTAACGCTCATTTCCCAGGCACTGCCCTAGGCGAGTGAGTTCATCAATTTATTGCATGAACAAAGAGATTGAATAGCAACCAAGCCAGAGCTCCGAGCGCTAGTGGAATCGCCAAAGCAGAACTAGCAAAAGCAAACCCCCAACTGCGGCCTTTCGACTTGAACATATCGCCTACAACTCCGGCCAAACCAAGCCATACGATCACAATCCCGCCGTATGCGAAAAAATAAACAAAAGGCGTGAGAAGCAAAATGTTTATGAGCCACCCGACTGGGATGCTAATAATCCCAAAATACAAGGCCATGAGTGAAGGCGATCTCGAAGGATTCTCTGGATAGCGCCGACGAATGAAATCGATTGCGCCAACAACTACAACTGCAAAGGGCAGAATCCAAAGAACCAACGCCGTTTGCGCCGCTAGGCTCACCCCATCACCCAAAATCCTTGCTCATTTTTCGGCGTACCATGCAGTTACTCGCGGCCCATACTTGCTGGTTGGTTTTGTGTTGAGTCTTATAGCCCAGGGCTGGTCATAGAAAGCACGTCGAGTGCCTTGTCCAGCTGCTCCATGGTCAACTTCTCGCCATCCACGTAGCCAAGTTCGATGGTCGCTTCTCGTACGGTGATGCTCTTGGCCACCGAGTGCTTCGCGATCTTCGCAGCGGCTTCGTAGCCGATGTACTTGTTCAGTGGGGTAACGATCGATGGGCTCGACTCCGCTAGCGCTCGTGAGCGCTCTAGGTTCGCTTCTAGACCACGGATGGTCTTGTCGGCGAGCAAACGCATTGAGTTCGAAAGCAAGCGAATCGATTCGAGCAGCGCGTTACCCATGACTGGAATGGCAACGTTCAACTCGAAGTTTCCGGTTGCGCCAGCCCAAGCCACGGTCGCATCGTTGCCGATTACGCGAGCGCAAACCATCATGACGGCTTCAGGAACCACCGGGTTCACCTTGCCAGGCATGATTGACGAACCAGGCTGTAGGTCTGGGATGTGGAGCTCGCCTAGGCCGGCGTTTGGTCCTGAACCCATCCAGCGGAGGTCGTTGTTGATCTTGGTTAGCGAGACGGCAAGAACTCGAAGCGCTCCTGATGCCTCGACCAAAGCGTCTCGGGCGCCCTGTGCCTCAAAGTGGTCGCGAGCCTCGGTGATTGGTAAACCGGTTTCGGCGGCGAGGAGTCGAATTACTTCCTGAGGGAAGCCCTTAGGGGTGTTGATACCGGTGCCGACCGCGGTTCCGCCCAGTGGAACCTCAGCGGTGCGACCGATGGTCGACTGAACGCGCTCGATCCCGTAGCGAATCTGAGCCGCGTAGCCACCGAATTCTTGGCCTAGGGTAACTGGAGTTGCATCCATCAAGTGGGTGCGGCCAGCTTTGACTGCGGTCTTCCAGAGTTCGCGCTTTTCCTCTAGCGAAACTGCTAGGTAGTCGAGCGCAGGAAGTAGGTCGTTGATCAATGCAGCGGTAACAGCAACGTGAACAGAGGTTGGAAATACGTCATTCGACGACTGTGAGGCGTTGACGTGGTCGTTCGGGTGAACGTCTGAACCGAGTAGCGCGGTGGCCAGGGTGGCCAAAACCTCGTTCATGTTCATGTTCGATGAGGTTCCAGAGCCGGTCTGGAAGATGTCTACTGGGAACTCACCGTCGTGCTTGCCCGAGATGACTGCATCGGCAGCATCGGCGATTGACTTAGCGACCTCTGGCTTCAAAACGCCAAGCTTGGCGTTGGCGGTTGCCGCAGCCTTCTTGATCTGAGCCAAAGCGGCGATGTGGGCGCGCTCAAGGGTCGTTCCCGAGATTGGGAAGTTCTCCACTGCGCGCTGGGTCTGTGCACGGTAAAGCGCGTTTACAGGAACCTTTACTTCACCCATGGTGTCGTGTTCGATGCGGTATTCCACGGTCTGTGACCTTTCGATTTTTGTTATTTGGAAAAACTCTTGGCTAAATCGTCTTAGATGTCGCCGATAGTGACAATTGGATGGATCTCGCCGAGGGTCAACTTGTAGTTCGCGCCAACAACAGCAAGTTTGCCAGCCTTCACGGCATCGGCAATCAGCTTGCTGCTGGTCAGCATTTCATTGATGGTGTCTTGAACGTGCAGCTCGGTGACCTCATCGATTTCATGTTTACCCTGTGCGTTTGCCTCCAGAACAGTTGGTCTGATCTGATCGACAAGTTTGTGAATGAACGCTCCGTTGGCATTCATGTTGCCCTGAACGTCGTCGATGGTGGCGCGAATCGCACCGCACTCATCGTGACCCAGAACCAGGATGATTGGCACGCCGAGCACCTCTACGGCGTATTCCAGTGAACCCAGGATGGTCTCGCCGATGACCTGACCGGCGTTGCGAACCACAAAGAAGTCACCGAGGCCAACATCGAAGATGATTTCCGCAGAAAGACGCGAGTCGGCACAGCCAAATAGCGCGGCAAATGGTGTCTGCTTTTGGGCTAAGGCTTCACGACGGTCAATGTCTTGACGAGGGTGGGCAAGTTCACCGGTAACGAACCGGTGGTTGCCGTCAAGCATTGCTTGCCAGGCTTCGCGAGGAGTCTTAGGGCTCATTAGTTACCTCGTTCCATTAACTTGGTCTGAATGGCGGTGGCGATGTCGACAAAGTCCTGAGGCTTGGCTACTCCATAGATGATCGCAACATCTTGTTTGTTGTAGTTCAAAACCATCATGAAGTCTTTGGTCTTAACCGGATCATGTGGCTCGGTAGCCTCATAGATGTCCCAGGTATAAGCGCCGATTGCCTGAGTGCCAGTCTTCGAGTTGTTCTTCAACTGCATTGCCAACCAGGTTGGGTTGATGCCAAACGCCTGGGTGAGGCCAACGTACTGGTTCTTCGGCCCGACGAAGCCGACATACCAGTTCTGTACGCCATCAACGGGCTTAGGCGACCAGCGGGCAGAGTTAGCCCACCAGCCGGCAGGAAGTTCGGGTGCAACGATTTGTTTGCCGCTGGATGCGTGGGCCTCGGCCGAGATGGATTTGTAATCAACCTTTTGAATGCGGTTGCTATCGTCGCGCGGAACAATCAAAACGATGGCCAACATGATGCCTAGCGAGGCGATCAGCGCGAGAACAAGATTGTTGACGGTCTGTCGTGCGCGTCTCTTAGCGGCGGCGTCTTCGCTCATGCCTTCGACTTCTTCGCTTCGATTGCGTCATCAAGTCGCTTACGGGCACCCGACAGCCAGGTTTCACACTGGTTGGCTAGTGCTTCGCCGCGCTCCCAGAGAGTAAGTGATGCTTCGAGCGAGACCGCACCTTGTTCCAGCTCGGCGACGACTTTAATGAGCTCATCGCGAGCCTGCTCGTAGCTCATCTTGGCCACGTCTGCGTTTAGGTCTTTTTCTGCGCTCATGCTGATCTCCAGTCTATTTCGAACTCTTTGATTTTGCCTCGGCAACAACTGCAAGTTCACCCTTGGCTAGGCGAACTTGAAGCTTGGTTCCGGCGGCAACCTTATCTGCGTCAGAGATAACGTGGCCGGCAGCGTCGCGCACCACAGAGTAGCCGCGGTCAAGGGTTGACTGAGGTGACAGTGATCGAACCTGCTGACGCAAGTGCGACAAGCCGAGTTCTTCGCGGTCAAGCTGCTGTGACAGTCGGTCGCGAATGGCACCCAGCCAGCGCGAGAGCTCAAGCTCTTGACTCTCGATGAAACTGTGCGGGTTAGCCAAGATAGGTCTGCTGCGCAGCTGTTCGATCAAGGATGCCTGGCTCGAAACATAGTCCGCCACTCGCAGGCGAATTCTCTGCAGCGACTGGCTCAGCTTGTGACGCTCTTCCTCGACGTCTGGCACCACTCGCTTGGCGGCATCGGTTGGGGTCGAGGCGCGTAGATCGGCCACGTCATCCAAGACCGGGCGGTCATTTTCGTGGCCGATGGCTGAAACTATCGGCGTCTTGGCGTTCGCCGCGGTGCGAACCAGGTTCTCGTCGCTAAAGACCATGAGGTCGAGGAACGAGCCGCCGCCTCGAGCGATGATAATCACGTCGACCTCAGGGTCGGCATCGAGAGTCTGAATCGCTGCGATGACCTCGGGTGCAGCCTTTTCGCCCTGAACCAGAGTGTGGATCACGCGAAACTGCACGTCTGGCCAGCGAAGTTTCGCGTTTTGCAGAACGTCTTTCTCGGCATCTGAGTCTTTGCCAGTGATTAAACCGATCTTGTTTGGCAAAAAAGGCAGCGGCTGCTTGCGCTCAATCGCCGTGAGTCCCTCAAGCGTGAGTTGGGCACGCAGGCGTTCAATGCGCTCGAGCAATTCACCCAGGCCAACCTTGCGCATCTCGACGACCTGCATAGTCAGCTTGCCGCCCTTTGGCCAGAATGCCGGCTTGATTAGGGCAAGAACGCGGTCGCCCTGCTTGAGGTCGGCGGGAATCTTGGCAACGCTCCACGAGTGAATCGAGACGCTGTTTTCTTGCTGCAAATCGCGCAGTTCGCCGAACATGTTCGACGGGCCGATCTTGATCGATGCAAGTTCACCCTCGATCCAGAGATAACCGAGTCGTTCGATCCAGTCTTTTAGGGTTGCCGATAGGCGTGAGACCGGCCAGGGCGATTGCTCTGAAGAAACCTTGGATGCGTCGTTGACTGCAAAGTCGCTCATTTCGCCTCCAAAATTTCGGCCACCACAATCCATCAAATGCGCCGTTTATCATTGAGGGGTGACTGTAATCAAGGATACCGCCGACCTCGGACAAGAAACCTCAATCGCCACCCCTGGCAAGAAGGTTTTATTGGCCGCTCCGCGAGGTTATTGCGCTGGTGTTGACCGCGCGGTTATAGCCGTCGAGAAGGCCCTCGATCACTATGGTTCGCCGGTCTATGTTCGCAAGCAGATTGTTCACAACAAGCACGTGGTCTCTTCACTTGAGAAGCGCGGAGCCATCTTCGTCAACGAGGTCGATGAAGTTCCTGAGGGTTCGGTTCTAGTCTTCTCGGCTCACGGTGTTTCACCTGCCGTTGTAGCGGCAGCCGAGGCTCGCAAACTAAACACCATCGACGCCACCTGTCCTTTGGTAACCAAGGTGCACCGCGAGGTTCAGCGCTTCGCGTCGGAGGACTATGACATCCTGCTGATCGGTCACGAAGGTCACGAAGAGGTTGAAGGCACCGCCGGCGAGGCACCAGATGTAGTTCAAATCATCGACAAGGACGAATCGATCGCCAACGCCCGAGTTCGCGACCCGAAGAAGTTGATTTGGCTTTCGCAAACCACTCTTTCGGTTGACGAGACCATGGAAACCGTGGTCAAACTCCGCCAGAAGTACCCTGACCTACAGAACCCACCTAGCGACGACATTTGCTACGCGACCCAGAACCGGCAGGTTGCCATCAAGAAGGTTGGCGCTGCGTCAGACCTAGTTCTTGTGGTTGGTTCGGCTAACTCTTCAAACACCGTTCGCCTAGTTGAGGTTGCTCTTGAGGCTGGCGCGAAGGCGTCATACCGAATCGACTTCGCCTCAGAAATCAAGGATGAATGGTTCGCCGGAGTCGAAACCGTCGGAGTTTCATCAGGTGCGTCTGTTCCTGAAGAGCTTGTCGATGAGGTGCTGGTTTACCTGGCCGAGCGTGGCTATGGCGACGTTCGCACAGTTCAGACCGCCGAAGAAGACGTTCAGTTCTCGCTACCCGCCGAACTTCGCAAAGAACTCAAGGCTGCCGGCAACGACGTCAGCAACAAAACTAAGCGCTCTTAAACTTCGTTTCTTTTACGAGTTTGCCTTCTCTATCGAAGGTTTTCCAAACCCCAACCTGTCGATCGCGGTCTAACATTCCAGATCGCATTAGCGATCCATCCCTGCGATAAAACTCCCAGTAGCCGTGCATTAGGCCATCGAGATGCTCGCCCTTAAAGCGAGGAAGCCCGTTGTCATACAACGGGCTTCCTGTGCTCATGGGTAAAACTCTAGGGGATTAGCCCTGTGACTTACCTGCTGAGCCAAGTTCCTTGGCTGCCTCAACTACGCGAGCGGCCATGCCGGCCTCGCCTAGCTTGCCCCATGCGCGTGGGTCGTAGTGCTTCTTGTTGCCGACTTCGCCGTCAACCTTTAGCACGCCGTCATAGTTAGCCAGCATGTGGCCTGCGATTGGGCGGGTGAATGCATACTGAAGGTCGGTGTCGATGTTCATCTTGATAACACCGTGTGAAACAGCAAGTGCGATTTCTTCAGGGGTTGAGCCTGAGCCACCGTGGAAGACTAGGTCGAATGGCTTGTCCTTGCCATACTTGGCGCCAACTGCAGCCTGGATGTCGCCTAGAAGCTCTGGGCGAAGCTTTACGTTGCCTGGCTTGTAGACACCGTGAACGTTACCGAAGGTTAGAGCAACCATGTAGCGACCGTTCTCGCCCAGGCCTAGAGCCTCAGCGGTTAGAAGACCGTCTTCAGGGGTGGTGTAAAGGTGTTCACCCATGCCGCCCTCAACGCCGTCTTCTTCGCCACCAACAACGCCAACTTCGATCTCAAGAACTGCACCGATGTTCTTGGTCAGTGCAAGCATTTCCTTGGCGATGGTTAGGTTCTCTGCCATAGGAACAGCTGAGCCGTCCCACATGTGTGAGTTGAATAGCGGGTCCTGACCGGCCTTTACGCGCTCCTGTGAGATCGCGATTAGCGGGCGAACGAAGTCGTCTAGCTGGTGCTTTGCACAGTGGTCGGTGTGTAGGGCAACGGTGATGCCGTAGTTCTTTGCTGCCTCGCGTGCGAATGCTGCCATTGCTGCTGCGCCTGAAGCCATCTTCTTGATGGTTGGGCCTGACCAGTAGTCGCCACCGCCGGTGGTTACCTGGATGATGCCGTCTGAACCAGCTTCCGCCAAACCAGCGAGTGCTGCGTTTAGGGTCTGTGAGCTAGAAACGTTGATGGCTGGGTAAGCGAAGCCACCCTTTTTGGCGCGGTCAAGCATTTCTAGGTATTGGTCTGGTGATGCTACAGGCATAGCTGAACTCCTAAGTTCTACATGGGATGAACGACGTCTTCGGCGGCTTAATAAGATGTTAGCAAGGATGCAGGTTCGTCTGCCTCAGGAAAGAAGCCATGCCGCTAACAAATGCCAACCAGCCAACCGCCGATATTCTGGCGGCGACGGTTGCTGCTGCGGCAGCTGCTTGGCCTCATGTAGGCGCAGGCGACAAGATTGCCGTCGATGGTGCTGCGGTCGATGCCATGCGCGCCTCCTTGAATGGCGCTGGTTTCGCTGGAATCGTCGTAATCGGCGAAGGTGAAAAAGACGAGGCCCCAATGCTCTTCAATGGCGAGATCGTTGGCCACCCGGATGTGGTTGCCCGATCAATCGATTGGGACATCGCCGTAGACCCGGTAGACGGCACGAGGCTAGCGTCCGAGGGTGTCGATGGAGCTGTGGCCGTGATGGCCGCCGCCGAACGCGGTTCGATGCTCGAATCCAGTGAGGTTTTCATGATGAAGAAGATCGTCAGCGGCCCGGTAGGCAGGGGAGTGCTCGACATCGACGCATCTCCCGCCAAAAACATTCTGGCGCTCGCCGAGGCCTTGGGTAAACCGGTCGATCGAATGCGAGTAGCAGTTATCAATAAGGCTCGAAACTTCGAATTGATTGCCCAGATTCAAGCAGCCGGTGCCGAATGGGTGCGTTTTGATGAGGGAGACATTGCCATGGCGGTTGCCGCGGCAACCCCAGGCAGTGGAGTCGACATGATGCTCGGTCTCGGTGGCTCGCCAGAAGGCGTGGTTGCGGCGGTAGCGGTTCAGATTCTCGGCGGATTTATGCAGACCCGCTTCGCGCCGGCAAACACCGAGCAGATTGCCCGGGCGCTCGCCGCGGGCTACGACCTCGAAGCCAAATTCGAGCTCGATGACTTGGTGTCCGGTGAACGCTTTGTCTTTGTGCTGACCGGCATCACGGATGGAATCTTGGCACGTGGCGTTAGACAGATTGGTTCGGCGCTCGAAATGCAGACCTTTGTTTTGGATAGCGCGCTGGCGGGGCCAGTCATGCTCGAGCACATCATCTGATCAGCCCACAACGAGAAAACCCCCGACCAGTGGTCGGGGGTTTCAACGTTTAAGAACTAAGCCTTGGCTGGCTCCTCGAGAAGAGCGTCACGGTTTGGAGTGTCAGTGATGATCGACTCTGGAAGGTGGTCAACGCTGGTCAGTCCTGAGGTTGGCTGGGTAACAGCAACTGCACCCCACTGAACCGCGGTGCCAACACCGTGAGGAACATCGAAGCCGACGCCATATGCATCTTCAGAAACTGGGTTGGTAACCGCAGCTGAAAGGAAACCTGCAAGAGTTGCATCGCCTGCACCAACGGTGTTGATTACGTGCACAGGAGGTGTGCGTGCGTGCCAAGCGCCATCGGCGGTAACAGCAACCATGCCGTCTGCTCCGAGGCTGGCAAGAACACACTTGACGCCGTGTGAGCAAACTTCGCGAGCTGCGTCGATTACGTCACCAAGGGTGTGCAGGGTGCGACCAACTGCTGAGGCCAGTTCTTCGGCGTTTGGCTTCATCACGGTCGCATCTCCGCGGCGTGCCCAGTACTGCAGTGGCTCACCTGAGGTGTCAAGAGCAACACGAACGCCAAGGGCCTTCATGCGGTCGAAGATCGGCTGGAGGTCAACGAAGGTGCCGGTTGACTTGTAAACCGGAAGTGCACCGGCGATAACGAGCCACTTGGCGCCGCTCTCGACAACGGTCTTCTCGGTCAGAGAAATAACTGCGGCCCAGTCTTCTTCAGATAGTGGGCGTGGAGCCTCATTTACCTTGGTGGTTGCACCGTTGTGAATCACCATGGTGGTTGAAACGCGAAGGGTTCCTTCGATCCAAAGTGGAACCAAGGTGTCTGCGTAACCAGTGCGGTTTAGAACGCCTGGGTCGGCGTTGCCGATTGGGACAACGCCAGGTGCGTTGATGCCAACTAGGTGTAGCCCCTTGGTTACGTTGATGCCCTTGCCGGCAAGTTCTTCTGCAACGCCATCGGCACGGTTTACGCCGCCCTCAATTAGGTTGCTTACGTAATAGGTGCGGTCAAGCGTAGGTGCTGGTGTCAGGGTAACTACTGCTGCCCCTGCTGAAATTCCAGACATGCTTACTCCTCGAATGCTTTGTCGATTCCCGAATTCGATAGAAAATCGGATTACTTCAGGCTGCAAACGTCATTGTCGAGCGCTTCAAAAAGTATACCGATATACCTAACTATTTCTCGATTTCAGGGGTGTCGGTAAGCTCGCTCGCGGTTAGTTGAATCGGGGCGACTTCGAGCTCTTTTGGCGCAGAAATCTCCTCCGTGCCCAGAGCGTTCTCGTCAAGGTCATTGAGCTTTCGCGCGGTCACCAGCATGCGACCCTCGAGGCTTGAGACGAACTGGTTGTAATCCTTGACGGTGCTGGTGATTGAGCGACCCAACTTGTCTGCGTGCTCGGCAACCTTGCCAACGCGCTCGTAGAGCTCTTTGCCAAGCTTGATCATGTTGCGAACCGATGACTCATCAGCATTCTGACGCCAGATGAAGTTGATGGTTTTTAACACCGAGAACAGGCTGACTGGCGAAGCCAGAGCAACATTCTTCTTGAAGGCATACTCGAGCAATGCCGGGTCTGCATCCAAGGCCGCAGAAAGCAGTGATTCGCTAGGGATGAAGGCGATGACGAAGTCTGGGCTGGCGTCTAGGCCCGACCAATATGACTTGGTTCCAAGTGCATCGATGTGCGCCTTGACGGCCTTGACGTGTTCCGCGATCAAGCGGGTTCGACGAGCCGCTTCTTCGCCGGTCGCAAGTTCAGAGATGGCGGACGCCTCTTGATAAGCGCTGAACGGCACCTTCGAGTCAATCGCAAGCGACTTTCCGCCAGGCAGGTTGATGACCATGTCGGCTCGACCGGCGCCAGCGTTGGTGCTGATGGTCGCCTGCTCGTCAAAGTCGGCGTGCTTGATGAGACCGGCTAGCTCGACTAACTTGCGTAGTTGGGCCTCGCCCCAGACGCCACGCACGTTGTTTGAAGTAAGCGCCTGGGAGAGCGCCTGAGTCTGCTTGCGGAGCTGCTCGTCTGACTCGATCGCTGACTTAAGCTGCTGCTGAATCGAACCGAACTGCTCGGTACGTTCTTTTTCTAGGGTCGCCACGGTTAGTTGCATCTGCTCAAGGTGAACCTTGACCGGAGCCAAGGCCTGAAGCAGCTTGTTTTCTTCGCGGTCGCGTTCATCTCGTTCACGTCTCTCTGCCGCAGCTTGGTTTAGCTGGCCATTGAGGCCAACAATGGTCGCTTCGGCTGTCGCCAACTGAACGCGCAGGTTCTGCGCTTCAACCTGGGCTGAGGCCGCTGAAGCATCGATGCCCGGTGCCCCACCCTTGCGACCCGAAATAAGCCAACCGATGAGACCGCCGGCAAGCAAGCCAACCGCTAGAAAAATAAAAGACTCCATGCCCCGAGTATTTCATCTGCTTCAGACATTTATTGGAGGGTAAACTCACCAGCAATGAGCAATTCGCGACCAATCCGCAAAGATATCCAGGCGCTGCGAGCCGTCGCAGTGCTCATGGTGGTCATTTTTCACCTCTGGCCAAACCGACTAACCGGCGGATTTGCTGGCGTAGACGTATTTTTTGTGATCTCGGGCTTTCTCATTTCAGGTTCACTGTTCGAAGAACTTGCCAATACATCGCGCATTAAGCTCGCCCAGTTCTGGGCCCGACGCGTACGTCGCCTTTTACCGGCTGCCCTGCTAGCCATCGCACTCACCGCGATCGTTTCGCTTTTTGTAGTGCCGGCATTCACCCGCCAAAGCTTCTTCGGTGAGGCAATCGCCAGCACCTTCTATTTCGAAAACTGGCAGCTCGCGGCCTCGGCAACCAACTATTTCGGTGGCGAACCAAGTCCTTTCCAGCACTACTGGTCGCTTGCGGTTGAAGAGCAGTTCTATGTGGTCTGGCCGGTGCTGCTGACCCTGCTTGCGGTCACTTTCCGAAGGGGCAGCTCATCAGCCATCCGTGTGTTCTTGGGGATGGCATTTGCCGCTTCGTTTATCTATTCGCTTTACCTCAGCTACGCGCAGCCAAGCTTGGCCTACTTCAACACCTTCGGTCGCGTTTGGGAGTTCGGCCTCGGAGCCGCCGCGGCTCTGCTCGGTCACCGTGTTCGATTTAGCAAACTCGGCCAAATAATCGCTAGCCTCGCTGGTTTTTCAGCGATCCTTGCTTCAGCCCGACTCCTGAATGAAGGTATGACATTCCCAGGATGGGCCGCGCTGCTACCAGCACTCGGAACCGCCGCAGTGCTACTTGCCGGGTTGAAAGAACTGCCTAACTGGCTCGAACGCCTATACGGTTTCCGGCCGGTCGCATTCACCGGCGAGATCAGCTACAGCCTGTACCTGTGGCACTGGCCGCTAATCATCCTGTTGCCTTGGGCTACCGGCTACCAGCCTCGCGCATTCGAACTAATTGCTGTGCTCGTTGTGGCCTACGTGCTGGCATTCTTGAGCAAGAAGTTCATCGAGGATCGTTTCCGCAGGTTGCCGGTCCTCTCCTCGAAGCGCCCTCGCCTAACTTTCGCTTGGGCGGCGGCCGTTTCGGCCACCATCCTTGTGGTTAGCCTCGCCGGCACGGGCGTGACCGCGTTGCAGATCGCGTCCGGGGGAGCGCAGGTGCAGACCCTCGACCGCGCCAAGAACGATACCGCCGACCCAGACCACAAGTGCATGACCGATGCTGAGGCCGACAACGTCAAGATTTGCCGCTATGGCCGGCTCGGTGCCGACTATCGAGTGCTGCTGGTCGGCGACTCACACGCTGCGATGCACCTAGGTGCCTGGAAGCTGCTGGCCGAGCGTGGTGGCTTCGAACTGAATCTCGCCTACAAAGCGAGTTGTTCCTTCAACCTCGAGAAGCGCAGCGACTCTGCGCGCGGCAAGACCTGTGAGCAGTGGAACCACAACCTGCAGCACAAGCTCGCGTCAGAGAAGCCATACAACCTCGTGCTCACCAGTTTCTACACCGCAGTGCGAGCAACGGAGCGTGAAGGCGATCACACTTCAGACACAGTCGCTGGATTCAAAGCCGCTTGGGCACCGTTTCAGGCTCGCGGCTCGACGGTCGTTGCCATCCGTGACGGTGTGAACATGGATAAGCCGATGCGCGACTGTTGGGAATCGGCCGTTTACGACGCCGGCAAGTGCCAGATGGCCGAGAAGGACGCGTTCATTGCCGACCTTGCCCAGCGTGCCGCTTCGAGCCCACCGAGCGCGCTGACTCTCGACTTCACTGATTTGTATTGCCAAAACGGCGTCTGCCCGGCAAGAATAAGCGGCGTCTATGTCTATCGCGACAACTCGCACATCTCGCTGCTGTTCAGCCAGAACATGGCTGGGGATTGGTATCACCGGCTGACCCAACTCGGGGTCAAGCTTCCGGCGATCTCAGGCTTCGGTAACTAGCTTCTTCCAAACGTGTTTGGTGGCAGCGAGCAGCTCATCCATGTTCTCGGCGCCGTGACGCTTGGCTGCGTGGATGATGATTCGAGCACAGGCATCCGAGTCGGCGAGGGCATCGTGATGATTGAACTCTTCGTGCCCAATCGCATAAGCGACGGCATTCAGGCGATAACTCTCGATGTTGTAGGTCTTGCGTGAGATGGCAAGCGAGCAGGTGTAGTTGATCTGAGGCAGCGGCCATTCGATTAGCTCGGCACTCTTGCGCAGCACCCCCATGTCGAAAGGTGCGTTGTGCGCGACCAGCGGGTAATCGCCAACAAAGGCAAGAATGAACTGTAGAGCCTCGTGCATCTCGGGTGCGCCATCTACGTCGCTTGGGCGAATGCCATGAACTCGGATGTTGCCCTCGTGAAACCAGTTGTTTGGGTAAGGCGGTTGAATCAAGGTGGCTACCGACTCGACAATCTGACCGTCTTGCACACGAACCAGTCCGACGGCACACGGGCTGGCCGGCGAACCGTTTGCGGTTTCGAAGTCGATGGCAACAAAGTTGAGGGGCACAAAGCCAGTCTGCCAGAGCAACCCATCCTTGAATGCCGCCTCGGGTAGACTTGACCCTCGTGGCTCTAACTATCGGAATCGTGGGACTGCCAAATGTTGGCAAGTCGACCCTCTTTAATGCACTGACCAAGAACAACGTTCTGGCGGCGAACTACCCTTTCGCAACCATCGAACCTAACGTCGGTGTCGTCAACCTTCCAGACCCTCGCCTGCAGGGTCTAGCCGACATGTATGGGTCGGAGCGTTTGCTTCCGGCTCCTGTGTCATTCGTTGACATCGCCGGTATCGTGCGCGGTGCTTCTGTTGGTGAAGGTCTGGGCAACAAGTTCTTGGCTAACATCCGTGAGGCAGACGCAATCGCTCAGGTTGTTCGTGGCTTCGTAGACGGCGACGTGATTCACGTTGACGGCAAGGTTGACGCCGCCAGTGACATCGAGACTATCAACACCGAGCTCATCCTCGCCGACATGGAGACCCTAGACAAGGCTCGCCCTCGCATCGAGAAGGAAGTCAAGGGCAAGAAGATTGAGCCAGCGGCTCTTGAAGCCATTGACGAGGCCAAGAAGGTT
>Ga0228703_1001088_pt1 | contig 17361 bp, 14 predicted proteins | sample McNCre217_Aug_MG_3_FD_178020 | JGI IMG/M metagenome (GOLD analysis project Ga0228703, IMG submission 178020) | Freshwater microbial communities from McNutts Creek, Athens, Georgia, United States - 29-17_Aug_MG | ecosystem: Environmental > Aquatic > Freshwater > Creek | place: USA: Georgia... | reverse complement strand
CACCGGCAACTTGGCCAACAAGCGGATGGTTGACAACTCAACCTGCTCTGGGTCGTTAGGGTCTAGAGAGTCCTGGTAGAAGGTTGACAGCGCTGAGACTCCAGCAGCCAACACAGCCATCGGGTGGGCGTTCTGAGGCATCGCGTGGAATAGGTTCTTGAGGTCCTCGTGCACCAAAGTGTGACGACGAATCTTCTCTTCAAACTTTGAAAGCTCTGCAGGAGTTGGCAACTCACCATAGATCAACAGGAATGAGGTTTCAAGGAACGACTTCGAACCGGCCAACTGCTCGATTGGGTAGCCGCGGTGGCGAAGAATTCCGGCAGCACCATCAATGAAAGTGATCGCCGATTTGGTTGACGCCGTGTTTACGAAACCCTGGTCATAAGCGGTCAAACCGGTGGTAGCAGTCAACTTTGAAATGTCTACGGCAGATGGGCCGTCAACCGCCTGAATTACTGGAAATTCAGCGGTGACATCACCATAGGTGACTGTAACTTTGTCGCTCGAGGTCATCGAAGCTCCTGTGTCTCTCAAAGCCCTTTGTTTGGGCTAATCCAAGCCTATGGCATCGCGAAGTCGGCGCGCACCTTCGGCAATCTTGTCATCGGTTGCAGTGATCGAAAAACGAACATATTCGTGGCTGAATTCGCCATAAAAAGTGCCAGGCACAACGACGATTCCAAGGTCGGCCATGCGGTCAACGGTCTTGAAGCAATCTTCACCCAGAGTTGCCCAAAGGTAGAGCCCGGCCTCGCTGTCGGCAAGCTTGAAACCATAGTCACGAACGGCAGCTAGAAGCACCTCGCGGCGCTCACGATAAATCTCTTTTTCGATGGCTACGTGCTCTTCATCGCCAAGCGCCACAACCATGGCTCGCTGAACCGGCAGTGGGGTGTTCAAACCTGAGTGCATGCGCAGGTTGACCAAGCCCTTGATCAAGGATGCTTCACCCACCGCAAACGCGGCACGGTAACCGGCCATGTTCGACTGCTTGCTGAGTGAGTAAACCGCTAAGACGCCTTCGTGGCTGTCGCCACAAACTCGAGGGTCAAGAACCGAAGGGATCAGCTTGTCGGACCATTCGTTCCAGCCCAGCTCCGCATAACATTCATCGCTAGCTAGCAACGCTCCAAGTTCACGGGCGCGATCCACGGCGGCTTTCATCTCGGCCACATCCATGACTCGACCATCCGGGTTGCCCGGTGAGTTAATCCAGATCAACTTGGCGTTTGACGGCCACTTAGCTGGGTCATCCTCAGAAACAATTTCTGCTCCGCAGAGAGCCGCACCCACGACATAGGCGGTGTAGGCGACCTTTGGTTGCACAACGACATCACCCGGGCCTAGACCCATCAGCAACGGCAACCAGCTGATCAGTTCTTTCGAGCCAATGGTTGGCATTACCTGTTCTGGCTTTAGCCCAGGCACGCCACGACGGCGACCAAACCACTCGACTACGGCAGCCTTGAACTCAGCTGAACCGCCGGTCGACGGGTAGCCAGGTGCGTTTGAAGAGGCGTTTAGAGCATCCTGAATGATGCTTGGGGTTGGGTCAACCGGCGAACCAACCGAAAGGTCGACTGCTCCACCCGGATGAAGGGCAGCCTTAGCCGCGTATGGCTTTAGCTGTTCCCACGGATATTCCGGGAGGCGATCAAACATGAATTGGTCAGGCTCTGATTAAGCCTGTGGAGGCAACGCGCTGATTACGGCGTGGTCCTTGGCAACCTTGCCGACCTTGGCAGCACCACCAGGTGAACCTAGGTCGTCGAAGAACTCAACGTTGGCCTTGTAGTACTCAGACCACTGTGAAGGTAGGTCATCCTCGTAATAAATGGCTTCAACCGGGCAAACAGGCTCACACGCACCACAGTCGACACACTCATCTGGGTGAATATAAAGCGAACGCTCACCCTCATAGATGCAGTCAACAGGGCATTCTTCGATACATGCCTTGTCCTTGACATCGACACATGGAAGGGCGATTACGTAAGTCACTTTGTTTCCTCTGTTTGTTCTGAAGCTAAGTCTATTTTATTGATGTCCGCGAGCTGACTTGCGCCATGAACCGGCACGGATGTTTGGGAACAGGATGATTGCAGCACAAAGCCCCAGCGAACCGTAGGCCCAAATGTTGCCAAGATCATTACCCGGGATGAGGAGCGTTCCGTCACCCTGAGGTTGGCTCAGCCAGAAAACCGTGGCGGCGAAGGTGCCGGCGAGGAGATAGAGCGCTCCCCTACTGCTGCGCAGCAGGCGCATGGCAAGAGCCAAGGAGCCGGTCATCACTAGGGCGACAATCAAACCAATCGGCGTTCCGGTGGCGTCCGTGGCACGGACCTGGTGCAACAGGGTTCCGGCGACGCCGAGCAGGAAGCCGAGCGGGATCGCCCAGAAGAAGGTGAGGATTGGGCGCAAATGCACCAAAGGATTCGGAGATGCTTTACGCAAGCGCTCGGTGCGGTCATACCGGAATTCTTTGCCAGCGACGACCGAATAGGTTTCGGCACCGACAGAAACCTGGCTCGAGTGTGCCTCGAGTGCGGCCTTCTTGATGACTGCGGTCTTGGCGTCGCCAATCTGGACGTCAAAGCGTTCTCCCGGCTCGGCGATCACCCAGAACGCTGGGGCGCGGCCCTTGCGCAGCTTGGCATACTTGCGAATCGCCATCGCGGTGGCCTCGTGGGCCATCTTGTGATCGGGGTGACCAAAGCCGCCCTTGCGGTTATAGGTCAATACGGCGTCAGGCTTCATCTCTTTGATGACCTTGAGGATGTCCTCAGCAATAACGGCAGTCGATGCAGCTGACAGCGCCATCTCATCGAGCTTGCGAGGCTTAGCTGGCTTGCCGAATGGGTTTAGGCGCATGCCAGAGTCGAGATAGGCGCGGGTGCCGGCAAAAGCGTGTTTGACCTCTCCAAAGGCGACCAATGCTTCGCGAAGTTCGCCCGAGCGGAACGCACCCATCGCAGAAAGATTGCCTTCTAGCGACTTGAGTTCTTCGAGCTTGACCTTGCCGCGCTCGCCACGAGTCAAGGTGAAAACCATTACTTCGGCCTTGGCGGCGATTCTCTCGGCGATCACATGGCCGGTGAAAAGACTTTCGTCATCCGGGTGTGCATGAACGATGAGCAGTCGCTGCGGGTTGAAAGTTGCCTTAGCCATGAGTCAACTTTAGGCGCAAAACGAAAACCCCCGGCCAAATGACCGAGGGTTTTCGAAGAGATTTAGGACTACTTGCCCTGGCTCGCGTTCTTGCGCTGCGAGTAGAGACGAGCGCGCACGGTTGGGTCTAGCTCAACCTTGCGAATGCGAGTCGCCTCAGGGGTAACCTCAACACACTCGTCTTCACGAGCAAACTCTAGACACTCTTCGAGCGACAGGGTGCGTGGTGGGGTTAGTGACTGGAATTCATCAGATGAAGATGCACGCATGTTGGTGAGCTTCTTTTCCTTGGTGATGTTTACTTCCATGTCCTCTGAGCGAGAGTTCTCGCCGATGACCATACCGGTGTAAACCTCGCTGGTCGGCTGAACGAAGAACGAACCGCGCTCCTGAAGACCGATCATTGCGAATGGAGTGACCACACCGGCGCGGTCAGCAACTAGCGAACCGTTGTTGCGAGTCTGGATGTCGCCAGCCCACTCGCCATAGCCAGCAGAGATCGCGTTCGCGATTCCGGTGCCCTTGGTGTTGGTTAGGAACTCGGTGCGGAAGCCGATTAGGCCACGGCTTGGAACCTTGAACTCCATGCGAACCCAACCGGTTGCGTTGGCGACCATGTTGACCATCTGACCCTTGCGAGCTGCAAGAAGCTGAGTCATGGCACCAAGGAACTCCTCTGGAACGTCCAGAGTTAGGTCTTCGAATGGCTCGTGTAGCTTGCCGTCAACGCGCTTGGTAACTACCTGTGGCTTACCAACGGTTAGCTCGTAGCCTTCGCGACGCATCTGCTCGACAAGGATGGCAAGAGCAAGCTCGCCACGACCCTGGACTTCCCAAGCGTCAGGACGCTCGGTAGGAAGAACGCGGATAGAAACGTTACCGATTAGCTCCTTGTCAAGGCGATCCTTGACTAGACGAGCGGTAACCTTTGCACCCTTGACACGGCCGGCCATTGGTGAAGTGTTGATACCGATGGTCATCGAGATAGCTGGGTCATCAACGGTGATCATTGGAAGCGGGCGGATGTCGTTCGGGTCGGCGAGAGTTTCACCAATGGTGATCTCTTCGATACCGGCAACGGCAACGATGTCACCTGGGTTGGCTTCCTCGGTTGGGAAGCGCTCAAGCGCCTTGGTCTTTAGAAGTTCGGTGATCTTCACGGTCTGGGTAGTGCCATCCTGGCGAACCCATGCAACCTGCTGGCCCTTCTTTAGGGTGCCGTTGAAGATACGAAGCAACGCAAGACGACCCAAGAATGGTGACGCGTCAAGGTTGGTTACGTGAGCCTGAAGTGGTGCAGCGTCATCGTAGGTTGGCGCTGGGATGTACTTCATGATTGCGCCGAATAGAGGCTCTAGGTTCTCGCCCTCAGGAAGGGTGCCGTCGTTTGGCTTGTTTAGCGAAGCGATTCCGGCGCGACCCGATGCATAAATGATTGGCAACTCAAGGATGCCATCGATGTCTAGGTCTGGAACTGAGTCGTGTAGGTCAGAAGCTAGACCCAGAAGAAGGTCGTGGGTCTCTTCGACAACCTCGTCAATGCGAGCGTCAGGACGGTCGGTCTTGTTCACTAGCAAGATAACTGGAAGCTTTGCCTCTAGAGCCTTGCGAAGAACGAAACGGGTCTGAGGCAGTGGGCCTTCAGATGCGTCAACTAGAAGAACAACGCCGTCAACCATCGATAGACCGCGCTCCACCTCGCCACCGAAGTCGGCGTGGCCTGGGGTGTCAATCACGTTGATGGTGATTTCCTTGCCACCCGAGTGGTCGCCCTTGTAGGCGATCGCGGTGTTCTTCGCAAGAATGGTGATGCCCTTCTCGCGCTCTAGGTCACCAGAGTCCATAACTCGCTCGCCCACGGTTCCGTGGTCGCTGAAAGAGCCGGTCTGGCGAAGCATGGCGTCGACCAAGGTGGTCTTGCCGTGGTCTACGTGGGCAACAATTGCGACATTGCGCAAGTCATCTCTGGTGGCCTGAGCCATAAGAACATCCTTTGTGAGCGCGCCAAACAGCTTAAAAATAGATGGCGCTTCGAAATTATTAGGGGGTGCAGAACTGCATCTTTGAGCCCCTGCCCTTTAAGTGTAACCGAGAGGGGGCGAAAAGTGGAGGTTTACTTGGCTGCTAAGCGCGCCTCGCGGCGCATTCTCTGCACTTCAGGATCCGGGACTGGAACCGCTGAAATCAATCGGCGGGTGTATTCCTCACGAGGACGCTTGAGAACATCGTCGCGTGCACCGACCTCAACCAATCGACCTTGCTGCATCACGGCGATGCGGTGCGACAAGATGTCGACCACGGCAAGGTCGTGGCTGATGAAGAGACAAGCGAACTTCAACTGCTCTTGCAGCCCCTGCAGGAGCTCTAGGAATCGAGCCTGAACCGAAACGTCGAGAGCCGAAGTTGGCTCGTCTGCGATCAATAGATCAGGGGTTAGCGCTAGCGCACGGGCGATTCCAACGCGTTGACGCTGACCGCCCGATAGTTCATGCGGGTAGCGGTTGCGGTAGCTGCGTGGCAGCTCAACCGAGTCAAGTAGATCTTCGACCCGGCGGTTGAGTTCGTCACCCTTGGCGATTTTCGCCAACAGCAAAGGCTCACCGATGCTTTCGCCGATTGGCAAACGTGGGTTCAACGAGCTCGCTGGGTCTTGGAATACGATTCCGGTGTTGCGGCGAATCGAGCGCAGATCCTTTTGAGTGGCGTGACTGATATCCTGCCCAACTACCTCAATCAAACCGCTCGAGATTGGCAGAAGGCCGATCGCTGCGCGACCGATGGTGGTCTTGCCCGAGCCAGACTCCCCCACCAGGCCAACAATTTCACCTGGATAAATCTCGAGGTTGAAGTTTTGAACTGCCTTGAATGCAGGGATGCGGCCTCGCTTTGGATACTCGATTGAGACATCCTGAAGGCGTAGAACAGGAGCCTGGCTTGCGCCTGGCTCAAGTACGCGTTCGCGAACTGCAACCGAACCCAACTTTGGCACGGATGCCAACAACTGCTGAGTGTATGGGTGCTGAGGTCGGTTAAAGATTTGGTCGGCCGAACCGTGTTCTACGGTGTTGCCATCTTTCATGACCAAGATTTCATCGGCGAGGTCGGCAACCACACCCATGTCGTGGGTAATCAGCAGAACTGCTGAGTTCAAGCGGTCACGCAGGTTGCGCATTAGGTCAAGAATTTCAGCCTGAACAGTCACATCTAGCGCTGTTGTTGGCTCGTCGGCGACTAGTAGCCCCGGGTCACAAGCGAGTGCCTGAGCGATCATCGCACGTTGACGTTGACCACCAGAGAGCTGGTGTGGGTACTTGTCGAATGATGACTCGGGCGATGGAATTTCGACCATAGTCAAGAGTTCAATCGCACGCTCACGAGCCTGCTTAGGGCCCATGTCGAAGTGGTTGCGAAGCGTTTCGACGATTTGGAAACCGATTGTGTAAACCGGGTTCAAAGCAGTCATTGGCTCCTGGAAGATGTAGGCAACTTCCTTTCCACGGAACTTGCGCAAAGTTGAGGCCGAGGCATCAACCATCTCGACACCCTTGACCTGAACACTTCCGCTGGTGCGCGCATTGCTAGCTAGCAGCGACATGAGACCCATTGCAGTAGTGGACTTGCCTGAGCCAGACTCACCCACGATCGCGAGCACCTGACCTGGCTGAACTTCAAAGTTCATGTTCACAGCGGCTGGGTACCAGACCCCATCGACCCAAAATTCGATTGTGTAGTCGCTAACCTTCAAAATCGGTTCAGACATTATTTATCTCCTGCCATGATTGGCTTGTGACTAATGAGCAGACTTTCAGAGCCCGAAGCGGATACGCCTACGCAGCAGTTGTCGTTCTCGTTTGCGGAATCTTGTCCGTCGAGACTTGGCTGACCAGCGACTTCGCCACCGCCGCAGCAACCACTTTGTGGGCGCTGTTTTTCATCCTGGCTTCGCATCTGATTTTCATCAGACCCAAGCTCGTGGTCGGCGACGAGGGCGTCTTGGTGGTTAACCCGTTTCGTCGTTACCTGCTGAAGTGGGATGTAGTTCTTGACATCGACACTCGATTTGCAGTTACATTCGTGACCGTCGACAGAAGAATCAGTGCTTGGGCCGCAACCGCACCCGGTCGCTACCACGGACGAACCATTCACCCGAGCGAGCTCAAGGGTTTGAATCTTGGCGGACGTGAGCATATTCAGCCCGGTGACAGCCCCCGCACTAGTAGCGGTCAGGCAGCAGCCATCTGTCGAGCAAGATTCGAGCAATTCAGAGCCGGTCATTAGGCGCCAACCTTAAGAACCTTGGCCGCATCGCGATCCTTCTTGGTGATGCGACGCTTCTGACGAGGGTCGAACGCGTCACGCAGACCATCACCGATGAAGTTGATGCAAAGAGCGATCGCGATGATCAATAGGCCTGGATACCAGAACAACCATGGTCGAGTGGTGAATGAATCCTGATACTGGCTGATCAGCGAACCTAGCGAGACGTCTGGTGCGACAACACCGAAACCGAGGTAGCTCAGACCGGTTTCAAGCAAAATGGCGCTCGACATCAACAGAGTGACCGAAACGATAATCACACCAACTGCGTTAGGCAGAATGTGCTTGAAGACGATGCGGGCGTTGCTCGCTCCAGCGACGCGGGCAGCATCAACAAATTCGCGTTCGCGAAGCGAGAGGAATTCTCCTCGGACCAATCGCGAGAGTCCGGTCCAGGAAAACAAGCCGAGGAATAATGCCAGGAATCCGACGCCAAGGTTTCCGAAGTGGAAACCCATTACCGAGCCAATGATGATGGTCGGAATGGTAATGATGAAGTCAGTGAAGCGCATCAACACCGCGTCAGTCCAACCACGGAAGAAGCCTGAAATGGCGCCGACTACGGTTCCGATTAGAGCGGCAATGATGCCAATAATCAACATCACTACAACCGATTGCTCTGCCCCACGCATAACGAGCGAGAAGTAGTCACGGCCTAGGTCATCCTGACCAAACGGGTGGTCGCCAATTGCGAGGCCAGTGCCGTCAATAAACGAAGGCAGGATGTCCAAAGTTGGGCAGCCGGTAGTGCCATCCGGGCAAGATTTGTATTCAAGTTCGGGTAGGTCAGTAATCGAGTATTTTGCCCAACCGGTGATGCTGATTGGGTTCTTTTCGGTGCCAAAGTGCAGGCCCGATGCCGAGAAAACGAACACGATGATGCCAACCAAGCTGAAGAGCGAGATCATTGCAGCCTTGTGACGCACGAAGCGGCGACGAACGATTTGCCCTTGGCTCAGGCCTTCGGTTTCACGATTGGCGATGTCAACCGATTCGACGGTTGCGACTGATTCTGAATTCTTAGCCATGATTACTTTCCTACGCGAATTCGAGGGTCAAGTGCCGAATAAACCAGGTCGGCGACGAGGTTGGCCATAACAGCCATCGAAGCCGTGACCACGAAGACACCCATCAAAAGGTTCAAGTCGAAGGTGTTGATCGCCTGATTGAACAGAGTTCCCATGCCGACCCAACCAAAGACCTTTTCGGTGATGATCGCTCCACCGATAACGCCAGCGAAGTCAACGACCACGAGAGTGGTCAACGGGATGAGTGTGTTGCGGAAAGCGTGACGCATGATCACGGTGCGCTCGGTCAAACCCTTAGCGCGTGCGGTGCGAATGTAGTCCTGGTTCAGAACTTCAAGCATCGAGCCACGTGAATAGCGGATGTAACCTGCGAATGAAATCAGCGTTAGTGCGATTGTCGGCAAGAACATGTGCAGCAAAGTGTCGAGCGACGTAAACCAGAAGTTTCCCGCCTCCAGCAGATCGCTCGCCTGACCGACGGTGGGAATCGGGCGATAGTTGATGGCGTCAGTCTGCGTGTATGGCGACCAGGTCTGCATGAAGCGGTCTACGAGAACCAAAGCCCCCATCAGAATGCCCGAGATTGCCGCCGTGCGAATAACCGAAGCGCGATCGATCTTGGCAAAAAAGAATCCGAAGCCGATGGCAGCGCCCACAATGAACAAAACCATCAAGAACAGGTTGAGCAAGTGGTGAGGCTGATCGAAAACCCACTGAACTGGATAGTAGGTCACTAGACCGAGTGCAGCCATCGCCAAAGCGGACTTTAGGGCTGCTCGGTTGCTAACTCCGGTTGACAGCTGGGTTACTGCAAAGGCAATTCCGACGCTTGCTCCGAGCAGTACAATCGGGCCTAGACCCGGGTTGCGGAACCAATCAAGTGCTCCAAGAAGCACCAAAATGCCGGCGGTTGCAACCGCAGCCAAACCGAAGAGGGTTAGCACTTTCTTTCGGTCGCCACCAATGACAGATGCCCAGAAGAGTCCACTAAACACGCTCAGTCCTATAACCCAAGGGGCGGTGAGTTGAGGTTCAGCGAGGAAGTTGTTGAAGCCAATTGCGAGGTACTGCTTTAGAAGCACGGCTACCCAGAAGATTGGTAACGAGAAAAGTAGGAACGCGACGAAGGTCATTGCATAGTCAAAGCGGCTGTACTGACGCAGAGCGGTCACGATACCGATCGTGATTCCGAGAATGATGGCGATCACTGTTGCGCCGACGACTAGGCGGATTGTGGTTGGAATTGCCAATGCCACAGCGTTGACCACCGATTGAGCGTCACGCGTCATGCCGAAGTCAGGTTGGCCAATGAATACGCCGAGAATGCCGCGGAGCCAGCCAAAGTAACGAAGCGGTGGTGGAACGTCGAGCTGCAGGTCACGGATGAGTGCGTGCATTTGAGCCTTGGCAGTTGGGTCGCTGCTGGTGCGCAACCCCTCTAGCGGGTCGCCAGAAACGGCAGCCAGGTTGTAGATGATGAAGCTTGAACCAAGCAAAATCACAACCATCGCCGATAAACGGCGCAAGATGTAGGCAAACAAAACGAAACCTCTCGTCACTTCTTTGTGTTTTTCGGCACAAGGCCGATTGATCCCCTCACCAAAAGGTGGCACCCAGATTTCTGAGTGCCACCTTTTTGGTTCAGGTGTTTCTAGAGTCTAAGACTCTAGAAGTGCCACTCCCAGAAGTTCCAAACTAGGTTTGGAGACAACGGAGCTGGCTTGATGCCCTTCAGCGCTGAGTTGATCGCAGTCGCTGCTGGGTGCTGGAAGATGCCTAGAGTAACTGCGTTTGAAGTTAGCTCCTTCTCAGCTGCAGCCTGTGCGGTTGCGATCTGAGATGAAGTTAGCTTGGTACGTAGCTTCACTAGCTGGTCATCGACGGTTGAGTAGTTCCAACCCCAACCGTTCTGCGAGCCGTCTGACTTGTAGATGTCAACGGTGCTTGCAGGGTCAGTTGAAGTAGGGCACCATGCGAAGAAGCCGGCGTCAAACTTGCTGTCGTCTAGGTGACCACCCCAACCTGAGGTTCCGGTTACGGTGACATCGAAGCCAGCCTTAGCCAAAGCAGCCTTTACAAGGGCAGCCTCAGCAGCACGACGGGTGTTGCTTGGTGAACCCCAAAGCATGGTGACTGCAACTGAGTTGCTGCCTGATGCTGCGGTTGGGTAGTACTTCTTCACAAGAGCAAGAGCGTCAGCGGTGCGTGACTCCTGGGTTCCAGCTGAGTACTTAGCCGAGCCATTGTTCTTCACGATGGTGTTGTAGCTTGCTTCACCTGGAAGAGCGAAGACAGAGTTCACAACAACAGCGTTCGAGTTAATTGGCTTGATTAGCTTGTCAACGATTTCCTGACGAGGGTAAGCAAGTAGGAAAGCGGTGCGAAGGTCAAGAGCCTTTGCCTTTGAAGCAGCGGTCTTGCCATCAGCGAATGGGCCGGTGTAAGAGTCCTTGGTTCCATAGGCGCCATCGGTGCGAACGTCAACGTGCTCGAAACAAGCGTTGGTTCCACCGATAACGGTGACACCCTTGATTGCCTTTAGCTGAGCAACAGCGTCAGCAGTTGGCTGACCCTGGTAAGCGTCGATTTCCTTGTTAGCAAGAGCCTGAGCTGCAGCGGTTCCATCGGCGATCATCTTTAGAACGATGGTCTTGATGCCGCTGGTCTTAGGGCCCGAGTTGTACTTCGGGTTTAGGCCAAGGGTTACAAGCTGGTCAGCAACTGCTGACTTGACCTGGTAGGCACCGTTACCAACTAGAAGAAGTGGGTTTGTTGCCTTGTTTACGGTCTTGATGTTGTAGCCGGTTGACCAGATCTTTCCCATGTCCTTGAAGGCAGGGGTGTTGTATGACTGGAAGTCAGCAAGGAACTTTGCCTTTGCGGCTAGGTTCTGAGCTGGGGTTCCAAGCTTGGTTGCACCTGAAGCTAGCTGACGCAAAGCGTGAACTGGGCTTGGTGAAAGACCGATGATCTCCCAGTTTGGAACGAAGTGGTCATACTTGACGGTCACTGACATGTGGTCTTTGCTCAAGGTTGGTAGACCTGAAACTGACTCATCGTAAGAGCCCATGTAGCCAAGCGAGTTGAACACTGGGGTTGCGTCTGAGTTAGCTGGGTCGCCAAGGCCGGCCTTCTTTGAGAAAGCACTGCTTGAGATGACGTGGCTTAGTAGAAGGTCGACACCATCGATTGGGGTGCCGTCTGACCAAGTCTGGCCCTTCTTCACGGTGTAGGTCACTTCGAAGTCCTTGTCGGCATCCTTGGTGATCTTGTATGAACCGAAAGCGGTGTTGCGAATCAGGTTCTTCTTGTCGTCATAGTAGAAGAATCCGGCACTGGTCATGTATGCAACGTCAGCGTTGATAGTCAGGTTGGTGTCCGGGGTTGACTGGTTTAGTGAAGTCAGGGCGTTGCTCTCAACGATGACTACGGTGCTACGAGTTGCTGCTCCAGCAGGTGCGGCTACCGCTGAAATACCAGCAATAGTCAGGGCACCAACCGCAGTGGCAGCAATAGCACGAACGAATCGTGTTGCTTTCATACAGTTTCTCCTTTTAGGTTGGGCTCCGGCACCGACACCCCAGTCGAGTATTCGACTAGAAACGCGTGCACCTTCGCCCGTGATGGAAATACTCTACGCCCGAAAAGTAGAACGGGTTACTAAAAAATCGTTTTATTCGCAAAACGTAATCAGATGGCAACAAACGGACAATGGCTGGACACTGCTGGCCTGTGGTTATCCCTGCTAACCTTCTATTGCACCCAGCAATGGGTGACTTTTGCATCGAGCAGGGGAAGCCAGTGAGAATCTGGCGCTGACCCGCAACCGTGATCCAGGAATGTACTGGAAAGTCGGAATGCCTGCCGAATTCTGCAAATGACTCCTATTAACCGTCGAGGTCTACGGTCGGAGTCGAATGGCTATTTGCCTTTCGTCTTCGCACTCAGATCGCAAATTGCGAGAGGTTCCGAATGTCTGGAACAAAAACTGAGTTGCGACTGATTGCAGCTGTACTACTAACTGCATTCACAATCGCCACTCCCCTGCAGGGAGCCAATGCGGCTGCCGAAACCTACCCAACCACCGTCACCTTTTTGGCCGATAAATTCGTCAACGGCAAAACTTTGGATGGCTTCACCCCCGGAACGCCCGATTATGGCTTCACCCTGGAAGCGATGCTTCAACTCAAGGCAGGTGGCAAGAAGCTAACCGATCAACTGACCGCGATCAAAACCGTGCTCGCCGACACCACGGTGCCATCGCGCTCGATAATTTCAACCTACGTCTATGGCGTCGATAAGAAAATAAAACCTGGCATGGCCGGCAAGTTTCTTTTCACCAGCGCAGCGCTTGGGGTGCCAAATGCGCCGCTTCGAAACTCCGTTGTCGCCGACCTAAAGAAGGCGATTGCATCGAACGGCGTGATTACCGGATCTGTCGGCAACAGCTTCGACTATGCGTGGACAGTTCTTGGGTTAGCTACCAACAACCAAAACAAGCTTGCTAACAGCGTTGCCGTTCAACTCGCAAAACTCGAACGCCCGGATGGCGGTTTCGGAATGGACCAAACCGGAAACACTCAGGCAAGCTCTGCCGATGCAACGGGTATTTCAATTCAGGCACTTTGGCTGGCGAAGAAAACAGCCACCACGAGTCAACAAGCCATCGAAAGGACTGCTTTGGTTGGCGGCGCCAAGTATCTTCGAGAAACGCAGGTTGCCGGCGACCACTGGGAGGCTTGGGGCGACGTAGACGTTAACGGCACAGCCTATGCGGCGATGGGACTAAAGGCGGTCGGGGTTTCCGTGACAGCCACCCAGACTTGGCTGAAGTCTCGACTGGCGCCAACCGGCGGCCTCACGACGCCGTGGTCGAACGGCAAGGGCGATGTGTTCGCAACGGCTCAGGGTTACGTGCCATTGATGGGCAAGTCTTATCTTGATTTGATTCCGGTAAAGAAGTAGCAATGCGCTTCAACCTGCGGGTTGTTCTCGTTGGCTTAGTCGCCTTAGTAGCGGCTGGCCTGTTTTTGCCTGGCCTCGCTAAGGGGCTTTGGTTCGCTCCAACGGTTGCCGGCGGAGGAGAAAAGTTCGTGACATTAGTCATCGACTACGGCTCCTCCTCCGGCCTGCCGGTGAAGTCCTTCGATTTGGACGGCCTGCCGCCAACCACGAAGGGATGGGATCTGTTTGCAGCAGCGGGCCTAAAGGTTCAGGGCACTGACCAGTTCCCCTCAGGGTTCGTTTGCCGCATCAATAACTGGCCAACGAAAGCAACCCAAGACTGTGCAGACACCCCGAGTTTCCAAGAGGGACACTGGGCCTACTTCGTCACAAACGCCCGGATGGGCCATGGCTGGCTTCTAAGCGGGCAAGGTGCGGCAGCGCACGAACCAGACTGTGCCGGCTATGAGGGTTGGTCGTGGGTTGGGGCTGGCCAGGAGGCCCAACCACCAAGATTTCAAACGTTGATGCGCGGCTGCCAATGATTAGGCCGTTCAAAGCAACCCAGATTATCCCAGCCGCTTGGTGGGCTCTCGGCCTGGCGCTTGCGATAGCCGCTGGAACGAGCGGAAGTCTTGCCTGGCTTGTTGCTTTAATGGCCATCACCCTGGCCATCATTGTGATCGCTAGAGAACCTGCGCCCTGGTCCCAATCGCTGCGTTTTTACTTGGTTGCAGGTTTGGCCGTGACACTCATCCGAGTCGTTTTTCGAATCATTTTTAACTTCGATTCTTCGAGCGATGTCGCGCTGAATCTGCCAGTTATCAACCTAAACTTTGGTGCTCTCGGCGAAGTGGAGCTCTTCGGCCGCGTGAGCTACCAGTCTCTAACTGCCGCGGTAAAAGATGGATTGAAAATGGCTGCAGTGATTCTCGCGATCGGGCTTGCCAATACTCTGGCTAACCCGAGGCGGTTGCTTAAGAACATGCCCGGCGCCCTGTATGAGGTTGCCACCGCTTTTGTGATTGCGATAAACCTAGCGCCGCAGATTATTGCCAGCGCGCAGCGCGTCCGTCAAGCCCGCGAGTTGCGCGGACGAAGCAAGAATCAAAACCTAATGAGCAGCCTGTTGATTCCGGTACTTGAAGATACATTGGAACGCTCACTCGCCTTGGCAGCCACTATGGATGCTCGGGGATTTGGGCGATCCGGTGCGCTTTCGAAAAACCAGCAACTTCTCATTCGGTTTACAAGCCTTACCTCGGTAGCAGCGTTTGCGGTGGGCTCATACCTGTTAATGACAACGAGTTCACCTTTTGCACCGATTTCACTTTTGGCCTATGGATTGATTGGTGTTTTCATCACCGTTCGAACCAGCAGCCTAAGAAATATCAAGACGTCATACACTCAAACGAAGTGGCGCCTAGCCGACGTTGTCGTTCTTGCCCTAAGCGGCCTTCTTGTCACCGCGGCAATCGGAGGTCTCTTTCGATGATCAAAGTTCAGAACCTCAGTTTCAAATATTCAAAATCCGACTTCCCGATCCTGCGCCGCGTGAATTTTGAAATTCCGACAGGTGAACTTGTCCTGGTCTCTGGCGTCACTGGGTCGGGCAAGAGTAGCCTCCTCAAATGCCTAAATGGCCTGATTCCACAGTTCTCCGGTGGCGAGATTTCGGGGAACATTGCCTTGAATTCTGTTCAAGCACTTGGCCGACCTGCCCATGACTTGGCCGAAACAGTTGGCTATGTAAACCAACAACCAGAAGGCTCTTTTGCCTGTGACACCGTCGAGGAGGAGCTGGCCTTCGGGTTGGAGCAACTCGGTTGGGCGCAGAAAGCAATGCGTGACCGCGTTCAGGACATTGCTAAACAGTTCGAAATCACCGACCTGCTCGCTCGCCCGATATTGGAGCTATCAGGCGGTCAACAGCAGCGAGTCGCAATTGCATCAGCGATGGCTGCAGGTCAAAAGATCTTACTTCTTGATGAGCCAACCTCGGCGCTCGACCAAACCGCAACCAAGATGGTCCTCAACTTGCTGAAAACGCTGGTCAAAGAGCATGGTGTCACGGTCCTCTTAGCTGAGCATCGAATTGAACGAGTTTTGCCTTTCGTCGATAGTGTCCTTGTCGTCGAAGGTGATGGTTCGGTCAATCACATCAAAGCTAAAGAGTTTTCAAGCGCGCCTGCCCCAAAGCGCCCACTGAGAGACTCTGGCGAGATCGGGGCTGTCGCTTTTGAAGCCTTAAATCTCAGTCAAAGTTATGGAAAGGTCAGGGCGCTCGCACCAATTGACCTTCGATTGCATGCAGGCAGCGTTACAGCAATTTGTGGCGACAATGGCTCTGGAAAGAGCACGTTACTTTGGTGCGCGCTTGAGGAGGCCCTGCGCCAGAATTTCGCGGTCAAGATGGTGCCTCAGCATGCCGCTGACTTGTTGTTCCTCAGCACATTGTCAGAAGAATTGGCAGAATCCGACTCCTACAACCAGCTTCCGAAGTTGACGACATCAAACCTCTTTGCGAGCTTGGCCGGTCGAGCTGACCCTGCCACACATCCTCGCGATCTATCTGCCGGCCAGCAACTGGCCTTGGTCCTTTCGATCCAACTTTGCTCGAAGGCAAAACTCATCATTCTCGATGAACCCACTCGGGGCCTTGATGAGAAGACAAAATCGAAGCTTGCCGAAATGATTTTCGAACTTCGACAGGCCGGGCACATTATTCTGCTTGCGACCCATGATCGAGCATTCGTTGCGGCAACTGCCGATTATGCGCTGTATTTAGATAAGGGTGTCAGTTCTGGGATCGAGGCTTTAAATGAAGCCTAAATATTGGTCTGCAGTCTCCGTCTCACTCGCTGCAATCGCCGCCCTAGGGATGTTCCTTTGGCCGCTTTTTATGAGTAACACTTCAGCAAGTCCAACGCTCCTAGCGCAGGGTGTTTTCATTGGGCTAATGCCGGCGGTGTTACTCCTGATACTCGTTGAATTTGGCGCGGGCAAACTTGATTCGCGCAGCATTGCCATCCTTGGTTTATTGATCGCACTGAATGCAGTAATTCGGTTGCTCGGCGCAGGGGTCTCAGGAATCGAAACAGCGTTTTTTCTCATCATCATCGGCGCCTATGTTTTTGGTGCAGGCTTTGGGTTCATTCTCGGCGCGGGTTCGTTATTTGTCTCAGCACTTCTTGGTGCGGGAATCGGCCCTTGGTTGCCCTTCCAGATGATGGCCGCAGGGCTAATCGGAATCGGTGCCGGGCTACTAAATCGCTTAAGTACTCGCAGCCCCCGACTGATAATCGGCAGCTATGCCGTAATCGCCAGCTTTATGTATGGCGGGCTCATGACCATGTGGACCTGGCCTTTTCTGGCCGGCACGGGCACCAGCCTCTCTTTTATCCCCGGTGCGCCAATCATCGATAACCTGACCACTTTCCTCAGGTATGAATTGTTTACAGGCGGCCTACTTTGGGACCTCGGTCGCGCGATAACGACCGTTGCGCTCATTGGGTTAACTGGAAAAACCTTGTTGGCCACCCTAAACCGGGTAGCCAACAAGGCTTCAATATCTATTCTCTAGAACAGTGGCAGCGCTACGACAGCCTGAAGGGCGGTTGCAATAGCTGCGATGACGATGATCTTGAAGTTCATCTTCCAGGTGTACTTTGCCTCGCCGCGAACAGCGTGCATTAGGAACCCTACAATCATGGTCAGGGTCAGGCCTGCTGCGGCAGCAACACCGATCCACTTTGACCACTCAAAGTTGGTGACCCAGGCGCCAAGTGGGCCAGCCAGGATGCCGATAGCTCCGAGGATTTCAAGCCAAGCAACTAGACGGGTGAACCCCATCTTCCCCTTGACCCAACCCATGCCTGCGCCAAGAAGAACTTCTTCAGAAGCC
>Ga0228703_1001087_pt1 | contig 17389 bp, 13 predicted proteins | sample McNCre217_Aug_MG_3_FD_178020 | JGI IMG/M metagenome (GOLD analysis project Ga0228703, IMG submission 178020) | Freshwater microbial communities from McNutts Creek, Athens, Georgia, United States - 29-17_Aug_MG | ecosystem: Environmental > Aquatic > Freshwater > Creek | place: USA: Georgia... | reverse complement strand
ACCTGCTGGGAGAGTACGCATCTAGCCCGTTTGCACCCGCGCTGATCATGGTCACTCACCACCTGGAAGAAATTCCGGCTGGATTCACTCACGCTCTAATCCTGGTAAACGGCCAGGTTTACGCTGCAGGTGAGATTGGCATGACTCTAACCAGCGAAAAACTTAGTGAAGCATTCGGCATGCCGCTTGAAGTTCAGCGCCTGCAGGGACGCTTCTTTGCAAGAGCCAAAAACCGCTAAAAATACTCGCAATCCTCAAACGCGTCTGTTATAGTTGACCCTTAGTGCCCTGTGCTTTACCGCCTGCACTCAAACCCCAAGTTTTTGAACTAAAGGAAGTTTTGCCATGAAGGCTGACATTCACCCAAAGTACGAGCCAATCGTTTTCCGCGATCTGGCATCTGGCGTTTCGTTCCTGACTCGCTCCACCGTGACCAGCAACAAGACCATCGAGTGGGAAGACGGCAACACCTACCCAGTGTTCGACGTTGAAATCTCGTCGGAGTCGCACCCGTTCTACACCGGTAAGCAGCGCATCATGGATGCCGCCGGCCGTGTTGAGCGCTTCAACGCACGTTACAAAGGTTTCGGCGCGTAACCTCCGGTTACACGGCTGGTTTCGGCGCGTAACCTCCGATTAAACCGCTGGTTTCGGCACCTAACAGCAGAACAGCTGTTTTCAGCGCATAGCTGACAAAACAAACTTCAAAACCCCGACCGGTTGGTCGGGGTTTTGGCTTAAGCTGATGAGCCCTAATTCAGCTTGAGCGGCCAGCCGTAGTTCGGCTGAAAGTCGGGATTCACTGATCTGCGCATGTAGTCTGCAAAACTGGCTTCTTGATCGCGCGAAGCCTTGTTTTGAATGGTTTGCAGTTCTTCCAAACTAACCTGGAATTGCCCAGGGTACTTGGCAACCACTGCCTGAAGAACTCGACCGGCGGCAACGGCGTCCGCGGTTGCGTTATGGGCGTCGGAAAGTGCAACGCCGTAAAACTCTGCAGTTACTTCCAGCTTGCGCTTACCCTTTCGATAGGTGTCAACCCACTTGTCTAAAACCAGAGGATCCAGAACGGGTGATGGGTTACCAATGGGGTCTAAACCATGGCGCAGCGCCTCAAAGTGAAGAATTGAGAAGTCGTATGGCGCGTTATAGGCAATAACTGGAATGCCGGCGGCAAAGTACCCGCGCAGCGCCTCAAGAATTTCGGAAACAACTTCCTTGGCAACCCGACCGGTTGCCCTGGCAATCTCGGTGGTCACGCCATGAACATTTGACGCGGCTTCCGGGATTTCAATCTCGGGGTTGGCGAGCCACTCCATTGCCGGCGCCAATAGGTTGCCCGAACCATCAAGCTCCGCCAGGCAAGCGGTAACAATGCGGGCCTCTTTGAGATTTAGCCCCGTGGTCTCGGTGTCAAACACCACAACACGGTTCAGCCAGTCGGGCATCAATGCAGGTTGCGCGCTAGCGCCTTCTTGAGTCATGCCCTAAGGCTAGTTGATGAGACCGACACCGGTGGCTAACTCGAGTGCAGCAGCCGACTGATTCAATGTGAAGATGTGCAACCCAGGGGCACCTGCAGCGAGCAGGTCGCGGCCGAGCTGAATAGTGAACTCCATGCCAATTGCCTTGGCGGTGGCTTCATCACTTTCGTCCAACTGACGTGCAAGATTCTCGGGAACAGCCGCGCCGCTCATTGCAGCCATGCGCAGCAACTGCTTGCCATTGGATACCGGCATGAGGCCCGGAACTATCGGCAGATCCGCACCGGCAGCCTTTGCAGCTTCAACCATGGACACGTAGTAATCAACGCCAAAGAACAACTGGGTAAAGCCGTAGCTAGCGCCGGCAGCCATTTTCAGTGCAAAAACTTCTGCGTCATGTTGCAAACTCGGACTCTCGGGGTGACCTTCGGGAAAAGCTGCCACACCAATCTCAAGTTGAGAAACGCGGTGTGCAACCTCAACCAGTTCGAGTGCGGTTTTGAGTTCGCCCTGCGCCAATGCATCGGGGTTATCTTTTGGCGCATCGCCACGAAGCGCGAGAACGCTCTTCACGCCAAGGTCTTCAAACTTGCGGATGGCCTCGGTGGTGCTAGCTTCGCTTGCCCCAATGCAGGTTAGGTGACCAACCGTAAGTACCTCCGGCGCCATGCGCTCCAACACGGTGAACGACTTGGCACGGTTTGACCCACCGGCGCCGTAGGTTAGCGAGACCCAGTCTGGAGCCACCTCAAGAATGCGATCAAACGTTTCCCAAAGCGTTGTCTCGCCACCCTCCTTGGGCGGGAAAAACTCGAACGATAGCGTGTGCTGATTAGCCGCGCGGCGCGCATCGATGGCCGCAACCACCGAAGGTGCGGAAACGCCTGGCTGCTGCGAACGGGGAGGGGTTACGAACTGGGACATCCCGTCAAGTTTAACGGCAGGTTAGACTTGTTATGTATGTTTACTCCCCGCTCTGAAGCCCTTTTGAACGCTATCCGCACCCGTGTTGTGGTGGCAGACGGCGCAATGGGAACCATGATTCAGGAAGCCAAGCCAACGCTTGAGGATTACCAGGGCTATGAGGGTTGTAACGAGGTTCTGAACGTTACGCGCCCAGATATCATCAGCGCCATTCACGCGCGCTATTTTGAGGCCGGATCCGAAGCCATTGAAACCAACACCTTTGGTGCCAACTGGGCCAACCTTGCCGAGTACAACATTGAAGACCGCATTGAGGAGCTGGCAGAAGCCGGAGCCGCTGTTGCGCGCCAGGTAGCAGACAAATTTGCCACCGATGAAAGCCCCCGCTGGGTGCTTGGCTCCATGGGACCTGGAACCAAGCTGCCGAGCTTGGGCCACGCGCCCTACGCACAACTTCGTGACGCGTACGAAACCCAGACCCGCGGCATGCTTGGCGGTGGGGTAGACGCCGTTCTAGTTGAAACCGCTCAGGATTTACTGCAGGCCAAGGCAGCCATCGTTGGCGCAAAGCGCGCAATGAAAGCCGCCGGAGTCTCCGTTCCGGTTCTTATGTCGGTAACCATTGAGACCACCGGAACCATGCTCATGGGTTCAGAGATTGGCGCCGCGCTAACCACGCTTCAGGCGCTCGGCGTTGACGCCATTGGCCTCAACTGCGCCACAGGGCCAACTGAGATGAGCGAGCACCTGCGCTACCTGAGCAAGTTTTCCACCTTGCCACTACTGGTAATGCCAAACGCAGGACTGCCAGAGCTCACCGCCGACGGCGCCCGTTACCCGTTGGGTCCAAACGAGTTGGCTGCGGCCGAGCTGGCGTTTGTGAACGAGTACGGCACAGGCTTGGTGGGCGGTTGCTGCGGCACCACCCCGGAGCACATAGCCGCGGTTGCCAAAGCCGTTGCAGGTAAAGCGCCACATCGTGCCGCACCGGTGATTGAACCAGGGCTCGCATCGTTGTATCAGCACCAGCCATACGACCAAACCAACACCTACTTCACCATTGGCGAGCGAACCAACGCCAACGGCTCCAAGGCATTCCGCGAAGCCATGCTCGCCCAAAACTGGGAAGAGTGTATTGAGATTGCGCGTTCCCAGACTCGCGAAGGTGCGCACTCGCTAGATGTTTGCGTTGACTACGTGGGCCGCGATGGCGCCGCCGACATGCGCGAACTGGTTAGCCGCCTGGCCACCGCAACCACCTTGCCGCTGGTGCTGGACAGCACCGAACCTGCAGTTCTTGAGGCCGGCTTGGAGTGCATCGGTGGCCGCGCCATGGTCAACTCCGTGAACTACGAAGACGGCGATGGGCCTAACTCGCGCTTCCAGCGAATCATGCCGGTGGTCAAGGAACACGGTGCCGCCGTGGTTGCGCTAACCATTGACGAAGAGGGTCAGGCTCGCACCGCCGACACCAAGTTTGCAATCGCCAAGCGCCTGATTGAGGACCTGACCCAAAACTGGGGTATGGCACTTGCCGACATCACCGTGGACTGCCTTACGTTCCCGATTGCCACCGGACAGGACGAGACTCGTCGCGACGGCATCGAGACCATCGAGGCAATCAAACGCCTCAACGCGGCCTTCCCTGGGGTGCAAAGCACTTTGGGATTGAGCAACATTTCCTTTGGTCTTTCGCCGGCTGCACGACACGTTCTCAACTCGGTATTCCTCGCCGAGTGTGTAAAGGTTGGGCTCACCAGCGCCATTGTGCACGCGGCTCGCATCATGCCAATGAACCAGATTCCGGAAGAACAGCTCAAGGCGGCACTTGACCTGATCTACGACCGCCGTGAATACGACGAAGAGGGCATTGTTACATTTGACCCGTTGGCGCACTACCTAGAGGTTTTCAGCGGTGTGGACTCCAAGTCTGCAAAGCAATCGCGAGCCGAGGAACTCGCCGCCATGCCGCTTTACGATCGCTTGGAACGCAGAATCATCGATGGCGAAAAGAAGGGTCTGGAAGCCGACCTAGACGCCGCGTTAGCGGATGGCAAAAAGGCGCTCGAAATCATCAATGATCACCTGCTAAAGGGGATGCAGGTGGTTGGTGATCTATTTGGCTCGGGTGAAATGCAGTTGCCGTTTGTGCTGCAAAGTGCCGAGGTCATGAAGACCGCAGTGGCACACCTGGAGCCGTTCATCGAAAAGAGCGATGACGCAGGAAAGGGTCGAATCCTGTTGGCAACCGTTCGCGGTGATGTACACGACATTGGCAAGAACCTGGTTGACATCATTCTGAGCAACAACGGTTTTGAAACCGTGAACATTGGAATCAAGCAGCCAATCAACGACATTCTCAAGGCCGCAGAGGAGCACAACGTTGACGTGATTGGTATGAGCGGTCTGCTGGTAAAGAGCACTCAGATCATGCGCGAGAACCTCGAAGAAATGAACCAGCGCGGAGTTGCCGCTCGCTGGCCGGTGATTCTTGGTGGCGCAGCCTTGACCCGCGCCTTTGTTGAACAAGACCTGGCCGAGATCTACGAGGGCGAGGTGCGCTACGCCCGCGACGCCTTTGAAGGTCTGCGCCTAATGGACGCGCTAGTCAAGGTAAAGCGCGGCGAGCCTGGGGCCGAATTGCCTGCGCTCAAGAAGCGTATTACACCTCGAGGCAACCTCTTGGAGCGCACGGCTCCCGCCGATTTGCCGGCCCGAAGCGATGTTGCCGCCGACAACAAGATTCCAACCCCGCCGTTCTGGGGCACTCGAGTGGTCAAGGGCATTCCGCTGCGCGACTATGCGGGTTTCCTAGACGAACGCGCCACATTCATGGGTCAGTGGGGTCTCAAGCCCGGCCGCGGTGCCAACGATGTTAGCTACGAGCAGCTGGTGGAGACCGAGGGTCGCCCGCGCCTGCGTTACTGGCTAGACCGCATTCAGAGCGAGGGTTGGATGGAAGCCGCCGTGGTTTACGGCTACTTCCCGGCCTACAGCGACGGCGACGACCTGGTGATTTTGCATCACGGAGCAGATAATGCCACCGATGGTGGTTCCGGTGGGGAACCGTTCACCGAGCGCCTGCGTTTCAGCTTCCCGCGCCAAACCCGTGACCGTCACCTGTGCCTGAGTGACTTTATTGCCAGCAAGGAGAGCGGCCAGATTGACGTGGTTCCGTTCCAGCTGGTGACCATGGGGGCACGTATCAGCGAAGAAGCGAATAAGCTTTACGCGGCCAACGACTACCGCAACTACTTAGAGATTCACGGACTTTCGGTTCAGCTCACGGAGGCAATGGCCGAGTTCTGGCACAGCCGAGTTCGCGAGGAACTGGGATTTGCCGCGGAGAATCCCAGCAACGTTGAAGATCACTTTGATCTCAAGTACCGCGGAGCCCGTTACAGCTTTGGCTATCCCGCTTGTCCGGAACTAGAGGACCGCGTGAAACTGGTTGAACTACTTCGTCCGGAAACGGTAGGTGTGACTCTTAGCGAGGAACTCCAGCTGCACCCGGAACAGTCCACCGATGCCATGGTGCTCCACCACCCCGAGGCCAAGTACTTTTCGGTTTAGCATGAGCATCAAACAGGCAAAGACGCCTCAAGAACTAGCGGCAAGCGCTTTTGCTCGTGGTTTGCCAAGCACAATCGCTCTCAGCATGGGGGAGACCGCCTACTGGTACTACCCAGCTACCTCGGCGCCTGAAACTACCATCGATGGCCCCAACTCAACCAAAACCATTTTGTTGGTTCACGGTTATCGCGGTAACCACCACGGATTGGAAGCCATTGCTGGTGCGTTGACCGAGTTCAACGTGGTGATTCCCGATCTACCCGGCTTTGGCGAGTCGGCGGGCTTTACTGGTAAATACAACATCGCCAAATATGCGGCTTGGTTACTGGAACTCGTTGAAAGGTTGCCGATTCAGCCCACGGCGGTGCTGGGGCACTCGTTTGGATCGATTGTGACCGCAAGCGCCGCGGCAAACGGCCTCAACTGCCCGATAGTTTTCCTCAACCCAGTCTCTAGCTTTGGGCGTACCGGCGCCAAACGTGTGCTGGCAGCCCTGCAGAACGGTTTCTACAGCCTTGGCGGCTGGCTGCCCGACAAGGCGGGAAACGCCCTTCTGAGCTGGCCTGTGGCCGTTAGGTTCATGAGTGTTTATTTGACCAAGAGCCGAAACAAATCCTTGCGGAACTGGATTCACCAGCAACATAACGATAATTTCTCGGATTACCTTGACCGTCGCGTGTTGATTGAAGGCATTCGCGCGGGGGAAGAAGCCAGCGTGGTGGACTTTGCCCCCAACATTTCGCAACCCGTGTTGGTTATTGCAGCCGAACACGATGACGTGACCGCCTTGAGTGATCAGATGCGGTTAGTCACGTTGTTTTCAAATGCCCAGTTCCGTTTACTAAACGGCGTTGGTCATCTAACACACTACGAAACCCCAAACGAAGTTGCCGAGCTGGTTAAGGGTTTTCTGAACTAAGCGGGAACTAGCCCTGGTAGGTGTGTGGGTTGTAGTTGAGAATCCGCCACTCGCCTCCGTTGTGCCCAATAGTGCTCAACGAAGCGTTACCAAATCTTTCACCCTCACGAGGGAATTCGCCCTTGCTCACTAGGCCAATTAGTTTGCGGATCAGGGCTCCGTGCGAAACGGCCAACACTCTCTTGCCGGCATAGGTCACGGCCAAATGGTCCAGCAGAACCCAGGCACGTGCGGTCAGTTCCTCCAGCGACTCGCCTCCAGGAAGATTGTGTAAATCGGCATATTTGGCCTTCCACTCATCATGAGTCAACCCTTCGGCCTCGCCAAACGCGCGTTCCAACAACAGCGGCTCAACCGTGTAGTCGTCAATGCCGGCAAGGTCACCAACCATGGCTGCCGTGGCAACCGCGCGACTCAGAGGCGAAGTAATAAGTACATCCCAGTCCGAAGCCTTTATGAGTGCGCCGGCCGCTTTGGCCTGATGGATTCCGGTTGCATTCAATGGGATGTCGGTGGTGCCCTGCAACCTGAAATCAATGTTCCAGTCGGTTTGCCCGTGTCTCAGCAACCCAATTACGGTTTCAGCCATTCAACAACCTTCCCAGCGCCAACGAAGTGTTGGCCTCAATCTTGGCCAGAGCAAACTCATCCGCTTTAGTTGGCCCAACATTCACAATCACCACTGGGTGATTCGCTTTCAAGGCTCTGCGCACAAATCGCATGCCCGAGTTCACCTGCAACGAAGTACCCGCCACCAGTAGCGCATCAGCTGCATCAACTGCAGCCATGCAACGTTCCACCAGCGGCGCATCCACGGACTCGCCAAAGAAAGTCACATCGGGTTTCAGTGTGCCTCTGCAGGTAGGGCAGTAAGGGATCTTGAAATCGGCCGTGGCCTCAATCTCGGCGTCGCCATCTGGGGTGAACTCAATCTTCTGGTCTTTCACAACGTTTGGGTTGAGCTCCTGCAACATCACATCGATGTCAGTTCTGGCAAAAACTTTGCCACAGCCCATACACCGCACCCGATCCAGCCGGCCGTGGAGCTCAAAAACCTGTTTTGAACCTGCGGCAGAATGCAGCCCATCCACGTTTTGGGTAATCAAATACTGAACCGTACCGCTTTGTTCTGCGTGCGCCAGAGCGAAATGGCCTTCGTTCGGTTTAGCGTTGGAAATTCTCGACCAACCAACGTAACTTCGCGCCCAATAGCGTTGCTGTGCCTCAAAACTCCCCATGAACACGTCAAAAGTCATTGGGTGCTGACGAGTCTTACCCTGTCCGCGATAGTCGGGGATTCCCGAATCGGTGCTCATCCCAGCGCCAGTTAGAACCGCCAATTTCTTGCCGGCCAAACGCTCCCGCACGTAGTCGATGCCAAAGAGAGCCGCTGCAGAGAGCTCTTGTGGTATTCCCGAGTTGGCATCCATCAGGTCAAGTTTAACTGTGGCAAGATAAAGCGGTTGGTAGGTGACTGATTGATTAAGTATTTGGGTTCTAAACGCACTCTGGTGCCGGTGCTGGGCAAACTTGCTCAGGCATCGGGGGCCGAGACTAGCGTTGACCTGTTCACCGGCACTACTCGGGTGGCTCGGGCCCTTAAAGAACTTGGGCAAACCGTTACCGCAACCGACCTGGCCAGTTATTCTCACGTGTTTGCCAAAACTTGGATTGAACTCAACGCAAACTCGGTGCCGCAGCAAGAACTCACCGATGCATTGGCGCACCTGAATGCCGTGCCGGGGGAGGCCGGTTATTTCACGCAGGCCTTCTGCGTTGATGCCCGTTACCTACAACCCAAAAACGGCGAGCGCGTTGATGCCATCCGCGAGTTGATTGAACACGACTACGCAGGCACCTGGCTTTATTACCCTCTGCTTACATCGCTGATTCTGGCCGCCGACCGGGTTGACAGCACAACCGGACTCCAAATGGCGTTCCTCAAGAATTGGTCTGCAAGGAGTCACAAGCCTCTCGCACTAACCGACCCAGGGTTGATTATCGGAAACGGTACCGCTCTGCAGGGCGATGCACTGGAACTTGCGAGACAACTGCCCGCCGTGGATCTGGCATACCTAGACCCGCCCTATAACCAGCATCGGTACTTTGCCAACTATCACGTTTGGGAGAGCCTGGTTCGTTGGGATAAGCCCGCGACCTACGGCATTGCCAATAAGCGCATCGATGTTCGTGACGACAACACCAAGAGCGCGTTCAACTCACGCAAGACCATGGCCGACTCGCTGGCCCAAGTAGTGGCCGACTTGCAGTGCGAAACTCTCATCCTGAGCTACAACAACGAGAGCTGGCTGAGCCGTGCGGAGTTGGCAGCGATTTGCGAGCCCAAGGGGCGGGTGGAGATCTTGGACTTTGATTTCAAACGCTACGTAGGCGCGCAAATCGGTGTTTATAACCGCTCCGGTGAAAAGGTGGGGGAGCCGGGGCAGGCTCGCAACATTGAGCACGTGGTTGTTGCCGGGCCCACCCAAAAAGTGAAACGAATGTTGGCAGCGCTCTAAAGCGGATTACAAACCAAAGGTGAGGCTAAAGCCCACGCCTTGATTGCTTATCACCACAGGTTCAACACACTTTTCACCGGTGCCAATCAGGTGGATTCGGAACTCGGTGCGGCAGAACTCCGGGAAGCCGTTGCCGTGCACACTGCCATCGATGCGTAACTGACCGCCAGTTTTAGTTACCGTGAGGGTTGTGGTCACATGAGCACCCGTTGTCGCCGCAAATGTCAGGCCATCGTCCTCCACCAGAACGCTTGTATAAACGCCGTCTTCACTCGGTACAAACACTTTTAGGTCAATTGCACTCGGATAGTAGCCATCGGTGGACATCGGGGCTTCCACATACATTGGAACCACGGCTCCGGCCTTGGCAAACATTGGAATGAGTTCCGCGGGTGACGGGGTGGTAAACCGCTGGCCGCCATCGATGATTTCACCCGTGTGCCAGTTGAACCACTCGCCCTCGGGTAGATACACCGAACGGTCAACGGCGCCCGGCTCTAGCACCGGAGCAACCAAAAGGTTCTCTCCAAGCAGGTACTGGTCATCCAATTCATGTGTGTTGCTGTCGTACTGGTAGTTGTAGACCAGAGGTCGCTGGATTGGCGCACCGGTTTGGCTCGCTGCAACAAAAGCCGAGTACAGGTAGGGGAGCAGTAAATAGCGAAGCTTGATGGCATCCCGTGCAATGGCAAGCACATCGGGGCCAAAGGCGTGAGCGTACTGGTCCAGTTGATTGGTTTGGTTGTGGTTGCGAGCAAACGGCGTGAGTGCGCCGTATTGAATCCAGCGGGCAAACAACTCAGGGTTGGTGTCTTCGGCAAAACCACCAATGTCCGCACCAACAAACGACTGTCCGCTAATACTCAGGCCTGCTCCCATCGGAATGCTCACCCACAGGTGATCCCAACGGCTGAAGTTATCGCCCATCCAGTTGGCGGCGTAACGCTGAATTCCGGCAGAACCGGCTCGCGAGAGCACAAAGGTACGCAAGTCAGGCATGCTGGCGCGCAAGCCCTGAACGGTACCCATGGCCATTAGCAGTGCGTAAGAGTTGTGGTAGCGCTCGTGACTGTATTTACCGTTGTCAAAACGCATGCGCTCGGCAGGAATGTTGCCGGTTGCTGGTTCGTTCATGTCGTTCCAAATGCCTGCTAAACCGCTCTGCACCCACTTGGCGTTGAGCTCGCCCCACCAGTCGCGACCGGCTTGGCTCACAAAGTCTGGGAAGGCCGTGTTTCCAGGCCAAACCTGACCAATGTAGATTTCGCCACCTTCGGTTTTGCAGAACACATTGTTGGTGAAGCCCGAATCAAACACTTCGTAACCGGGATCGAACTTCACACCGGGGTCCACAATAGTAACCACACGCACGCCATCGGACTTCAAATGCGCGAGCATCTGTTCGGGATTTGGAAACAGCTTGTTGTTCCAGGTGAAAACACGGTAGCCATCCATGTAATCAATGTCGAGCCACAGCGTGTCCAGAGGCACGCCATCGGCTTTGTGCCTAGCGGCCAGCTCCAAAACGTCTTGCTGGGAATAGGCGTTCCAGCGGCACTGATGGTAACCGAGCGACCACATTGGCGGGAGTTGGGTTCGTCCGGTTAGCCAGGTGTAGTCTTCAAGAATCTCCGCCATGGTTGGCCCCAGAAACAGGTACTCGGTGTACTGGCCACCATCAAACCTGATGTTGTAACTGGTTTCATCGGTGAAGTCGTAGAACCCGCGGTAGCCGTTGTCAATGAACGAACCCGCAAGGTGGCCGGTTTCCGCATCCTGTTGGTAGTAGAACGGAATCGATACGTAGAACGGATCAAACTCGCTTGAAGTGTTGTCGGCCCGCGGATGAGTGCCTTCGTGCACCTTGGTGAACTCGCCGCTGGCATTCGGGTTCAGAACGTCAAGGTTCCAGAGCGTGAAGTCCCTACCACGGCGATTCTGCTTCCCGGACTTCTCACCCAGACCGTAAATGGCGTCCGCGAGACCTGCCTTGCGACGGACCACAAACGCATCGTTCAGACTCGAGTATGAGGATCCTTCGCCATCTGTGGCCACGCTCTGCATAGCAACCGTTCCGTCGGCTCTTTGCAAGCGGAAACCAAAGTTTTCTAGATCCAGCAAAAACTCAAGTTCGGAGGTCTTCAAACTGGCCCAAGAGGCATCGATGGCTAGTTCAAAAGCCCGATCCGCGCCGGATGCAATGCCCTCGGCGATTGGATCAATGGCAAGTGCAAAACTCGGGCTCTCATCAAAGACACCCCCGCGGCTGATCTTAACTCGAAGGAGGTTGGATTTGATCACGTCCACGCGCAGCTTTTCATGCTCTAGGTCTGCAAGCAAACCGTGTTCGGTTTGAGTCAGATTGGTGACTTTGCAAAACTGCATAAAAGACGAGGGCTGCATGGTTATCAAGCGTAAAACAGCGAGGAAAACCGTAAACGGTTACGGTTCAAAAAATCGTGCTCAAGAGCAAAAATAACCACTCGGTATCATTTCCGTTTTGCGTCAACTAATCAGCGCCGCACTTGCCTAAACTTTGGCTATCCCCAAGACAAAGGAGCTCGCATGTCTCAACGCGAACAGTCCGAGCAAATTGCAGCCGCGCGCGAAGTTCTGGTTGAGCTAATAGGTTCCCGCAGTAGGGGAGCGCAAGACCTTTTGGACCGCTGGGACCGCTGGGCTCCAGACCTATTCGCAGGCCTAGTCGGCGCCTACAACATGGACCACGTGGTGCAGCCACTTGTGGAAGTGCTTGCCGCTAGCCATAAAGCCAGAGATGCCGAGCTGCAGCAACGAGACCGCGAGCGCGTGCTAAATGCCGATTGGTTCCAACGCCCTGACGCGATTGGTTATGTGTGCTACACCGACCTCTTTGACAAGAATCTGGCCGGGCTGAACAATCGGGTGGACTATCTCAAGGGGCTTGGAGTTAGTTACCTTCACCTCATGCCAATTCTGAAACCCCGTCCGGGCGCAAACGACGGTGGCTATGCCGTTATGGACTACCGCACATTGCGCGAAGATCTTGGCACAATGTCCGAACTCAAGAACACCGCCAAAAGCCTTCACAAGGCCGGCATCTCGCTCACCTTGGACTTGGTTCTGAACCATGTGGCTTTGGAGCACGAATGGGCTGTTAAAGCCCAAAACGGTGACCCTAAATACCGTGACTACTTCTACATTTACCCGGATCGCCACATGCCGGATCAGTTTGAGCAGAGCCTCCCCGAAGTGTTCCCGGATTTTGCTCCAGGAAACTTCACCTGGGATGACCGCCTGAACGGGTGGGTTTGGACCACTTTCAACAGTTATCAATGGGACGTTAACTGGTCCAACCCCAACGTGTTTTGCGAATTTGCCGACATCATTGGCAACCTTGCAAACCACGGTGTGGATTGCCTTCGTCTAGACGCAATTGCCTTCATTTGGAAGCGATTGGGCACCAACTGCCAAAACCAAGACGAGGTTCACAGCATCACCGAAGCGTTACGCATGTTTGTGCGCATTTTGAGCCCATCTCTGATTTTCAAGGCCGAGGCCATTGTTGGCCCGAGTCAGGTTGGAGCCTATTTGGGCGAAGGCCACCGTTCCGGCAAAGTTTCCGACATGGCCTACCACAACAGCCTGATGGTGCAGATTTGGAGCGCCATTGCATCCAAAGACGCTCGCCTCATGGAGCTGAGCATGAGCCGTTTCCAGGCAGTGCCAACCAACACAGCATGGGGGATTTACCTGCGATGCCACGATGACATTGGCTGGGCCATTGATGACAGCGATGCCGGGCGCTTGGGATTCAGCGGACACGACCACCGCATGTTCCTTGCCGACTACTTCACCGGCAAGTTCTACGGGTCAGACGCAAAGGGTGTGGACTTTCAGACCGATGCGGTTTCCGGCGAGCGCCGAACTTCTGGAAGCGCTGCCAGTTTGGCGGGCATAGAGGTGGCTCAGGCATCGGGCGACACCGCAAGGTTGCAAAGGGCAGTTGACCGTTACATTTGCGCCTACAGCATGATTTTTGGCTTTGGTGGCTTGCCGCTGATTTACATGGGTGACGAGATTGGTCTCTTCAACGATGAGAGTTACGTAAACGACCAGGCAAAGGCCGAAGACAACCGTTGGCTGCATCGTCCATCCATGAACTGGGAAGTGGCAAATGCGGCCGCAGCGGGAGAGTTGGGTCACAGCGTGTCTGGACAGATTCGATCTCGCATGGAACGTTTGATTGGAACTCGCAAGCGCCTAGATGCGCTACATGCCAGTGTTTCAACTCAAGTTAGGTCCGGACGCGGGCTTGGTGTGGCCATCTTCGACCGAAAGCACCCGGCCGGAAACCTGATTCAGCTCTACAACCTGAGCGACGGTAACCGTTATGTCAACACCGATGAACTAGGCGGTTTGCATGGCGAAGTGATTGACCAGCTCACCGGACAACACATTTGGCTGAATGAGGGAATTGCGCTAGCTCCATATGAGGTTCGCTGGCTAACTAAGGCCTAAATGTCGTAACTGCCAACCGAGTGGCGAACCTGATTGGTTCCCACCACGGTGGAAAATGGGCCAACATTCTTGGTAACCACTGCGTTGGCGCCTACATAGCTGTTTGCACCAATTTCAATGGCACCGATGATCTTTGCGCCCGCACCAAGTGTCACGTTGTTGCCTATGGTTGGGTGGCGGCGTTCGGGAGTGTTTTTATTGGCTCCCAACGTGACCTGGTGATACATCATCACGTCATCACCAACTACCGAGGTAGCTCCAATAACAACGCCTAAACCATGGTCAATCACAAGCCGGCGCCCAATGGTTGCAGCCGGGTGAATTTCTATTCCGGTCCAGAATTTGGCCCAGTTGGAAATCAATCTGGCCGCAAGGCGGAAGCCCGCTTTCCAGAGTTTGTTAGTCAAACGATACGTCCACACTGCGTGGAGCCCGGGCGAGGTGAGGATTAGCTCGAGTGCGCTATTGGTGGCCGGATCTCGTTCGAGACCGGCTTGAATATCTTCGCGCAGCTGACCCAAGTTGAAAACTAAGCCTGGGTGTATTCGTCTTGCAAATCCTTGTAAAGGATGCTCGAAAGGTAACGCTCACCAAACGAAGGGATGACCACAACAATGTTTTTTCCGGCGAATTCTGGACGCTTAGACACTTCATTGGCGGCCCACAATGCCGAACCCGAAGAAATACCAACGAGTAGCCCCTCTTCCTTGGCAGCTCGACGAGCCCAAATGAATGAGTTTTCGTTGACCGCGTCAAACACCTCGTCGTAAACGGTGGTGTCAAGAATGCTTGGCACAAAGTTTGGGCCAATGCCGGCGAGTGGGTGTGGACCGGCGGCACCTCCGGAAAGCAGTGGGGAGGCCGCAGGCTCAACCACAAAAACCTTGAGGTTGGGGTTCAGCTCCTTCAACCTACGACCTGCACCAGTCACGGTGCCACCGGTACCAGAACCGGCAACGAGTGCATCTACCTTGCCGTCAAGGTCACGCCAGATCTCTTCGGCAGTGGTCTCACGGTGAATCTTTGGGCCTGCTGGGTTGTCAAACTGGCGAACCAGAATCGATCCCTCGATCTGGGTGCCGAGTTCCTCGGCCTTGGCAACTGCGCCCTTCATTCCTTCAGGACCAGGTGTGAGCACCAATTCGGCACCATAGGCACGCAGCAAAACCTTGCGTTCTGTGCTCATGGTGGTTGGCATGGTCAAGATCACGCGATAGCCACGCGCCGCACCAACCATGGCAAGACCAATCCCGGTATTACCGGAGGTTGCCTCGATGATGGTTCCGCCAGGCTTCAATTCACCGGACTCTTCGGCGGCATCAACCATTGCAATGGCCAAACGGTCCTTCACCGAAGACGAAGGGTTGTAGAACTCCAACTTTGCATAGATGTTGGCCTGGCCTTCGTTGATGCGGTTCAAGCGCACCAGCGGAGTGTTGCCAAACGCTTCGGTGATGTTGTTGTAAATGGTCATTTCTTGTCCCTGCAGGATTAATGGGCTGATGCCCAAATTCTAACCTTCAGGCCGCCGCCAGATAATCCGTGTTGCGTTTGGTTACAAGCGAACCCACATTTTCGCCACACAAGAAACTCCCAGAATTGGCCAATAGTTTCTCAGCATGCTTTCAGTGTGTGCTCGGTTGCAGCGGCTTAGAGTGAACGGCACCACATTTGTGAAGCTCTTCACTGCTAGTGCAATCGCCCTAGTGATTCTGACTTGGGGCATAGCCCAACCCTCGTTTTGGGGGGACGAGGTTGCCACTATCTCCGGTGCAACGCGCAGTCTTCCTGCGCTTTTCGCCATGATGCAACACGTTGATGCAGTTCATGGGGTTTATTACCTGTTCATGCACTTTTGGGTGTGGCTGTTTGGCATCGGCGAATTCTCATTGAGATTTCCAAGTGCATTGGCAGTGGTGCTAACTGGCGCAGTGGTTTGGACCATCACCAAACCAAAATTTGGCGAACGCGTTGCTTGGTGGGCATACGGCCTGGCCCTGCTTTTGCCAAGGCTTAGCTGGGCGGCCACGGAGGCTAGGTCTTATGGCTTTACCGCGCTATTGGGAGCCCTTTTGGTTTGGGCCCTACTCAAGGCAATCGAAAGTAAAACCGAAAATCGAACTCGGATTTTCTGGGTGGCATACACATTTTTGCTGGTTGTGGCTCTTCAAGTATTTCTGTACCAGGCATTGTTTGCGGCGGCGCACGGGGTTTGGTTGCTCCTCAAGTACCGCAGGCAGTTTTCCTCGTGGCTAATGTCAGTTCTGATTTCACTCTTGGTCGACGGGTATCTGATCTATTGGGACATTTTGGAGAAAAACCAGATCAACTGGATTCACGCTCTCGTGGGTCAGGAATGGCAACTTATTGGCGTGGATCAGTACTTTGAACATTCGCCGGCCCTGGCCATTTTGTTTTTGGGCTTGATGGCTCTCCTTGGGTTACATGCATCCCTAGGCAAGCAGCCAGTTACTCAAACTCAGCAAAACTTCACTCTGCTCGCGGTGACCACGGTAGCGTTGCCAACCCTGCTTGTTGCTGGCGCCTCACTGTTGGTTAAGAATTCAATCTACGACCCAAGATATTTCACGTTTGCCGCACCAATGGTTGCAATTTTGTTTGCACTCGGACTTGATAGAGCAGTGGCTATCATCACGGACCGCCAGGCCAAGGGTGACCTAAAGAGACAGATGCTGCATTGGAGTGCCTATCTGCTTGTGATTGCCCTTACAGTCCAACCATTTCTCCTGTTTCGCGGCCCAACCGCAAAGGGCACAAATTGGCGAACGATAGCAAGCACATTAAGCCAGATCCACCATTCGAAAATTCTTACCGGCGAACTTGCTACCACGGGGCATAAAGCTGCAGTTGTGTTTGCCGATCTAGGTGCCAAATCTCCCTCTGTGAGTCGGATCAGAATTGCTTACCCGTGGAGCATGAGTGGCCTGTCCGACCCAACGTTGGACCTGTCACACAGCAAAACCAATGGCCTCTACGACCGCGAGTTATCCCTGCGGAGATCCTGGCCAGCTATAGCCAAAAGTCCGTTGATAGTGCTAATTGGCGCCAAAGAACTGATGACGCAAGCAACAGCCATTTCAAAGCTGCTCCTGGACCACGGGTATCGAATTCGGAACACGGTCCATCTCGGAGCCAACTGGGTTAGTGTATTTTCAATCATCCGAAATAAGGAGCATCGATGGCCGTGAACCGACTCCAAGTCATTCCACAAGCAAAACTTTGGTGGCTTTGGGCCGCGATAGCGCTAGCAGTTGGTGGGGTAATAGGTTTGCTGGGCCAGGCATTTCCGGCGTTGCTTTGGCGGCAGTTTGAGTGGGACAAAGCGCTGAACGCCTCGGGAAGTGTTGCTCTTGACGGCATTGCCAACTTTGCGGGCGAGTTATACAGCCCCAAGTTTGCAATTGCACTCACACTGTTGGTTGCCGCCGCAATCTGGTTCTTTGGCAAAT
>Ga0228703_1001085_pt1 | contig 17401 bp, 16 predicted proteins | sample McNCre217_Aug_MG_3_FD_178020 | JGI IMG/M metagenome (GOLD analysis project Ga0228703, IMG submission 178020) | Freshwater microbial communities from McNutts Creek, Athens, Georgia, United States - 29-17_Aug_MG | ecosystem: Environmental > Aquatic > Freshwater > Creek | place: USA: Georgia... | reverse complement strand
GCCGAGTGCAGAGTTAAGATTGACTCAAAACTAGCCATAGTATGCGCGGCTATTTTGGGATCTGCCCCGGCCACTGTGAGACAAAATTCGTCTACCTCGTCACGCTTTAGGAAGTATTTCGAAAGGGTAGGCCCAGTTTCTAGAAGGATCCGTTCAAAACCCTGTGCCTTAAGGTTCTCAATAGCCAGTGATGGTTCCGGGATTCGTATGTAGTTAGTTTGAGCTAGTTCGAATGTGTTTGAAATAACGGCAAGCGAGCAATGTGAGGGAACTCGGTATTGTTCTTTGCGAGCGGTATTACCGCCGGTGACAATCACATCAGAGTGACGCCTGAGATGCCCAATTAGTTTTCGATCAAGTTCATTGGAAATTCCACGACTCGAACCGCTTTCATCGACAAAATCACCATTCGCGGCAACAATCATGTTTAAGCGAACGCCGTGCAGTTCCGGGTAGTTATCTAACCAGTTGTTCATGCAGACTTTTCGCGAACCTGACGTTTAATTCGATTCAGCATTCCGCGAAGACCATTGATTCTCAAAAGGGAAACTGCCTCGCGCAAATGCAGGCGATCGGGAAGATCCTCTGGGGCATTTAGCACTTCAGAAACAGTGTGCCCATCGAGCAGTTGGTGCAAAATGCTTGCAAATCCGCGAGTGGTTGGCGCTTCTTCCGGAGCGGTAAGGAAAATGTTTACTAAGCCGCCGTTGACCTCGACAAAGAGATAAACGGGTGACTGGCACTCTTCGACTCGTTCGAGTAGGTCTGGATGATCGGCATAACGCTCTGGAAGCGAAGGTAATTCGCCAGCGATTTCTAAGAGCAGAGTGAGGCGATCTCTAACACCTAGATCTGCAAAATCAGCGCTAAGTTCATCGAGTTTCGATTCGATTGAAGTCATTACTTCGAGAATACGCCAGGCGCTTCACCTTGAACGATTGGTGCGCCAACAAGCGAACCCCACTCGGTCCAGGAGCCGTCGTAGTTACGAACGTTTGTGAACCCTAGCAAGTACTTCAAAACGAACCAGGTGTGGCTAGAACGCTCACCAATGCGGCAATAGGCAATCACATCGTCGTCGGCTTTCAAGCCTTTTTCTACAAGGTAAATTTCTTCTAGTTCTTCTCGGCTCTTGAAGGTCTTGTCTTCATTTGCAGCGCGAGACCAAGGCACCGACTGAGCGCCAGGAATGTGTCCAGCGCGAAGAGCGCCCTCCTGTGGGTAGTTAGGCATGTGAGTTCTTTCACCGGTGTATTCCTGCGGTGAACGAACATCAACCAGTGGCTTGCCAAGGTGCTCCAGAACTTGATCGCGGAAGGCCCTGTCGGTTACATCATCGCGATCTATCACTGGGTAGTTTGTAGGCTCCACTTCAGTCTTGTCCTTGGTTACAACTCGACCGTCGTTGATCCATTTCTCACGACCACCATCGAGAAGGCGTACATCCGGGTGCCCAAAAAGCTTAAATACCCAAAGGGCATAGGCGGCCCACCAGTTGCTGGCATCCCCGTAAATAACCACAGTGCTTTCGCGGCTAATACCGGATCGGCTTGCTAACTCGGCAAATTCCGGCCCCTGAAGGTAATCCCTCACAACCGGCTGATTCAAATCTGTGTGCCAGTCAATTTTCACCGCACCAGGAATGTGGCTTACATCGTAAAGCAACACATCCTCATCCGATTCAACAATCACGACGTCTGGGTTGTTCAGGTTAGCTTCTAACCATTCACCAGAAACGAGCATTTCAGGGTGAGCGTAGGAAGAGAACTTTGGGTGAGTGTCAGCGGGAACAGTCATTTGGTGCTTTCTGTTAGTTAGGCTAAATACGCCTACTAATAGGTTAATTCATTCGGTCTCGAATAGAAATGGTGCGGAAACAATTGGTCACAGAAATCCTGCCCGGCGACGACATTTGCGCTAGAAACCCGGAGATTGTGCCCGCAGAGTTAATCGGAGAGCTGTTTCCACCCCGTGAGTTCGAACACTCATCGTTCGAGAATTACCGTCCCGATGAGAACTTCCCATCTCAATCGGAAGCTCGTGATCAGGCGGCCCTTTTCGTGGGAGCTGGCAAGCGAGGGCTTTTCGGAAGGCGATCATCTGTGTCTGCTCCCGGGCTTTACCTAGATGGCGGTTTCGGTGTTGGAAAAACCCATCTATTGGCAGCTATGTACCACGCGTATTCCGGCAGCAAACTCTTCGGAAGTTTCATGGCCTATACAAGCCTGATTGGCGCTCTCGGGTTCGCCACAGCATTGGACACTTTAGGCAAATTTGAATTTCTAGCGATCGACGAGTTTGAACTCGACGACCCAGGAAACACCATGATCATGTCGCGTCTACTAAATGAGTTGTCTGAAAAGGGAACAAAATTTGCCGCCACTTCGAACACTCCACCGAATGCATTGGGAGAGGGGCGCTTCGCAGCCGCAGATTTCCAACGTGAGATTTTGGGTATAGGTAAGCAATTCCTGATGCTCCGCGTGGATGGCGAAGATTACCGACACCGACCGGTTAGCGCCGAGGGTGTTACCTACAATCTAGAACAATTAAAAATATGGGTAGACGGTGAAACAGCGGTTGCGGAGTTCGGTGAGTTACTGGCCAAACTTGGAAAAGTGCACCCCGCTCTCTACGGAAAACTTCTTGCAGGCGATGAAAAACTTGCCATTTTGAACGTGAATGTCCTTAGTGACCAGAATGATGCGCTGAGGTTTGTGAGTTTGGTAGACCGCGCTTACGAGCTTCAAATAAAAATCCGAGGCACGGGTATCCCACTTACAGAAATTTTCCCAAACCACTTTTTAGAAGGTGGATATCGCAAGAAGTACCTTCGCGCAATTTCGCGCCTGGGGGCACTTAGTTCATAAAACTGTTTACAAACACGAAACAATTTTGAGTCATTTCCCGAAATCTTTCTTCGGTTAACTAAATCCATACACCCACCGGTGTGTGTATTTGTTTTCAAGGAGAGAGGTAAACAAATGGATCAGGGAAACACAGCATTCGTGCTGATAAGTGCCGCACTCGTGTTGTTGATGACACCGGGGCTGGCATTCTTCTATGGCGGAATGGTAAAGGCTAAATCCGTTGTGAGCATGATGATGCTCAGCTTCGGATCACTCGGACTTATCGGAGTTCTTTGGGTTCTTTACGGTTATGCAATTTCGTTTGCAAATGGTGGTAGCAAGACTTTTATTGGTTGGGATGGCGTCTTCGGAATTGATACCAGCTTCATCGGTCTTGGTGCACAGGTTGAAGATGCGTTAAAACCATCGGGAGCGTATCCATCGCTTGCCTTCGTGGCATTCCAGGCCACCTTCGCAATCATCACCGTTGCTCTAATTTCGGGCGCAATCGCTGACCGCGCCAAATTCGGCGCATGGATGGTTTTCGCGGGTATTTGGGCAACAATCGTTTACTTCCCAGTTGCAAACTGGGTGTTCAACTTCACCTTAGCCGACGGCAAAGTGGTTGACGGTGGTTGGATCGTCAAGGACATCGGAGCTATCGACTTCGCTGGTGGAACTGCAGTTCACATCAACGCCGGAGCTGCAGGTCTTGCCTTAGCAATCGTTCTTGGTAAGCGTTTTGGATTCAGCAAGGGAATCATGCAGCCACACAACGTGCCACTAACCCTTCTAGGAACTGCGCTGCTTTGGTTTGGTTGGTTCGGTTTCAACGCTGGCTCAGAAGTTGCCGCCGACGGCGTGGCTTCGTTGGCCTTTATCAACACCATGGCTGCACCAGCGGCAGCAATGTTGGGTTGGATTCTCATTGAGAAAATTAAGCACGGTAAGGCAACATCAATCGGTGCAGCATCCGGAGCGGTGGCTGGTTTGGTTGCAATCACGCCAGCCTGTGCATCGCTAACACCGCTATGGGCAATGGTTCTCGGTGTGCTTGCGGGTATCCTTTGTGCACTGGCGATTGACCTCAAGTTCAAGCTTGGATTCGATGACTCCCTAGACGTTGTTGGTATTCACCTTGTTGGTGGAATCACCGGAACCCTGTTCATTGGTCTCTTTGGGACCGGAGTAGGCCTTCTACAGACCGGTTCATGGAACCAGTTGATCGCCCAGGCAATCGGAGCGTTCTCAGTTCTGTTCTACAGCTTCATTCTTTCGCTAATCATTGGTTTCGCAATCGAAAAAACCATTGGTTTCCGAGTCAAGGCTGAAGATGAAATTGCAGGCATCGACACCGTAGTTCACGGTGAAGAAGCATACGCTTTTGGTTCTGACCGCGGATAGTTAAAAACTAGTTAGTCCGCCTTCGGAGGGGTTGTTTTCAACCCCTCCGTTTGGCGCGAGAAAGGGATATTGCATGAGCGATACAACCATGTTCCTCATTTTCTGTGGAGCCTTGGTGCTATTTATGACACCTGGGCTGGCTTTTTTCTACGGCGGGCTGGTTCGGGCATCATCCGTAGTTTCCATGATGATGATGAGTTTTGGTTCGATCGGTCTAATCGGCATGCTCTGGATGCTCTATGGATATGCAATTTCATTCGCAAAGCCAGTTGATGCAAGTTTTGTAGGAATTCCTGGTGTGTTGGGAATTAGTCTCAACCAAATCGGTTTGACGCAGTTGGTGGCGGTTCACGATACCAGCGACGGGGTAGACCTGGCCTTTGCAGGTTTTCAGGGAACCTTCGCGATTATCACGGTTGCCCTAATTTCTGGGGCGATTGCCGACCGAGCAAAATTCGGCTCCTGGATGTTATTCGCAGGGCTTTGGGCGACCATTGTTTATTTTCCCGCTGCGGGATGGGTGTTCAACTTCAAGATCACCAACGGTGTTGTAACTGAGGGTGGCTGGTTGGTGAAAGACGTTGGTCTTCTGGATTTTGCCGGAGGAACCGTTGTTGAGATTGCCTCCGGAGCCTCGGCTTTAGCTTTGGCATTGGTTCTTGGTAAGCGCTTTGGGTTTCGGAAAGGAATGCACGCACCGCACAATGTGCCTCTGACTCTGATCGGTGCTGGTATCCTCTGGTTCGGTTGGTTTGGGTTCAACGCTGGAAGTGAACTTGCGGCTGATGGAACGGCTTCCTTGGCGTTTCTCAACACTTTAGCCGCGGGTGTTGGTGGACTCATCTCGTGGGCATTATACGAACGCATTGCTCACGGTAAACCAACCGCTGTTGGGGCAGCATCCGGTGCAGTTGCCGGCATGGTTGCCATTACACCTTCCTGTGGCTTCCTGAGCCCAATGTGGGCTTTGGTGCTAGGTCTTGCCGTTGGTGTGCTCTGCGGGTGGGCAATCGAATGGAAATTCCTTCTCGGCTACGACGATTCTTTGGACGTCGTTGGCATCCACCTTGTCGGAGGTATTTTCGGCACACTCTTCATCGGTTTGGTTGGGCAGGTTGGCGGTACTGCAGTGGGTCTACTCCAAACTGGAAACGCCGCCCAGTTGGGTAAGCAAGCTATCGGTGTGATAGCGGTTGGAATTTATGCTTTTGTGATCAGTTACGCGCTCGGATGGGTGATACAGAAGACAGTTGGTTTCAGAGTTAAAAGCGCCGACGAAATCGCAGGCGTCGACCTAGTAGTTCACGGTGAAACGGCTTACTCGGAAGCTGACCCACGCTGGTCTTGGAAACTCTAAAGCTGCCCATGGTGTTTGCAAATCACCGTTTTATGGGTTAGCATTTTCAAGTTGCATTTCGATGCAGCATGCGGATGTGGCTCAGTTGGTAGAGCACAACCTTGCCAAGGTTGGGGTCGCGAGTTCGAATCTCGTCATCCGCTCGCAGCAGTGCTGTAGCACGGTGGAGTGGCTGAGCGGCCCAAAGCAGCAGCCTGCAAAGCTGTAAAACCACGGGTTCAAATCCCGTCTCCACCTCAAAGATTCAAAGACCCGGTCGTATGGCGCAGCGGTAGCGCACTTCCTTGACATGGAAGGGGTCACTGGTTCGATCCCAGTTACGACCACAAAAAAGTAAATCCCCGAAGATTCCTTCGGGGATTTAGGGTTACGTGGGTGTCGATTACGCTTTGAGCTTGAGTGCCTTTGCTGTCGCCGCTAACGAAGCCTTTGCAGCTTTAGCGTCGTTGTTAAGGGCTTTACCGTAAGAAGGAATCATTTTCTTGAGCTTTGGTTCCCAGTCTTTGAATTCGTTCGGGTAAGCCTTTTTCAAAACTTCGATCATGATGTAAACCGCTGTTGACGCTCCAGGTGAAGCACCAAGTAGCCCAGCAATGGAGCCATCAGCAGAAGAGACCACTTCGGTGCCGAACTGGAGTACTCCGCCTTTCTTGGCGTCCTTCTTGATAACTTGAGCGCGTTGACCGGCAACGATAAGTTCCCAGTCTTTGGGCTCGGCGTTGGGAACGAAGTCCCTGAGGGATTCAAATTTCTTTTTCTTAGTCTTTGTAACTTCCGTCACTAGATACTTGATCAGCCCGAGGTTGCTAACCGCCACGGACAGATAAGGAATGATATTTGCAAATCTCACCGAAAGAGGAAGATCGAATATTGACCCAAACTTCAAAAACTTGAAGTTGAGGCCAGCATAAGGGCCAAAAAGGAGACTAGTTTCGCCGTCGACGACTCGTGTGTCAAGGTGGGGGACCGACATCGGTGGAGCACCCACTGCAGCTTGGCTGTAAACCTTTGCCTGGTGCTTTTTCACTACATCTGGGTTGGTGGTCTTCAAGAACGCTCCCGAAACTGGAAATGTTCCGTAACCCTTGGCTTCAGGGATTCCCGATTTCTGCAACATTTTCAGAGCCCAACCGCCGGCGCCAACGAACACGAATTTAGCGTGCGACTGCCCGCCTTTGTGTTGGAGGAGCCAACCATTTCTAGTTTTGCGGAGGTCGTTGACTTGAGTGTTGGTGTGAACTTCAACGCCGTAGTCTTTGAGGTTTTCAATTAGTTGAACTGTTACCGCACCAAAATCGACGTCCGTACCAGATTCAATCCGAGTGGCGGCGATTGGCTGTTTAGGGTCACGACCTTCAATGATTAGGGGAGTCCACTTGGCGATTTGCTTATGGTCTGTAGAAAACTCGATGCCTGAGAAAAGTGGTTCATTCTTAAGTGTCTCGTAGCGAGCCTTGAGATAAGCCACATCTTTCTCGCCTTTTACATAGGTCATGTGGGGAGTTGAGTTTATGAAAGTTTTTGGATCGCCAAGTACCTTTTTGCCTACCAGATATGCCCAAAACTGACGGGAAAGCTGGAACTGCTCGTTAATTTGAATTGCCTTTGATGGGTCGGCCGGGTTAGGCATGTAGTTGAGTTCGCACAGCGCTGCGTGGCCCGTGCCAGCGTTGTTCCAAGGATTTGAACTCTCCTGAGCTACATCTTCCAAACGCTCAAAAAGTGCGATTTTAAGTTTGGGAGATAGCTCTTTAAGGAGCGTGCCAAGTGTGGCACTCATGATGCCACCGCCGATTAATACAACGTCGTAATTTTTCGCAGTCACGTGTTTCAGTTTACTGCGAAAGGTTACGCAGGGATGCCTCCACCAACCAACATTCCAATGCCATAGGTCACTCCCATTGTTAGTAGTGAAACGAGGACGTTGCGAATGATTGCTCGCATTGGCTTCGCTCCACCGATTTGTGCTGCGATGTAGCCGGTGAGGCCAAGGCTTAGAATGACTGCCACCACTGTGAATGGGATTCGAAGGTCAGCCCAGGGGGTTGCTGTAGCGGTTAGTAGCGGAAGTAGAGATCCGGCAGCAAAGGCTACGAACGATGAAAGTGCCGCAGCAGTTGGGCTCACGTGCTCGTCGTGCGAGATTCCGAGTTCGGCTTCTGCGTGAGCTTTTAATGCGTCTTTGGCTGTTAGTTCTTCAGCTACCGCCTTGGCGAGCTTAGGGCTCATGCCTTTTTGTTCGTAGTACCAAGCAAGTTCACGTAGTTCGGCTTCAGGGTTTTCCTTAAGCTCTTTGCGTTCCTTGGCAATGGCAGCGATTTCGGAATCTTTCTGAGCGCTAACCGAGGTGTATTCGCCACCTGCCATGGAGATTGAGCCAGCCACTAGGGCTGCTACTCCCGCGATGAAGATCCCGTTTTGGTTGGCACCAGCGCCGGCCACACCAAAAATCAAACCCGCGGTTGAGACGATTCCATCGTTAGCTCCCAACACCCCGGCGCGTAGCCAGTTGAGTTTGTGAGCCATGGCAGATTTCTGGAATTCTTCAGAGGCAATGATTTGGCCCTCGACGGTATAGGCGTCAGTTTTTTTCTCGGTCATGTGTCAACTAAACAGCATCCAAACTTCTTTATCTACTAAGGCAGACCTAAATGTTGGCTGGATAGAATGGTCAAATGAGCGAATTCAAAATTACTGTTGACGGTGCCTCTCGTGAAGTTTCAAGTGGGACAACTGGCTTCAACATTTTTGAATCCCGAACCATCGTCGCATTGCGTGTAAACGGTGAACTTAAAGACCTCGCTTATCTCGTAGTTGATGGCGACAACGTTGAAGGCATTGAGATCTCATCGCCCGATGGTTTGAATATTTTGCGTCACTCCGCTGCTCACGTTTTAGCCCAGGCAGTGCAGAACATTAACCCTGAGGCTAAGTTGGGTATCGGCCCACCAATTAAAGATGGTTTTTATTACGACTTCGATGTTGCTAATCCATTTACTCCTGAAGACCTTAGGAAGCTTGAAAAAGAGATGGATCGCATTATTCGTGCCGGTCAGAGGTTTGTGCGTCGTGTTACCAACGATTCCGATGCTCGCATTGAGCTGAGCCAGGAACCTTACAAACTCGAACTAATCGGGCTTAAGGGTAATGCCGAAGCAGTAGGAGATGGTTCGGCCGAAGTTGGTTCCGGTGAGTTGACGATTTACGACAACATCAACCCTCAGTCTGGCGAAACCGTTTGGAAGGATCTCTGCCGAGGCCCGCATCTACCTAACACCAGAATGATCGGCAACGCCTATTCATTAATGCGTTCAGCCGCCGCATATTGGCGAGGAAATGAAGCGAACAAGCAACTTCAGCGAATTTATGGCACAGCTTGGCCAACCAAAGACGAACTGAAGGCTCACCTCGAACGACTTGAGGAAGCTGCCAAGCGAGATCACCGCCGTATTGGTGCTGAGTTAGACCTATTTTCATTCCCTGAAGAAATTGGTTCGGGCCTTGCTGTTTTCCATCCTAAGGGCGGCATTATTCGTCGTGTCATGGAGGATTACAGCCGCAAGCGTCATGAGGAAAACGGTTACGATTTCGTCTATTCGCCACACATCACGAAGTCGCACCTGTTTGAAACTTCCGGCCACCTAGCTTGGTACGCAGACGGAATGTTCCCGCCGATGAAACTCGACGAAGAGGTGGATGAAGACGGAATCGTTCGCAAGCAGGGACAGGATTACTACCTGAAACCAATGAACTGTCCGTTCCACATTTTGGTGTACAAGAGTCAATCTCGTTCTTATCGTGATTTACCTCTTCGCATGTTCGAGTTTGGAACTGTCTACCGCTACGAGAAGAGCGGAGTGGTTCACGGGCTCACTCGCGTGCGAGGACTAACTCAAGATGATGCTCACCTTTTTGTCACTCAAGAAAACATGGAGCAGGAGCTAACCGATGTTATCGGGTTCGTTTTGGGGCTTCTACGCGACTACGGTCTGACTGATTTCTACCTGGAACTCTCTACTCGAGAAGAGGGGAACCCTAAGTTTGTGGGCTCGGATGAGATTTGGGAGCGGGCCACCGGCACTTTGGCGCGCGTCGCTGAGGCCACTGGTTTGGAGCTGGTTCCAGATCCAGGTGGTGCCGCTTTTTACGGCCCCAAGATTTCGGTTCAAGCACGTGATGCAATTGGTCGAACTTGGCAAATGTCTACCATTCAACTAGATTTCAACCTTCCCGAAAGATTTGATCTCGAGTACGCAGCGGCCGACGGCAGTTTGAAGCGACCAGTGATGATTCACCGAGCGCTTTTCGGTTCGATTGAGCGTTTCTTCGGTGTTCTGACCGAGCACTATGCCGGTCACTTCCCACCGTGGCTTGCACCTACGCAAGTCGTTGGTATTCCAATTGCCGACGAGTACAGCGATTATCTGCACGGAATTGCAGACCAGCTTCGTAAATCGGGTGTACGAGTGACCGTTGACGACTCGGACGATCGTATGCAGAAGAAGATCCGAAACCACACCAAGGATCGAGTGCCTTTCATGATGATCGCCGGTGAGGATGACCGTTCGAATAACGCTGTTTCCTTCCGTTTCCGTGACGGCAGTCAGGAGAATGGAATTCCAGTAGACCAAGCCATTTCTAGGATTCTTAAGGCGATTGAAAACAAGGAACAGGTTTAATGTCTGACTCACGAGTTGAAAATGCCTCAGATTTCGCTGGGGCCCCAGACTCGTTTCAAAGACTTTGGACTCCGCATCGACTCGTCTACATTCAAGAGGGGCAACAGCCATCCGAAGACAAATGCCCTTTTTGTATCGGCCCGAATTTGAGTGATGAAGAGTCGTTAATTGTTTATCGTGGCAAGAGTGCTTACGTGCTACTAAATCTTTTTCCTTACAATTCGGGGCACCTGCTGGTTTGCCCCTACCGCCACATCCCCACATACGATCAGGCAACTACCGAAGAGGTCTTAGAGATTGGGGAACTAACTCAAAGGGCCATGAAAGTTCTTGGCGAAGTGTCGAAGGCGCATGGTTTCAACATCGGCATGAACCAGGGGGAGGTTGCCGGGGCTGGAATTGCAGGGCATCTGCATCAGCACATAGTCCCAAGGTGGAGAAATGATGCGAATTTTTTCCCAATCATTGCGGAGACCAAGGCCTTGCCGAAACTTTTGGGGCAGGTTAGAGCGGAAATTTCTGCCGCTTGGCAATAAAGGTTTCTAAAGATTTCACGCTTCAAGTTCGGTGGCGTTTAGACTATCTACCATGAGCGAATTTTCTAAGCCAGAAGTTGGAACACCACTTATCAAGCGCGGCCTTGCCGAAATGCTAAAGGGCGGCGTCATCATGGATGTCGTTACCCCAGAGCAGGCAAAAATTGCCGAAGACGCCGGAGCGGTTGCAGTTATGGCGCTCGAGCGTGTACCAGCCGACATTCGCGCTCAGGGTGGAGTTTCTCGTATGAGCGACCCGGACATGATTGATGGAATCATCAACGCTGTTTCGATTCCAGTAATGGCTAAGGCTCGAATCGGACATTTTGTTGAGGCTCAGATTCTTGAATCACTCGGCGTTGACTACATTGATGAGTCCGAAGTACTTAGCCCTGCAGATTACGTGAACCACATTGACAAGTGGAATTTCAATGTTCCATTTGTCTGTGGTGCAACCAACTTGGGTGAGGCTCTGCGTCGCATCACGGAGGGTGCTGCCATGATTCGTTCCAAGGGTGAAGCCGGCACTGGCGATGTTTCTGAGGCGATGAAGCACATCCGCACTATCTCTGGTGAAATTCGCGCTTTAGCTGCCAAGACCGAGGACGAACTCTATGTAGCCGCTAAGGAACTTCAGGCTCCTTACCAGCTTGTTCACGAGGTTGCCCGTACCGGCAAACTTCCGGTAGTTATGTTCGTTGCCGGTGGTGTTGCCACTCCAGCCGACGCAGCACTTATGATGCAGATGGGTGCCGACGGTGTTTTTGTTGGTTCCGGTATCTTCAAGTCCGGTAACCCAGCAGCTCGAGCTAAGGCAATCGTCAAGGCAACCACTTTTTATAACGACCCCGCTGTGCTGGCTGAGGTTAGCCGCGGTTTGGGAGAGGCAATGGTTGGCATTAACGTCTCCGATCTACCTGCTCCACACCGTTTGGCTGAACGCGGCTGGTAATGACCAAACCGTTAGGCGTCTTGAGCCTGCAGGGTGACTTTCGCGAGCACCTGCAGGCTTTCGACCGTCTCGGAATTTCTGCTGTTGCAGTGAAACGAAGAAGTGAACTTGACGGTGTTTCTGGTTTAGTAATTCCTGGTGGAGAGTCGACTACCATCAGCAAACTAGCCCGCATTTTTGATCTTTTTGAGCCAATCCGTGAGGCAATCAGCGGAGGAATGCCGGTTTTTGGAACTTGCGCTGGACTGATCATGCTGGCAGATGAGATTACCGACGGTATTGAAGGGCAAGAGACCTTTGGTGGCCTAGATGTAGTGGTGAGGCGAAATGCGTTTGGCAATCAACTTGATTCTTTTGAGGTTGACTTACCGTTCAAGGGGATTGACGGCACTGTGCATGCGGCCTTCATTAGAGCTCCGATAATTTCCTCGGTTGGACCTAAAGCCGAGGTGGTAGCCAAACTCGAAGACGGCCGCATTGTTGGGGTGGTTCAGGGTAGTCGACTCGGCATTAGTTTCCATCCTGAGGTTACCGGTGAAGATCGAGTGCACAGCTATTTCTATGACGCACTTGTTCGTGCCTAAACAATTAGACTTCTTATAAACCAAAAGCAACGTCGGGAGAAACATGTCCGGTCACTCCAAATGGGCAACAACCAAGCACAAAAAGGCAGTAATTGATGGGCGCCGCGCAAAACTTTTTGCAAAGCTGATCAAAAACATTGAGGTCGCTGCGCGCCTCGGTGGCCCCGACGTTGACGGCAACCCCACCCTTTACGATGCAATCCAGAAGGGTCGTAAGTCTTCACTGCCAAACGACAACATCGAACGAGCCATCAAGCGCGGATCTGGTGTTGGCGCCGATGCGGTCGAGTACACCACGATCATGTACGAAGCATATGGCCCGAATGGAATTGCTATTCTCATCGAGTGTCTAACCGATAATAAGAACCGCGCTGCCGCGGAGGTTCGTCTGGGTGTAACTCGTAATGGCGGAACCATGGCAGACATCGGCTCAGTGAACTTCATGTTTAGCCGCAAGGGTGTTATCACCGTAAACAAGTCTGACTCTGTTACAGAGGATACTGTTTTGGCTGCAGCGCTTGAAGCTGGAATTGAAGATGTGGAAGATCGCGGCGAGGTTTTGGTGCTAACTACCGACCCTTCCGACATGGTTGCCGTTCGCACCGCACTTCAGGCTGCAAACATCGATTACGAAGCGGCCGATGTCGAGTTTGTTCCATCGATGCACGTTCAGGTCGATGCTCCAACCGCAAGAAAAGTGATTGGTCTAATTGACGCACTAGAAGATCTTGACGATGTTCAAAACATCTACTCAAACTTCGACATGTCTCCAGAAGTTTTAGCTGAGATCGAGCAGGACTAATGTCACGTGTGATTCTTGGGGTAGACCCAGGACTCACTCGTTGCGGAGTGGCAGTTATTTCGTCATCTTCATCTCGAAAAGTTTCGCTTATTTCGGTTGACACCATCAGGACGTCACCTTCTATGGAACTTACCGAGCGTCTAGCTGTAATCGGTAATTCGATTGAGTTACTCATAAGCGAACACAAACCCGATGCACTAGCCATCGAGCGGGTTTTTGCTCAGGCGAACTTGCGTTCCGTTATGGGAGTCGCTCAAATTTCTGGAGTCGTCATGTACCTCGCAAAAAAGCATGACATTCCGGTTCAGATGCACACACCTAGTGAGGTTAAGGCTGCGGTCACTGGTTCTGGTCGTGCACAAAAAGCTCAAATCGGTTCCGCAGTTGCGAAAATCCTGGGGTTAGGGGAGATACCAAAACCTGCCGATTCCGCCGACGCTTTAGCGATAGCAATTTGCAATGCTTGGCGAGCCTCCTCGTCTCCTACTAGCACTTCGAAGTTGAATACGAAGGCGCAAGAGGCCTGGTTAAACGCTGAGCGAGTTGCAAAGCGAAAGCCTTGAGCCTAGTTAGCATTTACTGATGATTGCTTCACTTCGCGGTAGGGTCCAGAGTACGAATCTAAATTCGTTGATACTGGATGTTTCTGGCGTTGGGTATCTTGTGCAGGTTACCCCGAGCCTTGCTATGTCGGTGCAGGTTGGTCAAGAACTTGACCTCGTCACCTCTTTCATAGTTCGCGAAGATTCGTTCACTATCTTTGGGTTTACGAGTAAAGAAGAGTTGCGAGCATTTGAACTGCTGCTGTCAGTATCCGGAGTAGGGCCAAAATTGGCTTTATCCGTCATTCACCAGTTAGGGGTGGATGCTCTGGGTGATGCGATTGAAACACAAAACGATTCTGCATTTAAAGCCGTTTCTGGAATTGGCCCCAAAACTGCAAAGTTACTTGTCGTGACTTTGTCTGGAAAACTGACTGGAAACTCAAACGCCAAGTCTTCAAACTCCGACGCAGATTTGGTGTCAGCACTAGTAGGACTTGGCTATCAAACCAAGGTTTCGGATGAAATTGTGAAGAAAATCCGAAAAGAGAATCCAGAAGGCTCGGCAGAGCAGATTTTGCGCCTCGCCTTGCAAGGACTCGCAAGGTAAGCATGGAAGATCTACTCGGAGCCGAATCCAATGAAAACGAGCTCGCCTTTGAGGCCATGGTTCGTCCAAACAATCTGGAGGAGTTTGTAGGCCAGCAGACTGTCCGTCGTCAATTGGAGTTGGTCTTGGAATCGGCGAAACTTCGGGGCACAAACGCCGACCATATTCTGCTCGTTGGCCCGCCTGGGCTTGGTAAAACCACGCTCGCACTAATTGTTTCCAACGAGACCGGCCACCCCATTCGACTCACCTCAGGCCCAACCATTCAACATGCCGGTGACCTTGCCGCCATTTTGAGTTCTCTGAGTCCCGGTGAAATCCTTTTTATCGATGAAATCCATCGCATGTCCAGAGCGGCCGAGGAAATGCTCTATCTAGCGATGGAGGATTATCGAGTTGATGTCATGGTTGGTAAAGGTGTTGGTGCCAATTCCATCCCGCTGGAACTCTCTCCATTCACACTTATTGGTGCAACGACAAGGTCAGGTATGCTGCCGACCCCACTACGTGACCGGTTTGGTTTTACGGGTCACCTCGAGTTTTATGAAGCGAGTGAATTGCACGAAGTTGTGCGGCGTAGCGCAGCTCATTTAGGTGTTAAGCACGATGAAAGTGCTTTGGGCGAGATTGCCAGACGATCTAGAGGCACACCGCGCATTGCAAACAGGTTGCTAAGACGTGTTCGCGACTATGCACTTGTGCACAATCATCCCGTGGTTGACGTTGATATTGCCCGTGAGGCACTTTCGATATTTGAGGTGGACGAACTAGGGCTAGATCGAATTGACATTCAACTGCTCGATCTACTCACAGGTCGTTACGCGAACAAGGCGGTCGGGCTTTCGACGCTGGCAGTCGCTCTCGGTGAAGAAGCCGAAACTATTGAGTCAGTCGTTGAACCATACTTAGTTCGCACTGGAATGATTGTGAGAACTCCCCGCGGGCGTGAAGCCACTGAATCGGCTTATCGTCATCTTGGTAAACAGGGTGGTTCTAACTCTGCTCCCACCCTGCTTGACCTATAATTTTCTAAGGCGCGAAAGAAGCGCATTTTTTACGTAAAACAAAGGTTTATCCTCATGCACTTCACTTCAGTACTAAACAGCGCTGCCGCAGCCAGCCAGGGCTTCAACGTTGGTGACCTCCTTCCTCTGTTGATCGCCGGCGGAATGATCGTTTTCATGGTCATGAGCTCACGCAAACGTAAGGCTCAGGCTGCTGAACAGGCGTCTAAGGTGGCAGTTGGTGCCAAGGTAATGCTTACCAGCGGTATCTACGGCGAAGTTACCAGCATGAGCGATGACCGTGTGGTTATCAAGAGTGCCGGTTCGGCCAGCCTTGAAGTTGCGCGAGGTGCAGTTTTGCGAGTAATTGAAAACGCACCTGAGAAGAAGGTTGCAGAGAAGAAGCCTGCTGCTAAAAAAGCGCCAGCGAAGAAGCCAGCAGCCACGAAGCCAGCAGCGAAGAAGTAAAAACCGATGGCTGGTTCGTCTTCTAACAAGTGGGCTCGCAAGCGCCTTGCTTGGCTTTTAGTTGTTTTTATCGCCTTCGCCGGATTGATTACTGGCGCAACGCTTACCAAAGTGAGCGGTGCTACTTTTGTTCCACAGTTGGCTCTTGACCTTCAGGGAGGAACCCAGGTCATCCTCAAGCCAACCGTTAGTAGTGGAACCACTGTATCCGCTCAGCAATTGGCTCAGGCAGTAGACATCATCCGTCAGCGAATCGACTCAACTGGTGTATCAGAGGCACAAATTGTCACCCAGGGTGAGGGTAAAGATGCTGCTATTGTCGTTAGCATTCCGGGAAAGCCGTCTGATAGTACGCTGGAGCTCATAAAGGCCAGTGCAAAGCTTGAGTTCCGTCCGGTTTTGGTAACTGGAGCAGGAACCTCGGCACTTGTTACGCCAGCACCAACAAAGGCAAACCCTAAGCCGACTCCAACTCTTCCACAATCGACTCCAATCGCAACCAGCAGTGCTGCACCAACCGATAACAGTGATTTGAACTGGGTGACAGCCGAACTCCAAGCGCAGTACGAGGCGCTGGACTGCAACACTCAATTCCGCGCACCTGGCCAAATCGATGACCCCAAAAAACCTTTGGTTACCTGTGACCGTGACCGCGCAGCCAAGTTCATCCTCGGCCCTGTGGAACTTGACGGTACCCAGATTTCCAAAGCTGTTTCCAGTGCAGTTACAACCAGCGCAGGTTCTTCAACCGGTCAATATGCTGTCGATTTGACTTTCAACAGCGAAGGTAAAACCGCTTTTGGCAATGTCACCAAGCGACTTTTCCCCTTAACGGCCCCACGCAATCAGTTTGCTGTAACGATTGATGGATACATCATTACTGCACCTGCAATTCAGGCTGTCATTACGTCTGGAACCGCACAGATTACTGGTGGTTTCACTTCCGAGTCTGCAACTGCCTTAGCCAACCAGCTTAAGTATGGTTCTTTGCCTATTGGCTTCCAGGTTCAGAGTCAGGAAAACATCTCTGCAACTCTCGGTAGCCAGCAACTCCAAAACGGCCTGATCGCTGGTGCAATCGGTATGATTTTGGTTTTGATTTATTCACTCTTCCAATATCGCGCTTTGGCTTCGGTCACAATTGGATCTTTGGTAGTAGCCGCCGGCCTAACCTATTTGGCAATCACGTTGTTATCGTGGCGAATGGATTATCGTCTATCGCTTGCTGGTGTAGCCGGTTTGATCGTGGCAATTGGTATTACCGCCGACTCGTTCATTGTTTACTTCGAACGTGTTCGCGATGAGCTTCGCGACGGTAGACCGCTTTCGGTCGCTGTATCTGCAGGATGGAAGCGAGCCTGGAGAACCATTTTGGTATCTGACATCGTCAGCCTCTTGGCTGCAGGAACGCTCTATTTCCTCACAGTTGGAAATGTGCGTGGATTCGCCTTCACGCTCGGTTTGACAACCATAATCGACCTTGCAGTAGTGACTTTATTCACAGTTCCTTTGCTTACACTCTTTTCAAACCTCAAGTTCTTCTCTTCCGGCAGCTCTTGGTCAGGGTTTGAAATAAAAACTTCATCGGGTGACCGCTATGTAGGTCGTGGCTCG
>Ga0228703_1001083_pt1 | contig 17427 bp, 11 predicted proteins | sample McNCre217_Aug_MG_3_FD_178020 | JGI IMG/M metagenome (GOLD analysis project Ga0228703, IMG submission 178020) | Freshwater microbial communities from McNutts Creek, Athens, Georgia, United States - 29-17_Aug_MG | ecosystem: Environmental > Aquatic > Freshwater > Creek | place: USA: Georgia... | reverse complement strand
CACCTCTTTTGCCCAAGGAATGGTCTGAATTTCGGTTATTTTTCTACCTCCATGGGTATGAACCCAGTGATTTCCTTCTACGAAGCGCGTATCTATGGCAACAATGATACATTGTGATCCAAAATGAAGAGAAAGTTCATCCACCAAAGCCGGATTTCTAACGGCTGACGAGTTGATGGAAACCTTATCGGCACCTGCATTTAACAAGGCAGAAACATCTGAAACGGAAGAAATTCCCCCTCCCACAGTAAATGGAATATTTACATTTCTGGCTACCTCACGTACCAAATCAACCAAGGTTTTTCGATTATCTACCGTGGCAGTAATGTCCAAAAACACCAATTCATCTGCACCTTCTTGAGCATAAAGCGCACCAAGTTCTACCGGATCGCCAGCATCTCTTAGGTCCACAAAATTGGTGCCTTTCACCGTGCGGCCTTCTTTGATGTCTAAACAAGGAATGATTCTTTTTGTTAACATTAGGCAAATTGAGCTAATTGTTCCAAAGTAATTTTTCCTTCATAAAATGCTTTGCCAACAATTACGCCAAACAAATTCATGGCTTTTAATTGTTGCAAATCTTCCAAATTACTTACACCTCCGCTGGCTATAATGTTTAGTCCAGAATTCTGTTTTTGCAGATTTTTATACAAGTCAAAACTTGGACCTTGCAACAAACCATCCTTGGCAACATCTGTAGAAATGATGTATTTAGCACCTTTTTGTACATAATCCGATACGAAATCGTAAACAGATAAATTTGAGTTTTCTTGCCAACCTGAAACAGCAATTTGTTCATTTTTGGCATCAGCCCCTAAAATTATTTTATCTGCTCCATATTTTTCAAACCAAGAAAGTACCAATTCTGGATTTTTCACTGCAATTGATCCTGCTGTAATTTGTTTGGCACCTAATGAAAATGCTAAATCTATCATTTCATTCGATTGAACGCCTCCGCCAAAGTCAATATGCAAATTGGTTTGGGTCGCAATTCGTTCCAAAACCTTGTGATTAACGATCTTTTTTTCCTTTGCACCGTCCAAATCGACCAAATGTAAGCGTGAAATTCCTGCACCTTCAAAGGCTTTAGCGATCTCCAAAGGGTCATTGTGATAGACAGATTTTTGGCCATAATCTCCTTGGGTCAATCGAACACATTGTCCACCAATTACATCAATAGCCGGGATAATTTGAAAACTCATATAGAATGAACGAAATTGTTTAAAAGGGTTTGTCCAGCAAGTCCCGAAATCTCTGTATGAAATTGTGCTGCATAGAAATTGTCTTTGTGCAGCATGGCAGAGAAATCGTGGATATAGTCGCAAGTAGCCATGGTATATGGACCAACCGGTGCGAAATAAGAGTGGACAAAGTACATAAATTCAGAAGGTTTAAGTCCTTCTGTTAAGGCATTTTGTTCCAAAAAATTCACTTTATTCCAGCCTACGTGCGGAATTTTATGGGTTTTGGATTGAAATCGTTTGACTTCAATATCAAAAACGCCTAAGCAAGTTGCATTGTTTTCCTCGGAACTTTTGCATAACAATTGCATGCCAATGCAAGTTGCTAAAACGGGTTGTTTAAGTGTGGGAATTAAGAGGTCTAATCCTGTTTCTTTCAAGTGATTCATGGCTGTGGAGGCTTCTCCAACACCAGGGAAGATGATTTTTTCAGCAGAATTTAATTGAGAGGCATCGTCTGTCCAAATGTATTTCACACCAATACGGTCGAGCGCGTACATCACAGAGGCCACATTTCCTGCATTGTATTTGATGATCGCTACTTCCTTGCTCATAAAATTGTGTAAAATTGATTGCAAAGGTAGCGAATAATTTAAGTAAATTTGGGAATGAACCAATTAAAACAGAGGGGAGTGTGGGAAATTTTATATCTCATTTGGATGGCGGTAATCCCACTGACAAGCTCTATTATTGTTGGATACATTGGTTTTCATGAGGCACTTCAAATTCAAAATTGGCCAATTAGCTCATTAACAATCTTTTGGATTTCGTCCATTTTTATCCTTGGACTCGGATTTTTCCCAACTTCCTTTTTTGCTCTTTTTTGTGGATATATCTGGGGATTTAATTCTATTTTGCCCATTTTTGTTACCTATACTTTAGCATCTTTGTTGGGGTATTTTGTAGCTAAAATCATCAAAGGGGAAAAAATACTTACATTTTTAGAGTCGAAAAATAAGGTAAACAAGGTTTTAAAAAATGTCAATCGAAACTCCATTCATTGGGTATTTTTGATTCGACTTTCCCCCGTTTTCCCTTTTGCCATAACTACAGCGTTGTTGGCCTATTTAAAAGTGAATCTAAAAAGCTTTATTGTTGGAGGAGCCTTGGGGATGCTCCCAAGAAGTCTTTTTGCTATTTGGGCTGGCTCGCAGGCTGCCACTTGGCAAAAATTATTGGAAAATCCAGATAGCATCAGTCTCCAAAATATTTTTACTTTGGCGCTTTTTCTGCTATCCGGATTTGGGATGTTTTATTTAATTCGCAAGGAAACGCTTACGCAATTGAATCCATAACTTGAACCTTGCCCCACAGGTGTTTGTTCTCGTCGATGAATTTTTTGTGTAATGGGTGGTACAAATATTCTTTCTCCTTCTCTGCGCTTTCAAATACCATCACCACAGAAATTGTGTATGAGCCTTCAGTTACGGCTTTGTCGAAGTCGGTCACTACCGCGGAACCAACATGTACGTTTTGGATCAAAGGCAATTTACCTAATTCTAAAATCGCATTTTTTAATTGAGCAACCTCAGCGGCATTTCCTGGATTTTTAGCCCAAAATAATACGTGGTGGATAAATTTCATTTCTGTTCTTTGTGCTGTAATAGGTAAAATGGCTGCGCTTGCCATTAAACCAGATTTTTGTAAAAAATTTCTTCTTGTTGACATCTTTTTAACTTATTATTTAATTGTAAATTTTCTTTTTTTACCGCCCCCGGCGCTGTGCGCCACCCCCTCCTTTTGAAGGAGAGGGCAGGGGGGAGGTCAATTCATAGGGGGAATATTTCCTAAAAATTGAAAGTTTTTTCCTAAATTTCAGAAATATAATCCTATTTAACAATGGCTGAAGTGCAAGAAGAATTCGACAACAACAAAATACCTATTAAAAAATTATGGCAAGTGATCACGGCCTCGTCTGTAGGGACGGTGATTGAATGGTATGATTTTTACATTTTTGGGAGTTTGTCTTCTATTATTTCGCTTTCGTTTTTCCCAAAAGATGACCCTACTGCAGCTTTTATTTCTACTTTGGCGGCCTTTGGGGCAGGATTTGTGGCTAGACCATTCGGCGGAATTTTGTTCGGTAAATTGGGAGACCAAATGGGTCGGAAGTTTACTTTTTTATTGACTTTAATTTTAATGGGGGGCTCCACTTTTGCAATCGCCTTTATTCCTTCATACACACAAATAGGACTTTGGGCTCCTGCGGCTTTATTGTTGTTGCGAATTTTACAAGGTATGGCTTTAGGGGGCGAATATGGCGGAGCGGCAACCTATGTGGCAGAATATTCTCCCGATGCGCAACGAGGCAAATATACTTCTTATATCCAGACAACAGCCACCTTAGGCTTTTTCTTTTCTATTTTAGTTATTCTTTCTTGCCAATTTTCCTTGGGAGAGGAGGCCTTCAAAGAATGGGGTTGGAGAGTACCTTTTGGTTTATCTGGAATATTGGTTGTGGTATCTTATTTCATTCGTAAAAACATGCACGAATCTCCTCTTTTTGCCCGCTTGCGCAAAGAGGGAAAACTTTCTGAGAATCCATTGAAAGAGGCTTTTGCCTCTAAATCGAATCGCCGATTGATGCTGATTGCCATGTTTGGCGCTATCGTCGGACAAGGAGTTGTGTGGCATACGGGGCAGTTTTATGCACAGATTTTCATTAATAAAATTCTAAAAGTTGATTTCACCACTACTAATTTGGTCATCGCCGTTTCCTTGGTCATTGGTACTCCTTTATTTGTGTATTTTGGGTCCCTATCTGATAAAATTGGACGTAAGAAAATCATGATGACCGGCATGGCTTGTGCGGCATTGTTTTATTATCCTCTGTTTTATTGGATGTCGGAAATTGTGAGCAATGAAGGCAATCAGGTTGGTGAAGTTATCTATTTAAGTATGAGTGGAAAGGTGCAATTGGCATTTATTTGCACGCTTTTGGTTACTTTTGCTGCCCTGGCCTATGGACCCATCGCCGCTTTTTTGGTTGAATTATTCCCGACCAATATCCGTTACACATCTTTATCAGTTCCCTATCATTTCGCCAATGGTGTATTTGGCGGTTGCGCCCCTTTTGTGGCCACCTATTTAGGGACCGTTACGCATTCCAATTTCGCTGGAATCTTTTATCCAATTTCATTAGCAGCACTTACCTTTGTTGTGGGAGTAATTTATTTGCCAGAGACGAAGGGGAAAGCGTTAAGTGAAAAGTGAAAAGTGAAAAGTGACTTGCGCTCAGCTCTGCTGAGTGCATACTATGAAAAAATCTTGTAGATTTTGATCCCAGCAGGGTCAATTAATAAAAACGTTAAAATGGATTTTTATGTGTCACCCCGCTGGGGTGCAATGGATGTGTAAATCCTCTGTTATGCTATAGATGTGGCATCCCTCTGGGATGCTTTTTTCTTTCTCCGATTTTCACCTCCCCCTAACCCCCTCCTCTACGAGGAGGGGGAATAATTTTATGCGTTTATTTTTAAACTCCCCCTCCTTTAGAAGGAGGGGGCTAGGGGGAGGTCAAAAAAAGAGGGAGCTCGAGGGAGGTCATCTAAGAGGGAGAGACTACCCCTTATTTAAAATAATTCTAAATAACCTTGTTTTTCCCGATTTCCGTATTTACTTTTGTGCACTATTTAAAATTAGTCTAAATAAAAATACAATGAAAAATATAGGTTTACTGTTGTTTTTGGCCGTTTCTTTTGGACTTTCCGCACAAAAGGGGTCAATTGTTGGGCATGTGGAGAATCAATTACATGAAGTCTTGCCGGGAGCAAATGTTCAATTAAAAGGTACTGTTCGTGGGGTGGAAACTAATGCAAAAGGGGATTTTGTGCTGAAGGGTTTGAAAGCGGGAATGTACGCCTTGCAGGTAAGTTTTGTAGGGCATCAATCGGTTATCAGGCAAATTGAATTAAAAGATGCTGAACAGAAAGAAGTAAATGTTTCCTTAAAAGAGTTTGTGGAATTACAGGAGGTTCTTGTTTCTGCTAATGCTGGGGTGAAAGGTAACGAGTTCATGCCCGAGGTAAATGAGTACACATTGGCGGCAGGTAAGAAAAACGAATGGATCAAATTGGACAATCTGAACGCTAATTTGGCAATGAACAATGCGCGACAAGTATTTTCGCGCACTCCTGGAATTCAAGTTTGGGAAAGTGATGGCTCAGGAATTCAATTAGGTGTAGCTTCTCGTGGATTATCCCCTAATCGTTCGTGGGAATTTAATGTGCGCATGGATGGCTACGATATTACCCCAGACCCTATGGGTTATCCAGAGGCCTATTATTCTCCCCCGATGGAGGTAATAGATCGTATTGAAATCATTAGAGGCGCCAGTTCTTTGCAATATGGTCCGCAATTTGGCGGATTAATGAACTTCGTTTTGCGGAAACCAGATAAATCGACTAAGCTTTTAGTAGAATCGCAAAATACCTTTGGGAATAATAATTTATGGAGTTCATTTAATTATGTAGGAGGCACTTTGGGTCGATTGAGCTATACTTCCTACTACCAAAAACGTGTGGGAAATGGTTGGAGACAAAACTCCTATTTTAATACCGATCACTCACATGCCGAATTGTCTTATGCGTTTACGAACAAATTGAAAATAGGTGCTCAGGCAACCTATATGTACACCATTTCTCAACAGCCCGGGGGTTTAACCGAATCACAATTTGCTTTAAATGCAAAGCAAAGCTCACGAGAAAGAAATTGGTTTTCTAATCCTTGGTTTATTTATGCTCTTACAGCAGAATATGTATTCAATGAAAATTCTAAATTGAGTTTGAAAAATTTTGGGACGATTGCCGAAAGGAGTTCCGTCGGATTTACCAAAGCAATAACCGAAATAGATGCCAATGGACCTCGCCAAGTAGATAGAGATTACTACAAAACCTTCGGCTCAGAACTGCGTTATCTATTGAATTACACAACCGGTTCTTGGAAGAATACGTTAGCTACTGGACTTCGTTATTTTTCGGGAGAAATTGACCGGAAACAATTAGGAGTGGGGACTTCCTCGAAAGACATGGATTTTACAATTGCTGGATTATTTACACGCGATTTAGTGTTTCACAATACCAATTTAGCCGCTTTTGCAGAAACCATTTTACGCCCCAGCGACAAGCTTTTATTTACTTTTGGCGCGCGATCTGAACAAATTGAAACTCGAATGGAGGGCCAATATGGACTAAGTTCCACTGGGGTACCTATTCAGGCCGTTCCCGCCACACGTAGTCGGTCTTTTGTATTATTAGGCGCTGGTACAGAATATAAAATAAGCAAAGAAAGTAAGCTTTATTCCAACATTGCACAGGCCTACAGACCCGTTTTGGCGTCTGATTTATTGCCTCCTGCCACCACGGATGTAATTGATCAAAATTTAAAAGATGCTTCAGGCTATAATTTTGATTTGGGCTACAGGGGAAACTTGGGAAATTATTTAACCTATGATGTTGATTATTTTTATCTAGATTATAACAACCGGGTGGGTGTGATTACCAAAACAAATGAGGCAGGAACAAAATATCAGTATCGGACCAATTTAGGACACTCTGTTTCGCAAGGTGTGGAGGCCTATATCGAGTTTAGCCCTACTTCGGCCTGGTTAAAAAATAATCGCTTGGGGAATATTTCAATTTTTACCTCTTTGGCATCTATCAGAGCAGAATATAAAGATTTTAAAACAACAAGTGTGGTCAATGGACAAGTTTTGGAAGGCAATTTAGCCGGCAAAAAAATTGAAAATGCCCCATCAAAAATTAATCGATACGGTATAACCTATTCTAAAAAGGGACTTTCTTTAACTTGGCAAATGAGTGATGTAGGAGAGGCTTTTGCAGATGCATCCAATACCGTTTTAGCTAATGCTGCAGCCACCACAGGGCTTATTCCATCTTACCAGGTGCAGGATATTTCAGGAACTTATCGTTTTAAAAAAATGGCAACCCTAAAATTTGGCGTAAATAATGTAATGGATGAAAAATATTTTACGCGAAGATCTGGAGGTTATCCGGGTCCAGGTATTTTACCAGCAGATGGCAGAACCTGGTACCTCGCTTTAAATCTAAAATTTATCAAGTAAAAATTGACTACCTTTGTTCGTTAAATATGCAATATGGCGAACAAGGGTAGTGGTAATTCGAATTCCATCAAAGATGATATTCTCGCATTTTTTGAATTGAACGATTTTCGTTCCTATTCAATCAATCAGGTCCTAAAGGCCTATGCAATTCGAGATCGAAAAACAAAGGATATTTTTACGGATATGATTTTGCTATTGGCCAAAGATGGCAAATTGCAGCAAGAAGAAGACGGCACGTTTAGTTACATGAAAGTCACCAACCAAGTGGTTGGCAAGGTGGATCACGTGAATCAGCGTTTTGGATTTGTGCTTACAGAAGAGGGTGAGCAAGATGTTTGGATTGCAACCGAGGACTTGAATGGCGCACAGGATGGCGATACAGTTCGTTGCCGTTTACTTTCTAAAAAGAATAAACGCAGCCCAAGACCCGAGGGAGAGGTGATTGAAATTGTTGAAAGAGGTAATAAAACCCTGGTTGGAACCATTCAAATTACTCCTCATTATGCCTTTGTGGTAGCAGATTCAAAGAAAATTTACAACGATATTTATGTGCCAAGAAATCAGGCCTTGCATTCTGCTCACATGGACAAGGTTTTGGTGGAAATTACTTCTTGGCCCAAGGAGGGCAAAAAGGCAGAAGGAAGAGTGATTGAGGTGTTGGGAGCTTCGGGAACAAATGAGACCGAAATGCACGCCATTTTGTTGGAATACGGACTTCCGTACCATTTCCCAGAGCAAGTAGAAACAGCCGCAGAGCATATTTCAACCAAAATTTCTGATAAGGAAATTGCCAGTCGTAAAGATTTTAGAGATATTTTAACCTTTACCATTGACCCGAAAGATGCCAAGGACTTTGACGATGCCTTGAGCTTCCGTCGATTAGACAATGGTAATGTGGAGATAGGAGTTCACATTGCCGACGTATCGCATTACGTGCAACCGGGCTCTTTGTTAGACCAAGAAGCATTCCATAGAGCTACGTCCGTTTATTTGGTCGACCGTGTAGTGCCCATGTTGCCCGAAAAGCTATCCAATGGCCTGTGTTCTTTGCGTCCGAACGAGGACAAACTGACATTTTCTGCAGTTTTTGAAATGGACAAGGAAGGCAAAATTAAAAAGGAATGGTTTGGTAGAACGATCATACATTCCGATAAGCGTTTTGCCTACGAAGATGCGCAGGTTTATATTGAGGCGGACCTAAACGATAAAGATATTTACAGTCCTATTATTAAAGAGCTTGACCGATTAGCAAAAATTTTACGTGCCGAACGTTTCAAAAAAGGTTCGGTAAACTTTGAAACGGTAGAGGTAAAATTTGAATTGGATGAGGAGGGGAGACCAATAGCTGTGTATCCGCGAGAACGAAAAGATGCGCATAAATTGATTGAAGAATTTATGTTGTTGGCCAACAAGCGTGTCGCAACTTTTGTGCACGACATGAAAAAAACGGATCCACGAAATACGATGGTGTATCGTGTGCACGAGGCGCCAGATCCTGAAAAATTGCGTGTTTTCAGCACATTTGCGAAGAAATTTGGTTATGCCGTTTCCACAGACCCTTTCCATATTAGCGATTCGTTCAATGTTTTGATGGATGATATTCATGGAAAACCAGAGGAACATGTGCTACAATCTTTGGCGGTTCGTACGATGTCGAAAGCACGTTATTCCACAGATGCCATTGGACACTTTGGTTTAGCATTTCCTTTTTATTCACATTTTACCAGTCCGATTCGTAGATATCCCGATGTAATGACGCATCGTTTGTTGCAGCATTATTTAGACAAAGGAGAGTCGGCTGAGAAGGGATTATTAGAAGCACAATGTAAGCATTGTTCCGACCGAGAGAAGTTGGCGGCGGAGGCGGAGCGTGCTTCAATCAAGTACAAACAAGTGGAATACATGAGTTTGCATGAGCCACAAATCTTTGATGGAATTATTTCGGGAGTGACAGATTTTGGAATTTTTGTTGAGATTGGCGACACCTCTTGTGAAGGCTTGATTCGCATGGCTGACCTACAAGATGACTACTACGAATTAGACAAAGATAATTATCGAGTTGTTGGAAGGTCCAATGGCAGAGTATTCAATTTTGGCGACAAGTTACAAGTGCGTGTTTCTGCTACTAATTTAGCCAAAAGATCTATCGATTTGGAATTAGTGGATAATAGAGCATCAAGATTCTCAGCTCGTTCGAAGCCAAGTCGTTCCAATAAATCGAGTAGAAGTAGCAAGGTGATACCGAGAGGGAAAAGGAGGCGTTGATAATTATGAATTATGAATTATGGCTTGCGCTCAGCTGAGTGCATACTGTGCTAAAATCTTATAGATTTTGATGGTATTTTATCCTTTTGAGATTTAATTATTCCGCACGATTGTTCAGAAAATTTTTTTTACGGGATTCTCAGGGCGTTTGAAAATATAAGAACTGATGAATATATGAATATAAGAATCGGGGAATATAGGAATCGGAGAATATAGGAATTGGGGAATGGAGGAATATAAGAATATAGGAATTGGGGAATGGAGGAATATAAGAATATAGGAATCGGAGAATATAAGAATCGGAGAATATAAGAATCGGGGAATATAAGAATCGGGGAATATAGGAATCGGAGAATATAGGAATTGGGGAATGGAGGAATATAAGAATATAGGAATTGGGGAATGGAGGAATATAAGAATATAGGAATCGGGGAATATAGGAATATTTTGATAATCAATCCCGGAGGGATTGCACATCTATAGCAATGGAATAGTAAGTATGACATTGACCCCAGCGGGGTCATATTGTGCGGTGGCTTCGAGTTCCCTCGCTTCGCTCGGCCTCAGCCACCGGCAGATTGATACTTTTATTAACCTAAAATTATATCTTGATTTTTCATTTTGTGATTCAAATAGTGTTTACAAAAATATGATTTTTACTTCATTTCCAGGCTGTTTCCAGAAATAAATTTTTTTGAAATTATTGCATCGGGATTTAAATAATCTTTTATAAAAACATTATTAATTCCCGATAATGAATGTTTGGCAATGATTGTTAATCGAATAAAAGAACTATCATTTTTCCATAAGTCTTTAATGTTTTCGGTTGTCCTAATTCTTATTGCATGTAAATTGTGTGGATCATTTTTGGTTTCTTTTGATATGTACGCTAAAAAATTTTCTTTTAGTTTTATTTCTTTGCCTTGTAAGTTTCCTCCAAAATAATCGCCAATGGGTGTATAAATCATTAATTCTATTCTTACATCAAATATTTCCACACCAGTGGTATTAATAAATTTAATTAAATAAGAGTTTTCGCCATTGATTAATTGTTGGGATATACTGTTTGAAATCAACAATTTTGGTTTTAGATTTTTTAATAATATGATTAAAAACAAATAACTGGATATAATTCCAGATAAAATGCCTAATCCCAGATTTAAAAGTGTAGTCATTTTCTAGTGGTTTTTTAGCAATATATACTTTTATTATATAAGTTGTTTGGTAAAATGGGAATTGGGGAATGGAGGAATATAACGGAGAATATAAGAATCGGAGAATATAGGAATCGGGGAATATAGGAATCGGAGAATTTAGGAATATTTTGATAATCAATCCCGGAGGGATTGCACATCTATAGCAATGGAATAGTAAGTATGACATTGACCCCAGCGGGGTCATATTGTGCGGTGGCTTCGAGTTCCCTCGCTTCGGTCGGCCTCAGCCACCTGCTTCCCTCATTCCTCTATTCTTCAATTCCTATATTCTTCTATTCCTATATTCTCCTATTCCTATATTCCCCGATTCTTATATTCTCCGATTCTTATATTCTTATATTCCTCCATTCCCCAATTCCCATATTCCCCGATTCCTATATTCTCCGATTCTTATATTCCCCTATTCCCATATTCCTATATTCTCCCTCATTCCGACCTAATAAAATCCAATCCCCATCAATTCTTGTCCAATAGAATGAAGACCTTCGAGTATTTTTTTGTATTGTTTTAAAGAAGGATTTTTTTGACCGTTTACATATTGTGATAGTAATGTTGGATTAATTCCTATTTTTTTTGCCAAAAAATGGGAATTAATAAGTCTGTAAGCTTTAAAAAATTCTTTGAAATGAAAGTTTAATTTGATGTTTTTTTCGAGAACTTCAATTCCTAGGTCATTAAAGTGTAGATTTGTCGCTTCCAGTAAATTGTTTCCTAATTCATAAATATTTTTTCCAGTTGTAAAAATATTTGAATCTGTATACGCTGAATAACCCGTTTTTGTCATCTCCACATAAAAGGTCAATTGTCCGTTAAACTTTTTCATTTTTTAATTCCTGCTTGTTTAAATATTTTCTTCTGTAATCCTTTTTGTGATATTTCTATCCATCCATGCGATAGCAAAATTCGTAAAGCTTCTGAACATTTCATAGTGATTAGGTAAATAATTATTTACTTTTTTAATTACTTTTTAAAGGTACTAAGTTTTTTTATAAGTTGTTTGGTAAAATTCTTTTTACCTCCCCTTAACCCCCTCTTATGTCGACCTCCCCCCAACCCCCTCTTATGTCGACCTCCCCCCAACCCCCTCTTATGTCGACCTCCCCCCAACCCCCTCCTTCTAAAGGAGGGGGAGTTGATCACCGGGTTAGCCGTTTCTGCTTAGTTTGTGGCCTTAATTTGGAATGAAACAACCAACTAATGGTTAGCTCTATACACTCCCCCCTCCTTTAGAAGGAGGGGGTTAGGGGGAGGTCAGATCATGTGGAGAGGGAGCTTCGAGTTCCCCTCGCTTTGCTCAGCCTCAGCCCCCTGTATTCCCCACTTCCCCAATTCCTATATTCCCCAATTCCCCAATTCTCAAAAATGTTTTTGTAAAAAAAATGCAAACAAAAATTTTACAAAACGCCCATATTTGCCCTAAATGCACTTTTTGAGGTAAACATTTCTGCAATTTGTCTAAAAACTGTTTTCGACCATTTTTTGGACAGATCTCTTGATGACGATATAATTTCTTTGTATCCGTAAAACTGCCCACAAGGCAAATTATATCATCAGTCTATGAAACAAGTAAACCACCTTAACGAGGTATCGCGCCCTGTTAACACTTCATCCCTTAAAGGTTTTAAAACCTGGTACAAGTCTATTATCCTAGCTCTATTGAGTGTTATCTCTTTTATGGGGTATGGACAAATTACCAACTACAACTTTGCTGCTAGCGCCGTAACTTATGCAGACATAACAGGTGGTACCACCATTGTAGCAGCAGGTACAGCAGCGGGTGCCGCCTCTACCGTAAGACCCATTGGTTTTACCTTTAATTATTTGGGACAAAACTATACGGAGTTCTCTGCCAATGCAGCGGGTTTACTTAAGTTTAACAATACCGCCTTTGGAGTGCCTTATTCTACAGCAGTAACTGCTGAGACCGTAAACAGTCCGATATCGAATACAAACGGATCTCGTTTGTATGCATGGTGGGAGCTACAAGCAACAGGGACAAATGGTGGTGTTTCTTATGTGTTGACTGGAGCTGCACCTAACCGTGTCTTGACTGTACAATGGAATTTGACTAACAATACAACTACTAGTCCGGGATTCAATACTAAATTTCAAGTAAAATTATATGAAGGTTCTAATAAGATTGAATACCTATATGGAACTTCAACTGCAACAAGTTTAACTGCTAGTATCGGAATGAGTGGTATGGCTGCTGCGTATGAATATTTAGCTGTTACTCCAGGTTCTGAAGTGTACTCTATTAATGAGTATAGAGACATTGCAACATTTCCTGCTGGAAGAAAATATGAATTTACTCCTAAAACCCTAACTGCTCAACCTTCATCATCGGCAATTGCACCGACTTTATGGTTAAAAGCCAATCAAGGGGCTATTACTACAGTAACCAACACAATGAAGAATGTACCTGCTTCCAGCATGTCTTCTAATGGTACCGATTATTCTATTGCCTCAGGTGGGCCATGGAATGTTGCCAATGGATCTTTAGCAGGAACTGGAGCTACTACAGCTGGAGCATGGTTAGCTTCTGCAGCAACAGGGGGCTCTGGAAGTACAGCTGGAGTTTATTTGCAATTAAATTTAGGTTCCGTTCAGGCGGTGGGTGGTATTGCTACCCGTGGGGGTGGTACCTCTGGTAACTGGGTAACCGACTTTGCAGTAAAAGTGTCTGCAGATGGAACCAATTGGACAGACCTTGGCGCGTTTGAAGGAAATACAGACGCAAGTACCATAAAATATACTGATTTCGCCTCTACTCAAAATGCACAATACATTCGTATTTATCCTGCTGGCTATTCTGGTTGGAGAGCGATGCGCGTGGATGCCTATACTAAAACAGATGTGGCGGCAACCGATGGACAGAAAGTAAGACTTTGGAACGACCAGTCTCCTGCAAACTTTGATGCTATTCAGTTAACCGCGGCCAATCAATTAACCTATAAGGATAACCAAATCAACTTTAACCCCGCTTTGGTTTCGTCGAATGCGGCTAACACCTGGATGAACTTCCCAGACTTGGACAACGTTCGCCAGGCATTTTGGGTTGTACAAGATAAAACAACTGCAGGAACAAATTATTACCATGTGTTATATGGTAATTCTGCACATCAACCCTATTTTCATACAGGAACTTCTGGTCAATTGCAATATACTTCAGCTGCTACTAATCTAAACCAGCCTTATCGATTAGATGGTGCTGCAGCAACCATGACAACTCCTTATGACTTTGGTACTAATGGTAAACCGAATATAATTGCGGCACAAGCTTATGGCAATTCGCCAACTTCTGCTACTGCTTTGGCATATCAATCAGGATTTACTAGATCATGGGAAGGACCAATTGCTGAGGTGATTACCTACCAAACCAATATGACAGATGCTCAAGTTGCAGATGTAGAATCTTATCTGGGTATTAAATATGGTATAACATTAGCTCATGACTATGTTACTTCCGATGGTACGACCGTGTTGTGGAACAAAACAACCAATACCACTTACCATAATAATGTATTTGGTATTGGTCGTAACGATGCACAAGGCTTACACCAACGCCAATCGAAATCGGTGAATCAAACAGCATTGATTACGGTAGGAAACAACAATATAATAGGTGCTGAAAATAATGCGTCTGTAGGCAACAACATTGCTACAGACAATTCGTATTTAGTAGTAGGAGATAACGATGCTGAAATTTCGTTCAACTATTACACGGCATCGAATAGCAAGTACCACTTAAACCGTATATGGAAATTGAACGAAACCGGAACGATTGGTTCGGTGAAGTTGTCTGTTCCAGGTTTTGGTAATACTTCAGCAACTCAAACCCTACCAACCATCAATACCGCTTATACGGCTACGCCAAACAAATTGTATTTGGCCATGGATGACGACGGCAACTTTACTAACGGTGGTACTACCTATGTAGAAGCTACCGCAGTAGGTTCAGGAGCTACTTTAACCTATGAAGTGTCTGCAGATTTGCTAAACAGCAAACCATTCTTAACGTATGCTGTAGATAAGAATATCACAGATACAGATTCAGATGGTGTACAAGATATAGACGATATCGATGATGATAACGACGGAATTCTCGATGCAGTGGAATCAGCTGGAGTATATTCGGTACAAAAAGATATTCGTTTCTTAACGTATAATGGTAATACGCCAATAACACAAACAGCAAATTCGTTAACCGTTACAGGTAATGTCACTTCTTGGACTTCTTCGTACTCCGACCAAGCTTTAAAATTACCATTGCACTTAGAATACAAAGCACCAGCTTCAGGACAAGCTATGATTGGTTTCGCACCAATTGTAGGAACTAAATTCCCTGCAAACTGGAACGATGCGCATTCGTATAAAATTTATCAGTATGGGGTAAATTATTATGGTAAGTTTCCAGCAACTTCTTGGAATGTGCCATCAACAGCATACACAGCCAATACGTTAATGGAATTAGACATTGATGAAAAAGGCTGGTTAACGTTTAAAGTGGGCGGAGTTGTTAAATATGAAATTCAAGCAGTCGTTTCGGACTATTATTTGACTGTTTCAGCATTTAACACATTTACTTTTTCCGATTTTGTTTTGAAATCGCGTGATGGGTCTGTTACCTATATAGGAATGGATACTGATGGTGATAATAAGATCAATTCATTAGATCTGGATTCAGATGGTGATGGTTGTAACGATGCGGTAGAAGCAAAAGTGGTGAATGCCGGTACAGCAGTTCCTTTAACTGGTGCGGCTGGAGCCAATGGTTTCATCAATACCTTAGAAACTGCATCGGAATCGGGTGTTTATAATAAAACATATTTTTATAGCGCTGCAATTGATGCAAATACAATTGCTTGTACCGATACCGATAATGATGGTATTGTTGATGTGTATGATGTGGATGATGACAATGATGGGGTACTAGACATTAACGAATTAGTTGGATTCAGCCCATTAATGACGGTTAGTTCAAACAATACCACTACAAAAACAATTACTGGAAAAGTATTGGCAGGACCGGATTCCTTTGACTATACTGTTGTAGCGGATGGCTACACCTCAGCACCTGGAACACCAGATGGAGGGAATGGAATTCATTATTCGTTGAATCATGGTAGTGGATATGCATTGCCATTTATTCAAACCCTTACTATTACACCAGTAGCTGATGAAACGGGTGCAAAGCCGTTGTTACGTGCGGTAGAATTTGGACCAAATGTGCCATTTAACTCAGTAAATGCAGCAAATAACAATGAAGCTCAAAGTATCGAATTAACCTGGTCAGGTTTTGGGTATGGTGTGGTGTACGACCCGAACAATCAATTGAGCTCTCATGCAACAGGAGATATTATTTCTTCGGGTGATATGATCATTCAAAATGCAGCCTTACCAGTAGCCAATATCACCTGGAAAGTGGTTATTTATACCAATTATACAAGCAATGCCTTTAGTGTAAAAGCACGTCATTTTCCAGCAGCATTGACAGCAATGAATGTTGAGCTTTTTGGTTTCAACGTGTTAACAGCTAAAGCCATCGATACGGATAGTGATGGAACGATTAATTCATTAGATACCGATTCAGATGGAGACAACTGTCCAGATGCTTTTGAAGCAGGGGTAACAGGAGCAACAGCTTCTACAACTGCCTTCACGGGAACATTTGGTGTGAACGGTTTATTAAATACGTTAGAAAATACAGATGCTTTAGATGCTTCTACTTCTTATATTTCACAATATGCTTATGCCAATGCCGCAGACATCTCGGTTTGTTTAGATACAGATGGGGATGGTGTAAATAATGTGATCGATATCGACGACGATAATGATGGTATTATAGACAGCGACGAAATGTCTTGTGGAGCAGCATATTTTAGTATCCCTACGGTAACTACAGGATTAACAGGTTACTCACAATTTGCTGCCGACCTTACAATGGGTTCTGCTTTTGCCGATTTAACCATGAATTTTGTGGGTGTTAGCAATGCGTTAGCCGCAACAAATGTTGACGTTTCAAAAGGGGGGTATCATTATTTAATTACTGATAACGACCCAGCCTATACACAAAATATTAGCATTCAACCATTGGCTTCCTCTTTAGTAAGGAAAGTGTATTTTGGTCCGAATGTTCCAAGTAACAGTTTTGCAGGAGCCAATGCAGTTGGTGTGCAAAAAATTACTTTAGACTGGAATCCTATTATAAAGGCGACAGTCTATGACCCTGCCAATCAATTGGATGCTGCGGATGGTGCGGTAATTACACCAGGTGCTACTATTACAACGATTGCCCACAATGCTTCGGCTGCGACATGGAAAATCGTATTTGATTTAGGAGCATATCCAGGCGAATTCAATTTAGAATTAAATCATCGTACGGTTTCAGGAAACTTTGCAAATCAAGTTTGGGGCTTAAATACTGACCTTTGTTTTGCTGAAGACTTTGATAATGATGGCATCTTAAATGCTTTAGAAACCGATTCAGATGGTGATGGTTGTCCTGACGCTTATGAAGCAGGAGCCACAGGAGCAACCACTTCAATGACAGCCTTCTCAGGAAACGTAGGAGCTAACGGTTTATTGAATACCTTAGAAACAAACGATACGCAAGATGCGA
>Ga0228703_1001082_pt1 | contig 17434 bp, 16 predicted proteins | sample McNCre217_Aug_MG_3_FD_178020 | JGI IMG/M metagenome (GOLD analysis project Ga0228703, IMG submission 178020) | Freshwater microbial communities from McNutts Creek, Athens, Georgia, United States - 29-17_Aug_MG | ecosystem: Environmental > Aquatic > Freshwater > Creek | place: USA: Georgia... | reverse complement strand
AACGATAGAAACGGTATTGCCACCCGCATTAGAACCGTGATTTGGCGTGATATCGGTAAGGGTTGGCCGACAAACCGAATCGACCAGAGCGTTGAATGTATGCGAAGGGAAGTCGTTGTCGTTTGCGTTGAGCACTGTAAAGGTGCCCGCGGCGAACGTCGAAGTAGGCGACCCAGAGATTACACCAGACCTAGCATCGATGGTTAGTCCTGATGGAAGAGGGTTCCCCGGGTCAACGGTAAAAGCGCCATCTTGGCCATCTGTCGTGACATTGAAATCGGGCAAGGCTTGGCCAACACACCCGTACAGTGAATCTCCATTCCAAATCGATGAAGATGCTGAAGCCGAACTTAGAGGCGCTAAGCCCGAAAGAAGTAAAAGCGCTGCGAGGAGTGAACCGAAGCGAGAAACGGGCTTTGTAAGGAACATAGGTTCCTACTCTCAATAGCGAACCGGGTTCGCTTTCTGCTCCCCCGTGTTACAAGCCTGAGTCTAGGTAGATACGCAAGTGTGCTTTAGGGATTTCCGATTATTGGTCGAAAATATCGTGTTAGGTAAGCCTTGTTAGAAACTTTGCCTCTGTGTCTTAATTGTCAGGTGAAGTTCATCCTCTTTGTAATCGACGACCAGCTCGAAAAAGCGAGCGGCGACGAAATGGCCGCCATCGACGCCTTCAACGACATGCTGCAGGAAAAGGGCTACTGGGTAACTGCGGCCGGCATTGAGCATGGCGCGGCAGCCAAGGTGTTCGACAACCGCGGTGGCGCCGGCCTCAGCAGCGAAGGTTCGCTCTACAACGAGGTTGAGCACTACAGCGGATTCTGGCTGCTCGACCTGCCGGATGAAGCCACAGCGCTTGCGCTTGCCCCACAGGCCAGCCGCGCTTGCAACCGCAAGGTTGAACTGCGCGCTTACCTAGGAAACTAGCCGCCGATGAATACCTCGCAGGACCGCGTGGAGAAGGTCTTCGCGATGCCGTTTGCCTCGGTGTACCCGCTCTATGTTGCGAAAGTGGAGCGAAAAGGTAGATCCAAAGGCGAGGTTGACCAAGCCATTTCTTGGCTAACCGGGCTCACCGAAGATGAGCTGGCGGCCCACTTTGCCAAGGGCACATCGTTCGCAGACTTCTTCGAAGCAGCCAAAATCAATGACCGGGCCGCGCTGATCACCGGAGTCATCTGCGGAGTTCGGGTCGAGGAAATCGAAGATCCACTCATGCAGAAAATCCGCTACTTGGACAAACTCATCGACGAGATCGCCAAGGGCCGTCCGATGGAAAAAATCCTTCGTTAGCCAAAAGGCCCCATCCTCTTCCCGTTCCGCTAGATTTAGCGCATGGGGACACCTCGCATCGTTGCAGTTCTTAGGTGGTTAGCGGCGGCCACAATTCTTTCCAGCGTTATCTGGCAGGTAACCGACCGACTTGCCCACAATCTCTTCCGGCCCGGCGAATACTTCGCCTACTTCAGCATCCAAGGCACACTGATTGCCGCCGTGATGCTCGGCTACACCGGTTGGCTCAGCTGGGCCGGCACCTCGGAACGCAAACAAGTCACCATCGCTCGCGTCTCGGCAACCACCTATGAAATCGTGATTGCTGTGGTTTACAACGCTCTCCTTCGCGGCACCCCCGGCGATGTTCGCGACGCCGGATACGCGTGGCCGGTCATCCCCAACGAGATCATGCACGTCTGGGCGGCCGTGCTCATTCTGCTCGACTGGCTGCTGATTGCCGGCTACCCGAAACTGCGCCTCAAAGCTTCGCTCTGGGTGGCGGTCTTCCCGCTGGCATGGCTCGCGTTCTCGGTCACCCGCGGCATCATCGACGGCTGGTGGGCCTACTGGTTCCTCAACCCGAATGAAAAGGCGGGCGTTGCCGGCATGCTCGAATACATCGGCGGCATCACCGTGCTAATGATTGGCCTTGGATGGCTGCTGCTTCTGGTGCGGCGCCTGATTGCGCGTAAAAGTCGCGCCTAATGGTCGTGCCTAAGAGCACGCGCTAGAAGTCCGTACTGGCGAGCACAGTCGCCTGACCGCTAATGCCTTCAATAATCCTGCCGGCCACGTGTGCGGCGGTCATCCCCTGAGGCATTGCAGGCGCGGTTCCAAACAACGGCCGGGTTGCCAGACCGGTTTCGGCATGACCCGGACGCGCTTCCAGAACCCGGACACCAGCGCGGCGGAACTCGGGAGCCGAAGCACTCAACCACACCGAAAGTGCAGTCTTAGATGCGCAGTAGGCGGCCATGCCCGGGAAGGTGCGCTCGGCAACTACGCCGGTAATCGCCGCGATGAAGGAGCCAGTCTGCATGGCTGGGAGCAGGCGCGAGACCAGGTCGGCCTGGCCCAAGAAGTTCACCTGCATGAGCTGCGCCGCCTGCTCGGCAGAAACCGCATCCATGCCACCAAAGCCAACGCGACCAGCAGCAAGCACAATGCCGTCCAGCTTTTCGGTGGCCTTCAGGTAGTCGGCGAGAACTCCGATGCTCTCCGCACTCTGCAAGTCGAGCAGCAACCGGAGTGCAACGCTCTCTGGCAGGCGGGCCGCAGACTCATTCGAAGTGGCCGTGCCCAACACACTGGCACCCTGAGCCGCCAGGTTGGCGGCGATTTGTCCGCCGAGCACACCCGAAGCACCAACCACAAGGATGGTCTTGTCTGCAAAGGTCATGGAAGCCGCTTTCGCTAGTTCGTGTTCGGACCGAGTGCGGCCCCAGTTTCGGTACCGTACCTTTGGCAAACTGGCGCGGCGGCGGAATCATTCCGTCATGGCACTGGTCGGGTAATCATCGGCGGCAAACAAAGTGGCAGACTAGAGAAAAGCCACAGCCAGCAAGCCAAAGCAGGAGCCACAATGTCACTTATCAACTTGCCAAACACCGACCTCGCAGTTTCGCACGTTTGCCTCGGCGGCAATGTTTTTGGGTGGACTACCGACGAACCGCAGGGCCACGCCATTCTGAACGAGTTCTTGGAGCTTGGCGGAAACTTCGTTGATACCGCCGATGTCTACAGCGCTTGGGCTCCGGGGCATGTCGGTGGCGAGAGCGAAACCATCATCGGCACTTGGCTGAAGGCCAGCGGCAAGCGATCAGACGTTGTAATCGCCACCAAGGTTGCGAAGCTTGCAACCCGTCCGGGGCTTTCGCGGGCGAACATCATCGCTGCCTGCGACGATTCGCTGAAGCGCCTGCAGACCGATTACATCGACTTCTACTACGCGCACGAGGATGACCAGACCGTGCCGCTCGAGGAAACGCTTGCAGCGTTCACCGAACTGCGCGATGCCGGCAAGATCCGTTATGCGGCGGCCAGCAACTACACCGGTGCTCGCCTGACCGAGGCATCGAACGTTTCGAAGGCGAACGGACTCATCGAGTACGTGGCCCTTCAGAACGAGTACAACCTGCTCGAGCGCGATGTTTATGAGGCCGACAGTATTCCTGCGCTGGAAGAGTTGGGCATTCCATCGGTGCCATATTGGGCTTTGGCCAGCGGCTTCCTGACCGGAAAGTACCGCGCGGGCGTGACCGTTGACTCGGTTCGTGCAGGCGGCATGGGCCGTTATGCCACCGATGAAGGCTGGGCGCTTCTTGCCAAGCTGGACTCGATTGCTGCCGCGCACAGTACCACCGTTTCGGCAGTTGCGCTCGCTTGGTTGCGCCAGCAGCCAACCGTGCTCTCGCCAATCGCGAGCGCGCGAACCATCGAGCAGCTGCACGAGATTTTGCCAGAAGTGACCCTAACCGCCTATGAGTTGAAGGTGCTTGGCTAGGCACATCGGATTCCGGGAAAAAAATAAAGCGGCCTTGTGGGCCGCTTTATTTGTTGGTGCGCTTGGAGGGACTCGAAACCCCAACCTTCTGATCCGTAGTCAGAGCGTTGCCCACAAAACGAGTTTTGTAGACCCAATCATATCAAGCCTCCATGCCAGCTTTATTACGGCTTAACAGGCTAGTTATGTTTCCTGGCACCGCACCTAGATTCTGAGCGGATTATTCTGGGAGTTGGTTAGGTCCCAAAATAACTCCCAGGCTCCTGGCATGTGTCTTGCATTGCAATCGAGCGAGTTTGGCTAAGAGCGTCAAGGTCTCCAACTATGAACCCTATAGTGGAACTATGAAACGTAGGGGGACTGCGGCTCTTGCTGCATTGTTTATCGGGGCTTTATTGTCACTATCCGGCTGTGCGAGTTTAAGTGCAGGTTTATCTTCCGGGGACACACCTTCATCGGACCAGGGCCAGTCAACGGACCAGGCATCGTCGACCTCGAATGGTTTGGTCATGACCTATGACGAGTCCCTCGGTGGGCCACCTTGTTCATCCGCGTTCTGCGACTTCTTCTCGGTAACCGTCACGAATAACGGGAACGCGCCGGTGGACCTTTATGACAGCATCTGCCTAGTTGCTGACGGTAAAACATACGCAGAAAACTTCGGAGCATCCGTCACCCAGACCATCAATCCTGGTCCAGACAGCAGCATCGCATTTGATGCTGCATTCAGACCTGCCGATGGTTCTCACGTTACAGAGATGTACCTTGGGGATTGCTCGTCTGGAAGTAAAGATGTTTCGCTCTCGCTCGACTACATGGCTTCAGACTCTTAGCCGAACCCCAACTTGGGCTTTGTCCTGTCAACGAGGTCTCGGTAGAATTGGGCGGCAGGCCCGAATTTGGGCTTCTGGGGGATGAATTATGTACAGTGCAATTGCGCAAAATAAACGCCGAACCGTATTCGTAATAGCTATTTTTATCGCTATTTGCCTTGGCCTTGCATACTGGGCGTGGTCGCTAACTCACCTGATGTGGATCCCGACCTTTTTCATGGTTTTTATTGTCACCTACACCTGCATTCAGTACTTTTTGGCAGGCAGAATCGCCATGAGACTTGCCGGAGGAGTAGAGGTCAAGTCAAAAGCTGACAACCCGAAACTTTGGAAGATTGTGGAGAACCTAGCAATCTCCCAGGGTATGCCCATGCCACGTATATTCATAATCGAGGATGACTCAATGAATGCCTTCGCAACTGGTCGAGATCCAAAACATGCCATGGTAGCGGCAACTCGCGGCCTAATGACCACTCTGGAGAAGTACGAGCTTGAAGGGGTTATGGCTCACGAGATTGCCCACGTAAAGAACTATGACATTCGTGTAAAGACGATTATTTTTGGGCTCGTAGGCGCAATTTCGGCTCTCGCACAGTTCTTCTATTACTTCGCAATTGGGTCGTTCAATGGAACGCGTTACTCCCGCCGAGATGACTCTAGCGCCGCTGTAGCCCAGCTAATAGGGGCTCTCGCTCTGATTGTCGCCGCTGTCTTGGCCATTGTTGCATTCGTGATCGGCCCTATTGTTACAGCGGCTGTTTCAAGGCAGCGTGAGTACTTAGCAGATGCCACCGGAGCACTTATTACCAGGCACCCGGAGGGCCTAATCGCTGCCCTGATCAAGCTGGAAACTAGTTTCGCACCGACCTCCGGGCGTAGCAAGGGCAATGCACTTATGTACTTCAATAACCCTTTGCGACGATTCTTCTGGTCGCAGCTAACCTCGTCCCACCCGCCTACCGAAAAGCGGGTAGAGCGACTTCAGAACATGGCGACAGCGTTCTAGCTACTGCTGCGTAACAACAACCTTGCGGTTTTGCTTACCAAGCTGCTCGTTGAATGACCCGTCCGGGTTCCAGTCATTGACTGGTCCTTTACCGCCACCTACAGCCTTCAGCTTCTGAGTCACTCCAGCTTGCTGCAAAAGTGTCACGAAGGCCTTAGCGCGGGCCAAGGACAGGGCTATTTGGGCCGCAGGATTGAACTTGTCCTTATTTGTACCCGACGCTGTATATCCGGTCACTGCAAGACCAGACCCACAATTCGAGGCCTTGATTTGCTTTGCCATAGCGGCGGCGGCGTTGGTAGCCATAGTAGGGTCCGTGAACACCGCAGAGTCTGCGTTAAACCCAAATCCCTGGTCCTGCCCTAGCGTAAACAGACACGCACCCTGAAGATTAGCTAATGTCGAAACCTTGATCGACTTAGGGCTTGGATCCTTCGAGGCAATACTCTGCACAATCTGGCCGACCTTGCCGTTGGACGCGACGATCGCCTGCTTCCAGAACTGCATTAGGGTATCCGCCGTCTGCTGGTTCAGCTGCTTCTGGTTTGAACCATCAACCTGTCCCATACCAAACCAGTTGACTGTGGCACCTTGAAGGTTTGGAAGTGCTCCCTGTTCCTTCAGGGCGGAAACAATACTACCTACAGCGGCTGGGCTAGATGGAAGGCCCTGTACCTGCATCTTGTATTGCCCGGCAGTCTGAATTCCGTTCGACAAGACTTCAATCTCGTTACCAGGTTTATTATCTTTCATGCCGTCGGAGGCTATGGCCAACGCCTTCAGCAGGTCCGACTCCGGAGTGGTTGCAAACCCCTCAGGCGAATCTTTGGACTTGCCGTGGCCCGAGGCAAGGCAGCTCGAGACATCGTCGAGGCTCTGCATACGGAATGAAATCTCGTTCTTGATGTCGTCTTTGTCTGTCGACGGGAAGTTGATTCCGGTATCAGCCAGCTTCCTAGGGGAACCATCTCCCACAACGACGCTGAACTCCGTGTGGTTGAGGTTCAATGCCCTAGAGATCTTTGGCTTTGCAGCCGAGATCACATTATCAATCGAGACAAAAGTGTCCGTTGGTGCAACAATCGCCGCAACTTGGCGTGCTGCTTTTGAAGGAACTTCAAACGGGGTGGAGTTACAGGCCATTTTGGAATCCAAGCTGCAGCCGGTTAGGCTGGTGGCAGCGAGAACCGCAATAGCTAGTCCAGACAAAACATTCTTCAACATTATTTCTCAGTCCTCAGGTAACCGTTTTCAGGCCTTAGATAAGAGTTTGTAAATTCGACGTCGCCTATCGCGTTTACCAATGCCCTGCGGTACACGCTCTTTGTCGTCTCCAGAAGCTCGCTGCGAGCAGTATCAATAGCAGTCTTGTACGAAGTAACCGCGTATTGCTTGGCATCTTCGATGAGAGGTACTTGCGCCTGTAGCTTTGCTATTTTGGCTTCCTGTCTGATGATTCTCTTTTGAAGCGTTCTAAGGGCTACGTCGGCACGGACATAGGCAGTCTCATGCTTGTTTCGGTGTGCTCCCATAAGCATCAGAGTTGACCCGAGGCCTAGAAGCATCAGGAAGTTGCCCACAAGCATGGCGTAGTAAAGGCCCTGGGGCATTCCACCCATTCCGTATCGCTCGCTAATGAAGTTCATACGAATAAGCGCCATAATGTAGCAGAACCCAAGCCAAACTGTGCCTAGAGCCGCCGACTGAATGATCGCATTAGTTTTTTTATTCAGACCACGGGTCAACAAACCAATACGCTCACCCAAAAGGTGCGGGAAGGCAAGCTGAATACCCACAGCCGGAATACTAAATATCCAGGCGTCGGCCTTCGTAAATCCATGGATATTGGTGAAAGACATGACGACGATGTTGATGTCGGCAACAGCGACACCAATGAAGAGTAGAACTGGCCCAAAAAGCTTTAAGCCCACGGCCATCCAATTGCTTGTGTCTGGGATTTCACCAGGCCACTTAACGCCGTCCGCCTCTTCAGCGCCCTTGCGAAGGATCTGAGTTTCAGTCTTTAGAATCTCACGCTGGTGATCTTCACGCGCCTTCAGGCCGCGAAGTTTGAACTCCTGAGCTTTTACCTTGACCTGGACTTCAAGCTTCTGGGATTCAGCTTTGTGGGCCGCTTGGCGCAACTTTGTGTCCAAACGCTTCGCTGTGAGATCGAGTCTGTCGTCAACAACATCCTCGAACGGCATCTTAGGAAGACCGTCCTCTGAGAACAAGAATTCATCGTAAGCTCCTGACTGCTTGTCTCTGTCTGCGGCTTCAATAGCCAGACGGATGTAGTCGTCATCAGGATGTGTTTTTAGGCTGTCCGGTGCGTCAAATCCGAGATCGCCTAATTTGGTCTTTTTCTTGAGACTGAACCACTTAGACATTCTTAATCTCCTGTGGCTTTAGGAACTGATCCTGCCAGTCGGTAACCTCGGCTAAAGGCACCGATTCGTACTTAGGAATCTCAGCCTTCACCGAATCAAGGTCAACTTTGGACTTACGAGCACGTGCAGCAGTGTAAATCGCCGCCTTTTGCTCATACCAGCGAGCCCAAGCGGGCATGGAAGTTTCAGCAGACTTCACAAATGCTTTGATTTGAACCTGGTTTGCCTTGTATTGAGACTCGAGATCGTAAAGTTCTTCTGTGAGTTCGCCTAACTTGACTTGCTTTGCTTTAGCTTCGCGGCCAGACTCTGGGACAACCTTTTCTAACAAAGCAATCTGCTGGACCAGTCCTCGAGCTTGAACTTGGATTCGGGTGTTGCCCGTAGCGTAAGCAGTAGCCATGCGATTTAGCCAGCTATTTACGCTGATTTGACCGCGTTGAGATTTACTCTGCTCGGCAATCAGTATGTGGGTACGAGAGTAGTCCTTCAGGACGCATATTTCTTAGCGTCCTTCTTACCGTGACGAACTAAAGATAGATAGGAAAAGAGCCCAACCGTTATAGGCGGCAACGGTGGACGCGAAAAAGTTTCTGTAGCGATGGAACACCCCCAAGTTCAATGCCAGTCTAAATCTTCATGCATGTTTATCAAAACCGCGACTGCTGATTTAGACGAATAAATAATTCGTAAAACCGCAAATTCCCCCGTTTAAATACCTAATGCGCGGCCGTCCAGGTTCACCGACAAAACTAGAGATCCTAGTTTTCCCAGGCGACTAAATAACGACGGCGAGACATGAAATTTTGAATTCATATGTGAAAAAGGGGTTCCTTAGAACCCCTTTTTCGAACTTTTTAGCACTGGGTGTAACTAAATTTTGCCCATCAGATTGGTCTTTTTCGAATCAAACTCTGCTTGATCAATGATGCCAAGATCCAGCAACTCTTTTAGCTTCTTGAGTGCGTCAAGTGGTGATTCGGAAACAACCTGTGCACCGCGCCCGGCAGAGTGTTGTTCGATTGCTTCCTCTACAGCACTTCGAAGTTCCTCGAACTCTGGCTGCATGGCTTTCGTGAACATGATTGAATTTTCATCCTTGGTAGCGTCCAAAATCCCACCACGCGATTCACTGCTCGCAGTCGCGAACTGGATGTAACCATTAGTAAGCATGTTCGCACTTTTGAATTGAACAGAGGTTACGTTACCTACTGGAATCTTTTTCTCGCCTTTCAGTCCCTGCGAGATAAATGCCATTCCGCCTTTTCTGGTGATTAGCAGCGTCTTACCGTCGAAATCAACTTGTCCGTTATATCCCTTTACAAACAATCTTTTTGCCCCCTAGTGATGATGTAAAAATGCTTGGTACCTAAACCATACTCTTTTCCTGTTTCGTCGGCACGCTTTGGTATTTGAGGGGCTTGATACTTAAAAACTAACCCCGTTACCACTTGGGCAACGGGGCTATTTAGTTGGTGCGCTTGGAGGGACTCGAACCCCCAACCTTCTGATACGTAGTCAAAATACTTTAGGCTGAATTTGCCTTTATCTAAAGGCTTTTAGAGTCGCCAAGAAACTTTCGTGCCATTAGCGTGCCATAAGAAGTCTATTTTTACCCTAACTCCGCCACTTTGCCTTCATTTTGTCCAAGATGCCTCCGGACTCAATAAACGGGTTCGAATCAACCGCATAAACTCCCACTGACCCATCAGGCTTTTCGAACAGCAAGAAGCCTCCCTGGCTCGGGTTGCGGCTCACATACGCTTCGAGTTCAGTCGCTTGAAGTACTTTGTATCCGTCGTTGCTCCTGATCTTCAACTCATTTGCAAGCCCGCTGTTGCCTCGACCGGGCTCAGGTTTACGCGAAAATAGTCCCATTTGGCTAGTGTATTCCGAGCGGTCGCTCACGAGTAATTGCCTTAGGCCGTGTGCTACCTTTCAAGTGAGGGGGAGAAATGAAAATTCGAGCATTATTGTGCGCCTTTGCACTTGTAGTTTTCACTCAAATCGGTCAGGTAGCACCCGCATCAGCTGCAACTGGTTGTCAAGGGGGCACCTGGTCGCTCATTCACCCCGGCGTTTGTACCATCGCAAATGTTGATCAAGCGACTTCTGTGGGAACTTACAAACTGAATCCCAATTTGGCGACCTGCACTTACACAAAATACGGACTTGATCTCGCGTCAGGTTTTGACTACCTAAGCAACATCGTTCTAAATGGCGTTTCAACGGACGGCATCTTGCATCCTGGGACGACGCTCAACTGGGTAGCAGAACTAAATCAATCTTGCTTCTCCATTCCAGGCTCGTACAAAGTAAAGCTAAAGCTCACCGACTCAAAGGGAATGGTCGCAACCTCTGAACAGAGCAGCGAGACCCACAAGTACCGAGATGCCTTGGATCAAACTATTGGCAGTTACTGTTTTTACGATGGTTACTGCACCACCGACTCCTTGGCCGGAAACTTAGTAGTTCCTTCAAATTACGCGCAGGGCGACCTGATGCTTTCATTAGTTGTCGATTTCGATAACTCTGTTTGGACTTCCCCTCATCCTCCAATTCATGCTGAATGGACAGTCTCCAACCAACTGACGATGGGTGCACGCCCGACACCTGTGCCACCGCAGGGCCTTTATACGCAATCGGAGACCTCCAGCTTTGGTGTTGCTTGTGTGCTTCCCGACCCGTCTTTGGATGACGTTTCTACATACGGCCTGACGGCAACCCAGTGGTCAATTACTTCTAGCGATGGGTCTCTAAGTGATTCCTACACTTTGCCTTTAGGAATAACTGCGGGACAACCGTCGGACTCTTTCAAAACCGCTTATTCTGCATTTTCATCGATCACATCAAACGGACGCGTGTTCTATGTTTGGGCACCTATAAACCAGCGCCATGGAGTCACTTACACCTGTTCAGTAGCGGCTTTGTCCGGAAAAACCACCGGTGCGACCTCCGCGGTTAGTGTGACTGCGAAATACGACAGTTCGAACTTTGTTCCCACCCAGCCTGCCGGGCCAAGTCTCAAACAAATCACTTGCTACAAGGGAGCTAAAACAAAAACTGTTTTAGGAACAAACCCTAAATGCCCTGGCGGTTATAGGAAAAAATAAAACCACTAACCTTTTGGCTAATTTCTATAAATAAGACGGCCAAGCATGTTAACTATAAATACGTCTCGAGAGAATCATAAGAACCACCTAAGGTCGCCCATTCACAATTTACAAAACCCGGCTCTCGCAAGGAGTAGCCGGGTTTTTGCCTGGTGCGCTTGGAGGTGTTCTGTTTCACGACATATTTCAGTCATGTCTCGAGACATAGTGCACAACCAGCCCCAGCAGTACGATCCGGCGACGCAGGCACCTTTTTTGTGGCATCAGTAGTGATGTCGATTTAGGTATGAACCCTCAGCAATCGACAGGGTTTCCTCTCCTAGTATTTGCTGGTTTTATGTTTTTTCGTGAGCGCGTGAAGAGCCTGGATGCCTGAGTGTCATGGTGAATGGTTTCCAGCTAGCTTGTTTCATATTCAGGAACAATTGGCCAGATTAAGTGAAAAATGTCTCGAGACATGCATGAAGCATGTCCCGAGACATCACATCGTGCGCTTGGAGGGACTCGAACCCCCAACCTTCTGATCCGTAGTCAGATGCTCTATCCGTTGAGCTACAAACGCGTTGGGTGTTTTTCTGAAGCTAGGCCTCAGAGCAACTTCATAAGTTTACCTCAACCCCGCGTTTATGTCCAACCCCAAGTGTGAGGGCCAGCATCGGCGCGGGTTTGACGCTACTTCTTCTTGTACCCAGCCGGGCACTTTGGTGCAGTGCCCGAAACCTTCTTGGTCAGCTTGCCCTTCACGCAGGTGATGGTGGAAGTTGGCGCGGGTGCTGGAGTTGAACTTGCCGCCGAACCCTCCTGGCTCAACTTCACGTTGATCTTCGGGCTGGAGAAGGTGAATCCGTAAGCGCCCAAGTGCAGCCAGCCATCTGGAGTTTCATTCACGGTTGTGACCGCGGTCTTAGATTCACCCTTGTCATCGATGACCGAAACTGTTGCCGAAATCGGCGCCTTGCTGAATTTATATAGGCAGCGAGCAACGTCCGAGCGCATCACGAGGTCGTAGGTTCCATCCGTGAGAGTCTTGCCATCCGGCATGTAGTGAAGACCCGCTACTCGATAGGTGAGCTGACCGTCTGCGAAGGTAGGTGCAACACCGTCATAGGCAGTGGCGTCGGTGGTCACGATGCCCAGAACACGGCCGTGTTCGCTAAGGCAGGCGTTATTGCTATTTTCACTTATGCTCTCGAAGCTCCAGAGCGAACTTGTTCCAGCAGCAGTGTCGTGAACAACGCTTCGGAAGTCTTCAATGATGGTGTACGGAGCACCGGTGTAGCCATCCGTCGAGAATGCGCCCTTAGCGCTGTTGCCCTGGAAGAGCTCATTTCCAGATCCGCCTGAACCAATAGGGAACAATGCCTTTACGCGGTCCGAAGTGTTTTCTGCAGTTGCAACTACAGCGAAGCGGCCAATCGTAACCGGCTCACCCGAGACCGTGTAGAGGTAGTTCTTCTTACTGAAAGGTGCGATATCGATGCCGGTGTGAGCAAGACGCCCGCGGAACCAGCCGCCAAGGTCAGCTGACCCGCGGAACTTAACCGAAACCTTCGGGTTGCCGACAAAGTCTGCTCGGATGCCACACGTACCGGTGTCAGTCCAGACGCAGTTCCAGTCGTGCCCGTAGCCTGCTACCTGATTGATGCCTAAGGCATTCTTGAAGCCCTTTTCATAAGGAGCCTCGTAGTTTCCGGTCTGAACTCGGTAAGGAATGACCGCGGCATCGAGGCTTACAGTGAAGAAGCGTTGCATAGATGGCATCCAGTCCTGGCGCGATCGGATAACAACAGCGTAGGTGTCTGTTCCCGCACTGTTATTCACACCATCGGCTTGCCAGAAAGAAACCTGACCACCTTTTTGAAGGCTCAGTGACGGGATGGCGTCGAAAATCGGCCCACCGGCGTTGCCGACATGATGGGCGGATACGGTCTTGCCATCGGCCGTCGTGAATGTAAGGGTTTCGATGCAATCTTCTTGCTGAGCCGACTCGCACGGAACAAGAAGGTTCGACCCGTAGAAACTAAAACCGCTCGTTGTCAGGTCGCAAGGACCATTCATTGGAACGTCGTGGCAAACATAGGCCTCAGAGTGTGCGTAATCGGCGCCCCACTTGATGGCCTCGCGGCGGGTATTCCAGTTTCCGTCAGAAACATCACCGATCGAGATGATGCTCTGACCAACGGCAGCAGTTTGTCCACTCGGCGGAACCCACGCATCCGCGGCAAACGCAGGCAGTGGCAGCAAAAACACGGCGGCTAGCGCAGCCGCAAACCTAAGTAACTTCTTCACAATTCCCCCAGTGTGATTTTCTTACTTCTTTTTATATCCAGCCGGACACTTTGGCGCAGTGCCCGAAACCTTCTTGGTCAGCTTGCCCTTCACGCAGGTGATGGTGGATGATCCCGTCGATGACCCAGACGACGTAGACGACGCGCTTGGGTCCTTGGCCTGAGTAATCTTCACGTTCACGACCGGGTTCGAGAAGGTAAAGCCATAGGCGCGCATGGTTAGCCAGCCGTCTTTTTCGTTCACGGTGGTTACCGCAGTTTTCAAATCACCTGAAGCTGAGATTACCGAAACTGTGGCCGAAATTGGGGCCTTGGTGAATCCATAGAGGCAACGAGCAGCATCGCTTCGCATCACAAGGTCGTAGGTTCCCTCATTGAGGGTTGTTCCATCAGGCGCGTAGTGGAGACCACTTACGTGGTAGCTCAACATGCCATTTTCGAAGGATGGTGAACTGCCGTCGTAGCCCATGGCATTTGTAGTAACAATGCCAAGAACTCGTGACGAATCCTGCAAACACTGGCTGCCGTTTCCGGCATTCACCGTGGCAAAGTTCCACATGGAACTCAAGCCCGTCGCCGTATCCTTGAGCTCGGTCCGGAAGCGGTCGATGAACTTGTCTACGCCTGAGTCGCCAGAGCCGGTGCCGGTCTCCTTGAAACCAGGGCCACCCCACCATCCGATGTCATTGCCAAGCTGGCGCTGTTCTTCCCAATAGGACAGAGGTTTAGCGATTGCCATCTGTGGGACAACTGCTGGTTCAGCTTCGACAACCAGGCGGTTTGTCGACGCATTTACTGCATTGATGCTGATCTGTGGCGATTGGATACGACCCTTGAACCAACCCGCAAGGTTCGATGGCACCTTTACGGATATTCTTGCTTTGGTTCCAGGCACCCAGTCTTGAGTGACACCGCAAACGCCTGGTTCAATCCAGCCGCATACCTGACCTAGGCCAGTTCCCGAGCCTGCAAGGCCGAAAACGTTCGGGTCATTGACCGTGCGATACGGCACAACGGCTGCAGCAAGGGCATTCGTATCGAACTTGCCGGTGCTTCGATTGAAGCTGATCTTTAGTGTGACGCGAACCGCGTAAGTGTTCTGCCCGCCAGCAGTTGGGGCATCTGCGGATGTGTAAAGCGATGGACCACTTCCGCCCGGGAAACCCAGCGCCTTATCCGGTGCCCAAACTGGCTGGTTCGCCTCGCGGACAAAAGTTGCTGGCTTGAAGTCAGAGTTTGGGGCTGCAAGTTCAAGGGACTCTAGACAGAAGTCGCTTACAGTGTTTGCGCAGTTTTGAAGAACCGCGTTGCCTTGAATAGCTAGAGTTGAGTTCTTGAAATCGCAGTTGGTGTCGCTTAGGCTCGTGCACCACTTCCAACCCTCATGGTTTGCTGTTTGCTTTTCAGGCGGGATTTCCGTGGCTACGCCAGTGGCATCGTTGCCGGCTTTATCGTTGAGCACATACAAAATCTGGCTGTTCGGATCTATTGACGCGAATTCCGGCTGGTATGCGTCGCCAGAAGCAGCACTTGCCGAACCAGCACCACCCAAAAGAGCGCCAACAACAAGTGCAGTAGCAGCAACAGCAGCAGCCAGTTTTTTGTAGTTCAATCGATCCCCCCGGATTTAGTACAAGAAGTTTATTTTGCTTCGGCGAGCGCCTTAAGTCGTCCCAGGCCATCGGTGAAGTGCTTGGCCATCATCTTGTCCATGCCCAAAACCTTGACCATCAGGGTCATCGGGAACTTGCGTTCGCCGTCCATAGTCCAGGTCATCTCAACGCCGTTGCCAACGTGGGTCAGGCGCCACTCGCAAAGAGCAACTTCCTGGTTTGGCTTCAAAAATTCCATCTTGATGCGGATGACTGAGTCGTCGTAAACGCCCGTAAATGTCATTCGGCCGGTGCCGATCTTCTTCGACTCGTAGTTGTACTCCGCGCCTTCACCGCTGGTGATAGGGCCAAGCCAGCTCTTCACGTTCGGGTCCATCGGCTTGAACGGGTTCCACGCATCAAACTGGTTGAGGTCGTTGATGATGCCAAAAACCTTCGACATTGGTGCGTCAATCTGCTGCGAAACGGTGATGTTGTACTTGGTAGCCATGCCTAAAGCCTAACTGACGTGAATGCGCGGACGAAGCTTGTAGTTTGGCTCGGCCTGACGCAGCACCTCGCGGGTAACCACGGCAATCTCGCCACCACCGGTGATGAGGAATTTTGCCATGTTTGAAATCGGGCTTCCCTCGCTCCATTCGAAGTAAATGTCAGGTGTAACCCCATATTCATCGCGGATGGCGAGCAGCACAGCGGCAATCGCGTTCGGGATCGAACTCGACTTCACGGTGAGCGCGCGGTGCCCGAAGATGAACTTGCCGGTCACCTCGAGGTCCTCAATGAAGTCGCTCGAGTCGGAAACCTCAACCTCGAGGAACAGGGTTGGCTTGTCGTTTGGAATATTCGAGAATCGGCGCTCATCGCGCTCCTTCGCGTCGTATTCCTTCTGGCCCTCGCCGTGCGGTTCGTGCGCAATCAGAATCACGCCGTGTTCGGCAATCGCATCGATGGTGAGGAACTTGTGCGCCTCATCGTTGAAATGCACGGTACGCGAACGAAGCTGGAAAGCGCGGCGCACGCGCGACAGAATCGAGATCACCAGAATGGCACCGATGAAGAAGCTGGCGATGCGCACACCATCCGGGCGTTCGATGACGTTTGCGCCGGTTGTGTAGGCGAACAGAGCGGTAATGACCGCGAAGAACACCAAGAGGAAACGCTGCTTCTTGCGGCGAGCCAACAGGGTTGCCGAAAGCGAAGCCGAGGTAATAAGTACCAGCACGCCGGTTGCGTAGGCGCCGGCCTGGGCGTCCACGTTCGCATTAAAGATGTAGGTCACATAGATGGCGACCGAGGTGAATACGAACACGAGCGGACGCGAGTAGGCGGCCCACTGCGGAGCCATGCCGTAGCGAGGCAGGTAGCGAGGCACTAGGTTTAGTAGGCCAGCCATCGCCGATGCACCAGCAAACCAAAGGATGAGAATGGTGCTGAGGTCGTAAAGGGTGCCAAACGCAGGGCCTAGATATAGGTGTGCGAGGTAGGCGAGAGCGCGGCCGTTTGCCTGGCCGCCCGGCTGGAACTCAGCCTGCGGGATGAGCAGGGTGGTGATGAAACTGGTGGTCACCAGGAAGAAGCTCATGATGATTGCCGAGGTGGTAAGCAGGCGCTTGGCACCGGCGATGCGCTTGAGCGGACGACCGTTTTCGTCCTTCTGACCGCCCTTGATCTGTGGCATTACCGCCACACCGGTCTCGAAACCGCTGAGGCCTAGCGCAAGCTTTGGGAACACCATCAGCGCGATTGCAACCATCACAAGCGGGTTGCCGTGCTGCTGAATTAGAGCCTGCTGCCAGTCGCCGATGACGGCGGTGTTCTGGAAGACCTTGGTGAAACCGACGATGACGACAACCATGTTGAGGCTGAGGTAAACGGCCACGAGGCCGACTGCGATGCCGATTGCTTCCTTGAAGCCGATGAGGAACACGATACCCAGCACGACGATGAGGCCGAGGGTGAGTGCCATCGGAGACAGGTGACTGCTCTGGAGCATTGGGTTGGATACCGCGTGGGCCGCGGCGTCAGCGGCCGACAGCGTGATGGTGATCATGAAGTCTGTTGCGGCAAAGCCGAGCAGCACCAGAACGAAGAGCTTGCCGGCCCACCAAGGAAGGAGGCGCTCGAGCAGTGAGATTGAGCCTTCACCCTTGAAGCTGGCGTTGGCTACGCGACGGTAGACCGGCAGCGCACCGAACAGGGTGAGGATGACGAGGACTAGGGTTGCCAGCGGCGACAGGAGGCCGGCGGCTAGGGCTGCGATTGCAGGCTGGTAACCGAGGGTGGAGAAGTAGTCCACACCGGTGAGGCACATGACGGTCCACCAGGACGACTTTTTGGCCCCGTGCTCGTGGTCGTTTTCGTCACGCTTGAGAATCCAGTGGCTTAGCCAGCCCTTTGTGGTTTCGTCAGGTTC
>Ga0228703_1001078_pt1 | contig 17467 bp, 19 predicted proteins | sample McNCre217_Aug_MG_3_FD_178020 | JGI IMG/M metagenome (GOLD analysis project Ga0228703, IMG submission 178020) | Freshwater microbial communities from McNutts Creek, Athens, Georgia, United States - 29-17_Aug_MG | ecosystem: Environmental > Aquatic > Freshwater > Creek | place: USA: Georgia... | reverse complement strand
TTGCGGGCCTGTCGGTTCAGCACCAGGACGGCCTGCCCGCGAACTTTCCGATCGCCCAGCACGATGTGATGCGCGGCGAAGAAATCCAGATCTTTGGTGCGCTGGCACTCAACGGTCTGCACGACGCCACCGTGGTTCTGCCCGGCACCCACAGCAAATGGGCGCAGGTGGCGCAAGGCCGCGTCACGGGCTTTCGCAGCTTCATGACGGGTGAAGTCTATGCGCTGCTGAGCCAGCATTCCATCCTCTCTCGCACACTGCCGCCAGATGCCCCCTGGCACGAAGACACCTTCTGCCAGGCCGTGCTGCTGGCCCAACGCACGCCCAGCGTGCTGTCGAGCATTTTTGCCACACGCACGCTGGCCTTGTTCGACACCTTGCCCGCCGAGCAGCACCCCAGCTTTCTGTCGGGCTTGCTGATCGGTGAAGAGTTGCGCGCCATGCACGCACACCACAGCGGCCCTTTGCTGCTGGTGGGCAATGCCACGCTCACCCACCGCTACCAATGCGCCCTGCACGCCCTGGGGCTGAGCGTCCAAGCCCTGGGCGACGAGGCCACTTGGGCCGGCCACCAGGCATTGGCTCACCACCTCTGACACAGAAGACATGAACCCCGCCGACCTCCTCCACGCCGGCCTGCTGCAATTGCCATTGGTGGCGATCCTGCGCGGCCTCACACCGCTTGAAGCCCCGGCCATCGGGCAGGCCCTGACCCGCGCTGGGTTTGTGCTGCTTGAAGTGCCACTCAATTCCCCCCAGCCACTGGACAGCATTGCTGCACTGGCTGCGCAGCACCCCGACCTGCTGATCGGCGCGGGCACAGTCATGAGCGCAGCCGATGTGCGCGATGTGCATGCTGCCGGCGGGCGCCTCATCATCTCACCCCATTTCGACGCTGAAGTGGTGCGCGAGGCTTTGCGCCTGGGCCTGGCCTGCATGCCGGGCGTGACCACCCCCAGCGAAGCCTTTGCAGCGCTCAGGGCGGGCGCCCATGCACTCAAGTTGTTCCCCGCCGAGATGGTCCCACCCCATGTGGTCAAGGCCATGCGCGCGGTGCTGCCTGTCAGCGTCCCCTTGCTGCCCGTGGGCGGCATCGTTCCCGACAACATGCTGGCCTACCGTCAGGCCGGCGCCTCGGGCTTTGGCATTGGCTCGGCACTCTACAAACCCGGCCAGTCGCTGGCACAGACCTTGGACGCAGCCCATCGCTTTGTCCAAAGCTGGACCACCCTGGCATGAGCGCGCACCGGGCGCGCGTTCTTCACGCACAATTCAGACCATGAAATTCCTGCACACCATGCTGCGCGTGGGCCACCTCCAGCGCTCGATCGACTTCTACACCCAGGTGCTGGGCATGCAACTGCTGCGCACCTCCGAGAACCCCGAGTACAAATACTCGCTGGCCTTTCTGGGCTTTGAGGGTGGCAACCCTGCTCAGGCCGAGCTGGAGCTGACCTACAACTGGGGCGTGGAAAGCTATGAGCTGGGCACAGCCTACGGTCACATCGCCCTGGGCGTGCCCGACGTGTACGCTGCCTGCGACAAGATCCGCACCAACGGCGGCAACGTCACGCGCGAACCCGGCCCGGTCAAAGGCGGCAGCACGGTGATCGCCTTTGTCACCGACCCGGATGGCTACAAGATCGAACTGATCCAGAGACCCTCGCTCGCCTGAGCTTGCACTTGCGGCGTCAGTCGACTGTGGCGCCCGAGTCCTTCACCACCTTGCCCAGCCGCACGGTGTCGCGACGAATCAGCTCTCCGAAAGCGGCGGCCGTACCCGCAACGACCGGGGTTCCGATGGCTTCCCATTTGGCTTTGAAGTCGGGTTCCTTGAAGATGGCGTTCAAGGTGTTGTTGAGCTTGTCGACAATGGGCTGCGGCGTGCCCGCGCGCACGGCGATGCCGTGCCAGGCACCGAACTCGTAACCCGTCACACCCGCCTCGGCCATGGTGGGCACATGGGGCAACTGCGGCGTGCGCTTGGCCGATGTGACGGCCAGCGGCAAGAGCTTGCCCGACTGGATGTGCGGCAAAGAGCTGCCCAGAATGTCGAACATCACGCCCACCTGACCACCGATCACGTCATTGAGGGCAGGACCTGCCCCTTTGTAGGGGATGTGGGTGATGTCAACGCCCATCTGGGTGTTGAACAGTTCGCCCGCCAGGTGCTGTGGCGTGCCATTGCCTGCCGATGCATAGCTCAGACCTTGCTTGGCTTGTTTGGCCAGGGCAATCAATTCCTTGACGTTCTTGACGCCCAGGCTCGGATGCACCTCGAGCACCAATGGGAAAGATGAAATCTGGATCACTGGCGCCAGATCGGTGAGCGGGTTGAACGGCATGCTGCGGTAGAGCGTGGGGTTGACCGCCATGGGACCACTGGCCGCCAGCAACAGGGTGTGCCCGTCGGCCGGCGCCTGCTTGGCGACGTCGGCGCTGCCCAGGTTGCCGCCGGCACCGCCTTTGTTGTCAACGATGACGGCCACGCCCAGGCGCTTGGTCAACTCCCCCTGCAGCAAACGGGCCATCAGATCGGTCGGCCCGCCTGGCGGGTAGGGCACAACAAAGCGGATCGTCTTGCTGGGCCAGCCATCCTGGGCCAGCACCGGCGACACGGTGCCTGCGGCACACAGCGCGGTCACAACAGCGGTTAACAGGGTTCTGCGTTGCATGGATGTCTCCTCGTTGGATGTTCAGGCCTCAGGCCCCGAAACGTTCTCGAATGCCAGCAGCTGTCGCCAGCGGTCGGCCCAGACTGCGCGCGGCCTCGGCCGCCTGCGCCACCAGCGCGGCGTTGTCAGGCGCCAGCTCACCGGTTTTCAGGTACAGGTTGTTTTCAAAACCCACGCGCACATGGCCGCCCAGGGCCGCCGCCGCGCTCACACAGGCGTGTTCGGTCTTGCCAAAGGCACACACCGACCACGGCTCATCGCCCGTGTGCGCATGCACAAAGGGCACCAGGTCGGTGGGGTTGGACGTTTGCCCTGCTGTGTAGCGGCCCAGCACAAACAGCAAGGACCAAGGCGCCTCGGGCACCACCCCCCGCTGGCGCAAGTCTTGCCAGCGGAGAAGGTCGGCCGTGTCGTAGAGGATGACCTGGGTCATGACGCGTTCGCGCGCCAGCCAGCCAAAGAAATCCGCCAGGCCTGCTTCACCGATTTGCGCTTGATCCACTTCGCGCAAGCCCACCGACACGGCCTCGGGCCGCAGTTCGCGCACCATCGCGATCTGTGCCGGCGCTTCATAGACCTTGGCGGCCTCGCTGGTCACCTGCAACACCAAGGCATCGCCCACCGCTGTGCGCACCGCCGCCATCGCGTCGCGGTACGTCGCGACATCCAGGCTGTGGCGCCCCTGTGCGTCCCGTATGTGCAAGTGCAGCATGCTGGCACCGGCTTCCAGACAGAACTTGGCGGTACGCGCCAGGCTGTCGCTTGTCACTGGCACCTGGGGGTGGTCTGTCCGTTGTTTATAGGCCCCGTTGGGGGCAACGGTGACGATCAAGGCTTGCGAATAGAAGTCACTCATGCGGCGCTTTCAGAAACTTTTATCCAGAGGAGGCAGCTCGGCCGCAAGCAATTGCAGCCCCTGGCGCAGCAGTTGGTCATAGCGCGCCCGCTCGGCCTGACGCGTGGCAGGCGTCCAGTCGTAAAAGCCTGCGCCGGCTTTCATGCCAATGCGCCCCGCCTGCACCCGTTCGCGCAAGGCATGTGAGGGTTCTGCGGTATTCGACAGGCTGGGGTACATGGTGGCGGCGGCGGCACAGTGCACATCCAGGCCAGCGTGGTCACGCTGCATCACTGGGCCTGCAGCCAGATACCGGAAGCCAAAGCCAAAGCGAACCGCCGCGTCCACATCTTCCGGTGTGGCCACACCTTCGTCGATCATGGCAAAGGCCTCACGCGAGAGCGCATGCTGCAAGCGGTTGGCCAGAAAACCGGGTTTGTCCTTGCGCACCAGCACGGGCACACTGCCGCAGCCACGCATGAACGCACTCAGGCTGTCGGCCGTGTCGGGCCGCGTCTGCGGTCCCAGCACCACCTCCACCAGCGGCACCAGATGTGCTGGCATGAAGAAGTGCAGGCCCAGCATGCGCGCCTGCGTGGGCAGGCCCTGCGCAATGGCGCTGATCGGAAAACTGGAGCTGTTGCTCGTCAACACACACGTCGCGGGGGCCAGCGCCACCAGCTGCGCAAACAGGGCCTGCTTGAGGTCCAGCTTCTCGGGAATGCACTCCACCACCAGACGCACACGCTGCCAGTCCACCGTCTTCAGGTCCGGGACGGCAAGCACGTGTTCGGCACGGCGTGCCAGGTCCAGATCGGTCAAACCCGCCTCCACGCGCAAACGCAGCGCTTCACGCTGCTCGGCCTGGGGCTCGACCACGCTCACGCGGCATCCACCGCGCGCCAGCACGATGGCCACGTCGGCACCCATGGTGCCCCCGCCCACCACCACGGCATGGACACCCCGTGCTTGGGTGGGCAAAAGGGGGATGGAAGAGGTGTCTATTGAAGTCATGGCGCTGCAGTCTAGGCAGACCCACCTTATCCGTCCAGATGATTTTTTCTATAAACTGATCATCCATGATTATCAATTGGTCTTCCCGTGAAATCGATGTTTTCCTGGTCCTGGCCGAGACGCTGAGTTTTCGGCGCACGGCCGAGCGGGTGCACCTGTCGCAGCCCGCGGTGACCGGGGTGATCGGGCGTCTGGAAGAGGCGTTGAAGGTGCGGCTGTTTGACCGCACCACCCGGCAGGTGCAACTGACCGGGCCAGGGCAGGTTTTTCTGGAGCAAGCCCAGCGCCTGCGGCACATGACCGAGGAAGCGGTACGCACCGTGCGAGAAGTCGCCACCCTGCAAACCGGCCAGGTGGCCATGGCGGCCATGCCCTCGCTGGCCGCCACCGTGGTGCCACAGGCTTTTGCGCGCTACCGCGCCCAGCACCCTGGGGTGCGCCTGCGGCTCATGGACACTTTGTCGGATCCCGCCTTTGAACTGGTGCGTGCAGGGCGGGTGGACTTTGCGCTGACCGCGGCCAATCCGGCCTACGCGGACCTGGACTACCAGCCGCTGGCCTCCGATGGCTTTGTGCTGTTGCTGCCCAGCCAGCATCCGCTGGCCTCAAGCCGCAAACCGCTGACCTGGCTGGAAGTTGCACAGCTGCAGCACATCTCGATGCCCTTGCCATCCAGCGTGCGGCAATACGTGGACACCGCGTTTTTAGAGCACCGCATCCGCTTCGAACCGCAGTTCGAGCTGGAGCATCTGGCCAGCATCAAGGCCCTGGTATCGGCCGGACTGGGCGTGGCCGCCTTGCCAGAACTGGCGGCCAACGTGGGCCCCGACGAAGGCATCGTGCGCCGTCCATTGCGCAATCCGGACCTGCGCCGGCCCATCGGCCTGGTGAGCCTGCGGGGCAGAAGCTTGTCCCCTGCGGCAACGGCCATGGTGGAACTGCTGCGCGAAACCATGCAGGCGTTCGCCCAGCCCTGATGCCTCCGGGCTTTTTTCAGCCAGTGGCACCGCCCGACCGGCTGGAAAAGTTACACAAAATACCCACCCGTCGATGGATCAAGCGGCCTCACCGCGCGGGTCGCGGCCCATCAGCAATTGGACCACCTCGCCCACTTTCAGGCGACCATCCAGCAAGGCGACCACTGCCGCCGTGATCGGCATCTCTATGCCCAGCGCCTGTGCACGCTGGTGCACAGTGCGTGCGCTGTAAACGCCTTCGGCCACATGCCCCAGTGATTCAACAGCCTGCGCCAGCGTGAGACCTTGCGCCAGCAACAAGCCCACTTTGCGGTTGCGGCTCAGATCTCCTGTCGCCGTGAGCACCAGATCGCCCAGACCAGACAGGCCCATGAAGGTTTCGGCTTTCGCTCCCAACGCCACACCCAGGCGGGTCATTTCGGCCAGGCCACGGGTGATGAGCGCCGCGCGCGCATTGAGGCCCAGCGAAAGGCCGTCACACAAACCGGTGGCAATGGCCAGCACGTTCTTGACAGCGCCCCCCACCTCCACACCGACGATGTCGTCGTTGGCATACACCCGCAAGGCCGGGCCGTGAAAAGCCGCCACCAAGGCAGCGCGCACGGCAGCATGGGCACTGGCCGCCACCAGCGCCGCCGGTTGGCCACTGGCCACTTCCTGGGCGAAGCTCGGTCCACTCAAGGCGCCAGCGCGCATGCCGGGCGCCACATCGGCCTGCACCTCGTGCGGCATCAGACCGGTGCCTGTTTCAAAACCTTTGCACAGCCAGGCCACCGAAGAGGGTACCTGGGCCAATGCGCCCAGCGTCTGGCGAAGTCCAGCCATGGGCGTGGCCACAACGAACAAGTCAGCCGCAGCTGCACCGGCCACCAGCTCATCCAAAGAGCCCCCCAGGATCTGCAGGGCATCGGGCAAAACCAGCCCTGGCAGGTAACGTGCGTTCTCACGCGTCCGGGCCATCGCCTGGGCCTGCGTCACGTCACGCACATGCAGGCGCACCTGGCGCTGCCCGGGCAGCTTGCAGGCGGCAATGGCCAAGGCCGTGCCCCAGGCACCGGCACCGATGAAGGTGATGCGCTGGACCATGGCCCTTTGCTGCAAATTACTGCGCAGTGGCGCCGGCTTGCTGTTGTTCGTACATGGCCTGGAAGTTGATTTCGGCCAGGTGCACGGGCGGGAAGCCGGCACGGGTGATCAGGTCAGCCATGTTGCCGCGCAGGTAGGGGTAAACGATCTGCGGGCAGGCGATGCCCATGATGGGGCCCATCTGGTCTTCGGGCAGATTGCGGATCTCAAAAATGCCGCCCTGTTTGCACTCGGCCAGGAACACGGTCTTGTCACCGATCTTGGTGTGCACCGTGGCGGTGACCGCCACTTCGTAGACGCCATCGGCGGCCGGGGTGGCTTCCACGCCCAGCTGGATGTCCACGGTAGGCTGCTGCTGTTCAAGCAGGATGGCCGGGGAATTGGGTTGCTCCAACGAGGCTTCCTTGAGGTAGACGCGCTGGATCTGGAACACGGGGGTGGCTTCGGCGATGTTGTCGGACATGGTTTCTCCCAAAAGAAACGGCCCGTCAGGGCCGCTGCGTTCATTCAAACGAAAGGATTATGCGCGATCAGGGCAAGCAAGCACCCCTCAGGCGCCCTGCAGCAGGGGCACCAGCCCCCCCTTGGCGTCGAGCGCCATCAGGTCATCGCACCCACCCACATGGGTGTCGCCAATGAAGATCTGCGGCACCGTGCGGCGCCCGGTGATCTGCACCATGTGCTCGCGCAGCTCGGGGGCGGTGTCCACGCGAATCTCCTCGATCTGCGCCACACCCTTGGCCTTGAGGATCTGTTTGGCCCGCACGCAGTAGGGGCAAACGGCAGTGGTGTACATCTTGACGGCTTGCATCGGGGGCTCCTCGAAAATCAGGCTTTGCTGACCGGCATGCTGGCAGCCTGCCAGGCCTTGAGGCCACCGGCCAGACTTTGCGCGTTCTCGTAGCCCAGCTTGCGGGCGACGGCCAGGGCACGGCCCGAACGGACACCCGCCTGGCACACCAGAATCACAGGCGTGGTCTTGTTTTTGACCACATTGGGCAGCTGCGCTTCGAGCTGGGCCAGGGGCACATTGCGGGCGCCATTGATGTGACCGGCCGCGTATTCGCCTGGCTCGCACACATCGATCACCACCGCCTTGTCGCGGTTCATCAGCAGCACGGCTTCGGCCGGGTTCAAGCCTTTGCCTTGCGACAGCACCGGCCACAGCAATGCGCCACCCGAGACCAGCGCGATCAGGAGCAGCATCCAGTTGTTGATCAGAAAACTCACTTGTTGATTACCTTGTTCAGCTCAAAAAAGGGCTCCCCTCAGGGAGTCGGCAAGCTCAAATTCTAAAATGGCGGCATTCGTCCTGTTTTTTTCCTGTTTTTCAACATTGTTTGAGAGCCCCGTCATGTACAAACTTGTCCTGATCCGCCACGGCGAATCCACCTGGAACCTTGAGAACCGCTTCACCGGCTGGACCGATGTGGACCTGACGCCCGTGGGTGTGCAGCAAGCCATGTCGGCGGGTCAGCTGCTCAAGGCCGAGGGCTGGGACTTTGACCTGTGCTTCACCTCGGTGCTCAAACGTGCCATCCGCACCCTGTGGCTGACATTGGACGAAATGGACCGCACCTGGCTGCCCGTTCTCAAGGACTACCGCCTCAACGAGCGCCACTACGGCGCCCTGCAGGGCCTGAACAAGGCCGACATGGCCAAGCAGTACGGCGACGCCCAGGTGCTGGTCTGGCGCCGCAGCTACGACACCCCGCCGCCCGCCCTCGAAGCCAGTGATCCACGCAGCGAAAAGAGTGACCGCCGCTACCCCAGTGCCGACGTGGTGCCGCTGACCGAATGCCTGAAAGACACCGTGGCCCGTGTGCTGCCCGCCTGGAACGACAGCATTGCCCCGGCCATCCAAAGCGGCAAGCGCGTGCTGATTGCCGCCCACGGCAACTCGATCCGTGCCCTGGTCAAGTACCTGGACGGCATCTCCGACCAGGACATCGTGGGCCTGAACATCCCCAACGGCATCCCGCTGGTGTACGAACTGGACGCCAACCTCAAGCCGATCCGCCACTACTACCTGGGTGACGCCGAAGCGGCCGCCAGGGCCGCCGCCGCCGTGGCCAGCCAGGGCAAGGCCTGATCTCTGTCCCTGCAGGCCTGCAGGAAACAAGGTTATCGGGTCCATGCGGCCCCGGGTGTATATTGCCCACGTTCTCGTACGGACTACAGATTGCGCAAGATGGGACAGAAACTGAAGATCGTCGGCTGGGTGGGTGTGGGCGCACTGGCGGGCGCGTTGACCACCGTGTCGCTGCAGACCGTGGCACGCGGCAACATGACGCCTTTGCCGCTGGAAGAACTGCAGCAGCTGGCGGCCGTGTTCAGCATGGTCAAGAGCGACTACGTCGAGCCTGTCGATGAGAAAAAACTCATCACCGAAGCCATCTCGGGCATGGTCTCCAGCCTGGACCCGCATTCTCAGTATTTCGACAAGAAGAGCTTCAAGGAATTTTCCGAAGGCACTTCCGGCCGGTTTGTGGGTGTGGGCATCGAGATCACTCAGGAAGACGGCCTGGTCAAGATCGTCTCCCCCATTGAAGGTTCGCCTGCAGACCGCGCCGGCCTCAAAACCAATGACCTGATCACCAAGATCGACGACACCGCGGTCAAGGGGCTGTCGCTGAACGAGGCCGTCAAGCGCATGCGCGGCGAGCCCAAGACCAAGGTGGTGCTGACCATCTTGCGCAAGGACGAGAACCGCAGCTTCCCGGTCACCATCGTGCGCGAGGAGATCAAGACCCAGTCGGTCAAGGCCAAAATGGTCGAACCGGGCTACGCCTGGGTGCGTGTGTCGCAGTTCCAGGAACGCACTGTCGAAGACTTTGCCCGCAAGGTGGAAGAGCTGTACAAGCAGGACACGCCCCTCAAAGGCATGGTGCTGGACCTGCGCAACGACCCCGGCGGGCTGCTCGACGCGGCTGTGGCTCTGTCGGCCGCCTTCCTGCCCGAGAACGTGACTGTCGTGTCCACCAACGGCCAACTCGAGGAAAGCAAGTTCATCTACAAGGCCTCGCCCCAGTTCTGGCGCCGCAACAGCAACAACGACCCGATCGGCAAATTGACCCAAGCCACGGGCGGTGGCCTCAAGAAACTGCCGCTGGTGGTGCTGGTCAACGAAGGCTCGGCCTCGGCCAGCGAGATCGTGGCGGGCGCACTGCAAGACCACAAGCGTGCCACGTTGATGGGCAGCCAGACCTTTGGCAAAGGCTCGGTACAAACCGTGCGCCAACTGGGGCCGGACACCGCGCTCAAGATCACCACGGCCCGCTACTACACCCCCAATGGCCGCAGCATCCAGGCCAAGGGCATCGTGCCCGAAGTCATGCTCGACGAAACATCCGAAGGCAATGTGTTCGCTGCATTGCGCACACGTGAGGCCGACTTGGACAAGCACCTGTCCAATGGCAAGGAAGCCGAGAAGAAAGACCTCGAACGCGAAAAAGCCCGCGAGGAAGCCATCAAGAAACTCGAGGAAGAAGCCAAGAAACCGGTGGCCGAACGGCGACTGCCCGAGTTTGGTTCTGACAAAGACTTCCAGCTGCAGCAGGCCCTCAACCAGCTCAAGGGGCAGCCTGTCAAAGTCAGCACCACCCTGGCCGAACGCAAGAACGATTCCAAAGACAGCAAGGACTGAAGCGCGGCATGGACGACACCCAGCTGCTGCGTTACTCGCGCCACATCCTGCTTGAAGAACTGGGCATCGAAGGCCAGGACAAGCTGCTGGCCTCCCATGCGCTGGTGATCGGTGCAGGCGGGTTGGGTTCTCCGGTGGCCTTGTATCTGGGCAGCGCGGGCGTGGGCCGCATCACTGTGGTCGACCACGACACGGTGGACGCCACCAACCTGCAGCGCCAGATTGCCCACACCCTGGACCGCGTGGGCCAGCCCAAGGCCGAATCGGTGCGCACCGCCATCGCACAAATCAACCCCGACCCGGTGGTACAGGTCATCAACCAGCGTGCCGACGAGGCACTGTTGAACCGGCTGGTGGCACAGGCCGATGTGGTGCTCGACTGCACCGACAACTTCAGCACCCGCCAGGCGGTCAACGCGGCTTGCGTGCGCCACGCCAAACCCCTGGTCTCAGGCGCCGCCATCCGCATGGATGGCCAGGTTGCGGTGTACGACACACGCCAGAGCGATGCCCCGTGCTACGCCTGCCTCTTCCCTGCCGACCAGATGCCCGAAGAAACCCGGTGCGCCACGCTGGGGGTGTTCGCACCGCTGGTGGGCATCATCGGCACGGTGCAAGCCGCCGAAGCCCTCAAGATCCTCAGTGGCATGGGCTCACAACTGGCTGGGCGTTTGCTGATGCTCGACGGTCGCGCCATGGCCTGGACCGACATCCGGATTCAGCGCGACCCGGACTGTCCTGTCTGCGGCACACGCCACGCCGGCGCCTGACCGGGCGACACGCCCAAGCCCGGCCGCTGCCCGCCATCTCACCGAGCAGCGGGTCCGCACCGGCATCGCCCCCCACATACCCCGCAAGTCCAGGCCACGCTCATGCGTCGATGCGGTTGCGTCCGCCGCGTCGGCGGTTGGCCTTGGGCAATTCGGGCGCCATCTCGCCGAGCAGCTGGTGCGCCTGGACACGCAAGCGCTCCAGCGCCGCATCGAGTGTTTGCTTCTGTTCCGGATCGAGCACCTCCAGGATGCGGGCATTGATGGCCTGCACCTGGGGCATGAGTTCGTCATACAAGGCCTGCCCCTTCTCTGTCAGGTTCACACGCACACTGCGCCGGTCGTGGGGCAGCACCACCCGTTCGATCAGGCCTTTGCGTTGCAAGGCCGTCAGCGCACGCGAAGTCCGTGCACGGTCGCGGTGCATGCGCTCGGCCAATGCCGAAGGCAACATGCCCTGGGGCTGGCTGTGCAACTGTGCCAGCACCGCCCATTCACGCCGCGTGATGCCATAGCCCCCTTCGCACAGGCGCACCACCATGGCCCCGGCCGTGCTGGTGAGCTGGCCAAGACGGTACAGCAACAAGTCATCGACAGACGCCAGACGCTCGGACGGCGTGATGGAAGGGGCCGGGACAGACATCAGGGTTTTTCGGGAGAATGGTTGATTTGATCAATCATGGCTGAACAACCTACATTGTCGGCTGGAAGGAACACCATGCCTCTGCGCTCATCACTTCGTGCATTCGCTGCCCCCCAAGGGGGTGCGTTCTTGCTTGGGGCGGCCCTGTGCAAGAACACCATGAAAAGCATCACACGCCGCATTCTGACGCTGGGCCTGCTGACGGTCTTGGCGGCCAGCGCCCAGGCCCAGGGCAAGCCCCCTTTGAGGATTCTGGTCGGCTTTGCACCTGGCGGTTCGGCCGATGTGCTGGCCCGGCTGGTGGCCGAAGCGCTCAAAGACGACTTTGCCCCCATCGTGGTCGACAACAAACCCGGCGCCGGCGGCCGCATCGCACTGAACATGGTGAAAAACGCCAAACCCGACGGCCAGACGGTCATCGTGCTGCCCAGCGGACCGATGGTGCTGTTCCCCCACGCGTACAAAAAACTGGACTACGACGCGGTGCGCGATTTCACACCCATCTCGCAGATTGCGCGGTTCCAGTTTGGCCTGGTGGCCGGTCCGGCCAGTGGCGTCAAAACCGTGGCGGAGATGATCGCCAAGGCCAAAGCCAACCCGGGCGCCAGCAGCTATGGCACACCGGGGGCGGGCACGCTGCCGCATTTCATGGGTGTGCTGATGGAGCAGTCCTCGGGCATCAGCCTCAATCAGGTGCCTTTCCAGGGAGGCGCTCCGGCCAACAATGCATTGCTGGGCGGACACATTGACTACAAGTTTGACGTGGTCAGCGAAACCGCTGAACTGCACCACAGCGGCAAGGTGCGCATCATCGCCGTGACAGGCAGCAAGCGCGACCCCCAAGTGCCTGAAGTGCCCACACTGAAAGAGTCGGGCGTGAACATGGAAGCCACCGCCTGGTTTGCGATGTACGGCCCCGCAGGTTTGAGCGCCGACACCCTGGCCCGTCTGGAAAAAGCCATGGTGAGAATCGTGCGTGAACCGGCCATGAAAGACAAACTGGCCAAGCTCGGTTACGAGGCGATCGGTTCCAGTTCGGCCGACCTGGCCGCTGCACAGAAAGCCGATCTGACCCGCTGGGAAAAACCCATCAAGGCCACCGGCGTGCAACTCGATTGAACACCGACACAAGGAATCCTGCACATGACATTGCACAACCCCCGTCGCACCCTGCTGAGCGGCCTGCTGGCGATGCTGGCCCTGAGCGCCGGCCTTGTACAGGCCCAGACCCCAGCCTGGCCCAACAAAGCCGTCCGCTTCGTCAACAGCTGGCCTGCAGGCGGGCCGTCCGACATCCTGGCCCGTGCTGTGGGCGATGTGCTGCAAAAACAGTTCGGCCAGCCCTTCATCATCGACAACAAACCGGGGGCGGCTGGCAATCTGGGCGCCGACATGGTGGCCAAATCCGCGCCCGATGGCCACACCCTGCTGTGGGGCATCGACACCACCCACACCATCAACCCGCACCTCTACAAAACCATGCCGTTCAAGGACAGCGACCTCAAGCCGTTGGTGGTGATGTCGAGTTCAGGACTGTTGCTGGGCGTGCACCCGGGCACCGGATTCAAGAATGCCAAAGACTTTCTGCAGGCCGCCCGTGAACGAAACCTGAATTTCAGCTCGGGCGGCAACGGTTCACCGGGCCACCTGTGGGTCAACACAGCCAACCTGAATGCAGGCACACGGTTGATTCATGTGCCCTACCGCGGCAATACACCCGCTGTGATGGCCGTGCTCTCGGGCGAAGTGGACGGCGGCACACTGGCCACCCCCGGCATGCTGCCGCATGTGAAGGCCGGCAAGATCACCCCTTTGGCCGTCACCAGCCGCAAGCGTTCGCGCCTGGCGCCCGACGTGCCCACCGTGGGTGAGCTCGGCCTCAAGGAGCTGGAGAGCGAGGCCCTCTATGTCGTCATGGCCCCAGGCAACACCCCCGAGCCCCTGATGCAGACCCTGGCCAAAGCCATCACCGACGCCCTCACTCGCCCCGAGTTGCAAAACCGCATCCACGAGCTCGACATGCAATACGAAGGCCTGACCGGCAGCGCCGCGGTCGACCGCCTCAAGAAAAACTTCGACCAGTACGGTCGCATCGTCCGCGCCACCGGCATGAAGGTCGACTGACCCCGGCACACCACACATCCACCATGACTGCCTCTCGCCCCAACATCATCTTCATCGTGGCCGACGACCTCGGCTTTGCCGACCTGGGCTGCTACGGCGGCCGCGACGCCGACTTCGGACCGGTGTCGCCGGTGCTCGACCAGCTCGCCGCCCAAGGTCTCCGATTCACCCAGGGTTATTCGAATTCGCCGGTGTGCTCGCCCACCCGCTTTGCGCTGATGACCGCGCGCTACCAGTACCGCCTGCGCGGCGCGGCCGAAGAACCGATCAACAGCAAGAGCAAAGGCAGCAAAACCCTGGGCCTGCCGCCCGAGCACCCCACCCTGCCCTCGCTGCTGCGAGGCGTTGGCTACCGCACGGCGCTGATCGGCAAGTGGCACCTGGGCTACCCCCCCAGCTTCAGCCCGCTCCAATCGGGCTACGAGGAATTCTTCGGCCCCATGTCAGGTGGGGTGGACTACTTCACCCATGCCAGCAACAACGGCAGCCACGACCTCTACAGCGGCGAAGAAGAAAAACACGAAGAGGGCTACCTGACCGACCTGCTGTCGCAACGCGCCGTGAATTACGTCAAGCGCATGGCCCCTGGCGCCGCACAAGGCACGCCCTTCTTCCTGAGCCTGCACTACACCGCCCCGCACTGGCCCTGGGAAACACGCGAAGACCATGCGCTGGCACAAGAAGTCAAGGACAACCTGTTTCACCTGCATGGCGGCAACATCCACACCTACCGCCGCATGATCCACCACATGGACGAGGGCATTGGCTGGCTGGTCGACGCGCTGCGCGAAACCGACCAGCTCGACAACACCCTGATCGTTTTCACCAGTGACAACGGTGGCGAGCGGTTCAGCGACAACTGGCCGCTGGTGGGTGGCAAGATGGACCTGACCGAGGGCGGCATCCGGGTGCCCTGGATTGCCCATTGGCCCGCCGTCATCGCCCCTGGTGGCGTGAGCACACAACACTGCCTGACCATGGACTGGTCAGCCACCATGGTCGAGCTGGCAGGCGCCACGCCCCAGGCCGATTGCCCACTCGATGGCGTGTCGCTGTCGGGGGTGTTGCGCGAACCCACCAAGACTTTTGAACGCCCCCTGCACTGGCGCATGAACCACCGGGGCCAGCGCGCCATGCGCCTGGGCGACTACAAGTACCTGCGCGTGGACGGCAACGACTACCTGTTCAACATCCCGGCCGACGAACGCGAACGCGCCAACCTGGGCAAACACCAGCCCGAGCGGCTCGAGGCCATGCGCGCCGCCTGGGAAACCTGGAATGCCAGCATGCCAGCCATCCCCGAAGACGCCACCATCAGCCTGGGTTACTCGTACAAGGACATGCCTCAGCGCTGAGTGAGCTTGCCGCCCATTAAGATCGGCACATGCGTTTATCCAACCGGCTTCGCCATCGCCTGCCCTTCCTGACCTGGCCAAGACTGTCTGGCAAGCTTTTGCACAGTGAGATCTTTGCCGGCCTGAGCGTGGGCCTGATGGTCATTCCGCAGGGCGTGGCCTATGCCGCCCTGGCAGGCATGCCGCTCATCACCGGCATCTATGCCTCGCTGCTGCCGGCACTGGTGGCGGTGCTGTTCAGCGCATCCACCCGCCTGTCGGTCGGCCCCACAGCGCTCACGGCCATGCTGGTGTCTGCCTCACTGGCCGGCATGGCCGCACCGGCCAGCGCCGATTGGGTGAACCTGGCGGTCTGGCTGTCGGTTCTGACCGGCCTGCTGCAAATTGTGCTGGGCTTTGCCCGCTTTGGCTGGCTGCTCAACCTGGTCAGCTCGCCCGTGCTCACGGCCTTCACCCAGGGGGCAGCGGTCATCATCCTCAGCTCGCAACTGCCGGCCCTGCTGGGCATGACCGGGGGCTGGACCAACTGGGCACAGCTGAACCTCTACAGCCTGGCGTTTGGTTTGGCTTCGCTGGCCATCCTGATGTTGAGCAAACGCCTCAAGCCCACTTTTCCGACCGTGCTGGTGGTGGTGCTCGGGGCTGCTGGCCTGAGTTGGGGGCTGGACCTTCATTCCCAAGGCGTGGCAGTTGTGGGTGCGCTGCCACAGGGCTTGCCGGCACTGGTGCTGCCGCACGCCATTGGCTGGGACATGCTCAAGCAACTGGTGTTGCCCACGCTGGTCATCACCCTGGTGAGTTTTCTGGAAACCGCATCGAGCGCCAAAGTGGACAACGAGCGCAAGGGCCAGCGCTGGGACCAGGACCAGGACCTGATCGGTCAAGGCCTGGGCAAGCTCGCCTCGGCACTGAGCGGCGCCTTTCCCACCAGCTCCTCGTTTTCACGTTCGGCTTTGAACCTGTACGCCGGAGCACAGACCGGCTGGGCCACGGTGATTTCGGTGCTGGTGATTTTGCTGGCGCTGCTGCTGCTCACCCCGGTGTTGCACCATGTGCCGCAGTCGGTGCTGGCGGCCATCGTGGTGGCGGCCGTGATGGGCCTGCTCAAGCCGCACGCCTTTGTGCGCCTGTACAAGGTCAACCGGGTGGAGGGGGTCATTGCACTGCTGACCTTCGGCATCACCCTGGCCTCGGCCCCGCGCCTGTACTGGGGCGTTCTGGCCGGTGTGGTGATGGGCCTGTCCTACTTTTTGCACACGCGTCTGCATCCACGCATCATCGAAGTGGGCCTGCACCCCGATGGTTCGCTGCGTGACCGGCACCTGTGGAAGTTGCCCCCCCTGGCACGCCACCTTTACGCGCTGCGCATGGACGCCGAGCTCGACTTTGCAGCGGCCAGCGGGCTGGAGCGCGCCATCACCGACCACCTGGGCGCACACCCCGATGTGCGCCATGTCTGCCTGTTTGCCCAGCCCATCAACCGCATCGATGTGACCGGCGTGGAGTCCTTCGCACAGATCCGGCGCCAGCTGGCGGCGCATGACATCACACTGCACATCAGTGGCATCAAGCTGCCTGTGGAAACCGCCTTGCGTCGCGCAGGCGAATTGCACGACGACCCCGCCCTCAGGATGTACCGCACCGATGCCGAAGCCTTGCAGGCTCTGCGTCAGCTCGAACCCCTGCCGCACGACATGGCGGCCACCGCCATCTGAACCCGGCTTGATCAGCCTGCCGGGATATCGGCCTCGACCAGCAAGGCCAGCAAAGCCAGCGACTCCTGCCAGCCCAGGCAACAGGCTTCGGGCGGAATCACTTGCGGAATACCGGCCTGTTCGATGTTCACCTCAGTGCCCACCAACACCGCCTTGAAGGTGATGGTCGTCACCATCTCGCCGGGCAGGTTCGGATCGTCAAAGCAGTCCGTATGCCGAATGCGCTCACCCGGCACCAGCTCGACAAAGGTGCCCCCGAAACTGTGGCTTTGTCCGTTGCCCAGGTTCGTGAACGACATGCGGTAGCCACCTCCCACACGGGCATCCATCTCGTGCACACGCCCGGTGAACCCGTGCGGCGGCAACCACTTGGCCATGGCGTCTGGGTCGATGAAAGCACGGTAGATGCGCTCGGCGGGTGCGCGCAGGACGCGCTGGAATCGAACGGTGTGGGACATTGCTTTCTCCTTGGGATCAGGCCAGGTGGGACTCGAATTCCGTCAAACGTTTGTGGATGGACCGCAGCTCGGTGATGTCGGTCCAGCGCTCGATCAGGTAAGAGAACGCCTCGTTGACTTTGCCGAACGCATTGCTCACCTGCTGAATCACGCCCAGCGTGATCAGGCC
>Ga0228703_1001077_pt1 | contig 17467 bp, 16 predicted proteins | sample McNCre217_Aug_MG_3_FD_178020 | JGI IMG/M metagenome (GOLD analysis project Ga0228703, IMG submission 178020) | Freshwater microbial communities from McNutts Creek, Athens, Georgia, United States - 29-17_Aug_MG | ecosystem: Environmental > Aquatic > Freshwater > Creek | place: USA: Georgia... | reverse complement strand
GTCAAGCGCGCATGTTGTACCAATACGCGGCCACGCTCAAAGGCGGTGACGCTACCGAAGACTCGCTCGCGTACTTTCGTGATGCACAAGACTTCAAGAACTACACCTTGCTGGAGCTGCCCCATCACGGCGCTTTGGTGGGCTACGCCGTGGACAACCGCGACTACGCGGTGACGATTGTTCGCAACTTCTTGTACAGCGCATTCATGGCGTTGGTGTGGGAGAAACTGCAAGCCTCCAAAGACGAACACTTGGCCGCCATCGCTGCCAAGTCGCTCAAAGAGGTGCGCTACCACTTGCGCCACTCGCACGACTGGTTGGTGCGCTTTGGGGATGGCACCGGCGAATCTCACGCCCGCGCACAAGCGGCTCTGAATCACTTGATGCCCTACACCCAAGAGTTCTGGACAGCGAGCGCGTTTGAAACCAGCGCCCTCACATCAGGTGCAGGTGTTGAAGCCGCCCAACTCAAAGCCGACTGGGACACCCTGGTGCGTCACACCCTCGACGAAGCCACGTTGCAGATGCCTTCCATCGAAGGTTTTGTGACCACAGGTAAACACGGCGCCCATTCTGAGCACTTGAGCTTCTTGTTGAGCGAGATGCAAAGCTTGGCCCGCGCACATCCAGAAGGTGTGTGGTGAGTCTCAACCTCAGCGTCAATTTGCACCCCGTGGTTCACACCGTCTGGAACGCACTGGACAGCTTGACTGATCCAGAAATTCCGGTGGTGACGCTGCGTGAGATGGGCATCATCCGCGACGTGGAACGCGTCGCAGATGACGCCGTGGTGGTGGTCATCACGCCCACCTACAGCGGCTGCCCAGCGATGGAGCAAATCAACGACGATGTGCGCAGCACCGTCAAGGCGCTGGGTCTGCAAGTGGAGGTGCGCACACAGCTTGCCCCCGCGTGGACCACCGACTGGATGAGCGAAGCCGCCAAAGCCAAGCTCAAAGCCTATGGCATTGCGCCGCCCAACCGCCAATGCGGCGCGCCGTCGCAACAAACCAGTGTGGTGCACTTCATGCGCAAACCGTTGCAAACCGAACAAGCGGTGGAATGCCCGCGTTGTGGTTCACACCACACCTTTGAGTCGTCGCACTTTGGCTCGACCGCATGCAAAGCGCTCTACAAGTGCTTGGATTGCCAAGAGCCGTTTGACTACTTCAAACCTTATTAAGTTTTTCCGGAGAAATCCCCATGTCCTCCCCTTCGTTTCACGCGCTTGCCATCAAGAAAGTCAGCCCCGAAGCTGCTGGTTCCGTGGCCATCACCTTTGACATTCCATCGGCGTCTCGGGACAAATTTCATTTCGAACCCGGTCAGTTTTTGACCTTGCGCGCTGACATCAACGGCCAAGATGTGCGCCGCAACTACTCCATCAGCAGCCCACGCAGCCAGTTTTTGAAACATGGCGAACTTGAAATTGGCATTCGTCCCGTCGAAGGTGGTGTGTTCTCCAACTGGGCAGCCACCCAACTCAAAGCCGGTGACACCGTGAGCGTGATGGCCCCCGATGGCCGTTTCATCATTAAAAAACCACGCGCCATTCACCGTGTCGGTTTTGCGGCGGGCTCGGGCATCACCCCCATCTTGTCGATGGCGGCCACCACCCTCGAAGAACAAACTGAATCGAAGTTCACATTGATTTACGGCAACCGCCGTATGTCGAGCGTGATGTTCAACGAAGCGCTGCAAGACTTGAAAGACCGCTTCCCCAGCCGTTTCACCATGATTCACATCTTGTCGCAGCAAGCACAAGAAGTGGACTTGCTGCAAGGCCGCATCGATGCCGACAAGATCAAAGCCATCATTGCCGCACTGTTGCCAGCCAAGAGCATGGACGAGGTGTTCATCTGCGGCCCCGAGGCCATGATTGAAGTGACCGAAAAAACACTGGTCGAATGCGGCGTGCCGGCCAACCGCGTGCACAGCGAACGTTTCACCACATCGGCCTCGCAAGCGCACAAAGTGCAAGCCGACACCGACGCCTCCAAAGGCAAACAAGCCTCTGCCAAGAGCGTGCACATGACTGTGGTGCTGGACGGCAAAGAACACGAAGTGGCCCTCAGCCCTGATGAACATGTGTTGGATGCTGCGCTCAACGCAGGGCTTGACTTGCCGTTCTCGTGCAAAGCCGGTGTGTGCAGCACTTGCCGCTGCAAAGTGACGCACGGCGAAGTGACGATGGACAAAAACTTCACGCTTGAAGCCGATGAAATGGCACAGGGTTTTGCCCTCAGCTGCCAAGCTCGCGCTGCCACGCAAAAACTGGTCATCAGTTTCGATCACCGTTAAACCTCGGCCCCGCTCTTCATGCCTCACACCACCACCGATGAGAGTTTGATCGATTCTCCGCAGGCGGCCCTACGCCTGTTGGTCACGCTGGGCTTGGTCATCTTGGGCAACAGCAGCATGTATGTGGTGTCGGTGGTGTTGCCTGCGGTGCAAACCGAATTTGGCATTGGCCGTGCAGAAGCCTCGCTGCCCTACACGCTGATGATGGTGTGCTTGGGGCTCGGTGGCATTTGGACCGGGCGTTTGGCCGACCGCTACGGTTTGCCGCCCGTGCTGTGGTGCGGTGCGCTGGCCGTGTTTGGCGGTTTTGCGCTGGCCGCCAATGCGCCCAATATTTGGTTGTTTGGGCTCGGCCACGGTTTGTTGGGTTTGATTGGCAGTTCGTCCACCTTTGCGCCGCTCATGGCCGACACCGCGCTGTGGTGGCAAAAACGCCGCGGCATTGCGGTGGCCATTTGCGCGTGTGGCAACTACATTGCGGGCGCCATTTGGCCGCCGTTGGTGCAGCACGGCATCACCACCATCGGATGGCGCTCGACGTACCTGCTGTTGGGGCTTGTGTGTGGCGTGGGCATGCTGTTGCTCTCGCTCAAGATGCGCGCCAAGCCGCCTATTCCCAAAGTGTCTGTGGCCTCGGCCTCGACGCTGCACAACGATGGCTCACGTCCGTTTGGCTTGAAACCTTCGCAGGCGCAGTTCATGTTGTGTGTGGCGGGTGTCGCTTGCTGTGTGGCCATGGCCATGCCACAGGTGCACATCGTGGCGTACTGCTCCGACTTGGGCTATGGCGCTGCACGCGGCGCCGAAATGTTGTCGCTCATGCTCAGCTGCGGCATCGTGAGTCGCTTGATCTCGGGTTTGATTTGCGACCGCATTGGCGGCATTCGCACCTTGCTGTTGGGCTCGGTGTTGCAAGGCGTGGCGCTGCTGGCCTTTTTGCCGTTTGACGGCCTGGTGCCGCTGTATGTGATCTCGGCGATTTTTGGACTCTTCCAAGGCGGCATCGTGCCCTCATACGCCATCATCGTGCGCGAGCATTTTTCGCCCCAACAAGTGGGCGAACGTGTGGGCAGTGTCATCATGGCCACCTTGTTGGGCATGGCCTTGGGTGGTTGGATGTCGGGTTGGATTTTTGACATCACCGGCAGCTACAAGGCCGCGTTTCTCAACGGCATCGCTTGGAATCTATTGAACATCTCCATCAGCACTTGGTTGTTCCTGCGCCTGAAAAAACACCACCGCGTTTGAATGCAAGCACGACAACGATGTGACGCACACATGGGTGAGGTACCTTCACACTTTAAAATGAACGCCGATGCGCTCTAGTTCAACCCACCCCATTCAACATCTTTTAGACAGTTTTCGCGAGAGAAACCGAGTCAAGGCCGGCTCCTTGATCATTTCTGTGTTTGGCGATGCGGTTCTGCCCCGTGGCGGCGAAATTTGGCTCGGTGCGTTGATCAACTTGCTCGCCCCGCTCGACCTCAATGAACGACTCATTCGCACCACGGTGTTTCGCTTGGTCAAAGACGAATGGCTCACCACGCAAACCCAAGGCCGACGCACCGACTACAAACTATCGAGCAGTGGTCGCAGACGCTTTGAAGAAGCCTCCAAACAAATTTACGCCGCCAACGCCCCGACGTGGGACAACCGCTGGCGACTGGTTATGTTGGTCGCTGAACTCGCGACCAAAGACCGCGAGCGTTTGCGCCGCGCGTTTTACTGGCAAGGCTTTGGCGAAATCAATGCCAACTGCTTCATTCACCCCAGCGCTGATTTGACGGCCGCATTTGACGCCTTGCGTGTGGACGGCATGAGCGACGTGTTGCCCAGCCTCATGCCACTGGTGGCGATGAACCCACGCTTGGGCCAATCGGCCAACGATGCCGACATGGTGCATTCGGCTTGGGACTTGGCACAACTGAGCGAGAGCTACACCGAGTTTGTGAAAACCTACAAAGGCATTTTGGAGGCGCTGCGCAGAGCCAAAAAATCAAACATTGACGATGAAAGCGCGTTTCTCACGCGGACACTGTTGATCCACGATTTCCGTCGCTTGCTGCTGCGCGACCCCGAACTCCCCGACGTGTTGCTGCCTGCCAAATGGCCGGGCCAAACCGCACGCATGCTGACCAAAGAGCTGTACCAACGCTTGCTTGTGCCCTCCGAGCGCCACCTCAACCAACACCTGTTGCTGGCCAACGGCGATGCTCCACCGGCCTCTGATTTGGTGTTGCATCGCTTTGAAAGTGACATTCAGTCGTCTGTTTAAGACCGTGGTTTTTCACTTCGCGATGGCAATGCGCGCCTGCTTTCGCTTGACCGCCATTTCTGACCGTCTGATTTCGTCAGGTGTCGTAGGTGTGAATGGCGGTACGGGTTTGGGTTTCCTATGGTCATCAATAGACACCATCGTGAAGAAACAACTGTTGACATGCCTGACCTCTTGGGTACGTATGTTTTCAGCAATGACCTTGACGCCCACCTCCATTGAAGAAGTGCCTGTGTGGTTGATCGAAGCCAAAAAGTGAACCAACTCTCCCACATGAATGGGCTGGCGAAATGTCACTTGGTCCACACTCATGGTGACCACATAGCTGCCCGCGTAGCGACTGGCGCAGGCGTACGCCACTTCGTCGAGTAGCTTCAAGATCGTGCCACCGTGGACATTGCCTGAAAAATTTGCGGAATCTGGCATCATCAACTCAGTCATGGTCAATTGATGCAACGGTAAATCCATCATGCAACACCTCCTATGTCATCAAGCGCCAAGACAACGCGCACGCTACGAAATTTAATCAAACGCCCAAGCGCCAATGCACGTGGGGCCAATTTCGCCTCGCCAAATGGATTTCCCTGGCGCATCCGAGCCAGCGCCACTTGCAACCATCAAGGGCAGCAAATGCTCTTGTCGAGGATGAGAAGCAAGACCACCAGGTGCATGGTGCCAATTGGCAAGCTGCTCACAACGCTGAGCCCAATCCCCATCAACCGCCTGATCTAACCAATCGTGGAAGGCATAAGACGCTGGGGCTTGTTGAACAAAGTTACCCAGATTGTGGTAACTCATGCCTGCACCCACGATGAGTATTTTTTCGTCGCGTAGCGGGCTCAATGATCGCCCAATGTGACTGTGCAAATGCGGATCTAAGCTTTGATGCAAAGACATGGCAACGACAGGTATATCTGCCTGAGGAAACATGACTTTCAACGGAATAAATACACCGTGATCCCACCCATAGTCCGGATCAACGACAGCTGGAATACCTGACTCAACCATGAGATGTGCCGCATGTTGGGCCAACTCAGGCGCCCCATTTGCGGGGTATTGAAGCGTGTAGGTTTCAGGCGGAAAACCATAGTAGTCGTAGATCAGCGATGGATTTTCACCCCCAGTGAATGAGGTGATGGAGGTTTCCCAATGTGCTGTGACGATCAGAATTGCCGCGGGTCGCTCTGGTAAAAATTTTTGGATGTCTCTTAAGAAATTTTCTGTTGCTTGATAGCGTTGCTTACGTTCCCCCGTCATGAAAAAGGAGGGACCTCCCCCATGCGGGATGTAAAGCGAGGGCATACGAGACACGCTTCGATCCTCACTCAAAAACCAAAATGATGTTTGGCAGACAAATACATCAATTGATGTCGCTCATCTGCGTTAAACCATTGTTCGTAAACGCGCAACATGGGCCCATAGTCCAATCGATATGGGGCACGGAGATACGGCCAGTCCGAAGCCCAAACGCAGTGCGACAAACCAAAGCTTTGCGTCAAGGCATCCACATATGCCTTGACATCGTCAAAGGGAAAACCAGTTTCAGAAAACTTGGCGAAGCCAGAAATTTTGACAACAGCACGACCGTCTCGCCCCATGGCCAGCAAATGTTCAAACCCTTTTTGATGTAGGCCACTCGACAAGAGAGGACGACCACAGTGATCAATCATCACTTTCACATCGACCTTAGACAAGAAGGGCATGACATCCTGCAACAAATCTTTTTCGACTTGAAATTGGGCCCACATGTCGAGTTGCTGCAATCTCTTGAGCAACGGTTCAATGTTGGCGTAATAGTCAAATCCCATCAAAGCTGGATTAAAGGCAATGCCGATCACGCCTTGAGCCTTCAATGCCTCTAATTGCTCAAAAGAACAGTCGTTCGGCACAACCGCAATACCTTTGAACGCGCCCTGCCCGATGTTCAACGCGTGCAGCAGACAGCTGTTGTCTGTGGCGTAGCCAGAATTGGGCCCAACCAATAAGGCGTGTTTAACGCCATAGCACCCCATCAGTTCCAAGAAATACTCGGCGTTGCCCATCTCTTGCCCAGCGGGGTGGTAGGCAACGTTGGGGTTGTATGGGAACTTGGCAGGATCTAAGACATGACAATGCCCATCAATCTTGGGCTCTGTGAGGACACTCATGGTTTGAATGTGTCAAGCACGGCGGTCCTTAGCTCTTCCGTCAATTCAGGCTTGATACCAAACCAAGCCTCAAATGCCGGCACAGCTTGATTGAGCAACATGCCCAAGCCATTCACCGTCAGGTTACCGCGAAGACGTGCTGTCTCTAGCAACGGTGTTTCGAGTGGGATGTAGATCAAATCAGACACCATCGCAGTTTTTGGCAACGCATCCAACTTGATTTCCAAGGGCGGTTGTCCGTACATGCCCTGATTGGTCGTGTTGACCAACATTGCACATCCTGCCAACGCATCATGGCGCTCGTCCCAATCGTAGACTTTGACGACATGTGCCACATCCTGCGCCAACTCCTCTGCCTTGGCTCGGGTTCGGTTGATCAGCCTAATTTCTTTAGCGCCTTCATTGATCAGACCAAACAAGACGGCACGCGCTGCACCACCAGCGCCAATCACCGTGATAGGACCTTCATCGGCTCGCCATGTTGGTTTGGCATCTTTCAAACTTTGAATGTAGCCATACCAATCGTTGTTGAATCCATGCAAGCTGCCATCGGGTTGAAGCACGATGCAGTTGATTGCACCAATCTTTTCGGCCATCGGATGCAGCTTGTCCATCAACTTCATGGCCATCAACTTGTGGGGCTGCGTGATATTGCACCCCACGATCCCCAAGGCAGACATGCCGCGAATCGCTGCTTCGATATTCTGAATTTGAACGGGGAAGTGCCCATAAGCGCCAAGGATCCCGTGCTTCTTAATCCAGTGGTTATAGATGACTGGCGAACGGGATTGAAAAACAGGCATCCCCATGATGCCTGCCAACTTAAATTGTTTGGGTTCTGACATGTTTCTTATTTCTTGTTAACGGGCGGCAAGATTTCTTTGACGACTTGCTTGCCATTGACCACGGTCGTCAGATAGCTCTCACGATCCAAGTCGCCATTTTCGTCGTAAGAGATATCTAACAACAAACCGGGGTTGGTTTTGGCAGACAAGCTGATGTTCTTCATCGCGGCTGCAAATGCTTTGGAGTCGAATTTGCCAATCTTTTCAGTCACAGCCTTGACGGTGTACATGCCAATGTAGCCTTTCAAGCCGTTGTGATCTGATCGAGAACCGAACTCTTTTTGAAACGCCGCGTCAAACTTTTTAACGCCCGCTTGCGGCGCATCAGCGGTTAAGCCGACGTGCGCAATTGCGCCATTGGCGGCATCACCCGCGAGTTCAATCACTTTTTGGCTCGTCAACACAGTTTCGCCAAGTACAGGCTTTTTATAGCCTTGCTTTTTCAATTCACGCAACAAACGAGCCGACTCTTCCTCGTTTGTATAGGCGAACAAGGCGTCCGCATTGGATTGCTTGGCTTTCACCACCACGCTGCTGAAGTCAACTTGACCTGGTTCAGAAGATATATCGGCACCGACTTTGATGCCTCGCGCCTCCAACGCTTTGATGATTAGATCGCGACCGCCTTTGCCGAAATCGTTGTTCACATAAACCACATCCACCGTCTTGGCTTTGACTTTGTCCTTGATGTAATTGGCGATCTTAGGCATCGCTGTCGACTGGGTGAACGACGTACGGAAAACATAGGGGTTGCCTTGCTGCGTGATGGCTGCAGCTTCGCCACCGGTGAAGTTTGGGATTTCCGCGCGTTTGGTCGACGCCATGCTCACCATGATGGAGCCTGAGAACACAGGGCCCATCACCACATACGCGTTTTCATCGACAGCCTTGTCGGTCAACCCTTTAGCCACGCCTGGATTGGACTGCGTGTCATAAGAAACGTAGTCAATTTTTTTACCCAATATGCCACCCGCTGCATTGATTTCTTTCACAGCGAGTTTGATCCCGTTATCGAAATTGGTTCCTGAAGTAGTGCCCGTCCCCGTTAGTTCAACCAGCCCAACAATTTTTACGTTTTGTGCACTTGCGATCGTTGCCACCCCAATGAGTGAGGACAGCACCAATTGTTTAAATAACTTCATCTTTGTCTCCTGTTTTAAAAATCAACCAACACACTTTACTTTTTCTCAGCCATCTCCATCGCTTTGACTTTTTGCCCACCCGCAACAGAATAAGTCATGGGGACCTTCCGAGTTGATAAAAACTGCGCTAGTGTTTCCCCTCGGAATGAAGCATAGACTTGTGGGTTAGAGACACCCAAAACGGCAGCCATTTTTTCTAACACGAAGAAAATAACGCCGCGTCGAATCATCTCAATCCATTTTCGACCTCGAATCAAATCCTTCTCTTCCTCGCTCAATCCGTGCTCACTTGCCAGTGCCTCAAAGTCATTCAAAAACCGTGACCGATGCTCCGGCTTGACCAAAGCATGCAAAAACGAATTAATTCGAAGATTCGCATGGCTACGCGCATGGGTAAAGGGATAAGTCCCCATCAACTGGCCAGCCCCTTCCAATTCGTGACTCATGTGCTTTCGGTGCGCATCAACAGACACGGCATCAGGTTCGCCGCCTAGGTCTTCAAACACCAACGTTGCGATATTTGTGACTGAAGGTGCATAGGTTTGCTTGTGGACCAATTTCACCTGTTCAGACAACGCACCCCGCATGATGAGCCACATGATGACTTCGGCACCTTCCATACCGCCCTTCTCCGCATATTCAGCAAGGCGCATATTCACCAATTGCTCTGGTGACTTTTCCAAAAGCTCTAGGAATTCGGCATCCCATGCTTCATTCAAAAAACCTGCACGCTCTCCATGCACTTGATGAGATAGGCCACCCGTCGCCATGATGGCCACATTCAAATCCTCAGGATAGCTCTCAATGGCACGTCGCAAGGCCTTGCCCAGCTTCCACATGCGTTTGGCATTAGGGATGGGCAATTGAAGCACCCCCACCTGTAAAGGCACCACCTTGCCTGGCCATGGACCGTTGGCATCTCCCAGCATCGACAAAGGCGAGAGAAAGCCGTGATCAACAGGCTTACCTTGAAAAAAAGACATGTCAAACTCATCGGCGACCAGTGACATTCCGATGTGTTGCGACAAACCTAAATGCCCTATGGCAGGGGCGACATCACGCGGACCACCCCCTTCATCTGCTGCGACATATTGATCATCAATGCCCAGGACATACGACGAGTAATGATCGAAAAAGAAAGACGTGATGTGGTCGTTGTAAATCGTGAACAACACATCCACTTTTTTCAGATGTATCCAATTTCGGATGGCATCAAAACCGTCAAAGATGGGTTTCCATGCCGGATCATTTTGCTTGCCTGTGTCTTTGGCGTACCCGATGGTCGGAGAGTGCGAGGCGCCAATGCCTCCAATGATGCGAGCCATGTTGATTGCGATGTTTTACGTGAAGAGAAACGGGATTTTGGAAAAACCGAACCCTTTTGAGAAGATATCAAGATTCGACTCGCGATATCATTTCGTTATCACAAAAGCGCGCCTGACTGAATATGAAGATCAAAGCCCTTGAAGCACTCGTTGCGGCCATCGAAGAAGGCAGCTTGCGGTCTGCCGCACGACGCATAGGGACCTCGCAGCCCGCACTGACGAAGCTTGTGCGGGAGCTTGAGATAGAACTCGCAGCCGTATTGCTGGAGCGGCATTCCAAAGGTGTTATCGCCACGGCACAAGGGCAAGTGTTGTTCGATCACGCCAAAAACGTTCTGAACGAGCTGTCAACGGCTTCCGATCTGATTCAGCAAATGGACGGAAGAATGCAAGGCGAATTAAACATTGCTGCAGTCCCCGTGGCCATGATGCTGTTGATTCCAGAAACTTTGCGCACGTTCAACCGCGCATACCCAGATATTCGATTGCGCGTCAGCGAAGAAATGTTTATCGAGCAACTGCAAAGACTTCGAAAAGGTGAAGTTGACATGGTCGTTGGCGGCATACCCGACAACCTTCCAGCAGGCGAGTTCATCACAGAGTCTCTGATGGAAACAACGATGGTCGTGGTGGCAAGAGAAGGTAGCCGCCATGCGCGCACCAAACGACTCTCGGACTTGGCCAATGAGCATTGGATCTACACCGGCAACTCACAAAAAACCGGCTATGCCGCTCGCTTATTTGAGGCTCACGGTATGTCAGCCCCACCTGCAGGCGCCATGGTGAACTCAACCTTGGCACTGCTTGCCTTGCTTGGTTCAGGTGATTTATTGGGTCTCATGCCAGAACAAATCATCTCGCACCGATTGGGGCAAAACATCACGCGTGTGCCCATCCAAGAGGAAGGACTCCCCTTGACGGTCGGCGTCATGATTCGCAGCAGCTCCGTAGTTTCGCCTGCCATACGACATTTCATTTCACATCTGCATAGAGCTGCGCATCACTTAGAGACAAAATGCAGCCCATGAATTCTTTAGACAGCTTGGATTTAATTTACGCACTGGCAGCCAGCGGTGCGGCCATGCTGCTCGGCGTTTGGTTCGCCAAAAAACAAGCCGACGCATTTCAAGGCGAGAGTCACAACGGCTATCCGGCGGTGACGTTCTCCGACTACGGTGACATGCGTTTCTTGCATTTGGGTTCGCCAGCCGTGCAAGGCTCCATGCGCCTGAGCCAACCGTTGGAGATCCATCTGGAATACGTGCAGCGCATGATGGCTTGGTTGTTGTTTGTCGATCTCGATCAAGTCGGCAACCTCAAGGCCATGCAGTTGGGTTTGGGTGCAGCGTCATTGACCAAGTTTTGTCATGCTCGGCTGGGCATGCACACCACCGCAGTGGAATGGAATCCACAGGTGATCGACACCTGCAGAACATCGTTTCACCTGCCCCCAAACTCGGCGCGCCTGAATGTGGTGCAAGGTGATGCCGCCGATATCGCCCAACACAGCGAATGGCAGGGACAGATCGATGTGTTGCACGTCGATTTGTACGACGGCGACGCCCAATGCCCCGTGCTCGACACCGAAGCGTTTTACCGCGACTGCCGCCAACTGCTAACAGCCACAGGGTGCATGGTGGTCAATGTGTTTGGACAAACCTCGAATGCGACCGAGAGCATTCAAAAAATCATGGCCGTCTTTGGCATGCAAGCGGTTTGGTCGTTCAAGCCCACCACCGCAGGCAATGTCATTGTGTTGGCGTTTTGTGCACCGCTTCACGAGGACAAGCGTGATTTAACCTCTCAAGCACAAGCCATTGAAAAACGTTGGTCTCTAAACACCGCAGCTTGGCTGAACGCCCTCGCACCTGTTCGGTTGCCCTTGCGTCACTGGCAAAATCAAAGACTCTTGAAGAAAGTAACGCTATGAGTTCATCCCCCGTCACTACCGTTCCTCGTTTAACCAGTCTCTCACACGGTGGCGGCTGCGGCTGCAAGATTGCACCGGGCGTGCTCAGCGAAATCTTGAAAAGCACCAGTGCCATGCCCATCCCTGAGCAGCTGCTGGTCGGCATTGAAACTGCGGACGATGCAGCGGTCTACCAACTCAACGACGAGCAAGCGCTGATTGCCACCACCGACTTCTTCATGCCCATCGTCGATGACCCGTTTGACTTTGGCCGCATCGCCGCAACCAACGCCATCAGCGATGTGTACGCCATGGGCGGCACGCCCATCATGGCCTTGGCCTTGGTGGGCATGCCTGTGAATGTGCTGCCACCCGAGACGATTGGCAAAATTTTGGATGGTGGCCAAAGCGTGTGCCGTGAAGCGGGCATTCCCATCGCTGGCGGCCACACCATTGATTCGGTGGAACCCATTTATGGCTTGGTCGCTCTGGGCCTTGTGCACCCCAAACGCATCAAACGCAATGCCGATGCACGCGTGGGCGACCGATTGATTTTGGGCAAACCACTGGGCGTAGGCGTGCTGTCTGCCGCACTCAAGAAAAACGCGCTCAGCCCCGAAGGCTATGCCCAGATGATTGCCAACACCACCCAACTCAACACGCCCGGCGCTGCGTTGTCGGCCCTGAGCGGCGTGCACGCCATGACCGATGTGACGGGTTTTGGTTTGGCTGGCCATGCACTTGAAATGGCCCGCGGTTGCCAGCACACCGTACAACTGAACTTGAACCAAGTGCCGCTGCTGCAAGGCGTCCGCACGTTGGCAGAACAAGGCATGCTCACCGGTGCCTCAGGTCGTAACTGGTCGGCCTACGGCCACGAGATTGAATTAAGCGCTGATTGCAACGCCATCGACCAAGCCCTGTTGAGCGACCCGCAAACCAGCGGCGGTTTGTTGGTGGCCTGCGCACCAGAGTCTGTCAACGAAGTATTGGCCGTGTTTGCGCAACATGGTTTTGCGCACGCGTGTGAAGTCGGCGAAATTACCTCAGCGGCTGCCAACGGTGCACGGTTGATCGTGCGCTGACCCACAACACTTAAACCACACGGCCTCGGTTCGATTTGATCGCCGAGGCTTTTTTCTTGCTGTCTAAGCGCCGCAACTGAGAGGCGTAAGTAGGCTTGGTGGGTTTGCGTTGTTTCGGTGGTTTGGCCATGCTTTGCACCAAGTCGTGCAAACGCGCAAAGGCTTCCATACGATTCATGTCTTGGCTGCGATGCTCTTGCGCTTTGATGACCACCACCCCATCTTGTGTGATGCGGTGATCCGACAAAGCCAGTAAGCGGGCTTTCACATCGTCTGGCAACGACGAGGCCTTTACGTCAAAGCGCAAATGAATTGCACTAGAAACTTTGTTGACGTTTTGCCCACCCGCGCCTTGCGCGCGAATGGCCGTGATTTCAACCTCAGACTCTTGAATCAGCATCGCGACAACTCACACGTGCCAACCTGGCAACTCGCTCATGCCCCACAAAATCAGACTGATGGTGAAGAACGATGCAACCGTGGTCACCAACAAAGCGGCTGCACAAAAGCCTTCTTTGCCGTGACGCTGTGCCAACAAGGGATAAATACCCAACATGGGCATACCCGCCAACAACACCGCAGAAATTTTCAGGCTCGGTTCAATCGGTCCGACCACCAACAGCATCAACCCCACTGCCAAAGGATGAACCACCAATTTGCCAATAGCGATCCAGCGCACCTCTTGAATCATGCCCACCACGCGCATCCCCACCAATGAGCCCCCATTCACAAACAACGCAATCGCTGCCGTCGAAGCGGCAAACAAATTCACCGTTTTCGACAACACTTCAGGCAAATGCAACCCAAAGATCGAGAACACCAACCCCGCCACAATCGCCTGCATCATGGGCAACTTTGCCATGCGTTTCAAACTTTCAAACACGGTGCGTTGCCAAGACAAATGCTCGGTTTCACCACTCTCCGCGATGGCCAAAGCCAAAGGAATGGTGAGCAAGTTTTCAATCAACACAGACAGCGCCAACCCCAAGCCTGCGACAGGTCCTAAAAATTGCAACAAGATGGGATAGCCCACATAGCCACTGTTCGAGCAACTCACGCCCATCGCCACCATCCCGCTCTCCGCGAGTGACTTCTTGCGCCACACACGCCACACGCCAAACCCGATGGCAAGCGACAGCAAAGAACCAGCACCATAGGCCAACAAATAGTTGGCATTCATCACCTCTGAAAAATTACGCTGAGCCAACGCGTTGAACAGCATGGCGGGCAACGCAAAGTTCAGCACAAAGCGTCCCAACACTTGGCCATCGACCTTGCTGAACATGCCGCGACGGGTAGCGGCAAAACCCAAGCCAATGGACAAATAAATGGGGCCGGTAATGGTGAGGATATTGAGCATCGAAAAAACGCTTTTAAAAATTATTGTTTTTGAATGCCAGCACGTTGAATCACATCGCCCCAACGTTTGATTTCGGTGTGCAACCAGTCTTGCGCTTGTGGCACGGTGCTGGGGTGTGGCTCCACATTCAAGTCCAGCAGCTTTTGACGCACCGCAGGGGTTTGCAAGGCTGCATTGACTTCTTTGTTCAAACGCTCCACCACGGCCTGCGGTGTTTTGGCAGGCACGCCCAAACCGTTCCATGAAGTCGACACCAAACTCGGTACGCCGCCCTCTTTAGCAGTGGGCACTTGCGGCAAAGCCACATTGCGTTTTTGGCCAGTCACGGCCAAGGCACGCAGTGCCCCACCTTTGATTTGCGGCAACACGGGGCTCAACACCTCCACGGCCACATCAATTTGACCACCACGCAATGCGGTCATCACTGCAGGTGTGCCGTTGAAAGGCACCACTTGCGCGTCCAACCCTGCCACGGACTTGAACAACTCAGCCGTCAAGTGCTGCGTGCTGCCGATGTTGATGCTGCCAATGTTGAGCTTGCCCGGATTGGCTTTGGCCCAACTGAGCAACTCGGGCAAGGTATGAAAACGCGACTCTGCGTTCGTGATCAGCGCCAAATCAAACGTGCCCATCAAGGACACCGGCGTGAAGTCTTTGACCGGGTCAAACGGCAGCGACTTGAACAAGCCCGCACTGACCGCATTGGCGTTGGACATCAACAGCAGCGTGTAGCCATCGGGCTCGGCCTTGGCCACCATCTCGGCCGCCACAATGCCGCCGGCACCTGGACGGTTGTCAATGACGACCGATTGACCCAAGCCTTCTGACATTTTTTGAGCCACGGTACGCGCGGTCAGATCGGCCACGCCACCTGCACCAAAAGGCACGACGATGCGCAAAGGTTTGGTCGGATATGACTGGGCGTTCACCCCTGAGCACACAAACAGGCAGGCCACCACAGCAGCCAACCAACGCGTCGAATTTACATAAGCCGTTGACATCACGCATCTCCCAAGACTGGTTACGAATGCGTGCATTGTCCTAGATTAGTCCATCCCTCGTCTGTGCGCCCCTCATGCCCTCTTAGTTGCTGAATGCAGCAATACCCGTGATCGCACGACCCAAGATCAAAGCATGCACATCATGGGTGCCTTCGTAGGTATTCACCACTTCGAGGTTCACCAAATGACGCGCCACGCCAAATTCATCCGAGATGCCATTGCCCCCCATCATGTCGCGCGCCAAGCGTGCGATGTCAAGCGATTTACCGCAGCTGTTGCGCTTGAGGATGGAGGTAATTTCCACAGCCGCAATGCCTTCGTCTTTCATACGCCCCAAACGCAAGCAACCTTGCAAACCGAGGCTGATGTCTGTCAGCATGTCGGCCAATTTCTTTTGAATCAGTTGGTTGGCGGCCAGCGGGCGGCCAAACTGTTGACGGTCCAGCACATATTGGCGTGCGCGGTGGAAGCAATCTTCCGCAGCACCCAATGCGCCCCAAGCAATGCCATAGCGCGCGCTGTTCAGGCAAGTGAACGGGCCTTTCAAACCACGCACCTCGGGAAATGCGTTTTCCTCTGGCACGAACACCTCGTCCATCACGATCTCGCCAGTGATCGAAGCTCGCAAACCCACTTTGCCATGCACGGCAGGTGCGCTCAAGCCCTTCCAACCTTTTTCGAGAATGAAGCCACGAATAGCACCCGCATCGTCTTTGGCCCAGACCACAAACACATCGGCAATCGGGCTGTTGGTAATCCACATTTTTGCGCCAGAGAGCGAGTAACCACCGGCGACTTTCTTCGCACGCGTGATCATGCTGCCAGGATCTGAGCCGTGGTTGGGCTCAGTCAAACCAAAACAGCCAATCCATTCCCCCGTGGCGAGCTTGGGCAAATACTTTTGTTTTTGGGCTTCTGTGCCGAATTCATTGATCGGCACCATCACCAAAGACGACTGCACGCTCATCATGGAGCGGTAGCCTGAATCCACACGTTCCACCTCGCGTGCCACCAAGCCGTAGCACACGTAATTCAACCCAGCGCCGCCATAGGCCTCTGGAATGGTGGGCCCCAACAAGCCGAGCTCGCCCATTTCGCGAAAGATCGAGACATCTGTTTTTTCATGGCGAAAGGCTTCCAACACACGTGGCGCCAGACGCTCTTGGCAGTAGGCGGCCGCAGCGTCTTTGACTTGACGCTCTTCGTCTGTCAATTGCAGATCGAGCATGAAAGGATCGTCCCAGTGAAATTTGCTGGATGAGGTAGCCATGAAAACTCCTAGAAATTGAAAATAAAATGCATCAAACTGATTGGCGCAACAGTTCGCGGCCAATGATCAGCTGTTGAATTTGGGTGGTGCCTTCGTACAGACGCAGCAAACGCACATCTCGGTAAAAACGCTCGACGGGGTACTCGTTGATATAGCCCGCCCCACCATGCACTTGCACCCCTCGGTCCGCCACACGGCCGACCATTTCGGTACAGAACAATTTGGCACACGACACACGCATCGACACATCGGGATCGGACACATGTGCGGGCTTGCCATCAAAACGCTGTGCCACGTCTTGCACCAGCGACCACCCCGCCAGCAATTCAGCTTGGCTATCGGCCAACATGGCTTGGATCAACTGGAACTCACCGATGGCTTTGCCAAACTGCTTGCGATCACGTGCATACGCCGTAGCTTCATCGATGATGCGTTGAGCCATGCCACATGACACCGCTGAAATATGCAAACGACCACGGTCTAACACCTTCATGGCTGTTTTAAACCCTTGTCCAGGTACACCGCCAATGATGTTGGCCGCTGGAACACGCACGTTCTCCAAAATCACGTCACAGGTTTTGGTACCTCGTTGCCCCATTTTTTTATCGGTCTTACCCAGCTTGATGCCCGGCAAATCAGACGGCACGATGAACGAAGACACACCACCTGCACCTGGCCCCCCGGTGCGCGCCATCAGCGTGAAAGCCCCTGCACGTGGGGCATTGGTGATGAAACGCTTGGTCCCGTTGAGCACATAGTGGTCACCTTCTAAATCGGCACGGGTCTTCAATGATGCGGCATCGGAGC
>Ga0228703_1001076_pt1 | contig 17478 bp, 17 predicted proteins | sample McNCre217_Aug_MG_3_FD_178020 | JGI IMG/M metagenome (GOLD analysis project Ga0228703, IMG submission 178020) | Freshwater microbial communities from McNutts Creek, Athens, Georgia, United States - 29-17_Aug_MG | ecosystem: Environmental > Aquatic > Freshwater > Creek | place: USA: Georgia... | reverse complement strand
ATGCCCGAGCAAGGCTCGCACAGGGACATCTTTTTCAATTCATCTTGGCGGTTCAATTCATGGCTCATGGGTGGGCTCTTGATGGGAAGGGTCAGGTCAGGCGCTGCACGCGGCCATGAAAAAAGCACTTTGTACGCGAATACAAAGTGCTTTTAAATTGGTGGGACCAGCGGGGGTCGAACCCACGACAAACGGATTAAAAGTCCGCTGCTCTACCAACTGAGCTATGGTCCCTTTGCTGCACTGCTTAGTGCACTGCAGCAAGACTCAAATTATAGCGTCATTTTTGAGGCTTCGGGTTTGCATTGGCCAAAAAATTCAAAATTTCTGATGCGGCACACAGACCAAAGGTGGCTGTCACGCCCACCGAAGAGCCATAGCCGTGGCAGTTGAGCGAGCCATCGCCCTCCACCGCACACGAGGCATCGGGCGCCGCCACCGCTTCGCGACTGAACACACAAGTCACACCCATGCGCTTGCCGTCCTTGGCGGCGCCATGGTGCCTGCGCAGCTGGTAGCGCAAACGGGCCAACAAAGGGTCGTGCGTGGCTGCCGCCAGATCGTCCACATCGACCTTGTGGGCCAGACGCTTGCCACCCGCAGCCCCCACACAGATCAATGGCGTACGACTCTGGCGTGCCCAGAGCGCCAGCGCCAGTTTGGCCTTGGCGTCATCGCAAGCATCGATCAGTGCATCCGGTATGGCCGGCAACAGGGCGGGCCAGTTGTCGGGTCCCACAAAATCGTCGATCACATCCACCTGACAACTTGGATGGATTTCAGCAATGCGCTCCTGCATGGCCAAGGCCTTGGCTCGGCCCAGTGTGGACGTGAGGGCATGGATCTGCCGATTCACGTTCGACTCGGCAATGTGGTCCATATCGATCAATGTGAGACGGGCCACCCCGCTGCGCGCGAGGGCCTCGGCAGTCCATGAGCCCACACCGCCGATACCGACCACCACCACATGAGCGCTGCGAATGCGTGCCGCGCCCTGCACACCGTACAGACGCTGCAAGCCACCAAAGCGGCGTTCATCCCATTCAGAAAAACGGGGCTCAGTCATGTGCCATCTGCCATTTCAGGGTCAGCACGGCCCCGAGCACGATGCTCGCCGAGGCCAGCAAGCTGCCGATGTTCAAAGTGGACAAGCCACTGAGGCCTTGACCGAAAGTACAGCCCAAAGCCATGACGCCGCCCACCCCCATCAACACACCACCGACCAGGTGCCGGGCCAAATCGGCCGTCTGGGTGAACCCTTCCCAGCGGAAAGTCCCTGAACGCCATGCACTGAACGCAGACCCCAGCAGCACACCGGGCAACATGGCCATGCCAAAGCTCAGGCGCTTGGTGCCATCGCTGTAATACAAAAATCCATCCAGCCAGAAGCCGACCGGCCCGACAAAACTCATGGACTCCATCCGGCCACTGGCTGTGGTCAGAAAAACCGACTCCAGGGTTCCGGGATGTTCGGGTACCCAGGCCAACACCCCTGAACACCACCACAGCAGCACCACGATCAGGCCCACACCCACACCTGCCACCAGGTTTTCTGCCGTCCGAAATGAGCGGGACGCCATGACCCAGAAACTCAGGTACAGCGCCAGCAAGCAGGCCACAACCCAAGCCGACAAGGGCAAATCCCAACCCGACACATGGGCCAACCACTGGCTTGCAAAAGGGCCTGCGACCCAGGCCATGTCCACACGGTCAAGCCACTGAGCACGCCACACAGCAGGCAAGCCGCGCACCGTGGCCAAAGCGGACACGCCCATGGCCATGAGCACGACCAGCGATTTGAGGTTGCCACCGCCCAGACGAACCAAGGCCTTGCTGGCACAGCCTGAAGCCAAAACCATGCCCACGCCAAACAACAGCCCGCCCAGCATCAGGGACAGCCAGGGCCAACGTACTGTGTTGTAGATCGTATTCAATGGACTGATGCCAGACCACAACGTCAAAGCCGCAAAACCCAGCATGGCAACAGCCAAGGCCAGCGCCCACTGCCGCGCACGGCGGGTATTGCCCATGACAAGCCAGTCACTCACCGCCCCCATGGCGCAAAAATGGGTACGGTGCAAGATGACACCCAGCCATGCTGACGCCGCGAATGCTGTCGCCAGGACAGTCAGGGTCTGCCACTGCAGTTGCTCAACCGTCATGGCCAAGGTCAGCGCAAACGCGCCAGTCGGTCTTTGGCAGCCTGGGCCGTTTCGGTTTCAGGATAGGTCTTGATCAAGTCTTCGAGGGTCTTGCGGGCACCCTTGCTGTCCTTGAGTTCCTGCTGGACATTGGAGATGGCCAACATGGCCTCTGCGGCACGCACATGACCAGGAGCCACAGACAGCATCTGGCGGAAGCGGGACATCGACTCCTTGTAGTCCTTGGTCGCGTACTCGGCATTGCCAAGCCAGAACAGGGCCGAAGGCAGGTAGCCACTTTGAGCATAGCGTTGAACAAAGCCGGACAGTGCCAGACGGGCTGCTGCAAAGTCGCCCTTGCGGAAGACCTCCAGCGCCTGTTCGTAATCCCGCTTTTCTGCAACATCGGCCTGGAACTCGCGACCGTCCACGCTCACCTTGATCGGTTCGAACTTGCGCAGACGCTCGTCCAGACCGGCTTGCGTGTCCTTGTGACGCTGCTGCAGCTCCGACAGGTCACGCGCCAATTGCTCCTGCTGGCCACGGCCACGGGAAATGTCGGACTTCAGGCCATCGATCTGCCCCTGCAAATCCAGTAAAGCGCGTCGCAGCTGGGCGTTTTCTTCGCCCAGGGCCTTGATGCCGTTGTTGCTGCTCTCCAGCCGCTGGCGCAAATCGAGAATGGCACGACGCGCATCGTCGTCTTCGAGCAAGCCCGCGTGCGATGCACCAGTCAGTGACAAGGCCATCAGCCCGGCCAAGGCCAAGCGTTGGGTCAGCACACCCAAGGTGGAACCACGCATGGATCAGTACCGGATTTCGACGCGGCGGTTTTTGGCCAGCGACAGTTCGTCAGAACCTTCAGCCACGGGCTTTTCCTTGCCATAGCTGACGGCTTCGAGCTGGCTGTCAGGCACGCCCAGCAGAGTCAAGGCTCGGCGCACAGCTTCGGCACGTTTTTGACCCAAGGCCAGGTTGTATTCACGGCCACCGCGCTCGTCCGTGTGACCTTCCAGCGTGGCTTTGCGCTGCTTGTTGGCTTGCAGGAAACGGGCATGGCTTTCAATCACGGGGCGGGCATCGGCACGCACCACAAAGCTGTCGTAGTCAAACAGCACCACATGGGCCGTACCCACAGGGCCAATGCCGCTGCCGGACTTGTCGGCCAGCACAGGCGCCACCGAAGAGGCCTGGCTATCGCCGCTGCCCACACCGCTGGTGGATGCCCCCGCAGATGTGGCGTTCTTGTCTTCCACAGGCACATCGTCCAGTTTCACACCCGAAGCGCAACCGGCCAACAACGCCACCAACGCCATGCCACTGAGCAGTTTCTTCATCATTTCACAGACTCCATTTAAAAAATCATTTACGGTAAGGGCCCCAATGGGGCTCACGGATATCGCCGACCTTGCCAGACAGACGGGCCTTGATGCGACCATCCAGTGTGGTGGTCATCAAGGCTTCGCCTTGTTGCTGCGTGGCATAGACCAGCAGACGGCTGTTGGGGGCAAAACTGGGGCGTTCGTCGGCACCGGTATCCGTCAGGCCCGTGCTTTGACCTGTGCTCAGGTCCATCAACTGCAAGCGGAACTGACCACCCTGACGTTGCACATAAGCCATCCAGCGGCCATCGGCACTGAGTGTTGGAGAAATATTGTAGGAACCGTTGAAGCTCACACGCTCTGCATTGCCGCCCTGTGCAGGCATGCGGTAGATCTGAGGGCTGCCGCCTCGGTCGCTCACAAAATAAATCTGCGAACCATCGGCCGAGACCGCTGGTTCAGTGTCAATGCTGCCCGACTGCGTCAAGCGACGCGGTTCACCTCCCGCCAGGTCGATGCGGTACAGCTGTGAGCCGCCATCGCGGGTCAGGGTGGCCACCAGCGAGCGTCCGTCACGCGCCCAAGCCGGCGCGCTGTTGGAGCCTTTGAAATTGGCCACCGCGCGGCGCTGACCCGTGGCCACATCGTGGACATAAATCACCGGTTTGCGCGACTCGAAAGACACATAGGCCACCTGGCCACCCATTGGCGACCACGAAGGCGAGATGATGGGCTCAGGGCTGGCCAACGCCGACTGCGCGTTTTCGCCATCGGAATCGGCAATCCACAAGTTGTAGCGACCATACAGCTTGGTCACATAAGTGATGCGACTGGCAAAAGCGCCAGGCGTGCCGGTCAGTTTTTCGTAGACCCAATCGGCCATGCGATGGGCCGACAAGCGCAAATCACCTGCAGAGACCGTATCCCGGAAATCAGACTTTTCCTGCCCTTTGACGGCATCCCACAGTCGCGCACGGACGTCGTAGCGACCGTCGGCCAAGCGCGACACACTGCCCGCGACCAAGGCCTCCGCCGAGCGCTGGCGCCACGGCGAGAAATCGGGACGACTGGTTTCGTCCAACGCAGTACCCGAGGCATCCAGCCCTTTGAACTGACCACTGCGCTCCAGATCAGACTGGACAATGGCAGCGAGCTTCTGAGGGGCTGTGGCTTCGCCCTTGAATGGCGCAATCACCACCGGCAGCTGGGTCATGCCCACGCCCGTCACCTCCACACGGAACTGCGCCACAGCGGGCCAGGCCAGCAGCAAACCCAGCCACAAAGCCATCCAGGCGCGCAGTTTCAGCAAAAAAGCATGCAGTTCCATCATGGGGCGTCAATGTCTCCAAATCAGACAGGGGCGATCGTACACCGGGGAAACCGGATTTCCGGGTGCCTTTGGGCACAAAGATGAAACAAGTTGCCGCCCGACCGCCCCCTACGGAGCCGCCTCCCCGCCCTCTTACAATGGGCGAACCCTATGATCACACCCCCTACCCCGACCCCAGCCACGCCCGCTGCCGAAAGCATTCGCCAGCGCCTGCTGCGCCTCAAGGGCTACTTTGGTCATCAACGCGGTGTCTGGGCCGTGGCCATTGCAGCCACCCTGGTGGCCGCCTTCACCGAGCCGCTGATCCCGGCGCTGTTTCAGCCCTTGCTGGACCAGGGATTCGCACAAAATGCCTTGCCATTGTGGTCAGTACCCTTGGCCGTGATGGGCATCTTCCTGCTCCGAGGCATCGCCCATTACATGGGGCAATATGCGCTGGCCCGAATCACCAACGATGGCATGGAAAAACTGCGGCAGGATCTGTTTGCACAACTGATGCGGGCCGAACTCGGGCTGTTTTCACGCCAGTCCGCCAGCACCCTGTCCAACACCATTGTCTATGAAGTCCAGAACGGTGCCGGACAGCTGGTTTCAGCCGTGATCGGCCTGACCCGCGATGGCTTCACGCTGTTGGCTCTGGTCGGCTACCTTCTTTGGATCAACTGGAAGCTCACACTGGTGGTGTTCACCGTCGCCCCCGGCCTGAGCTGGGTCATGAAAACCTTGTCCAACCGCCTGTATCGCCTGACCAAGGAAAGTCAGCAAGCGACCGATGAGCTGGCCTATGTGGTCGAAGAAAACGTGCTGGCCCAGCGCATGGTCCGCTTGCACGGGGCGCAAACGGGGCAAATTCAGCGTTTTGAGCGGCTGGGACATCGGCTGCGCGGCCTGGCCCTCAAATCCACGTCGGCCTCGGCTGCCATCACACCGCTCACCCAGATGATGGCCGCGATTGCGCTGTCGCTGGTGCTGAGCATTGCCTTGTGGCAAAGCCAGGGGGGAACCCGTGGCACCACGGTAGGCGGGTTTGTGGCCTTCATCAGTGCCATGCTCATGCTGGTAGCCCCCATCAAACGTCTGGCCGATGTGGCCAACCCGATCACCCGCGGCTTGGCTGCGATCGAGCGTGGCCTGTCGCTCATGCGCGATGCCCCCACCGAAACCGAAGGCACACACCAGGCCCAGCGGGCAAAAGGCCTGATCGAATGGCAGGACGTCGGTATCCGTTTCAAGGACGACGCTCCCCCGGCTCTCGACGGGGTCAATCTGAGCGTTCAGCCCGGCGAAATCGTCGCACTGGTGGGCACCTCAGGTGCTGGCAAGACCACGCTGGTGAACCTGCTGCCCCGCTTTCTGGAGCCGACCCAGGGCGAAGTGCGGCTGGACGGGCATGCCTTACCCAGCTGGTCTCTGGCCAGCCTGCGTGCCCAGTTCGCCATGGTCAGTCAGGACGTGGTCATGCTCAACGACACCGTGCAGGCCAATGTGAGCCTGGGTCTGCCCGTCGACCCGGCCCGCATCCAGGCCTGCCTGAATGCCGCTAACCTGTGGGAGCATGTGCAGCAAATGCCTCAAGGCATTCAGACCCTGCTGGGCCACAACGCCAGCCAACTCTCTGGCGGTCAACGCCAGCGCCTGGCCATTGCAAGGGCGCTGTACAAGGATGCCCCGATCCTGATCCTGGACGAAGCGACCTCGGCACTGGACAACGAATCCGAGCGCCTCGTGCAGGATGCCCTCAAGGTGCTGATGCGGGGGCGCACCACGCTGATCGTGGCACACCGCCTGTCTACCATCGAACACGCCAACCGCGTGGTGGTCATGGAACAGGGACGCGTCGTGGAGCAAGGCCCGCCCGCCGAACTGCTGGCCCGTGGCGGGGCTTATGCCCGACTGCACAGCCGTGGAGAATGGACAGCAGCCAGTCCAGCCTGATGCCCACTCAGAGCAGCACGATGTCGTACTGCTCCGGTCCCATGGCCCCTTCAGCCTGCAGCGAAATCGGTTTATCGATGAAGTCCGACAGGCCCGCCAGGTGCGTGCTTTCTTCTTCCAGCATCAGATCGATCACCGCTGGTGAGGCCACCACCCGGAACTCACGCGGGTTGAATTGCCGGGCTTCACGCAGGATTTCGCGCAGGATGTCGTACACCACCGAACGCGGCGTCTTGACGATGCCCTTGCCCTGACAGCTGGGGCACGGCTCGCACAGCATGTGCGCCAGCGACTCGCGGGTGCGCTTGCGCGTCATCTCCAGCAAGCCCAGCGACGAAAAACCGCCCGCCATGGTCTTGACCCGATCACGCGAGAGCTGTTTTTTGAACTCGGACAAGACTGCGGCCTGGTGCTCGGTGCGACTCATGTCGATGAAGTCCACGATGACGATCCCCCCCAGGTTGCGCAAGCGCAGCTGACGGGCAATGGCCTGCGCTGCCTCCAGGTTGGTCTTGAAGATCGTGTCTTCAAAATTGCGTGCCCCGACATAGCCCCCGGTGTTGACGTCCACCGTGGTCAGTGCCTCAGTCTGGTCAATGATCAGGTAGCCCCCCGATTTGAGGTCCACCCGTCGCCCCAGCGCACGGGCAACGTCTTCATCGATGGTGTACAGGTCAAAAATCGGACGCTCGCCCTTGTACAACTGCAGGCGTTCAGCCGCTTTGGGCATGAGCTCCTTGCCAAAGGCCAGCAATTTGTCGAATTGCTCGCGTGAATCGATGCGGATGCTTTGGGTAGATTCCCCTACCAGATCGCGCAACACCCGTTGCAGCAAGGTCAGGTCCTGGTGCAGCGACGAAGTGGGCGGCAAGCGGGTGGAAGCATCCTTGATGCGTGCCCAGGTCTTGCGCAGGTAGGCGATGTCTTCTTGCAGCTCTTCGTCGCTCGAGTCTTCGGCATTGGTGCGCAAAATGAAGCCCCCGCCCGCCGAGCCCACCAGGGCCTGCAGACGCGAGCGCAAGGCATCACGTTGGTCTGAAGGGATTTTTTGCGAAACCCCGATGTGGTCGTCCTGCGGCAAAAACACCAGGTGACGCCCTGCAATGCTGATCTGGGTGGACAACCTGGCACCCTTGGTGCCAATCGGGTCCTTGATGACCTGCACCATCAGGGCTTGGCCTTCAAACACCTGTTTTTCAATGGGCACCAGGGGCTGTCCGGTGCGGGCAGCCCCTGGCATCTCACCTTCAGGCTGGCGCTGCCAGACGTCGGCCACATGCAAGAAGGCCGCCTTGTCCAGCCCGATGTCGATGAAGGCCGACTGCATGCCCGGCAGCACACGCGCCACCTTGCCCAGATACACATTGCCGACCAGGCCACGTTCCAGCGTGCGCTCGACGTGCAGCTCCTGCACCGCGCCAAACTCCACCACGGCCACGCGGGTTTCCTGGGGCGACCAGTTGATCAGGATGTCTTGTTGCATGGTGGAAATATGGAAGTGGTCAGCAGCGAACGCCAAGCTGGCGCAACAGCGCCGCAGTCTCAAAGAGCGGCAGACCCATGATGCCTGAATAACTGCCCCGGATCTGCGCAATGTGCGACGCTGCCCTGCCCTGAACGCCATAGGCTCCGGCTTTGCCCATGGGCTCGCCGGTGGCCACATAGGCCTTGATCTGTGCAGGCGTCACGGCAGCAAAGCGCACCCAGGACTCGGACAGGGCAGCCAGCCTCTGACGCCCTTTTTGCACCGCCACCGCCGTGAGCACCCGATGCGTTTGGCCAGACAGTTGTTGAAGCATGCGTTCAGCATCTTTGGGCGTTTCAGGCTTACCCAGAATGTGTGTGCCCAGCGCCACTGTGGTGTCGGCGCACAGCACAGGCGCGGCGGGCAGGCCCTGCACCTGCAGACGGGCCACAGCAGCGTCCAGCTTTAAGGCCGTGACGCGCTGCACATAACGCGCTGGCGCTTCACGGCCGTGCACGGCCTCCAGCGCCTCGGCATCTTCATGCAGGTCGGGCAACAACAGCTGGTGCTCGACGCCAATTTGTGTCAGGAGCTGGCTGCGCCTGGGGCTTTGGGAGGCCAGATAAATGAAAGCACTCATGCGCTGTGAATCATTCGCGGTGGTAAGGATGGTTGGCATTGACCGACCAGGCGCGGTAGAGCTGCTCGATCAGCAGCACACGCACCATGGCGTGGGGCAAGGTCAGGTCAGACAGGCGGATGCGCTCATGCGCGAGCTTCTTGAACTCGGGGTCCAGACCGTCTGGCCCGCCAATCACCAGAGCCACATCGTCGGCTTCGAGTTGCCAATGCCTGAGCTTGTCGGCCAGCGCTTTGGTGGTCAGGTTGGTACCCCGCTCGTCCAGCGCCACAATGCGGCAGCCACGCGGGATGGCAGCTTCGATGCGTTCACGTTCGGCCGCATAGAGCGTTTCGAGGGTCTTGGAGCCACGCGGCTCGGTCTTGACCGCCTTGAGCTCGACCTTGAGCTCAGGCGGAAAGCGCTTGGCGTAATCGTCCCAGGCGGTTTGTGCCCAGTCGGGCACGCGCTGCCCGACCGCAACGATCAGCAGCTTCATGCGCGATCAGCTGCTTTTGCGGGTAGCGGGCTTGACCGCCTTGCGGGCTGCTGGTGCAGCCTTCTTGGCCGCCGGCTTGGCGGTGGACTTGGCGGCCTTGCCAGGCGCGTTGACCACCACAGTCTTCACCTTGGTCGTTTTCTTGGCCGGCGCCTTCAAAGCGACTTTGGCTGCTGGCTTGACTGCTGATTTGGCGGGTGCTGCTTTTTTGGCTGGTGCCTTGGCTGCGGCCTTCTTGCCAGGGGCCTTCGAGGCCACTGGCTTTTTCTCTGCGGCAGGCTTGGCTTCGGGCTTGGGCGCACCGAACTTCAGGCGCACCGGCTTGTCACCCCAGATTTCCTCGAGGTTGTAGTACATGCGAATCGTCGGCTGCATGATGTGCACCACGGCAGCGCCACAGTCGGCAATGATCCACTCGCCGTTGTCTTCGCCCTCGATGCGGGGCTTGCCAAAGCCGGCTTCACGCACCTTGTCGCGCACGCTGGCGGCCAGCGCCTTGGTCTGGCGGTTGGAGGTGCCGGACGCGATGATCACGCGCTCAAACAAGGGTGACAAGTGTTCGGTGTCGAACACCTTCAGGTCCTGGGCTTTGACGTCTTCCAGTGCATCCACGATCAAACGCTGGAGTTTCTGGATGTCTTTTTTGGCGGCGGTGTCGGTCATCAAATCGGCCTGTAGAGGTGGTGTTCGTGAATATAGCGCTCCACCGCGGCGGGCACCAGACCCGTGATGGGCTGTTGGCTGGCTGTGCGTTGGCGGATGTCCGTCGCGCTCAAGGGCATCAACGGCATGTGAAGGGGCTGGATGGGCAGCGTGGGTGACGTTTGTGCAGAAGACTTGGCGGCGGGTGCATCGCTCCAGGCCCCGACGTCCGGATCACGGTCTGCGGCGCAAATTATAGCCATCCGGGCGATGTCATTGATCCGGTGCCAGGCTGGCAGCGAGCGGCGCTGGTCGTCGCCTATCAGCAAAAACAGCAGACTGTTCGGGTTCTCCTGCGTCAACTCCTGCAGGGTGTCCACAGTGTAGGTCGGGCCCCTGCGATGGATTTCCCGATCATCCACCTGCACGCTGGCCACCCCCTCGAACGCCAGCCGGGTCATGGCCAGACGGTGCGCTGCTTCACTCAGGCTATGCGCCTTGTGCCAGGCCTGTCCGGTGGGCAGCACCCTCACTTCATGGAGTTGCAGCTGTTCGATCGCTGCCAGAACCAAGGCCACATGCGCCAGATGCGGCGGGTCAAACGCCCCGCCAAACACGCCGATGCGCCGTGCTTCGCTCACACCCAGTCCCGGGGCACCAAAAAGTGGCTGAGCAGGCGTTCTTCCGCAGACCCTTCCGGGTCCTTGCGTTGGTAGGACCAACGCACTTCAGGTGGCATGGACAGCAGGATGGACTCGGTGCGGCCACCGGACTGCAAGCCAAAATGTGTACCCCGGTCCCAGACCAAATTGAACTCCACATAACGGCCGCGGCGGTAGAGCTGGAAGTCGCGCTCCTGCTCGGTCCAGGGCAAATCTTTGCGGCGGTGCACGATGGGCAGGTAGGCCTTGAGGAAAGCATCGCCCACGCTTTGCAGCATGGCAAAGCTGCGATCCATGCCCAGCTCTGAAAAATCGTCAAAGAACACGCCGCCGACACCACGCTGTTCATTGCGATGCTTGTTGCAGAAGTAATCGTCGCACCAGGTCTTGAAGCGCGGGTACAACGCGTCCCCAAACGGATCAAGTGCATCCTTGCAGGTCTGGTGAAAGTGCACCGCATCTTCATCGTGGCCGTAATAGGGCGTCAGGTCCATGCCACCGCCAAACCAGGCCACAGGGTCTTTGCCTTCGGGCTTGGCCGCGATCATGCGCACGTTCATGTGCACGGTGGGCACATGCGGGTTGCGCGGATGAAACACCAGCGACACGCCCATGGCCTCAAACGGCGCACCCGCCAATTCAGGGCGGTGCTGCGTGGCCGAAGGCGGCAGCTGCGGTCCCGTCACATGAGAAAAACCGCACCCTGCCCGCTCGAACACCGGTCCGCCTTCCATGATTTTGGTGATGCCGCTGCCTTGCAGTTTTTCACCGGCAGGCTTTTGCCAAGCATCGGTCACGAAGGGTGTGGCGTCAACCTCGCTCAGCGCATCGGTGATGCGCTGCTGCAGGCCGGTCAGGTAGGTGCGGACATCCGCAATGGCAAAACTGGAACTCATGCATCAATCTTTCTTGCTGGCAGGACGCCAAGGCGCGATGGGGCTGGCCTGCTGAGGGTGATAGCCCTGTGCATCACCATAAATCCGGGCCATTTCCGCGTAGTCTTCGTCTTCGCGACCGGTGAGCTTGATGAAATCCGTGAACACGATCTGCTTGCGGCCCCAGTCGAACTTAACCAGGGCCAGAGGCACCCGGGCACCCAAAGCCACCTGGTAGTAGCCGCTGCGCCAACCGGGGGTGTAACGCCGCGTGCCTTCGGGTGCAACCACCAGCCACAACAAACGGCCTTGCTTCTGGTGTTCACGAAACACATCCACTGTAGCGCCCACCACACCACGTGGCGAACTTCGATCGATCGGCAGACCACCCACCCAGCGCATCCAGGCACCAAACACCGGAACCTTGAACAGCGAATCCTTGGCCCAAAAATAGGCTGGAATGCCGATGGACCACTTGGCGACGATGCCGACAATGAAATCCCAATTGCTGGTGTGCGGGTACACCGCAATCACCCCTTGCAAGGAAGGCAAGCCCGCGAACTGCACGGTCCAACCCATGCGGGCCAGAATCCAGCGCGCCAACGCCGAGCCTTTGAACTGAACAGGGTGCGGTGTGCTCATGGCCTTGTCTCAGTGTTTGATGGCCCGGTAGCCAATGTCGCGGCGCAACTGCATGCCGTCAAAGTGGATGCCTTGCGCCAATTCGTAGGTCTTTTGCTGGGCCTGTTTGACCGAATCGGCCAGTGCAGTGACGCACAGCACACGGCCACCCGAGGTCAGGATCTGACCGCCCTTTTCCGTGGTCCCGGCATGGAACACCATCGCGTCCAGGGTATCGGCGGGCAAGCCGGTGATGGCGTCGCCCTTGCGAGGACTCGTCGGATAACCGGCTGCAGCCATGACGACACCAAGTGCCACGCGGCGGTCCCAATCGAGCTCGATCTTGTCCAGACCTTCGCTGGTCGCGGCCATCATGACGTCAAACAAGTCGGTCTTGAGGCGCATCATGATGGGCTGGGTTTCCGGATCGCCCATGCGGCAGTTGAATTCGAGCGTCTTGGGCTTGCCCTGTGCGTCGATCATCAGGCCCGCATACAGGAAGCCGGTGTAGGGAATACCGTCTTTTTCCATGCCACGGATGGTGGGCAGGATCACCTCGCGCATGGCGCGGGCGTGCACCTCGGCCGTCACCACGGGTGCAGGCGAATACGCGCCCATGCCGCCCGTGTTGGGGCCCGCGTCACCGTCCAGCAGGCGCTTGTGGTCCTGGCTGGTGGCCAAGGCCGTGACGTTCTTGCCGTCGCAGAGCACGATGAAGCTGGCTTCTTCGCCTTGCAGGAATTCCTCGATCACGACGCGGGCGCCGCCTTCGTTGTGCGCCACACCCAGGGTGTTGTCGAGCAGCATGAAGTCCACCGCCTCATGGGCTTCGGCCAGCGTCATGGCCACCACCACCCCCTTGCCAGCCGCCAGGCCATCGGCCTTGACGACGATGGGTGCGCCCATGCGGTCCACATAGGCATGGGCCGCGACCGGGTCAGTGAAGGTGTCGAACGCAGCGGTCGGGATCTGGTGGCGCGCCATGAAGGCTTTGGAAAAGGCCTTGGAGCTTTCCAGCTGCGCCGCAGCCTGGGTCGGGCCAAAAATGCGCATGTTGTGTGCGCGGAACTCGTCCACCACACCTGCGGCCAAGGGGGCCTCTGGGCCCACCACGGTGAGCACGATTTGCTTGTCCTCGGCCCACTGGCGCAGGGCCTTCACATCGGTGATTGGCACATTGATCAAGGTCTTGTCACGCGCTGTGCCGCCATTGCCCGGGGCCACATACACCTGCTGCACCTTGGGTGACTGCGCCATTTTCCAGGCCAGCGCGTGCTCACGGCCACCATTGCCGACGATCAAAACTTTCATCAAACTTCCTTATGTATTAGGGGGCTTATTCGGCAATTTCGGCGTTGTGGAACACGTTTTGCACGTCGTCCAGGTCTTCCAGCGCATCCAGCAGTTTCTGCATGCGGGCAGCGTCTTCACCCGTCAGCTCGATGCTGTTTTCAGCGCGCAGAGTCACTTCGGCCATGTCGGCCACCAGGCCTGCGGCTTCCAGTGCGTTCTTGACAGCTTCAAAGTCGCCCGGCGCGGTCAGCACCTCGATGGCACCCTCCTCATCGGCGATCACATCGTCGGCACCGGCCTCCAGCGCCACGTCCATGACTTTGTCTTCGCTGGTGCCAGGGGCAAATATCAGCTGGCCGCAATGCTTGAACTGGAAAGCCACCGAGCCTTCGGTGCCCATGTTGCCACCGTATTTGCTGAAGGCGTGGCGCACATCGGCCACGGTGCGCACCCGGTTGTCGGTCATGGTGTCCACGATGATGGCCGCACCGCCGATGCCATAGCCTTCATAGCGGATTTCCTCGTAATTCACGCCTTCGAGGTTCCCTGTGGCTTTATCGATGTTGCGCTTGATCGTGTCCGCGGGCATGTTGGCCGCCTTGGCTTTGTCAATGGCCAGACGCAAGCGCGGATTGGCGGCAGGATCGCCACCACCCGTGCGCGCTGCGACCATGATTTCGCGCACGCACCGGGTCCAGATGCGCTGACGCTTTTCGTCTTGTCGGCCCTTGCGGTGCTGAATATTTGCCCATTTGCTGTGGCCAGCCATTGGAAAGTCCTCGTTTGTTGATCTAATCTGGCGGTGATTTTACTTTTGTCACCAGGGAAGCCCTTTTCATGACCGAACCCATGCCCATCGCCCAGAACGACCATGCCCGCTGCGAGCTGCTGCCCGGCCTGGCCAACCGCCACGGCCTGATTACGGGTGCCACGGGTACCGGCAAGACAGTTACCCTGCAGACTCTGGCCGAAAACTTTTCGCGCATCGGCGTGCCGGTGTTCATGGCCGATGTCAAAGGCGACCTGAGCGGCATCAGCCAGGCGGGCCACATTGGCGACAAGCTGGCTGGTTTGCTCAAAGACCGTGGTATCGCCCTGCCCGAGCCGCTGGCCTGCCCCACCACTTTGTGGGACGTGTTTGGCGAGCAAGGCCACCCCGTGCGTGCCACCGTGAGCGACATGGGCCCCCTGCTGCTCTCGCGCATGCTGGGCCTGAACGAGACGCAAGCCGGGGTGCTGAGCCTGGTCTTCAAGATCGCCGACGACAACCACCTGCTGCTCCTGGACATGAAGGACCTGCGGGCCATGCTGCAGCACGTGGGCGACAACGCCAAACAGTTCACCACCGAATACGGCAACATCAGCGCCGCCAGCATTGGTGCCATCCAGCGCGGCTTGCTGCAGATCGAGCAGCAAGGCGGCGACCAGTTCTTTGGCGAGCCCATGCTCAACATCCAGGATTTCATGCAGACGGACGAGCGGGGCATGGGGGTCGTCAACATCCTGTCTGCCGACAAGCTGCTGAATGCGCCGCGCCTGTACGCCACCTTTTTGCTCTGGATGCTGTCGGAGCTGTTCGAGCAACTGCCCGAAATCGGTGACCCGGAAAAACCCAAGCTGGTGTTCTTCTTTGACGAAGCGCATCTGCTGTTCAAGGACGCGCCTGCCGCCCTGGTCGAGCGCATCGAACTGGTGGTGCGCCTGGTGCGCTCCAAGGGTGTTGGCGTGTATTTCGTCACGCAAAACCCGCTGGACATTCCCGACAGCGTGCTGGGTCAGCTGGGCAACCGCGTCCAGCACGCGCTGCGGGCCTTCACCCCGCGCGACCAGAAAGCCGTGCAGGCCACCGCGCAGACCATGCGCCCCAAGGCCGGACTGGACATCGAAGCGGCCATCACCGAACTGGGTGTGGGCGAGGCGCTGGTGAGTTTTCTGGACGCCAAAGGCCGCCCTTGCGAGACCGAACGCGTGTACGTGCTGCCGCCGGGCAGCCAGATTGGCCCCATCACGCCCGAGCAACGACAAGCACTGCGGCAAAGCTCACTGGTGGCGGGTGTGTACGAAAAAACCGTGGACCGCGAATCGGCCTACGAAGTGCTCAAGGCCAACATCACCGCCCACGCCGACAGCCCGATGGCGCAATCCGCCCGAGAGGGTCAAGCCGAAAGCGGCATGATGAGCGCGGTGTCGGACCTGCTGTTTGGCACCACCGGCCCGCGTGGCGGTCAGCGCGACGGCATTGCCCAGATGGTGGTCAAAAGCGCCGTGCGAACGGCCGGCTCGGCCATTGGCCGCGAGATCGTACGTGGCGTGCTGGGCAGCCTGCTGGGCGGCAGCCAGCGCAAGCGCTGAGCGGCATCAGGTACTCAGCGCGCCACCCCGGAGGCCAAGAGTGCCGCAATCGCGTCTTCGCTGCGCCCCAGCTCGGCCAGAATGGCCCGCGTGTGCTCGCCCAGATGCGGGGCCAGACGGCTGGGGTCGGGTGCCTGCTGGTTGAAGCGGGCGGCCGCACGCGGCGCACGCACCCGGCCCAGGCCGGGGTAATCCGTCTCCATCAGGCTTTCGTTGTGGCGGATCTGCGGGTCATCGGCCAGATCGGCCTTGAAGTTCACATGGCCAACCGGCACGCCTTCGGCCGCCAGACGCGCCACAAAGGGGCGCACCTGTTGCTCAGCGGCAATGGGCTCCAGCACAGCGCGCCAGGCGTCGATGTGGTCGCGGCGCAGCATCATGTTGGCAAAGCGCGGGTCCTGCAGCAATTCGGTTTTGCCAAATACCCGGCAGATGCCTGCGAACTCTTCGTCTTGCGGCGCGATCATGGCGAACCAGCCGTCCTTGCAGCGCCAGAGTTTTTGCCGTGCGCCAAATTCGGGCACCGGCGCAGGTGGGTTGTCGAGCAGGCTGTGGTTGTAGAGCGCCTCGGGCCACAAAAAGGACAGCGCTGCGTCCAGCATGGACAGCTCGATGCGGCTGCCCTCGCCCGTGGTCTGGCGACCGTGCAGCGCCGCCGTGATGGCCTGCGCCGCCGTGAGCGCGGTGATCTTGTCGCACATCAGGGTCTGCAGCAGTTTGGGTTCCTGCGTGTCCATGTCGGGGTGGGCATCGGCAAAGCCCGACACCGCCTGGATGACCGGATCGTAAACACGGTAGTTGGAATAAGGCCCGCTCTGTCCAAAGCCGCTGATCGACAGGTAGACGATGCGCGGGTTGAAGGCCTTGACCTGCTCGTAGGCAAAGCCCAGGCGCTGCATGGCACCGGGGCGGAAGTTTTCCACCAGCACGTCGGCTTGCGCAATCAGCTCGCGCAGGATGGTGCGGGCCTCGGTCTGCTTGAGATCCAGCACGATGGAGCGCTTGCCGCGGTTGATGGTGGCAAACAGTGAGGTCATATCGCCCTGGATCGGGCCAACGCGGCGCGTGAGGTCACCGCCCTGGGTTTCGACCTTGATGACCTCTGCGCCCTGGTCGGCCAAGATGCCCACAGCCATGGGGCCGGACACCACGGCAGACAGGTCAAGGATGCGGACGCCGGACAGGGGGGCTTGCATAGGGGTTCCTTGTGGGTCGTGCAGCGGGCTCACAGGCCGCGCGCCACGATCTCTTTCATGATTTCGTTGCTGCCGCCGTAGATGCGGGCCACCCGGGCATCGACCCAGGCGCTGCCAATGCCGCCTTCGGCCATGAAGCCAGTGCCGCCGTGCAGTTGCAGGAATTCGTCAAGCAACTGGTTTTGCATTTCGGAGCCATTGAGCTTGGCCATGGCCGCCCGCTCGGCGTCGAGTTCGCCGCGCAGGTGCCGCGCCAGGCAGTCGTCCACAAAGGTGCGGAGCATGACCGATTTGGCCTTGGCCTCGGCCAGGCGAAAACGGGTGTTCTGGTAATCAAACACCGTCTGCCCAAACACCTTGCGCTCACGCGTCCAGGCGATGGTGCGCTCCAGAAAAGCCTCGATGGACGCAGCCGCACGCACGGCAATCACCAGCCGCTCCTGCGCCAGCTGGTGCATGAGGTAGCGAAAGCCCTGGTTTTCCTCGCCCAACAGGTGGCTGACCGGGACGCGCACCTGGTCGAAAA
>Ga0228703_1001073_pt1 | contig 17515 bp, 12 predicted proteins | sample McNCre217_Aug_MG_3_FD_178020 | JGI IMG/M metagenome (GOLD analysis project Ga0228703, IMG submission 178020) | Freshwater microbial communities from McNutts Creek, Athens, Georgia, United States - 29-17_Aug_MG | ecosystem: Environmental > Aquatic > Freshwater > Creek | place: USA: Georgia... | reverse complement strand
TTGTTGGGTGTTTGCCATGTCAGGCGGCTCCGATGGGGTGTGAGGGAAAACCACGATTTTAGCGGCCCGCGCTACACAAGCCTGACGGCTGGCTACACTGCCTGTCGATGACGAAAACCCCTGCTTCTGTATCCCTTCCTCAGCTTTGCACAGGGCTGCTTTTGGCCGCGGGCCGTGGCGAGCGCATGCGCCCGCTGACCGACGCTATGCCCAAACCCTTGCTGCCCGTGCGTGGCAAACCTTTGATGCAATGGGCGATGGAGGGCTTGCAACGTGGCGGCGTGCGCCATTTGGCGATCAACACGGCTTGGTTGGGTGAGCAAATTCCGCAGCACTTTGGCTCTGAGTTGGCCGTATCGGGCCAAGCCCCCATGCACCTGCACTACTCGCAAGAAGGCGTCGACTTTGGCGGCGCTTTAGAAACCGCGGGCGGCATTGCCCGCGCCCTGCCTTGGTTGGCGGACACATTTTGGGTGGCTGCCGGCGATGTGTTTGCACCGGATTTTGAGTTTTCGCCTGAAGCCTTGGCGCGTTTCGAAGCGAGCCCTCAGTTGGCAAATCTGTGGCTTGTACCTAACCCCGCGCACAACGTGGGCGGTGATTTTGGTTTGTCGGCAGAAGGTTTGGCGATGAATTTGCCCAAGTCGACAACCACGCAAGCGCTCTACACCTTCAGCACCATCGCCTTGTACAAGCGTGCATTTTTTGAAGCCGCGTGGTGCGATATTCCGGTGGGAAACCCCGCCGGGGTCAAAGCTCCGCTCGCGGCGATGTTGCGCGCTGCGATGGACCAAGGCGCGGTGAGTGCCTCGCTCTACACCGGTGCGTGGACCGATGTGGGCACGCCCGAGCGCTTGGCGCAGCTCAACCAAATTTAATGATTACTTCATGCCTCGTGCTTGCTTGTGCGCAGGGCGCTCTATGCAAGCGGTGAGCCACGCATCGATGGCAGGAAATTGCGCCAACACATCGGGTGCGGGGCGTACCCAGCTCACGACGCTGGCCACACACAAGTCGGCCACGGTGAAGCGATCAGCAGCGAGGTAGGCCTTGCCCTGTGCGTGTTGATGTTGGAGGTGTTGTTCGAGGACCGCTAAGGGTACGAGCAGCGATTTTTCAGCGGCTTCGGCCAGCTCAGGCTTGCGGCGCTCTTCAGGCATGACCATGCGGTGCATGAGCACGGTGAGCGCATCTTTTTCAACCTCGGTCACGGTCCAAAAACTCCAGCGCAAAGCCTCGGCTTCCTCAAGCGCATTGGCCGGGGCAATGCCTTCGTCACCGGTGCCGTATTGGCTGACGATGTAGAGCGTGCAAGCCATGCTTTCCCAAACGGTCACGGGGCCTTCTGGACGTTCATCCACCACCGCGGGAATGTGACCGTTGGGGTTGATGGCCAAAAACTCCGGCGTGCGCGTCGCGCCACCGGCGTAGGGGGTGGCGATGTGTTCAAACGGGACGCCCAATTCCAACGCGGCCCACAGTGGACGCGTGGCGCGTGAGGCGCCGATGCCGTAAATCTTCAAACCCATGGTTGTCTCCTGTGTGTTGTGCACAGGGCCGAAGCCTGCGCAGACTGATGTGAGGCCAAATATAGTCGCTTTGAAATTGCCCGCATTCACGGCGCAAGTCGCTCCTAAAATTCGCCCATGATTTCAAACGCCCCAATTTACGCCGCGCGCCGCGCGCGTTTGGCCGCTCAGCTTTTTAGCGCGCAAGGCGAAGGTGGCGTTGCCATCATTCCTACCGCGCCCGAACAGCAGCGCAACCGCGACAGTGATTTTCCGTATCGCCACGACAGCTATTTTTATTACCTGACGGGCTTCATCGAGCCTAATGCGTGGTTGGTGTTGGATGCCTCGGGCCACAGCACCTTGTTTTGCCAGCCCAAAGATTTGGAACGCGAAATTTGGGATGGCTATCGCTTGGGGCCTAGCGCTGCCGTCGATGCGTTGGGCGTGAACGCGGCGCACTCGGTCGCGGAGCTGGACAAGCTGTTGCCCAAGTTGCTGGAAAACCAACACACGGTTTGGTACCCATTTGCTACGCACAAAGGCTTGGAGACGCGTGTGGATGGTTGGCTCAACGCTGTGCGTGCGCGTGTGCGCTTTGGCGCTTTGTGCCCCGCACAGCAACGCGATGTGTGCGGGCCACTGGATGAAATGCGCCTCATCAAAGACGCGCACGAGCAAGACGTGATGCGACGAGCTGCGCAGATCAGCGCGCAAGCGCACATTCGCGCCATGCAAACCAGCGCGCGCATGCTGCGTGCAGGACAAGAGGTGCGTGAATATCACTTAGATGCCGAGCTGCTGCACGAATTCCGCATACACGGTTCGCAGTTCCCTGCGTATACCTCCATCGTGGCGGCAGGTGCCAACGCTTGTGTGTTGCACTACCGTGCCGATGTGGCGCCCGTGCGCGATGGCGATTTGGTATTGATTGATGCGGGTTGTGAATTAGATGGCTACGCCTCCGACATCACCCGCACCTTCCCCGCCAACGGCAAGTTCACCGGCCCACAACGCGATTTGTACAACTTGGTGCTCGCCAGTCAAGACGCAGCGGTCTCGGCCACCAAGGCGGGCGCACGTTTCAACGATCCGCACGACGCCACCGTCAAGGTGCTCGCGCAGGGTTTGTTAGACCTTGGGGTGCTCAACAAAGACAAGCGCGGCAATGTTCAAGACGTGATTGAGAAACGCGCCTACTTTCAGTTTTATATGCACCGCACCGGCCATTGGTTGGGCATGGATGTGCATGACTGTGGCAGCTATGTTGAGCCGACCGAGTTGGGTCAGGTGAGCGAACGCAAAGACCCGCTCTCGGGCGAGACCATCGTCAATCGTCCCAGCCGCATCTTGCAGCCAGGCATGGTGCTCACCATCGAGCCTGGCTTGTATGTGCGTCCCGCAGAAGGCGTGCCGGAGGCATTTTGGAATTTGGGCATTCGCATTGAGGACGATGCGATCGTCACGGCGGATGGGTGTGAGTTGATCACACGTGGTGTGCCCGTCATCGCCGACGAAATTGAAGCGTTGATGCGTGCGTGATCTTTGTCTTGGCGCGTTTCGCTTTTGCAAATAAGTAAAAACCATTGCCACTTGCATAAGCACATCCACGCACAAAGTGCCTTAGACACAGGCCTAAAATGAATTCACAAGCCAAGGCGGTGTGCTTTTGCAAAGCACAGCCGCCTTTTGCATAACAAGGAGATTTCTATGGGTTCCAACCAATCACACAACAGCGCTGAGGCGCGCGCCGAATTGCGCCGCGCTGCGCTCGAATACCACGAGTTCCCGACCCCAGGCAAGGTGGCGATCCACGCGACTAAGCAGCTGATCAACCAACACGATTTGGCGCTGGCGTATTCGCCCGGTGTGGCTGCACCCTGCGAAGAAATCGTCAAGGATCCCAACAGCGCTTACAAGTACACCAGCAAAGGCAACTTGGTGGCGGTGATTTCGAACGGAACGGCCGTGTTGGGCTTGGGTGACATTGGTCCACTCGCCTCTAAGCCTGTGATGGAAGGCAAAGGCGTTTTGTTCAAGAAGTTTGCGGGCATTGATGTGTTCGACTTGGAGATCGACGAGAAGAACCTCGATAAGTTGGTGGACATCATTGCGGCGTTGGAGCCCACGTTTGGTGGCATCAATCTCGAAGACATCAAGGCGCCTGACTGTTTCTATGTCGAGCGCAAGTTGCGTGAGCGCATGAAAATCCCAGTCTTCCACGACGACCAGCATGGCACGGCCATCACCGTGGGCGCTGCGATTTTGAACGGTCTCAAAGTCGCGGGCAAAGACCTCAAGACGGTCAAGCTCGTCACCTCGGGTGCGGGTGCGGCCGCGTTGGCTTGCTTGAACCTGTTGCTCAAGATGGGCATGCCTCGCCAAAACATTTTTGTCACGGATTTGGCGGGCGTGGTCTACGAAGGTCGCACCGAGCTGATGGACGAAGACAAGATTCAATTCGCCCAAAAAACAGATGCACGCACGTTGTCGGAAATCATCGATGGCGCTGACGTGTTCTTGGGTCTGTCAGCCGGTGGTGTGCTCAAGCAAGACATGGTCAAGCGCATGGCGGCTAAGCCCATCATCATGGCGCTGGCCAACCCCAACCCAGAAATCACCCCTGAAGATGTCAAGGCCGTGCGCGATGACGCCATCATTGCCACCGGTCGCAGCGACTATCACAACCAAGTGAACAACGTGCTGTGTTTCCCCTACATCTTCCGTGGCGCGTTGGATGCGGGGGCTTCCACCATCACCGACGAGATGGAAATTGCAGCGGTCTACGCCATTGCTGAATTGGCGCAGGCTGAGCAAAGCGAAGTGGTGGCTGCGGCTTACGCGGGTGAAAGTTTGGCGTTTGGCCCTGAGTACCTGATTCCTAAGCCGTTCGATCCTCGCCTGATGATGAAAATTGCGCCTGCCGTGGCACAAGCCGCGGCGGACAGTGGCGTGGCCACACGCCCGATTCAAGACATGGAAGCCTACATTGAGAAGCTGCAAGGCTTTGTGTATGCCTCAGGTTCGATCATGAAGCCCATTTATGCCGCGGCCAAGCGTGCGACGAAGAAGCGCGTGTGCTACGCAGAAGGCGAAGAAGAGCGCGTGTTGCGCGCGGTGCAAATCGTGGTGGACGAGCGCTTGGCCAAGCCCACTTTGATTGGCCGCCCTGCCGTGATTGCTCAGCGCATTGAGAAGTTCGGTTTGCGCTTGAAAGAGGGCGTGGACTATGACGTGGTGAACGTCGAGCAAGACCACCGCTACCGCGATTTCTGGCAAACCTATTACAAGATGACCGCCCGCAAAGGCGTGACCGAGCAGTTGGCCAAGATCGACATGCGTCGCCGCCTGTCTCTCATTGGCACGATGATGCTGCACAAAGGCGAAGTCGACGGCTTGATTTGCGGCACATGGAGCACCCCGTTGACGCACTTGAACTACGTCAACCAAGTGATTGGCAACCGTAAAGGTGTGAGCACCTATGCCGCCATGAATGGTCTCATCTTGCCTGACCGCCAAGTGTTTTTGGTAGACACCCACATCAACTACGACCCCACGGCTGAGCAGTTGGCCGAGATCACGGTGATGGCTGCTGAAGAAATGCGCCGTTTTGGTATTCAGCCCAAGGCCGCCTTGTTGTCGCACTCCAACTTTGGTAGCAGCGACCAGCCCTCGGCCATCAAGATGCGCGAAACCTTGGCTTTGGTGAAGAAAAAGGCACCTTGGCTCGAAATCGACGGCGAAATGCACGGCGACAGCGCTTTGGACGGTGCCGCTCGCGCCGCCCAAATGCCTGATACGACCTTGATTGGCGACGCGAACTTGCTGGTCTTGCCCAATCTCGATTCCGCCAACATTGCCTATAACCTGCTGAAAACGGCAGCGGGCGGCAATATCGCGATTGGTCCAGTGCTCTTGGGCGCTGCCAAACCTGTGCACATTTTGACGGCCAGTACCACGGTGCGTCGCATCGTCAACATGACCGCCTTGACCGTGGCCGATGCCAGTGCCGCACGTTAAACCTAGCTGACGACCGAAAAATTAGTTAATTTTGGTTAAATAAACCCTCAAGGGCCCCCCAGAAATGGATGGGGCCCTTGCTTTTTTGTTTCAATTCGAAGACACTTGCGCTTCCAATTTTCGGGTTAACCCGAACTAGAAACAGATACTTCCATGCCACTGCGTACCGTCAAAACCAATATTGTTCAGTCCATCCGCGCTTTCCGCGTGCCCGATTTGCAAGATGCCGCCAAGAGCCTTGGCCATCACTTTTTGTATGTGAATTTGGCGCAAGCCCAAAGCAAACAAGACATCTTGGACATCATCGCCAAAGAGTTCAACTTGTCTGCCACATCCAGCAAAAACTTTGACTCTTTGTATGACGGCATGACCGATCCTTTGCACAAGTCAGGTCCTCAGCCTGGTTTCATCTTGGTGTTGGAGCACATTCCCGCACACGCCAAGTTTGACAAAGAAGCGCGCGAGCAACTCTTGGACATCTTCCGCGAAGCCGCCGACTACTGGTCAGATCGCAAAGTGGCGTTCCGCTGTTTCTATTCCTTCTCTGTTGCACGTGTGCCCTCGGCCGAAAAAGCAGGCGTACCAGCCGAAGGCATCGAGCTGTTGGAAGAAGGCGAAAAAATGCCAACCGACAAATTGGTGGATGTGTCGCCCATGGCCTTGCGCATGAGCAGCCCTTTCAATGCAGGGTACTGGCAAACAGCGGCTTAATCCGCTGACCACTTCCCCAAACCCGTCGCAGGTTACTGTCGACGGGTTTTTTTATGGAAGGCTTTGAACCAAGGCCACGTATTCAGCCACGGGCACTTCTTCCGCGCGGCGCTGCACATCAAAGTGACCCGCGAAGTTGCGCGCTTCTAACCAGCGGCCCAAGGTGTGGCGTAGCAATTTGCGGCGTTGGCTGAATGCGACTTTGACCATTTCTTCCATCAGTGCGACATCAATTTTGGGCGGCGCTGCCAAGGGCACCATGCGCACCACGGCGCTGTCGACGCGCGGTGGTGGGTCGAACGATTCGGGGGGAACAAACAACACGTTTTCCATGTCGTAGCGCCATTGCAGCATCACGCTCAAACGACCGTAATCGCCCCCAGTTGGGGTGGCAACCATGCGGTCAATCACTTCCTTTTGCAACATGAAGTGTTGGTCTTGAATCACGTTCACATGGTCTAACAGGTGAAACAGAATGGGCGACGAGATGTTGTATGGCAGATTGCCCACCACGCGCAACTTGGGGGTCTTCAAGGTTGCTGCGAGTTGGGTGAAGTCCACTCGCAGCACATCCGACTCAATCACATTGAGGTGTGGGTGCTCGCGCAATCGCACCGCCAAATCGCGATCTAATTCGATGACGTTGAGCTGGCCGAGGCGTTCGACCAAGGGTTGTGTCAGCGCTGCCAATCCTGGGCCAATTTCGACCATGGGGTCGTTGGGCTGTGGGTTAATGGCGTCAACGATGGCACCAATGATGGCGCCGTCGGTTAAAAAGTGTTGGCCGAAGCGCTTGCGAGCAATGTGTTTCAACGCGGACTCTGTTTATTGAGGGCTGTCACGGAATTCCACATAAGCGCGTCCACGCACTTCTTGGGCCCACAGTTGGTAGGTTTCTTCAAACTTTTTCTCGCGCAAGCTGTTGCGCACCACATCGCGTAGCTCCCGCTCGCTGATGGGGGCTTCGCGGCGTTCTAACACTTGAATTAAGTGCACCCCAAAACGCGAGACCGCAGGATCTGCGATTTGGCCAATGGCGAGTTTGTTCATCACCTCTTCGAATTCTGGAACGAACATGCCAGGCGTCACCCAACCCAAGTCACCGCCTTCAGGGGCGCTGCCATCTTGTGAATGTTCGCGTGCAAGTTTTGCAAAGTCAGCCTTGCCCGCTTCGATCAGGCGTTTGTATTCAGCCAGTTGAGCGCGAGCGGTCGTCTGGCTGAGTTGGCCACCGGGTCGCAACAAGATGTGGCGCGGGTGCGTTTGCGTGACGGTCAAGACCTCGCTGGCGCGCTTGCTGACCAGTTTGAGCACGTGAAAACCCGCGGCCGAGCGTACCAAGGCGGCATCGCCAACATTGAGGGTCTTGGTCGCCTCAACGAACAAGGTGGGATAGCGGCTCGCTGGGCGAAGGCCCATGAGGCCGCCTTTGTCACGCTCAGGACCACTCGAAAACTCTTTGGCGACACGCGCTAAATCGTCGCCGCGCTGGAGGTGGCTGAGTGCGGTTTGCGCTTTGGTTTGCAGCGCCGCGATGTCTGATTCGGCGGCTTTCTCCGGTACGGGAACAAAGACATGACCAAGTTCAATGTCTGGGTTGGTATGGCCATTGATCTTTTGACGATCTTTGATGGCTTGATCGATTTCTACGTCACTGATTCGAATGCGGCTGGGAACGTTGCGTTCGGTCAAACGTTGAAGAATGAGCTGGTCCTTGAGGCCTTGACGAAAACTGGTCAGGCTACGACCTTCGAGTTGAACTTTTTTGTGAAGTTGTTCGACGGTGAGTTGTCGCTCTGCCGCCATGCGTTGTTCGGCTTGATGAACGGCTTCATCATCAACGGTGGTGCCAATGTCTTTGGCGTGTTGAAGCAGCGCCTTTTCCACAATCAAACGATCCAAGCTCAAGCGCAAAAGCTCTGGCTGTGCAGGAACTGTTTTTTGCTGCTGTTGCAGTTGTTGGCTCAGTTGTGTGGCGCGAACATGCACATCGTGGTTGGTGATGGGTTGTGCATCAACGACAGCGACGATGAAGTCGCCCTGGGGGAGCAGTGTCGGATTTGTTTTTTGTGCTGCCGCTTGGGGGCTCAAAAAAACAGCGCCGAGCCACAGCGAAAAAGACAAAAACGGCAGATGGCGTGTGGAGAAAAACATGGGCATGATCAATCGTAGTTGCCAAAGCGGCTTGGGGTCATGGCGGGTTGTCGCAGAGGTTGATAGCGAGGGACATTGGCACGCAAAGAGCCCATGGCGTTTGTACCAATACGAGAGAAGCCGACAAATTCAAGTTGGAAGAGCAGACGTTGACGCGCCAAACCTTCGGTCACTTGCAAGCGTTCTGCCACAGCACGTCCCAGCCAACATCCTGCATCGTATTCGAAGCCAATGACGGATTCGACCATTTTTTTGTCCATGGGGTTGTAGTTCATGCGGGCAACGCTGTACCACCGACCCTCGCCTAGACCGCGGCCTTCACCTGTTTCTGTGTCGGCACCGCCCCATAAGTCATGCAATGGCCATTGCCATCCGATATCAATTTGTCGAGACGCATGCTCACCCGCAACCGTGTTTTCGGTGCGATAACCAGCAGAGATGACGCGGTATGACCCAGGGTTGTAGCGACCACTCACCATGCGGCGCAAGAGGTTGTCGGTTTTAGGGTTGTATTGCACGGTGGTGTCTAGCGCCCATGACTTTTGCAGCGACAAAGAGGCGCCTGCTAGCAAGTCGCTCAAACCTGATTTTTCAGAAACGTCATCAGGCATCGTCACCAGCTGTTCTTTCATTCGCAAACGTTGTGCGATGCCAAATCGAGCACCTTCAGCACCGGTGTCTGGGTCAATGAAACGAGATGTTGCGCCCAGCGTCAAGAGCTTGCTGTCTGAAATGCGGTCATAGCCGCCAAACGCGTTTTCGGTGAAGATGCTGGCAAAGTTAAATGAGTTTCCGCCAGAGTCATAGTTGGGTAAATAATTTTGATCCCGATAAGGCGTGTAGACATAAAAGATGCGCGGCTCAAGGGTTTGAACCCAAGTTCGATCCAACCAGCGTGTGGATTTTTCAAACACAACCCCTGTGTCCAAGCTAAACGTTGGTACGCTCACGCTGGCGCCGGCTTGTCCTTGGTGATTGCCATAAAAAGCATTGCTTGTCGGTAACCCGCCAGAGAACTGGTAACTGCGGCTGTTGAGTTGTAGCTTAGGGGTGAGGTAACCAAAAGGCGTGGTGAATGGACGACTCACTTGAGCCAGCGTGACGGCACGATCGGCGTTCGGTGCGCAAGCCGATCGGTACGAGGCCCCATTCAGACACTCGTAATCTCTGGCGGATTCAAAGCGTGTGAGGTCGCCATCAATGCTGAAATCAAAGCCATTGACGTTGATGCGTTGCATGCGTGCCGTGAGCTGCGGAACGCGGTCAAACGGCGGGGTGATTCGGTTCCCGATGGGGTTAGACAAATCTTGCAAGGTCTGCCAGATTTGGGTGCGTGCGCTGGTGGTGTAAATACCGTTGGTCCAATTTAGGCCCACATCGCTGGACAACAGACGTTGAATACCCGAGCCGCCAATGATGGGGAAGTCTTTCCAGTAATCATCATCGCTCACGCGATTGACGTTCAAGTTCAAACCAAGGCCACCCCCTGCAAAGGCGGGATTCATCAAGCCCACATGCGAATACTGCATCCCCCATCGACGCGAGCCATCGCGCAAGGCATCTTTTTCCATGTAGTCAAAGCGCATCATGCCTTGGAATGGTGGTTGTGGCGCAACACCTTCTAGGTAGCGAAATTCGGTGCCCAAGCGCAAGCCACGGTTGCTCCAGTAGGTCGGGAAAAAAGTAATGTCGCGGTTGGGTGCGAGGTTCCAGTAGTAAGGTTGTGTGTACTCTAAGCCGCTGATGTTGTCGACGCCGATCGTGGGAGGCAACAAGCCAGACTTTCGTTCATCGCTGAGCGGAAAATCAATCGAAGGAACCGGCAAGATCGGAACATCTTTGAATCGCAAAGACGCACCTTCAGCCACGCCAACATTGCGATCAGTGTCGAGGGTGATCTTGTCGCCTTTGAAGAACCAATCCGGCGTCCAATTCGGGCCGGGCTTGCGTTGACACGTGGTGAAGTCGGCCTTGTGAAGCACGGAATTGGCGGGGTCAATGAAATCAATCCGCTCGGCTTTTCCGTAGGCTTTGTTTTTCAACAGTTGGTATTCAGGCTGCGTGAAAAAGCCTTCAAACGCATCCATGTGAATGTCCAGCGCGGGCCCTTGATACACATTGCCTGAGCGGTTGATATAGACATTCCCTCTAGCCTTTGCGAAATCCTCGACTTGGTCGTAGTCAACACTGTCTGCTCTCAGCAGCATGTCGCCACGGCGAATCACCACCTGACCATTGAGATTGGTTTCTAAATCGGGGCGGCCACTCAAGGTGTCGCTTTGCATGAAGGTCGGCAGTTGTTTGCGCGTGTCGTCTTTGATGGACTCTTCAAGCAAGCTACTTGGCTTGAGCACCAGTGGCGGCGCACTGGGTGCTTGGGCGTGTGATGTCAATGTGTTGCCCAATAGGCCAAATGTGAGCCATGACACGGCATGTATTTGGCGAAAATGGCGGAGCAACAACATGAATTCAGGTCAACCTAGGCTTGGTTTGTAGAATTCAGATTATCCATGAGCACACCCTCTAATTCCCAGCCTTTGGGCACCCCCCCCGCAGTTCCAATTGAATGGGCACAGCCCGAACGCCAAGCCGCTTTCGAGCGGTGGCTGCAGGCACAAGCCAGCCAGCATGGCGTTTTGCCTGCGACGGTTCGCTCGGCTTCTGCCGATGCGAGCTTTCGCCGTTATTTCCGTGTGGATGGCCCCAAGGGCTCATACATCATCATGGATGCACCGCCTGACAAGGAAAACTGCGAACCCTTTGTGCGCATTGCGAAACTCATGCGCGACGCAGGCCTGTATGTACCGACTGTGCTGGCGTGGGACGAGCCGCAAGGTTTCATGTTGTTGGAAGACATCGGCAACCAAACCATGATGGCCGTGATTGACCCCGATCGCCCTCAAGCCAATGCGCCGCTGTATCGCCAAGCCATAGACGCGCTCGTTACGTTGCAAAGTCACAGCAAACCTAGCGTGTTGCCCGCCTATGACGAAGCATTGTTGCAACGCGAACTGAGTCTTTTTCCGGATTGGTATTTGGCTCAACACCGTGGCGTGCAGCTAGATGCCAGCGAGCGCGACATGTTGAGCAGCACGTTTGCCACCATCGTTCAGCGCAATTTGGCCGCCCCCAGCGTGTATGTACACCGCGACTTCATGCCCCGTAATTTGATGATTCCCACCAACACCGCTGAGCCTCGCTTAGGCGTGCTGGATTTTCAAGATGCGGTCTATGGCCCCATCACCTACGACATTGCCAGCCTCATGCGCGATGCGTTTTTGAGCTGGGACGAAGATTTTGTGCTGGATGTAACCATCCGCTATTGGGAACAAGCCCGCAAGGCGGGCCTGATGGACTTTGAAGATTGGCACAGCGACTTTGGTGCGTTCTATCGCTCGGTCGAGTGGATGGGCTTGCAACGCCACCTCAAAGTGGCAGGTATCTTTGCACGACTCACGTTGCGAGATGGCAAGCCTAAATACTTGGCCGATGCACCCCGCTTCATCAAGTACATCCGCTCCACGGCCAGTCGCTATGTAGAGCTCACGCCCTTGCTGCGTTTCATCGACAAGGTGGAAGGCATCGAACCCGGCATGAGCTTTGCGCCGCCACGCTTGGGCCCCAAGCGCTGAGGTTGACATCCGTGGCCCGCTTTTATTGCCCCGTTCCCTTGGCCCGCGGCCAAGTGTTGGACTTGCCCCCCACCGCTGCCCGCCATGTGCAAGTGCTGCGTATGCAGCCCGGTCACACGCTGACCTTGTTTAACGGTGAAGGTGGCGAGTTCAGCGCCGAAGTGCAACACATGGGTCGCAGCGATGTGCGCGTGGTCGTGGGTGAACACCACAACGTCGAATGCGAAGCTGAGTGCCAAGTGCACTTGGCCGTGGGCATGCCCGCTAACGAACGCATGGATTGGCTGGTGGAAAAAGCCACCGAGCTAGGCGTGCACCGCATCACCCCTTTGATGACTGAGCGCAGTGTGATTCGCCTGACGGGTGAACGCGCAGAAAAAAAACAAGCCCATTGGCAAGCCGTGGCTGCCAGCGCAAGTGAGCAATGTGGGCGTAACCGTGTGCCTGTGGTTGATGTGCCCGAGCGTTTAGATACATGGCTGGCGCGTCAAACGCCGCAAGTCGAGGATGTGTATGGTGTGTTGTCGCTGCATGCGAGCACACAACCCTTGACTGCACTACGACAGGCGAAAAATGGCACAGCTTTGACTGCCAAGACTTGGGTGTTGCTCAACGGCCCAGAGGGTGGGCTGACCGATGCCGAAGACGCTGCCGCCCGTGCTAAAGGTTTTGCAGCGATCAGCTTGGGCGAGCGCGTGTTGCGTGCAGAAACTGCTGCCCTTGGCGCGTTGGCTTTGTTGACCTTGGCGTAGGCTGCGTGCGCAGGTGGTGCTGTTAAGCCCCTTAGCGTTTATGAACGCTCAAATTTGAACACCGCCGTCCCCGCCATCAGGTTGGGCCAAACGCTCACACGTTGCCCATCTTGCAAGCCAAAGGCATCGGTGATGTCTAGACCATTTTTTTCGGCCAACACCTCAAAGTCTTTGAACGTGCCCACGCGGATGTTGGGCGTGTCGTACCACTGGTAGGGCAAGCGCTTGGTCACGGGCATGCGACCTTGCAAAATGCTCAGGCGGTTCGGCCAGTGCGCAAAGTTGGGAAAGGCGACGATGCCGGTGCGACCCACGCGCGCGGTTTCGCGCAGCATAGTTTCGGCGTTGCGCAAATGTTGCAAGGTGTCGATTTGCAGCACCACATCAAACGATTGGTCGGCAAACACGCTCAAGCCCAAATCGAGGTTGAGTTGCAACACGTTCACACCGCGCTGCACACAGGCGTGCACATTGGTGTCGTCTAGCTCCACGCCGTAGCCGGTGCAGCCTTTGTGTTGTTGCAGATAGGCCAGCAGCGCACCGTCGCCACAACCGAGGTCGAGCACGCGGCTGCCGTTGGGTACCAACTTGGCAATGGCTTTCAAGGTGTCATTGGTCATACGGCACCTCCTGAGTGTGCTGGGCTGTTGGCCAGCTCGCTACCAATGCGTGCAAAGTACGAACGCACCACATTCATATAGCGTGGGTCGTCGAGCAAGAAGGCGTCGTGGCCGTGTGGTGCGTCAATTTCGGCGTAGCTCACATCGCGTTGGTTGTCGAGCAAGGCTTGCACCATTTCTCGGCTGCGTGCGGGCGAGAAGCGCCAATCGGTGGTGAAGCTCACCAACAAAAACTTGGCCGCTGTGCGTGCAAATGCTGCCGACAAATCGCCGCCATACGTGCGCGCTGGATCGAAGTAGTCGAGCGCACGGGTGATGAGCAAATAAGTGTTGGCGTCAAAGTACTCGCTGAACTTGTCGCCTTGGTAGCGCAGGTAGCTTTCGATTTGAAACTCGATGTCTTGTGTGGAGTATTTGTAGCCCGTGGCATTGTGGGCCACAGCCTCACGCAACTCGCGGCCGAATTTCTCGTTCATCACATCGTCGCTCAAGTACGTGATGTGCCCCACCATGCGGGCAATGCGCAGGCCGCGCTTGGGCACCACGCCGTGTTCGTAAAAGTGGCCGCCATGAAAGTCGGGGTCGGTCACGATGGCGCGGCGCGCCACTTCGTTGAAGGCAATGTTCTCGGCCGTGAGGTTGGGCGCACTGGCCACCACCACGGCGTGTTTGACGCGTTCTGGGTATTGCAGCGTCCAGCTCAGGGCTTGCATGCCGCCTAAGCTGCCGCCCAACACTGCGGCAAGTTGGGTGATGCCCAAGCGGTCGAGCAACAAAGCCTGCGCATTCACCCAGTCTTCCACCGTCACCACAGGAAAGTCTGCGCCATACACCTTGCCGGTGTCGGGGTGGGTGTGCATGGGGCCGGTGGAACCAAAGCAAGAGCCGAGGTTGTTCACGCCGATCACAAAGAACTGGTTGGTGTCCACAGGCTTGCCGGGGCCAATCATGTTGTCCCACCAGCCTTCGCTGTTGGCTTGGCCTTCGTACACGCCCGCCACATGGTGAGAGGCGTTCAGGGCATGGCACACCAGCACGGCGTTGGATTTGTCGGCATTGAGCGTGCCGTAGGTCTCAAACGCAAGGGTGTAGTCGCGCACGCTCGCGCCGCTTTGCAGCGGCAGCTCGTCTGCAAAGTGCATGACTTGTGGCGTGGCGATCATGGGTTTGCTGCTCATGGTCATTCACCCACGGGGCGCAAATGTTTGCCTGCAATGCCTGCGAGTTCAAACATGGTCACTTGGTCTTTGCCAAACACAGGTTTGAGTTTGGCGTCAGCATTGATGGCGCGTTTGTTGGTCGCGTCTTGCAGGCCGTTGGCCTTGATGTAGTCCCAAATTTTCTTGATCACTTCGGTGCGCGCCACGGCTTCTGCACCAATCACATTGGCCAGCTCTGCGCTTGGCAAAAAGCCTGCGGTGACTTTGCGGGGGGCTTTGGGTTTTGCCACTTTTTCGGCCTTGGCTTTGGTGGCCTTTGTTGTTTTAGCAGGCACTTTTTTGCCAGCGGCTTTGATGAGCGCGTTGGTCGTGGGCGTTTTGCCGCCTTTGGCGGGGTACTTGCTGGTGCGGGGTTCAAACGCAAAGTTCACTTTGCCCGCCTCAGCGTCCCATTGCAAGAACGCTTTGAAGGCGCGGCGTGTGCGCATGGACACAAACTTGTCGAGCAGATCGGTTTTGCCTTCCGACAAGAGCTTGACCATTTGCTCGCGCTCCACGGGCTGTTGCAAGATGATCTTGCCGCTCTTGAAGTCGCAGCTCGGTGTGGTTTGTGCGTTGGTGGGCACGGCTTTGCTACACACGTAGTTGCTGCCGTGTTCGTGCACGGGACTGCCGCACTTGGGGCAGTTGCCCAAGCTTTCGGCGTCACCAAATTCCACAATCTCGCCGGATTCGGCGTTGTCGTCACCAAAGTCGAATTCGAGTTTCCAGTTTTGTTCTTCTTCGCTGTACTTGAGTGCAATTTCAGCGGTGAAGGGCCAGCCCGCTTTCGAGCGGAATCCGTCGAGTGGGCCGATTTTTTTGTTCGTCAAAAATTCTTCCACTTCGGCCACGTCAAACGTGCGACCACCTGGAATTTTGCTGATTGAGAAGCCGCAACCAGCGCCGCCTTCACCTGAGTCGGAGGCGTTGCCGTCTTTGCCCACGCAGGCGTAGCGGCGGTAGTTTTCTTTCACCACGCCACCGCATTTGGGGCAAGGTGTTTTGAGCGTGGCGTAGTCACCGGGGATGGTGTCGCGGTCAAACTCTTTGGCTTTTTTGACGATATGTTCCGTCATTTCAGCAATCTCGCGCATGAAGGCTTCGCGGCTGAGTTGGCCGTGTTCCATTTGCGAGAGTTTGTATTCCCAACCACCGGTCAGCTCTGGCTTGGAGAGTTCTTCCACGCCCAAGCCGCGCAGCAGAGTGAACAGCTGGAAGGCTTTGGCGGTGGGGATCATCTCGCGGCCATCGCGGATGATGTATTTCTCGTTGATCAAACCTTCGATGATGGCCGCGCGTGTGGCGGGTGTCCCCAAGCCTTTTTCTTGCATGGCTTCGCGCAGCTCATCGTCTTCCACTAACTTGCCTGCGCCTTCCATCGCGCCCAGCAGCGTGGCTTCGCTGTAGCGTGCGGGTGGGCGTGTTTTGAGGCCTTTGGCATCGACCGATTCGTTCTTGGCCGACTCGCCTGCTTTCAAAGCCACGAGTGTTTTGCCGTCCTCGTCGTCCTCGGCTTTGTCGGCCTCAGCTTCTTTGCCGTAAATGGCCATCCAGCCTGGGTTGACCAACACCTTGCCTTCGGTGCGGAAGGCGTGGTCTTTGCCACCCGCTTTGACGGTGCTGATGCGCGTGGTCACCATGTATTCGGCGCTGGGGAAGAACACCGCCATGAAGCGGCGCACCACCAAGTCGTACAGCTTTTGCTCGGCTTCAGACAAACCGCTGGGCGCTTGCAAGGTGGGGATGATCGCAAAGTGATCGCTGACCTTTTTGTCGTCAAACACGCGTGGAATTTTGCGCACGTAGTTTTTGTTCAGCGCCACGGTGGCGTGTTGCTCCAAGTGCTTCATGCCGCTGTCAGCCAGCATGGTGAAGGTGTCTTTCACCACGGCCACATAGTCTTCGGGCAAGTGGCGTGAATCGGTACGGGGGTAGGTCAGCGCCTTGTGGCGCTCGTACAGGCTTTGCGCCAAAGCCAAAGTGGTTTTGGCGGAGAAGCCAAAGCGGCCGTTGGCCTCGCGTTGCAGCGAGGTCAGGTCAAACAAGCCAGGGCTGGCTTTGGTGGTGGGCTTGCTTTCTTCTGTGACGGTGGCTTGTTGGTTGCGTACGGCGTCAGCGATGGCCAAGGCTTCGGCCTCGCTCCACACGCGGTCGTGTTTTTTCTCGCCATCTTCCGCGTCTTTTTTGTGATCGGGGTTAAACCATTTGGCGGGGTAGCTGCCGGCAGCCACTTGGAACGAGGCGTGAATTTCCCAATAGTCACGGCTCACGAATTTGCGAATTTGCTCTTCGCGTTCCACCACGACCGAGAGCGTTGGTGTTTGCACACGACCCACGGTGGTCAAGAAGAAGCCGCCTTCGCGTGAGTTGAACGCAGTCAAAGCGCGCGTGCCGTTGATGCCCACCAACCAGTCCGCTTCTGAGCGGCTGCGTGCGGCATCGGCCAAGCCTTGCATTTGCTGTTGGGTGCGCAGGTTGTCAAAACCATCGCGAATGGCTTGTGGCGTCATGGACTGCAACCACAGGCGCTTGACCGGTTTGTCGAGAGACTTTTTGCCGCCCGCGTATTGCTCGATCAAACGGAAGATCAATTCACCTTCGCGACCCGCGTCACATGCGTTGATGAGGGCGGTCACGTCTTTGCGCTTGGCCAGCTTGACCACGGCGTTCAAACGGCTCTTGGTTTTTTCGACGGGCTTCAAGTCAAAGTAGGGTGGCACCACGGGCAAGTTGGCAAAGCTCCATTTGCCGCGCTTGACGTCAAATTCTTCGGGCGCTTGAATTTCGACCAAATGGCCCACAGCGCTAGAGACCACATAGGTGTCGCTCTCAAAGTGGTCGTCGTGTTTTTCGAACTTCCCCGCCACAGGCGTGAGTGCGCGCACGATGTCTTGCGCGACCGAAGGTTTTTCGGCA
>Ga0228703_1001066_pt1 | contig 17570 bp, 15 predicted proteins | sample McNCre217_Aug_MG_3_FD_178020 | JGI IMG/M metagenome (GOLD analysis project Ga0228703, IMG submission 178020) | Freshwater microbial communities from McNutts Creek, Athens, Georgia, United States - 29-17_Aug_MG | ecosystem: Environmental > Aquatic > Freshwater > Creek | place: USA: Georgia... | reverse complement strand
TACACCGTTTAATCTAAAAATAGGTCTGTTAATGGCCTAGAAATTTAGGAGTTGGCATATGTCAAACGCATTCTTCAAGACCGCTGACTGGTTGGGCTTCCCACTTCGCGGTGAGGGCAGTGGCGTTCCAAGTGCACCGGTTGCTCCATCGGCAGCTCGTTCTGCAGGCTCGTCGCGCGTCACCTCGCTGCGTCCGGTTCGCCGCAATGCATCAGACGTCAACGAGATTCTCACCTTCCAGCCAAAGTCTTACGCTGAGGCCGGTCACATCGCAGCCGAGTTCCGTCTTGGCATTCCTGTGATCATCAACCTTGCAGACCTAAACACCGCAGACCAGCGCAGCATGCTGCACTACATCCTGGGTCTTCGCGATGGTCTTGAGGGTCACCTGAAGCGCGTTACCCAGACCGTATTCTTGCTTAGCCCAGCCAACGTTGGCGTTGGCGAGGACGAAGAAGAAGACGTAGTCGACATGGCTCCAGCCGACGACTACGACATCCGTCGTCCATAGTCTCTTCATAAAAAATGCACGTTCTAGCCCTGGTGCTCTACTGGGTGCTGAACGTGCTTTTTTATGCCTTCTTGGCCCGCTTCGTGGTTGACCTGATGCGCTCGGCCAACCCCAATTTCCGCCCACGCGGATTCTGGCTGGTTCTGGCCGAAGTGGTTCTGACCATCACCGATCCGCCACTCAAATTCATCCGCAGATTCGTCAAGCCGTTGCGCCTTGGCTCAGTGGCCATGGACTTTTCCTGGACAATCGCACTGCTGCTTATCAGCATCCTGTCGGGCTTGGTGCTTCAGCTGGGTTAGGCATTTGCCTAGCCTTTGAGGTAGCCTTACTCAGATAACTGTTCTCTTTACCAAGAGGTTTCCCCAATGCCGTTGACTCCAGAAGATGTAGTTAATAAGCGGTTTCAGCCAACCAAGTTCCGTGAAGGCTACGACCAAGACGAAGTAGACGATTTCCTCGATGAAATCGTTGTCGAATTGCGCCGCCTCGGACACGAGAACGAAGACCTCCGTCAGCGTCTGCTGGCATCGGAGGCACGAATTGCCGAACTGCAGCGCAGCGGCGCCGGTTTGGTTGCACAGATGCAGGCCCCTGCCGAGAACGTAGTTACCCCAAGCGCATTCCCAGAGCCAGTGGCAGACCCGGGCTCGCTAGACTCCAGCAACACAAACAACCTGCTTCAGCTTGCCCGCAAGCTGCACGACGAGCACGTTGCCGAAGGTATGGCCAAGCGCGATGCGCTAATCGCCGAAGGTCACGCCACCGCAGCGCGTTTGGTGCGCGAGGCCGAGGCTGCTCAGCGTGATGCAATGAGCCGTTTCGAGCGTGAAAAGGCGCTTATCGAACACGGAATCTCCGAGCTTCGCGCCTACGAGCGCGAGTATCGCCTGAAGCTAAAGGCGTACATCGAGGCACAGCTATCCGACCTGGAAGAGCCAACCTTCGAGCGCCCTAACACTGCGCCTACCCCGCAGCAGAGCCTCAGCTCTGGCTTCACCGGCGCGGTTCCGGTTCAGGGCTTCTAGTTTTTAATAGTGGGCTGGCTGCGCGATGAAAGCACGCTTTGGTTTTTGCTAACCGGAGCGGCAATCGTTGCAATCGATCAGTTCCTCAAGAACTTGGTTATCGCCAATTTCCAGCCACACGTTTCATACCCGGTTTTGGGTAACCTGCTGGGCATCTACCTCACCTACAACAGCTCGGCCGCCTTCAGCATCGGATTTGGAATCACCTGGATTTTTACCGTGGTTTCATCGATTGCCACCCTGGTGCTGCTGTGGTTTGGAAGCCGGGTCAAGAACACTCTGTGGTCGGTTCTGGCCGGGGCACTGCTTGGTGGAGTGGTTGGCAACCTGGTAGACCGCATCACTCGCGCTCCAGGTTTTCCCGGTGGCCAGGTGGTGGATTTCATCCAGATTCCGTTCAACTTCCCAATCTTTAACATTGCCGACTCTGCCATCTGTGTTGTGGTTGGAATCGTGCTGATTTTGGTTGCCCGCGGCCACAAGATCGGTGGCTAGATGACCGAGTCAAAGCACCTGCCAGTTACCCCCGGCTTGGCTGGAGAGCGAGCCGATGCCGGCATCGCCAAACTGATGGGCATGTCCCGCAGCGCCGTCGCAGAAATGCTCACTGCGGGTTTGATTTCCATGGATGGCGTGGTACTCGGCAAATCTGATCGCCTTCAGGAAGACGCCTGGCTCACCATCGAGATGCCGGCACCCAAGAACCAGCTCGAAGTGGTTCCGGTTGAGGTGGACGGCTTCCGAGTTGTGTATCAGGACTCCGACATCGTTGTGGTGGATAAGCCGGCCGGAGTGGCGGCACATCCATCGGTGGGCTGGGATGGTCCAACCGTAGGCGGCGCCCTGCTTGGCATGGGCATCACCATTTCAACCAGCGGCGCTCACGAGCGCCAGGGCATTGTGCAGCGCCTTGACGTTGGCACCAGCGGTCTGATGGTCTTGGCCAAGAGCGAGCGCGCCTACAGCGTGCTTAAGCAGGCATTCCGCGACCGCACTGTTCACAAGGTTTATCACGCGGTAATTCAGGGGCTGGCAGATCCGCTGGCGGGCACCTTCGACGCACCGATTGGGCGTCACCCAAAGCACGAGTTCAAGTTTGCTGTGATGCAAGACGGCAAGCCATCGGTGACCCACTACGAGACCCTGGAGGCCTTCCCTTCGGCATCGCTGGTAGAGGTGGTTCTAGAGACTGGTCGCACTCACCAGATTCGCGTGCACTTCAGCACTTTCAGGCACCCGCTTGTTGGCGACACCATGTACGGTGCAGATCCGGTTTTGGCAGCCAAGGTTGGCCTAGACCGCCAATGGTTGCACGCCATGCGCCTCAGCTTTGAGCATCCCACCAGCGGTGAAATGGTGGAATTCAAAAGTGAATATCCTCAGGACCTCCGACACGCGTTAGATGTCTTACGCGGGCATTAGAGTAGTTGCCTAGGCCAATTTCTAACCGGGTTTTGCGTTAAATCTGGGCGCTGGCTAAAGGTATTTTGCGATTAAGGGTAGGTGACCATGTCTAACGAAGACTCGTTCGTTCACCTCCACGTTCACACCGAATATTCCATGCTGGATGGCGCGGCAAAGATTAAGCCGCTGGTGGCCGAGGTTGCCAAAATGGGCATGCCGGCAATTGCCATCACAGACCACGGCAACAACTTTGGTTCTTACGAGTTCTACAAGGCTGCCAAGGCTGCCGGGGTTAAGCCAATCATTGGCATCGAGGCATACGTAACCCCGGGCACCCACCGCTCAGATCGCACCCGCGTGCGCTGGGGCGATGGCGGCGAGGACGACGTCTCGGGTGGTGGTGCGTTTACGCACATGACCATGCTGGCTCAAAACACCGAGGGCATGCACAACCTGTTTAGGTTGTCGTCTTTGGCATCCATCGAAGGCTACTTCTACAAGCCTCGAATGGACCGCGAGCTCATCGCCAAGTATTCCAAGGGAATCATCGCAACCACCGGTTGTGCTGGTGGCGAGGTGCAGACCCGGTTGCGATTGGGTCAGGTAAAAGAGGCCAAGCAGGCCGCCGGCGAACTGCGCGATATCTTTGGCGCCGAAAACTTCTTCGTCGAGATCATGGACCACAACATCGGCGTAGAGCGCCGCGTAATGTCAGATCTCATTGCGCTGTCTAAAGACCTCAACATTCCGTTGCTGGCCACCAACGACCTGCACTACACGCACGCCCACGATTCCACCGCGCACGAGGCGTTGCTCTGCGTGCAGTCTGGCAGCACTCTGCTAGACCCAAACCGCTTCAAGTTCGATGGCAAAGAGTATTACCTCAAGTCACCAGCCGAAATGCGCAAGATCTTCGCCGACCACCCAGAGGCCTGCGACAACACTCTGCTGGTAGCCGAACGCTGCGATGTCTCGTTTGCCAAGCGCGATCTTATGCCGCGCTTCCCAGTGCCAGAGGGCTACACCGAGGACACCTGGTTCGAGGCCGAGGTCATGGCGGGCATGGACCGTCGTTACAACGGCAACGTGCCAGAGATTCAGGCCAAGCAGGCCAAGTACGAGGTTGAGGTCATCGTCAAGATGGGCTTCCCTGGTTACTTCCTCGTGGTTGCAGACTTCATCGCCTGGGCACGCTCCCAGGGCATCCGCGTTGGTCCGGGGCGTGGTTCGGCCGCTGGCTCCATCGTGGCCTACGCAATGGGCATCACCGAGCTAGACCCGGTTCACCACGGTCTCATTTTCGAGCGCTTCCTAAACCCAGAGCGCGTCTCGATGCCCGATATCGATATCGACTTCGACGACCGTCGCCGCGGCGAGGTTATCCGCTACGTTTCGCAGAAGTACGGCTCAGACCGAGTTGCTCAGATTGTCACTTACGGCACCATCAAGGCCAAGCAGTCACTCAAAGACTCCGCCCGTGTTTTGGGCATGCCGTACTCGGTTGGCGAGAAGCTAACCAAGGCAATGCCACCAATGGTGCTGGGAAAGGATGTCTCCCTCGGAGACATCATGAATAAGCCGGCTACCAAAGAAGAAGACGAGAAGAGCCGCTACAAAGAGGGCCAAGAGTTCCGCGATATCGTGGCCGCAGACGAAGACTCGGCCAAAACCCTAGAACTTGCCATGGGCCTCGAGGGTCTAAAGCGCCAGTGGGGTGTGCACGCCGCCGGTGTAATCATGTCGGCGGAGCCGCTCATCGATGTGCTTCCAATCATGAAGCGCGAAGACGATGGCGCCATCATCACCCAGTTCGACCAACCACCCTGCGACGACCTCGGTCTGCTCAAGATGGACTTCCTGGGCCTTCGAAACCTCACCGTGCTAGACGATGCCCTGGCCGAAATCAAAAACAACCGCGGCCAGACCGTGGTTCTGGAAGATCTAGACCTGGATAAAGACCAGCCAACCTACGACTTGCTCTCCCGTGGAGACACCCTGGGTGTGTTCCAGCTGGATGGCGGCGCCATGCGCAGCTTGCTTCGTATGCTGCGTCCAAGCGAATTCGAGCACATCTCGGCAGTGATTGCGCTGTATCGCCCGGGTCCAATGGGTATGAACTCGCACACCAACTACGCCCAGCGTAAAAACGGTGTTCAGGCCATCGATGCCATTCACCCAGAACTCGAAGGCCCGCTGGCCGAGGTTCTGGGCCCAACCTACGGTCTAATCGTTTACCAAGAGCAGGTTATGGCCGTGGCTCAAAAGGTGGCAAACTTCACACTTGGACAAGCCGACGTGCTTCGTCGTGCCATGGGTAAGAAGAAGAAGGAAGAGCTAGACAAGCAGTACGAGGGCTTCTCTGGCGGCATGAAAGAGAACGGCTACTCCGAGGCTGCCATCAAGGTTCTCTGGGAAACCCTGCTTCCATTCGCCGACTACGCCTTCAACAAGGCGCACTCCGCCGCCTATGGTGTGCTCAGCTACTGGACCGCCTACCTCAAGGCCAACTTCCCGGCCGAGTACATGGCCGCGCTGCTCACCTCGGTGCGCGACAGCAAGGACAAGCTTGGCCTCTACCTAAACGAATGTCGCCGCAGCGGCATCCAGGTGTTGGCCCCAGACGTAAATGCCTCCTTCGCCGCCTTCACCGCGGTAGGCGGAGACATCCGCTTTGGCCTGGGCGCGGTTCGCAACGTTGGCCTAAACGTGGTTGAGGGCATTGTCGCCGCTCGTAAAGAGAAGGGCGCCTTCACCTCCTTCAGCGACTTCCTCAAGAAGGTGCCTGCTGTGGTCTGCAACAAGCGCACCATCGAATCGCTCATCAAGGCCGGTGCCTTCGATTCGCTGGGACACTCGCGTCGAGCTCTTTCCGAGATCTTCGAAGAGGCCGTAGACACCGAGATTGGCGTCAAGCGCAACGAAGCCCAGGGCCAGGTAGACCTATTCGGAGACTTCTTCGACGAGATTGACGCCGGCGTTGTGGTTCCAGAGCTTTCAGAGTGGCCAAAGCGCGAGAAGCTTGCCTACGAGCGCGACATGCTTGGCCTTTATGTGTCAGACCACCCGCTGGCCGGCCGTGAAGAGCAGATCAGTCGCCACTCCGACATGTCAATCGTTGAAATCAACGAGCAGAGCGTGCCCGAAGAGGGCGAGGCCGCCCCGGTTGGCCGCCGCCTCAAGGATGGCGATACCTTGGCCGTTGCCGGTCTGATCACCTCGGTGGCTCACAAGGTGGCTCGCGCCAGCGGTAATCCGTGGGCCGCGGTGTCACTCGAAGACTTCAGCGGCGAGCTTCAGGTTACCTTCATGGGCAAGGCCTACAACGAGTTCTCCAGCTATCTGCTGCCAGACCAGGTGGTTGTGGTGCGGGGTCGTCTGCGCGAACGAGACGAGGCCTTCAGCCTCAGCGCCTTCAGCGTAGAAATCTTGGAGGCCGGAGCAGAGGTTACTGCCGCTCCGGTTCAGATTCGTATTCCGGCCACCGATGCCACCCGCGAAACCCTGGTAGAGCTCGACAGGATCCTGCGCGAGTACAAGGGCAAGACCGAGGTTTACATCACCCTAACCGGGCAGGGCGAAGACCAACTCTTTGCACTGCCAAACCGGGTGAAGGTTGGGGCCGAGCTCTATGCCGAGCTAAAGGTTTTGCTTGGTAGGTCTGCTCTGGCGGCGGTTCCAAATGAGATTGACCTGCCACCGGACACTGGACCAGTGGAGATTGCCGATGGCTCCGACGGAATCCACAACGATATCCCCGAAGCGCCACCAGAGGACCCTATTTACTAGGGGTTTGGGCTTGCCCGATTAGAAAGCGCTTGGCCGTTAGGTTTGGCGTTCTGGCTTAGGAGAGCGCTGCTCCGGTTTGGCGGTAGCTGCGCTGGTAGTAAAGCAGCGCCTCATCTTGCTGGCCTTCGGCTCCGGCAATCACATCCGAAACCACAACCGCATTGTTTTCAATGTTGATCACCTGGCGAACCTTGCAGATCAAAACCGAGGTAGCCGCCTCAAACACCGGCATTCCGTGTGGTCCGCGGCTCCAATCCTCAGTGGTGAAGCGCTTGGTGTGATCCGCGGCCATGCGCTGAGCAAGCTCGAGGTTGGCTTCACCCAAGGTGTGGATTGCGATGTATTCGGCGTTAGAAATAGCGGTCCAGCTGCTGGCGCCCCGAGCCACCGAGAACATCACCAGCGGGGGAGTGGCACCCAACGAGGTCATAGATGTTGCGGTGAATCCAACCGGATTGCCCTGGTCGTCGTTGGTGGTGATTACCGCTACGCCCGAGGCGTGACGGCGGAAGCTGGCGCGAAGGGCATCGGTGGCATCTGCGTTGGCCGAAAAATCAAACATGCTATTCCTTACGAGGTTCTATGCCTAGCCTAACCGCCAATAGAATTGGGTGATTCCCCGAAAGGACCCGCGTGGCAAACACTCCGATTCGCCTGCTCAATCTGACCGAGCAGGGATTTAGCAACTCCGAGGTCAACGCTCTGGTGCCGCGCGCCAGCATTGACATCGAAATTGCGCTCGAATCGGTGCGCCCGCTAATTGCCGATGTGGCTAAGCGTGGTGCCGAAGCAGTTATCGAAGTGACCATCGCTCGCGATGGAGTGGACCCAAGCCCGCTTCGCGTGGAGCAAGCCGAGATCGATGCTGCCGTCGCGGCACTCGACCCAGAGCTGCGCACCGCCATCGAAGAGTCAATCAGCCGTGTTCGCCAGGTATCGGTGGCAAACCTGCCGCAAAACACCACGGTCGAACTCGCGCCCGGCGCCTTGGTGCACCAGCGCTGGCAGCCGGTCGACTCGGTTGGCCTCTACGTTCCAGGCGGCAAGGCCGTTTATCCGTCGTCGGTGATCATGAACGTGGTTCCGGCTCAGGTTGCCGGCGTGCCTCGCCTGGCTATTGCCTCGCCGGCCCAAAAAGACTTTGCTGGACGCCCACACCCAACCGTGCTGGCCACCGCTGGCCTGCTCGGCGTCACCGAGATCTACTCGATGGGTGGCCCGGCCGCCGTTGCCGCCTTCGCTTACGGCATGGCTCAACTACCAATGGAGCCGGTTCAGCTGGTTACCGGACCGGGCAATATCTACGTCACTGCCGCCAAACGTGCCTTGCGCGGCAAGATCGGCATCGACAGCGAGGCAGGCACCACCGAGATTCTGGTGCTGGCCGATGCCACCGCAGATGCCCGCCTCATTGCATACGACCTGGTGAGCCAGGCCGAGCACGACGAGGCTGCGGCTTCGGTGCTGGTCACCACCAGCCTTTCGTTGGCCGAAGAGGTCATCGCTTTGCTTCCTGAAATTGTGGCGGCCACCCACCACAGTGAGCGCGTTGCCACCGCCTTGGCCGGCCAGCAGTCTGCCATCGTGGTTGTAGCCGAATGGGATGACGCCATCCGCTTCACCAACGAGTACGCCACCGAACACCTGGAAATCCACTCGGTGGACGACCGCACCACAGCCCGCCGCATCACCAACGCCGGCGCGATCTTCCTTGGCAAGTACTCTCCGGTTAGCCTGGGCGATTACATGGCTGGCTCCAGCCACGTTTTGCCCACCGGCCAGCAGGCCAAATTCGGTTCTGGTTTGGGTGTTCACTCGTTTGTCAGGGCCCAACAGATCATCGATTACTCTCAGACCGGCCTAGGCGGCATCGCCAAGCTGGTTGAAGGTTTCGCTGCGGCCGAGGGGCTTCCTGCCCACGGTGAGGCCGTGAAGGCCCGTTTCGAGGCCTAAAACACCACATCTAGTGTCGACGTGTTCATCTCGACGCTAGATATTGTTTCTTTTTGGTTAACTATTTAAAACTTTTTTGCCCAATTTGGGCCAAAAAACCTTCAAGTTCCGCGTGATTACGCCACTTTTTCCCTCGACACGCCGATTTTTTTCAAATTTGAATTTGCCGTGTGCTGACCACAAGATATAGGGGCAGGCAACAAGATTGTGTCTATATCTTGTGCATTTAGTTACTTATTGCGTTTTAGGAGAGGGGCCAAAGATGCATTGTCCATTTTGCCGTTTCCCAGACTCACGAGTAATGGATTCGCGCACCTCAGACGACGGTTCGGCTATTCGCCGCCGCCGTCAGTGCCCGCAGTGCGGATCACGTTTTTCCACCATGGAGACCGCGTCTCTCATGGTCATCAAGCGAAACGGCGTGACCGAGCCCTTCAGCCGCGACAAGATCGTCAACGGTGTTCGAAAGGCCTGCCAGGGACGTCCGGTTACCGATGGTGACTTGGCGTTGATGGCACAGGCGGTTGAGGAAGCGATTCGTGGCACCGGTGTGGCACAGATCGAGGCCAACGATGTCGGACTAGCCATCCTGGAACCACTGCGCAAGCTTGATGAAGTTGCCTTCATGCGGTTTGCAAGCGTGTACCAGGGCTGGGAAAGTCTCGATGACTTTGAGGCGGCCATCAAGCTACTGCGTCTAGAGCATGCCGATACTGGCGCCGCTACAGGCAAATAGCCAAAAGCTGCACCAGAAACAAAACCAAAGATTTAGCAAAACCAAACAAATTACAGACAAAGAACAACTAAGGGAAAGGGAGAAGGCAGTGACTGATACCACCGCTTTCACCGGCGCTAACAACGCTGGAACCGGCAAGGGCTTGACCATTGACCGGATTTACACCACTGAGGGTGTACACCCGTACGACCAGGTCTCCTGGGAGTACCGCGATGTAGTGCAGACCAACTGGAAGAACGGCGAGGTGATCTTTGAGCAGCGCGGCGTAGAGTTCCCTGAGTTCTGGAGCATCAACGCCAGCACCATCGTTACCACCAAGTACTTCCGTGGCGCCCAGGGCACCCCAGAGCGCGAGTACAGCCTTCGTCAGCTGATCAACCGTGTGGTTCACACCTACACCGAGGCCGGCCGCAAGTTTGGTTACTTCGCCAACGAAGAAGACGCAGTCATCTTCGACCACGAGCTGACCTACATGCTGCTAAACCAGGTGTTCTCGTTCAACTCGCCAGTATGGTTCAACGTTGGTACCAAGAGCCCACAGCAGGTTTCGGCTTGCTTCATCCTCTCCGTAGACGACTCGATGGAATCGATCCTCAACTGGTACCGCGAAGAAGGAATGATCTTCAAGGGTGGTTCGGGTGCAGGCCTTAACCTCTCCCGCATCCGCTCCAGCAAGGAACTGCTCAAGAACTCGGGTGGCTCGGCTTCGGGTCCAGTTTCGTTCATGCGCGGTGCAGACGCCTCTGCAGGAACCATCAAGTCGGGTGGCGCTACCCGTCGTGCAGCCAAGATGGTTGTTCTCGACGTAGACCACCCAGACATCGAAGAATTCATCGAGACCAAGGCCTCGGAAGAGAAGAAGATTCGTGTTCTTCGCGACGCCGGTTACGACATGGAACTCGGTGGCAAGGACATCAACTCGGTCCAGTATCAGAACGCCAACAACTCGGTGCGCGTAAACGCAGAGTTCATGCAGGCCGTTGAAGACGGTGGCAAGTTTGGTCTTCGTGCCCGCACCACCGGTGAGGTCATCGAAGAGGTTGACGCCCGCGAACTATTCGACAAGATTGCTCTTGCCGCTTGGGAGTGTGCCGACCCTGGTATCCAGTACGACGACATCATCAACGACTGGCACACCTGCCCTGAGTCGGGTCGAATCACTGGTTCGAACCCTTGCTCGGAGTACATGCACCTCGACAACTCGTCTTGCAACCTGGCCTCGCTCAACCTTCTGAAGTTCTTGAACCCAGATGGCTCGTTCGACACCGCCAAGTTCACCAAGGCATCCGAGCTGATCATCACCGCCATGGACATCTCGATCTCGTTCGCAGACTTCCCAACTCAGCCAATCGGTGACACCACTCGTGCCTTCCGTCAGCTGGGTATCGGTTACGCCAACCTTGGCGCCCTGCTTATGGCTATCGGTGTTCCTTACGACAGCAACGAAGGCTTCGCTCTTGCAGCAGCCATCACCTCGCTGATGTCGGCAGCAACCTACCGCCGTTCGGCAGAGCTTGCCGCAGTGGTTGGTGCCTACGACGGTTACGCCAAGAACAAGAACGGCCACGACCGCGTCATGCACAAGCACGAGGCTGCCAACGCTCAGCTTGTTCCTGCCACCAGTATCGATGCAGCTGTTATCGCCGCTGCTACCGAGCAGTGGGCACTAAACACCGCTATCGGTACCGAGAACGGCTGGCGCAACTCGCAGATCTCGCTCTTGGCTCCAACCGGAACCATCGGCTTCATGATGGACTGCGACACCACTGGTATCGAGCCAGACTTCTCGCTGGTCAAGTACAAGAAGCTATCCACCGGTGGCTCGATGCAGATCGTGAACCAGACCATTCCGTTCGCACTGCACCGTCTTGGCTACTCGCAGGAGACCATCGAGGCAATCGTTGACCACATCAGCCAGCACGGCCACGTGGTAGACGCTCCTGGTCTAAAGACCGAGCACTACGCCATCTTCGACACCGCAGTTGGTATCCGCGCAATCGAGCCAATGGGTCACGTTCGTATGATGGCTGCAGTTCAGCCATTCCTTTCGGGCGCCATCAGCAAGACCGTCAACATGCCAGAGACCGCAACCAAGGAAGAGATCGCAGACGTCTACTTCCAGGGCTGGAAGCTTGGCCTGAAGGCACTTGCTATCTACCGCGACAACTGCAAGGTTGGCCAGCCACTTAGCGATGCTAAGGCGAAGACCGAGACCAAGACCGTTGAGGCTTCGGCAGAGGCTCACGCATCGAACCCAGGCCTAAGCCGCCCAGTTCGTAAGCGTCTTCCAAAGTCGCGTCCAAGCAACACCATCTCGTTCACCGTTGGTGGCGCAGAGGGTTACATGACCGCTGGTTCGTACCCAGACGGTGGCTTGGGCGAGGTATTCATCAAGCTGGGTAAGCAGGGTTCCACCCTGGCCGGTGTAATGGACGCCTTCTCGATCGCTGTTTCGATTGGCCTTCAGTACGGCGTACCGCTAGAGACCTTCGTTCAGAAGTTCACCAACTTCTCGTTCGAGCCTGCTGGTATGACCGACGACAAGGACATCCGTATGGCCAAGTCGCTGATGGACTACATCTTCCGTCGCTTGGCTCTGGACAACCTACCTGCCGACACCCGTTCGGCTCTGGGTATCCTCACCGCCGATGAGCGCAGTGCGGCCCTAGACACCGGTTCGTACCCAGCAGTTGTCGCCGAGGCTCCAGCAGCACCAGCTGCAACAGCCCCAGAGGCAGCTCCAGTAGCCGAAGTTGCAGCAGCACCAGTTGCCGTTGCAGTAGAGATCACCAAGAAGGAAGTTCACTCCAGCGCCGAGCTGTTCGAACTGCTTCAGGGCAAGGAATCTGACGCACCACTCTGCATGAACTGTGGAATCAAGATGCGTCCGGCCGGTTCGTGCCACGTCTGCGAAGGCTGTGGCTCAACCTCGGGTTGCTCGTAAACCGCAGCAAAACTAAACAGGCAGGCTCCGCTTCGGCGGGGCCTGTCTGCTTTAACTTGGGTAACCTTAAAGCGTGTTCTATCAGTTTGTCTTCAAGACCTTTTTCACCAAGCTAGACCCAGAGTGGATTCACCACGTTGTGGTTCGCGGCATCCGCATCGGCAAGGCCTTGGGCGTTACCAAGATCGGTGCCCTGGCACCCACCGAGGGAAAGCCGGTTTCGGCCTTTGGCCTCACCTTCAACGGTCCTTTTGGTCTGGCCGCCGGCTTCGACAAGAACGCAGTTGCCATTCGTGCCCTGGGCGATCTGGGCTTTAGCCACGTTGAGATTGGCACGGTTACCGCCCTGGCGCAGCCGGGCAACCCAAAGCCACGCCTATTCCGTCTACCGGCAGATCGCGCGCTCATCAACCGCATGGGCTTCAACAACGAAGGCGCCCACGTCGTGGCCCATCGCCTCGGTGCCCTGCGCGCCCGCTACGGCAGCAATCTGCCCATCATCGGCGTAAACATCGGCAAGAGCAAGGTCACCGAAGTGGCCGATGCCGCCGGCGACTACCGCACCAGCGCAAAGCTGCTGGCGCCCTTTGCCGACTACCTAGCCGTAAACGTTTCGTCTCCCAACACCCCGGGCCTTCGCTCGCTGCAGGACGTTGCGGCCCTTCGACCAATCCTCGAGGCAGTGTTGGAAGAGAGCCTTGGCTTGCCGGTCTTGGTGAAGATTGCACCAGACCTGGCCGACGAAGATATTTTGGCAGTGGCCGATCAAGCCCTAGAACTCGGCTTGGCCGGCGTGATTGCCACCAACACCACCATCGGCCGCGAGGGTCTCAATACCTCGGCAGCACGCATCGCCGAGATCGGTGCCGGAGGGCTCTCTGGAGCGCCGCTGAAGGCCCGTTCCTTGGCTGTGCTTGATCTTTTGGCAGCCAAGCTAGCCGGAAAGATCGCCATCGTTTCGGTGGGAGGCGTGGAGACCGCTGCCGAGGTAACCGAGCGGTTGCAGCACGGCGCCACCCTGGTGCAGGGCTACACCGGTTTCATCTATGAGGGCCCATTCTGGGCTCGTCGACTAAACCGCAACAGCAAGTAGGCTGCGGCCCAAAAACTAAAAAGCACCCGCCACCAACAGGTGACGGGTGCTTTTTTACTGCCTAAAAACTACTTCTTCTTGGAGCCACGACCAACGGTTGGCTTTGGGGTGCGCATGATGCGCAGCTGAGTGGCGCGAACGATGGCGTACCAGCCCAGGCCGCTCTCAAGCTTTGACTCGCCAAACTTCTCGGCGATGGTTGCCTTTACCTTGCGGTTGATGAAGATGCCGTCAACCACGATGCCGGCCAGAACCAGCCACATGGTTAGCACTAGGCCAAGCTGCAGGGCTGGGCTGTTGATTCCGCTTAGGAACAGCACCAAAACCATGACCGGAATCATTAGTTCACCAATGGTGAGGCGGGCGTCAACGATGTCGCGAGCCATCTTCTTCTGTGGGCCGCGGTCGCGAACTAGGAGGTAGCGGTCGTCGCCGGCTGCGATGCCGTCGCGGGCACGCTTGCGCTCTGCCGCTGCCTTCTCTTTGGCGGCCTTCTTGGCCTCAGGAGACTTGTCGCCAACGATTGGCTTAAAGTTTGCAGACTCTTGGGTCTTGCGGGAAGGAGTTGCCTTGCCCTTGCCAGCGCTCTTGCTGGTTGGCTCAATATCGGTCATCAAAATCCTTGATTAGTGGCGTGTTCAATAAGATTACCTCTATGTCGCAAGCCTCAGAGTTGAACCCAGACCTCGTTTCGCAGTCGGAGAAATTTGTAGCCGGAAGATTCGCCAAGGCAGTGGGAACACTGGGCGATCTGGTACGCATTCCCGGCATCGCCTGGGATGCCTTCGACCCACACAACCTCGAGCGTTCGGCCACCGCAGTAGCCGATCTGCTTGAAGGCACCGGGCTGTTCGACTGGGTTGAACTGCGCCGCGCTCCGCTAGCCACCGACCCAGAGAAGTTTGGCGCCCCGGCCGTTCTGGCCCGCCGCGCGGCCAAGAATGGCGCACCGCAGATCTTGCTTTACGCTCACCACGATGTGCAGCCTCCCGGCGATGCCAGCCAGTGGCAGACCCCCGAATTCCAGCCCACCATCCGTGATGGCCGCATGTATGGTCGCGGAGCAGCCGACGACAAGGCCGGCATCGTTGCCCACATCACTGCCCTCGAGACCATCAAGGCAGTCTTGGGTACCAACTTTGACCTGGGAATCACCTGCTTTATCGAGGGGGAGGAGGAGGCCGGTAGCCCGTCCTTCCGCAACTTCCTCGAGCAGAATCGCGAGGACCTAAACAGCGATGTGATCGTGGTAGCCGACTCGGGCAACTGGTCCACCGAGGTGCCGGCAATCACCACCACCCTTCGCGGCTTGGTGTCGCAGGTCATCGAGATTCGCACCCTTGACCACGCCCTGCACAGCGGAATGTTTGGGGGAGTGGTGCCGGACGCCATGCTGGCGCTAATCAAGCTGCTGGCCACCCTTCACGACGACCAGGGCAACGTTGCTGTGTCTGGCTTGGTGAACGGCAAGGCGGCAGACCTCGATTACACCGAAGCCGATGTGCGCCGCGACAGCGGAGTGCTTGATTCGGTGTCGCTGATTGGCGATGGCACCATTCTGGACCGCAACTGGACCAAGCCAGCCATCACCGTCATCGGAATCGACGGCCAGTCGGTTGCCCTCAGCAGCAACACCTTGCTTCCTACGGCCAAGGCCAAGATCTCGATGCGTATCGCTCCTGGGCAAGAGCCAGAGGACGCCCTGGGGCTGCTTCGCGCTCACCTGGAGGCCAATCTGCCATTCGGCGCACAGATCAGCTACCTGGAGACCGAGCTGGGCCGCCCATTTGCCGCCGACAGCAGTGGTTGGGCCAAGTCACTCATGGAGTCGGCGCTGACCACCGCATTTGGCTTGCCATCGGTGGATATCGGCATCGGAGGCTCGATTCCGTTCATCGCAGACCTCATCGAACTGTTCCCGGCCGCTCAGATTTTGGTGACCGGTGTGGAGGATCCCGATTCTCGCGCCCACAGCCCAAACGAATCGGTGGACCTAGCCAGCCTGCGCAAGGCCATTTTGGCGGAAGCTTTACTTCTTTTGGGAAGCAATTCGAAGCAAAACTGATTTACAATTTAGAAATCCTCCGCAATAACCAAAGGACTGCAGATGACCGACCTAATTACTCTTGAAGAGACCACCGCTCGCGGCATTTCGCTCACCGATGTTGCCACCGCCAAGGTCAAGGCTCTGGTTTCGGCCGAGGGTCGCGACGACCTGCGTCTGCGCGTAGCTGTTCAGCCTGGTGGCTGCAGCGGCCTCATCTACCAGCTGTACTTCGACGAGACCATGGCAGACGGCGACTCCATCACCACTTTCGGCGATGTTGAGGTAATCGTTGACCCAATGTCGGTGCCTTACCTAGATGGCGCAACCATCGACTTCGAGGACACCATTCAGAAGCAGGGTTTCACCATCGACAACCCAAACGCTCAGGGCTCGTGCGCCTGTGGCGACAGCTTCAACTAAGCATTCTTCGAGTTTCAACCGCAATCCCGCCTCTGCAGAGGCGGGATTAGCGTTTTAAGCCCGGCCTCGCCAACAAAAACCATTGGGTTTTGGGTTGCATTTGAGCGATTTCTGGCAATCACCGGATGCATCGGGGAATAGGATAGAGGCGTAACAATTGCAATTTTTTGAAGGGTCGATTGTGCTACCTAAGCGCCGAATGAAGTGGGCCGCAATTCCGGCCGCCGCTTCCTTGCTCCTGCTTACCGGTTGCTCTGCAGAGCAGCTGTCGAAGGGTTATGAACCCGGTTCGGGCAAGACCACCAACCACACCGCGTCTATCGTGGGTCTCTGGAACACCTCTTGGATCGTTCTGCTGATCGTTGGTGCCATCGCTTGGGGTCTTCTGGCCTGGGCAATGGTTGCTTACCGCCGCCGCAAGGGAGACACCTCGCTGCCGGTTCAGCTTCGCTACAACATGCCAATCGAAACCCTGTTCACAGTGGTTCCGTTCATCATCACCGTTGGTTTCTTTGCGTTCACCGCCAAGACCATGACCGCCATCGAAACCCCAAACAACGCTCACGAGATTGTTCAGGTAATCGGTAAGCAGTGGTCGTGGGACTTCAACTACACCACCGAGAACACTTACGACTCGGGTGTTCAGTACCAGGATGGTGCCAACGCCAAGACTGAGGCCACCCTTCCAACCCTTTGGTTGGTAAAGGACAAGCCAGTAGAGATCGACCTAACCTCGCGCGACGTTATTCACTCGTTCTGGGTTATCGACTTCCTCTACAAGAAGGACATGTTCCCAGGTCGTACCAACAAGATCTTCTTCACTCCAACCGAGTTTGGAACCTTCGCTGGTAAGTGTGCCGAGCTCTGTGGCGAGTTCCACAGCGCCATGCTCTTCAACGTCAAGGTTGTAGACCAGGCACAGTACGACACCCACATCGCCGCCCTAAAGGCTGCCGGCAACGTTGGCCAGCTGGGTCTAGACCTTAACCGCAACCTGAACGCGCCTGGCCGCGGTCTTCAGAACAACTAAGGAAATACGAAGATGGCTCAGAACAAGTCCAAGGGTCGTATCCTGGTCGACTGGATCACTACTACCGATCACAAGAAGATCGGTTACCTGTACCTAATCACCTCGTTCGTGTACTTCATCATCGCCGGCATCATGGCGCTGGTAATCCGCGCCCAGCTGGCAATGCCGGGTCTGTCGGTTGTTGCTACCCACGAGCAGTACAACCAGCTCTTCACCATGCACGGCACCATCATGCTGCTGATGTTTGCAACCCCGCTGTTCGCTGGTTTTGCCAACGTCATCATGCCGGTACAGATTGGTGCACCGGATGTGGCTTTCCCACGTCTTAACGCCATTGCTTACTGGTTCTACTTCTTTGGTTCGTTTGTTGCTGTTGCCGGTTACTTCACCCCTCAGGGTGCCGCCGGCTTCGGTTGGTTCGCTTACCAGCCACTAGCAAACACCACCTTCACCCCAGGCATCGGTGGAGACCTATGGGTCTTCGGTCTGGCACTCAGTGGTTTCGGTACCATCATGGGTGGTGTCAACTTCATCACCACCATCCTCACCATGCGTGCGCCTGGTATGACCATGTTCCGTCTGCCAATCTTCACCTGGAACACCCTGGTTACCTCCATC
>Ga0228703_1001061_pt1 | contig 17593 bp, 14 predicted proteins | sample McNCre217_Aug_MG_3_FD_178020 | JGI IMG/M metagenome (GOLD analysis project Ga0228703, IMG submission 178020) | Freshwater microbial communities from McNutts Creek, Athens, Georgia, United States - 29-17_Aug_MG | ecosystem: Environmental > Aquatic > Freshwater > Creek | place: USA: Georgia... | reverse complement strand
ACAGGCTTCAAGCGCAAATTCATGGGCGGCAAGATGCTGGCGGTCTACCTCAAGGCCCCCGACTTCTATGCCCGCAACCTGAACGACCGCGCCTGGATGTACGTGGTGGTCAACCCCGAGTTGCGTGCCTTCATCATGTCGGTCGACGGGGTGAGCGAATTCGCGTTTCACATCCAGATGGCCGACGACGCGGCCACCGAAGCCCTCACCGAGGCCGACGCTCGCCGCTTGTTTTCCCAAGCTTTTGGTCAGCCCATCGACATCGACATCCTCTCCATGGCGACCTGGATGGCCGGGCACGCCCTGGTGGCCGAGTCTTTTCAGCAAGGCCGTGTGTTTTTGGGCGGCGATGCGGCGCACCTGTTCACCCCCACGGGTGGGCTGGGTTACAACACCGCCGTCGAAGACGCCGTCAACCTGAGCTGGAAGCTCGCCAGCGTGATCAAAGGCCAGGCCCCAGCAACGCTGTTGGACAGCTATGAACGTGAACGCCACCCCTTGGCCGTGCGCAACACGGGTTATGCCCGGCAGTTTGCCGACTCGATTGGCCTGTTTGAAGCCGTGCCGGAATTGGAAGACAACAGCCCCCAGGGCGAAGCAGCACGGACGATGGCTTCGGAATACCTGAACGGCCATGTGCGGCGCGAGTTCAACATTCCGGGCGTGACCTTTGGCGGCCGCTACGACGGCAGTCCCATCATCGTGGGCGATGGCACCACCGCCCCACCCGATGCGGCCAACAGCTATGTGTCCTGCGCCACCCCGGGCGGCAGACCACCCCATGCTTGGTTGGCCGATGGGCGCTCTTTGTTTGACAGCTTCCATGCCGAATGGACCTTGCTGGCGCTGGGCGATGAGGCACCTGACACTTCGCATTTCACGCAAGCCGCCTTGGCCCTGAACATCGACTTGAAAGTGGTGCGCCACGAACAGCCTGAGCTTTTGGCCTTGTACGAAGCCCCGCTGGCCTTGATCCGTCCTGACCAGATCGTGGCCTGGCGCGGGCATGACGACCGACAAGCCCAAGCCGTCTTGGCGCAGGCACTGGGCTACAAACAAACCGCCTCAAATCAATGAGTCGTGCCTATTCAATGTTCCACAGTCAAGTCTTGTAGGTCGGCACCTTCAGGTCCGACTTGGCTGGCTTTAGCCCAGGCTATCTGTCGGGGCTGAAGCCCACGACCTACGGGTTCAAGCCAATAACATTTCAAAATTCAGCGGACCAGGTGACAAGGCGTGGACAATCAGATGCATGAACACCCGCCACACCACGCCCGACAAAGACGCCATCGCCCTGCTCCCGCCCTTTGAAAGGCTGGGCCTTGAGCGCATCACCTTGGTGAGCACCGGGCCACAAGCCAGGCAGGCCCAAGAAGCCTTGCTCAAAAGCCCAGCCTGGGGTTTTGACACCGAATCCAAGCCGACGTTCAAGGTGGGTGAACAATCTGACGGCCCGCACATCTTGCAACTGTCCACGCCCGAGCGGGCCTGGGTGTTTCAGCTGCACGAACCCGAATGCCGCGCCGTGGCCGCGCAATTGCTGGCCCATCGAGGCATTGTCAAAGCGGGTTTTGGCCTGGGCGATGACCGCAAGCGCATCATCCACAAACTGGGCATCGAGCCGCAGGGCATTTTGGAACTCAACACCGTGTTCCACCAACGCGGTTACCGCAAAGACATGGGCGTCAAAGGCGCGGTGGCGGTGCTGTTCAATCAGCGCTTCATCAAGTCCAAAAAAGCCGCCACCAGCAACTGGGCCAATGCAAGGCTCACCGAAGCGCAGCTGGTCTATGCGGCCAACGACGCCTATGCCGCGCTTCGGGTTTGGGACGCTTTGGCCGTCTGACGAGCGCTCAGTAAACCGTGCAAGCCTGCTCGAAACTCAAACGCGGGTTGCGCGGGAACAGCTTGCTTTCATCGCCATAGCCCAGGTTGATGAGGAAGTTGGCCGAGTAGCGTCCATCCGGGAAAAACTCTGCGTTCACTTTGGCCAAGTCGACACCGCTCATGGGGCCGCAATCGAGTCCCAATGCACGGGCCGCGATCATGAAATACGCCCCACCCAAGGTGCCGTTGCGCGTGGCGGTGCCTTGGGCCAATGCGGCATTGCCCTCGAACAAGGCTTTGGCGCCCGGGTTGTTGGGGAAGAGCACCGGCATGTGCTCGTAAAACTGGTTGTCGGTGGCCACGATCACGCAGACCGGTGCCGACTGGGTTTTGGCCACATTGCCGGGACTCAGGGCAGGCATGAGCCGCTGCTTGGCCGCTTCGTTGGTCAAGAACACATAGCGGGTGGGCTGCGCATTCATCGATGTGGCCCCCATCTTGGCGATCTCGTAGACCTCTTTGAGCAAAGACTCGGGCACGGGTTTGTCGAGGAATCCGTTGGCCGTGCGGGCGTCCAGGAACAGTTGTTGAATGGCTGCGTTGTCGATTTTCATGAGGGTGTCCAAGGTTGAAAAATTATTCTGCTTTGATGCCGATGTCCCGCACCAGCTTGGCCCAACGCTCCACATCGCGGCGCACCAAGGCGCGGGTCTGATCGGCGTTCAGTGTCAAAGGCTTGCCGCCCGCCTTGCGGAAATTCTCCTGCAAGTCGGCTTGGGCCATGATTTTGACCAGTTCGCTGCGCAAGCGCTCTTGCACATCGAGGGGCGTCTTTTTGGGCACGAAATAGCCAAACCAAGACTCCAAGTCCAGCTGCGCCACGCCACTTTCGGTGATGGTGGGCACGTCCGGGTGCATGGGGTTGCGCTCGGTGCCCGACACGGCCAAGGCCTTCACGGTGCCGGCATTGACTTGCACACGCGCGGTAGAAGACAGGTCAAAAAACAGGTCTACACGCCCGCCCAGCAAATCTTGATACGCTGCCTGCGCACCACGGTACGGCACATGCACCAGGTTCACGCCCGCCAAGTGCCACAAGGCGGCTGCCAGCACATGCTGGCCAGAGCCGTTGCCCGCCGAGGCATAAGACAGCTTGCCGGGATTGGCCTTGGCATAGGCCACCACATCTTTGAGCGAGTTCAGGGGCAGGTCCTTGCGGGCCATCAGGGTGTAGCTGTAGCTGACGGCCAAGCCCACCGGCTCGAAATCGCGCAAGCTGTCGTACGAGAGCTTGTCGTACAAACCCATGTTGAGCGCAATGTTGGAGACCGACCCCAGCAACAGCGTGTAGCCATCGGGGTCGGCTTTGGCCGCAGCGTCTGTGCCCACCAAGGTGCCCGAGCCGGATTTGTTTTCCACTACCACACTTTGGCCCAGCGACTTGGTCAGCCGCTCGGCCAACGCACGGGCCACGAAGTCGAACCCACCGCCCGGCGGTTGCGGCACGATCACGCGCAAAGGACGATTGGGGTAAGCCCCCTGCCCCCAAACAGCTGGAACCACCCCGACCAAGCCCACAGCAGACAGGGCTGTGAAAAGCGAGCGACGCTTCAGATCAGGCGTGGCAAAACGATTGAAATCCATGGCAACGACCTCCAGAAGGTGGAAGGAAAGACTTGAAAATCAACGCTCCAGCACGCCCCCGGCCAGCCAGCGTGCGCCGCGCTTGTAGAGCTCTTCGACCACCGGCCCCTTGAGCATGGGCATGTCCATCTTGACCTTGTAGCCAATGCGCGTCTGGATGTAGGCCAAGTGCCGATAGCCTTCCGGGAAAGTAGCCAATGCCTCGGTGTCCAGCTTGAGCACCGCCGTGGAGTCCACCGGATCGATGCGGTCTTTTTCGTAAATCGGCTGGCGGTGCAGCAGCTTCCATTCGCCGTTTTCACGCGTCACAAAATCGTAAAAGCGGCCGGTACACACCACGTCGCACAAGACGGGGCCGTTTTCGCCCTCGACCATGCCGCGCTGAGAGATGGTCATCTTGGTCTGGGCAATGGCGCGGTCGCCTGAGATCTCGACCGCTGAGCCCCCCAGGAAATGCAAAATGCTCACGCCCTTGGCCCAGCCTTCTTGCGTGACGCGGATGAATTCGGCAAAGGGCCCCTGAAACCAGGTAGCCATCATCACGCCCTCGGGGTGCCACACGGTGGCAAAGCGCTCCCAGTCGCCGGCGTCGCGCCACACGGCCCAGCGCTCGACCATTTGGCGAATCAACAACTCGTCGTTCAAAGCTTGGTTCATGTCATGTCTCCTGAAAATCAGTTGGGGGTGTAGTCCACCTGGTGGCGGGCGATGCGCAAATCTGCCACCTCCGCCTTCACCCGCGTGTGCTCTGGGTGACTGGCATAGGCATCCAGCGAAGCCTGGCTGTCAAACTCGCTGTAAAGCACCACATCGCAGGCGTAGTCAATGCGGCTGCTGTCCACACCGATCTCCAGATGCAGCAGACCGGGGATGCGTCCGCGCAAACTCTCGAAGCTTTGCTGAATCTGAGCCACCGCCTGCTGGCGTTCTTCGGGCGTGTTGCCACGCACATTCCACATCACAATGTGTTTGATCACGGGGCCACCCCTTTCAGGCTGCAGGCGGAAAGCCGACTTTTTGGGGCCACAGGTTCACAAAGGCGTGCACCGAGGTGCTGCCGTACAAGCCTGCCTTGGTGAAGGGCTCATCGGCCAGCCAGGCGTGCGCGGCATCGCGGCTGGGAAAGTCGATCACCAACAAACTGCCCATCATGGTCGTGCCATCGTCATGGGTGAGCGGCCCAGCAAAGGCCATGCGGTCCGCTGCTGCGGCCAAATAGGCCTTGTGTTCAGGTCGCACCCGCTGACGCAGCGCAGACGAATCGGGTTTGTCGATCAGGGTGAATGCAAACAGCATGGCTTGTCTCCGGTTTGGGGTGTTTGAAACCATTCTTTCATGCCCCTTTGGCTGGCCCCGTCTTGTACAAGACAGGCCGGCCCAACAAATGCCATCGGATCACCTCGACGCCGTCCTGAAACCCGGCAGGGCAGCCCATGCACTCAGCCCTAAAATGGGCACCCATCCCGCGCTCGCCGTCTGAGCCCGAAAAAACCTCAATTCACCATGTCTCACGCCTCGGGCCACAGCGCCGCCACACCCTCTGAAACCACCTCGGTGCTGAACTTTGCCAATGCCCAGTGGCGCGTGCGCAGACCCCGCCCGTTTGTGTTGGTCATTGAAGGCGAAGTGGGCCAAGAAGGCACTGAGCCCACCGACTACCTGCACGACAAACTCCTGCAGCCCGAATGGCGCGAAGCCTTTTACCAACTGGTCGATGACACGGGCTTGGTGGTCTGCCTGAATGTGCACACCCAACACCCCACCTACCGCGACGTGCGCGGGCGCTCCAGCAAAGGGCGGCTGAGCCAAGGCGAGTACTACCACCACGACGGCTGCACAGGCCCCGTCAAGCCGCGCTTTGTGGAAATCCGCTGCCCCATCCAGCCGCAAACACGCGGCGTGGCCACCGCCATCGCACCTCATCACGATGTGGTCAAAGCCATGGTGCAAGTGCTGCCCGCCGAGTTGGCCGCCGCGCCTGCGCTGGCAGGACTTGACATGAGCCTCGACACCATCAGCCAGATGGACTACGCCGCGCTTGACCACTTGCAAGGCCTCATCACACGCACCGTGCGCAAAAAGCTCAACGCCGAAGGCGCACGCAGCTACTTCCGCAAAGTGGATGCCGCCGCCAACGCCTACTTTGAACCCTGGGCCTTGGGCGAAAGCCGCTTCATTGCCAACGCCAACAGCGGCATCACCATGCAACACCGCCGCGCCTACCAAGCCCCGCACACCGGCGGCGTAGCCAATGGCCACTTGGTCAAGCGCTGGACCAATGAAGAACTGCTGCTACCCGGCCAAGTGGCAGACCTTGCCTTGATTGCGGCGCTGTGCAGCGAAGAATGTGATGAAGTGGATGGGGAGCGGGCTGAGGGGTGTTACCTGGGGGCGCATTGATTTTGCGCACACAAACATAGGCATGGTCAGGAGGCGTAAGATGAATAGAGATTTTTACTTCGTCTCGGAAGCGAGAATTGAAAAAAATGCTGAGACCACTCGATAGAAGGTAGTGATTGATAGCCCATAAAGTGCGATCAACGCAGGAGTAATGAAGGGGACAATCTCTTTTGGTGCTTTAGTTGTGTCTACAACTAGCAAAAAAAGTGAAGTAATGCAAGCAAAGAAACTGCTATTAAATGCAGATTTCAAATACCCCAGCAGCAATCGCCACATCACATCGTTGCTCTTTAGCCAAGAATATTTGGCCGACTTAAAGCTAAGAAGCATGGCCTTAGCAGTACCTAAGAAACCCAACAGAATAGCGGTAACGCTGATCGCTGAGGTTAAAAGGCTATCAAGCTTAGGCGGCACAACATTAATATCGAACCACCAGCAAATACCACCCATGGCAAAAGCCACCAAATATGGATAACCTTTCTCTGCGTATCTAGGTAGGGCCATGAATTAATCCCACTGCTTAAGACATTGCTCAAGCATGCCAAACAACTGATTAGAGTCGTATCGCCGACCAAGTGTCCTATCCACTTGGTCAGCATTAAATTCGGTGAATTTTCTTGACTCCAAAAGGTCAATAACTTCGGCGGCATCCTCTTCGTTTTCTTTTGCTGTCACTTGAAGCAAATCATTGTCACCAGCGCGACTTGTGATTGCATCCACAATGGTTGAAATCCAACCTCTATCCATCTTGTTCTTCTTCAATCTAGCATCGACCGAAAAGCGGAACTGAAATCTAGTCGCTTTACTATCAATTGACTTTTGCAATGCTCCCTCAAGTCCTGTACCCTGCATCACTGCAAGATCAGCTTCACTAATACCCTCGATACACGCATCAATAGAGGTAACGATTTGCTTTTTTTGATACTTCGACAAAGCTTCATTAGTAAGAATAGGTGTAAGTGAATAATGTTTTTCAGGATCAGGAATGCACGAGTTCAAATACTCTCTAATCTTTGATGCTCTAACCCCATAGTGGTTGTATTGGATGACCAAGCGGTCTTGTTTTGCCGTGTATATTGCAATAGTTTCCTCTGAGAGAATTTCACCATCTTCTAGTTCAAGATCTTTAGCTGGTTGTCCGACTGCAGTAACGCCTGGCCAATTGTCATCGCGGAATTTACTGAACTTCAAATGCCAATTAATAGTTCCATCTGGGAGATGCCTCTCCGAAATTTCGTCAAGACGAATAGTTTGATTGCCGCAAATTTTTTCTCGAATTTTTAAATCTTCCAATTCGAGGGATCCGAGAATATCCGCAATTGGTGGTGCACCATTGGGGACGACAAATTGGCAATAGTGAACTTTAATTCTTTTCATTTTTTCCCTTTTTAATTTAATTTTTATCAGTAGTTACCGAGCGAAGACCTTTTGGCTTATTGCAGAGTAGAGCTCCTCAACATCCACAAGACCCTTCTGGTAGCTAGCTTTGAGGCATGTAACTTTTTCAATAATACCGGCGAATTGTTTTTGAATTTCAATCGGCGGACATGGCACGTCAAGGGTCATGAATTTCTTCATAGAGATATTCAACATCGAATCATGCCCACCACTTGCTAGATTTCGAACGACATCGCGATAACGTTGATTTTTGAGTAAATAATTAAAAAACTGGGGAGTGACCAAGTCTGCATTGAGGGTCAACACCCAAAGTTTGTCAGGCAGAAACAATCGATCGTGATCTTCAGGGACTACGCAGCATGCAGCTACAAGCTCAACTGTATTAGCTCGACTGAATAAAAAATCACCTCGTTTGACAAATCGAAGGTTTTTGGTGATCTGTGCCCGATTGACAACTTTGAACTCCGCAGGGTCAAACGTGCCTTTGGTGACTGCGCTGATCTTCAATACGCCAAGCTCTTCAGGGCTTTCAAATGATCGGTCTTCACCGCCGTAACTTGTACCCGACGAAATGCCCAACACCGCTTTTTCACAAGTCTGAATATTCCATCCCTTTTCATTCCGCACGGGGTCACCAAAAATTTCCAGGAACACACTCTTGAGCAGGTCGTCGAGTTGTTGCAGGTGTTGTTTGCGTTGGGTGATTAGGGCTTCGACTTTGCCTAGTAGGTGGGCAATGCGGATTTGGTCTTCGAGCGGTAGATACGCAATCTCCAGCTTGTAGAGTTCTTCTTGGGTAATGCCCTTGACGGTTGCCCCAGAACCCTTCTTGATAATCTCGTCTTTTAAAGACAAGAATGCATGCAGTAAATATTCTGCATTGAGTGGCACGATCGGCACGAGTGCTCGAAGGTCTTGATTAATCGCCAGATCAACTGTGTTTATCGCGGCCTTCCCCAGCGCCATTCGCGTCGGAATGATGACGTGACCTTTGGGAATCAAATTGGCAGAACTGTTTTCCAAACCATCTTGCGTGATGAAGTCTTGAGTCTTTTCCAACGACGTAGAGGTGAAGTCCTTGACGCTGGCCCATGGGATGTCTCCCCCCCAATATTCAGGTATCTGCTTTGATGGTGTGCCGCCACCTTTGAAGCGAACGAGCTCGCTAAGTGGTTTGAGCACGGTCATCCCACCATCCCCTTCAACTCCAACAGCTCCCGCACGATGCCGCTTTGCACCTTGGCCAGGTCGGCCTCGCTCACATCGCCCACTTCGGCGGCAATCAGTCGATCCAGTATCACGCTGGGGGCGTCGTAGTGCACTTCTTCAAACACATCGGTTTTGTAGCGCGACAGTGACAGGTCGTAGCCCTCAGCCTCTATCTCGCTGCGCGGCACGCAAAAGGCTTTGGCTGTACGGTCGGTGTCCATCGCAGCATTGCGGGCGTGGTACTTGGCAACGATGTCTTGCAAGTCGCCGTGGCCTTCTTGCTTGGTGCGTTTGTCGTCCAGGCTGTAGCCGTCGGCGGCCATTTCGTAAAACCACACATGCTCGGTGGCGGGTTGGGCCACTTTGTCTTTGGGGCCCCATACTTTGGTGAACAGCAAAATGGCGGTGCTCACCCCCGCATAGGGTTTAAACACGCCGCTGGGCAGCGTGACCACGGCTTTGAGGTCGCAGCGCTCCACCAGCAATTGGCGCAGCGCTTTGAACGCACCGCCCGAGCCAAACAACACGCCTTGCGGCACGATGACACAGGCTGTGCCACCCTTCTTGAGCAGGCGGTAAATGTTCTCTACAAACAGCAGCTCAGTCTTAGTAGTGCCCAGTTGCAGGTTTTCGTTGATGTCGCCTTTGTCGATGCTGCCGGTAAAGGGTGGGTTGGCCAGCACCACGTCGTATTCGCCCTCTTCGGTGTAGCTTTTGCTCAGGGTGTCTTTGTAGTCAATGTGCGGCTCGTCAATGCCGTGCATCATGAGGTTCATCAGCCCCAGGCGCACCATGGTTTGGTCGATGTCATAGCCCCACAGTGATGCGCCCAAAATGCTTTGGGCTTTTTCGGTCAGCGCAGCGGCCACCGAGGTGCGCACAAAGCCGTCTTCGTCAGCCACCAGGTCTTTGCTGCCCGCCTTGATGGCCAGCTGCGTGACGATGTATTGATAAGCCCCCAACAAAAAGCCGCCTGACCCACAGGCAGGGTCGGCAATTTTGTGGCCGAGTTGCGGCTGCACCATGTCGGCCATGAGCTTGATGATGTGGCGCGGTGTGCGGAACTGCCCGTTCTTGCCCGAACTGGCAATTGCAGACAGCAGCATTTCATACACGTCGCCTTGAATGTCTTGAAAAATCTGACCCTTTTCTTTTGAGTCTCGATCCATGACTTCAAAAATTTCGTCCACCGTTTTGACCGCTTCCACCAGAAGCGCAGGCTTTGGGATGATGAACACCGCATTGCGCATGTGGCGGGTGAAATTGTTTTCTTCGTCGTTTAAATCTTTGATGAACGGAAACACCTTGCCCTGCACATGCTGCAACATGTCTTCGGCTTGCATGTGCTTGAACTCGCTCCAGCGCAGCGTGCGCTTGTTGATGGCAAATTTTTCGGGTTCGTTCTGGTTGCGGTATTCGGGTGGAATCCATTGACCCACAAACTTCGACGCATAGGCTTCGCCAGTCCAGTCGGCATCGGCTTGGCGCTTGAGGTCCAGCTCGTCGAGCCGCTTCATGAACAGCAAATAGGTGATTTGCTCAATGGCCGTCAGCGGGTTGTTGATGCCACCGCTAAAGAATTTGTACCAAAGCTGGTCTAGTTTGCTTTTGAGTTCGGGGTTGCTTTGGAGCATGGTCTGGTGTTTATTTCTTAGTTTTAGGTTCGGGCAGTTTGCCGGCTTGCTTGACGAGCCTTTTTTCTTCTGATTTGACGCGACGCTCTAGCTTTTTAATGTCTTCTTCTGGCGGCAGTTGTTCGGGCTTGATGCCGCGTTCCCCCAGCATACCCCGCACACTTTGGTTGTTTTGTTCATGCTCGCGCGTAATGGCGCGTTCGCCCTGCAAGTCATCTTGGCTGACGTTGTGATTGGTCATTTCGGTCGCCAGGTTTTTGGCGGCAATGGTCAGCGTGGGCAAAAAGTCTGCCAACGGCCGCGCTGGCGTGATGCCAAGACGGCCTTTCATGGCTTGGGTGGAGTGACCACCAAACAAAGCAGCATCACCTCTGGAGCGAATACGCCCAAATCCGTCATCATCCACACCACGTTCGTAGATGTTTTGCGACAAGGTTTTTTCTGATTCACGCAACCGCTCGCGTGCATCCAAACGGGCTTGCAAACGCATGCGATCTTCAATGAGCTCTTGCTTGCGGGTCTGAATGGCAAAGTAGCTTTGCGCAAAGGCGATTGGCTCTTTGCGTGGGTCGCCGTTTTGCGCAATCAAATAACAGGCGTAGCGCGTGAGCATGAAATCGTCGATGGCGCGTTCTGCCCCGCTGCCAAGCTTGACCATTTTCGTGACGCCACGAAAATGGTCTTCCGCAAGATACCCCGTGGTTTCGCAAGACTCAATCGCCCGCTGAATGGCGGTTTGAAAGTTTTCCCAACGAGCGTAGCCAAGTGGCTCCATCAAATCGCGAGCAAACCAAAACTCCACAGCGTCATCGGGAACGGTTTGACTCAAATCATCAAAGCGTTGCTTCAAAAGTTGGACGGCTTGAGATTTCATGGCGCTCTCCTACAACACGTTGCCATCACGCAGCCAGCCGTTCGGTGAGCTGCAGGACTTCATTGATTTCGGCAGGGCCAAACACGCCACGGATGCCTTGCGGGTGAATGACGGTGAACGGCGCGTGGATGAGGTCTTTCTTTTCGACCTTTTCGCGCTCGATGATGAAGTTTTTCAACAAGTTGAGAAACTCCAACTGCTGGCTGCTGAGTGTGTTGTGGGCGCGGATGAATTGGTCAAACGCGGCGCTCACCTCGTCAGGAAAGCTCTTGAGCACTTCCAGACCTAGGATGTGGCGAATGAACTGAATGAAGCGGGCCTTGCGGTTTTTATACACCTGGCGCAGCAGGCCTTCGGTGATGTGCGGGTGCTCTTCGTGCAGCAAGTCGGCCAACTCATGCGCCTCTGCATCGCTCACGGTTTCGCCGTTTTTGAGCTTTTGCAGCACGGGGTTGTGCTTGGTCAATTCAGCAATCAGGCTTTCGACCATTTCGCGGTAGCGGGTGACGCTGACGGCTTCGTTTTGCGGGCCAAACTCGACCCGCTCTTTTTTGTGCAGTTCGTCGGCCAGGTCGAGGTGGGTTGGCTCCGTGCCGGTGCTGGTTTCGCGAAACTTCATGAGTGGCCCCAGCTTGGCCACGATGGCATCAAACGCGTCTTCGTCGGCCTTGGCCCAGTAGCCAGGGCTTTGAACGGCGCGAATCAGTGCTTCTTCTTGCTTCACAAAGCCAACCGACAGCGGCAGCTCACTGATTTGCAGCACGATGCCTTCTTTGAGTGTTTCGGCTTGTTCTTTCTCTTTACTCAGCACAGCCAGCGAGTATTCAAGCAAGTCGCGCTCGAAGCGCATGGCTTTGAAGTCGGCTTCTGACACGGTTCGAAACAGGGGTTTGATTTCGTTGCGCAAAAACTCAATGCGGTCGTGGCTGAGGCTGATCCAGAAGTTGTCATCTTCCAGCCGTGCCAATGCAGCGGCAGCTTCTTTGATGACGATGGACTCTTGGGGCAGCGCTGCAATTTGCAAACGGAGTTTGGCCACTTCGCGCTGGGCAATGTCGGGGTTGCCGCTGTCGTTGGCTTTTTCGATTTTGTCGAGGCGCAGTCCCACCAGCTTGACGGGCAGCGGCAGTTGAGCTTTGAGCTCTTTGCCCTTGGGGTTGAGCTTGAAGTATTCGAAGTTGTCCCAGCAGTCGATGATTAGGAACACGTCTTTTTCCAAGCACCAGGGTTTGGGCTTGCTGGTTTCAAGCAAGCGCGTGCCACGCCCCACCATCTGCCAAAACTTGGTGTACGAGTAAACCGGTTTGGCAAACACAAGGTTGACGATTTCGCGCACGTCAATGCCGGTGTCGAGCATGTCCACACTGATGGCGATGCGTGGCATGTCGTTGTGGGTGAACTGGTCAAGCAAGCCGCCTTTGCCGTAAACGCGTGGATCGTCGGAGACCAAGACCTTGGCCAGCTCACCCGCGTGTTCTGGGTAGAGCTTGTCAAAGGTTTCTTCGATGCGCCGGGCATGGGCCTTGGTGGCGCAAAAGAAGATGGTTTTGCCGGGCAGCACACCGTTGGCGTCTTTGATGGACTCTTCCATGAACTCGCGCACGATCAGGGTGTTGGTGCCCTTGTTGATGACTTGCTTTTCGAGCTGTGTGCCTTCGAAGTTGATGTCTTCAACTTCTTTGCCTTGCAGGATCAGTTTCTTTTGGTCTTCCAGCGAGATGGTGCGTTTGCTGATGCCTTCCATCTGAAACTTGGTCTGAACCTTCATGACCTGGAAGTTGCACAGATAAGGCGGCACGTTGTTGACGGCTTCCTCGTAGGTGTAGGCAAAGGTGGGCAGGCCGTCTTCGCAGTGGAACAACTGAAAGGTGTTGTGGTCGATGATGTCAGTTGGCGTGGCCGTCAACCCCAATGTGAGGGTTTTGAAATAGTTCAGCACCTCGCCAAAGGTGTTGTAGATAGATCGGTGGCTTTCATCGACCACGATGAAGTCAAAGAAGTGTGGCGACAGGTTTTGCGTTGGGTCCCGAATGATGTTGAGCATCGTGGGATAGGTGGCCACATACACACGGCGGTCGGTGGCCAGCGCTTTGTCACCCACGTTGGGCCAGCGCGGCTCGTTGGGCATGTGTTCTTTGAAGGCTTCCAGCGCTTGGTCGCGCAAGGCGATGCGGTCCACCAAGAACAACACGCGCTCTGCGTGGCCTGCACGCATGAGCGCATCGACCATGGCAATACAAGTGCGCGTTTTGCCAGTGCCTGTGGCCATGACGAGCAAGAAATCGCGTTTCTTTTTTTCGATGGATTCAAGCACCGAACGAATGGCGCGAATTTGGTAGTCACGCCCAGCAATCGACGTGTTGATGAACTCTTGCGTGAGCGACTTGCGGTTGCGGCGGATGTAAGCCAAGCGCTCTAGGTCGTCGCGGCTGGGATAGCCCACCACTTTGCGTGGTGGTGCGTTTTCTAAATCCCAAAAGTACAGCTCGTGGCCGTTGGTATAGAAGCAAAACGGTAACTCACCGCCGAGTTGCTTTTGGATGTTGTAGCAGTACTGTTTTGCTTGCTCGCGCCCCATGGCGGCGTCGCGGCAGGTCTTTTTCGCTTCAATCACCGCCAGTGGCCTGCGGTCTTTGCCCAGCAGCACGTAGTCACTGAACTGGTGCCCTTCGTAAGGCGTGCGGGCCTCCGCCACGCCAGGCGGCAAAGCCGTCAGGATGTCGAACTCTTCGACAACCTGCGAAGGGTCTTTGACATCCCAGCCTGCTTGCGCAAGGTGCTGGTCAATCAGGTCAGACCGGGTTTGTGCTTCAGATTTACTCATGTGGACTTTTGATTGACATGAGTTTACCTGAGGCGCTCTCACTGACTTCGGGGGATTTAGGGAATTCACGCCACTGATCGCGGCCTGAATCGTGGGTTGGTTTTGTCGTTTTTAATTTACTCAATGCACTGAGATAAATTACCCAATCAACTGAGGAAAGCTGAGTGCATTGACTTCGCAGCGGTGAATTTTGAACAATACGCCTCAAAGTTTGAGACGTATTTTGTGAGATAAACCTCAAGGGTGCGGCGGACCGCATGAAATGCAGTGCTTACCTGGCGGCACACAGAATAAAAAAGCCCGGACGGTTTCCCGTCCGGGCTTTTTCATTTAAAGCGCGAAGCGTTTACTTCTTGCCAGGCGGCAAGTCCGTGCAACTACCGTGCGCCACCTCCGCCGCCATGCCAATGCTTTCGCCCAGCGTGGGGTGTGGGTGGATGGTTTTGCCGATGTCCACAGCGTCTGCGCCCATCTCGATGGCCAGAGCGATCTCGCCAATCATGTCGCCCGCGTGCGTGCCCACCATGCCGCCGCCCAAGATCTTGCCGTGGCCGTGGGCCTCGGGTGAATCGTCAAACAGCAGTTTGGTTACGCCTTCGTCGCGGCCGTTGGCAATCGCACGGCCCGAGGCGGTCCAAGGGAACAAGCCCTTTTTCACCTTGATGCCTTGCGCTTTGGCTTGGTCTTCGGTCAAGCCCACCCATGCCACTTCGGGGTCGGTGTAGGCCACGCTTGGGATGACGCGTGCGTTAAACGCAGCGGCTGCCAGCTCTTTTTTGCCTTGCAGTTCGCCCGCAATGACTTCGGCCGCCACATGTGCTTCGTGCACCGCTTTGTGCGCCAACATGGGCTGGCCCACGATGTCGCCAATGGCAAAGATGTGCGGCACGTTGGTGCGCATTTGAATGTCAACGTTGATGAAGCCGCGGTCGGTCACAGCCACGCCGGCTTTTTCAGCGGCGAGTTTTTTGCCGTTGGGCGTGCGGCCCACGGCTTGCAACACGAGGTCGTACACCTGCGGCGCGGGGGCTGTGCCGCCCTCTTCTGCTGGTGCAAACGTGACTTCAATGCCTTCGGGCAAGGCGCGTGCGGACACGGTCTTGGTCTTGAGCATGATGTTGTCAAAGCGCTTGGCGTTCATCTTTTGCCAGATCTTCACCAAGTCGCGGTCAGCGCCTTGCATGAGGCCGTCCATCATTTCCACCACGTCCAGGCGTGCGCCCAGCGTGCTGTAAACCGTGCCCATCTCCAGGCCGATGATGCCGCCGCCCAAGATGAGCATGCGCTTGGGCACTTCTTTGAGTTCCAAAGCACCGGTGCTGTCGACCACGCGTGGGTCGTTGGGCATGAAAGGCAAACGCACGGCTTGCGAGCCTGCAGCGATGATGGCGCGTTTGAACGCAATCACTTTTTTGCTGCCCGTTTGCTCTTGCGCTGTGCCACTGGTTTCAGACACTTCGAGGTGGTTGGCACCCACAAATTGGCCCAGGCCGCGCACGGTGGTGACCTTGCGCATCTTGGCCATGGCAGCCAAACCACCTGTGAGTTTGCCAATGACTTTTTCTTTGTGGCCACGCAGCTTGTCGATGTTGACGGAGGGTGTACCGAAGTCCACACCCAGGTCAGCCATGTGGGCCACTTCGTCCATCACCGCGGCCACGTGCAGCAAGGCTTTGGAGGGGATGCAGCCCACGTTCAGGCACACGCCGCCCAAGGTGGCGTAGCGCTCAACGATCACGACCTTGAGGCCCAGATCGGCAGCACGGAACGCTGCGGAGTAGCCGCCGGGGCCACCGCCCAACACGAGCACGTCGCACTCGATGTCGGCAGAGCCGCCGAAGCTGGAGGCCACAGGTGCGGATGCGGGTGCGGTGGCGGCAGCGACTGGCGCAGCAGCAGGTGCGGCCGCCGCAGCCGGTGCAGCGGCTGGGGCCGCCGCAGCGCCCTCACCGTCCAGCACCAACACGACCGAGCCTTGCTTGACCTTGTCGCCCAGCTTGACTTTGAGCTCCTTCACCACGCCAGCGTGGGAGGAAGGGATTTCCATCGAGGCCTTGTCGGACTCCACGGTGATGAGCGATTGCTCGGCCTTGACGGTGTCGCCGGGTTTGACCAGCAACTCGATCACGGCCACTTCGTCGAAGTCGCCAATGTCGGGGACTTGGATATCAATCAGTGCCATATCAAATCCTTAGAGCAAGACGCGACGGAAGTCGCTGAGGATTTGACCCAGGAACGCGTTGAAGCGTGCCGCTGCAGCGCCGTCGATGACGCGGTGGTCCCATGTCAAAGACAGGGGCAGCATCAGGCGAGGCTGGAAGGCCTTGCCGTCCCAGACGGGTTCCATGGTGCTCTTGCACACGCCCAAAATGGCCACTTCGGGTGCATTGATGATGGGCGTGAAGTACTTGCCACCGATGCCACCCAGGCTGGAGATGGTGAAGGTTGCGCCCGACATGTCGGCGGGGCCGAGCTTGCCGTCGCGGGCCTTCTTGGCCAGCTCACCCATCTCTTGGCTGATCTGCAAAACGCCTTTTTTGTCGGCGTCTTTGATCACGGGCACCACCAGGCCGTTGGGCGTGTCCGCCGCAAAACCGATGTGGTAGTACTGTTTGTAGATCAGCGCATCGCCGTCGAGCGAGCTGTTGAACTCGGGGAACTTCTTGAGCGCGGCCACGCAGGCCTTGATCAAGAACGCCAGCATGGTGACCTTGACGCCGCTCTTCTCGTTCTCTTTGTTGGTCGAGACACGGAAGGCTTCGAGGTCGGTGATGTCGGCGTCGTCGTGGTTGGTGACGGCCGGGATCATCACGGCGTTGCGCAAGAGGTTGGCACCGCTGATCTTCTTGATGCGCGACATTTCCTTGCGCTCGATCGGGCCGAACTTGGCGAAGTCGACCTTGGGCCAGGGGATCAGGCCCAGCTCAGAGCCACCACCGCCACCCGCAGGCGCTTTGGCCGCTTGTGCCTTGGTTTGCGCAGCGCCCGACATGATGGCTTTGGTGAAGGCCTGCACGTCGTCCGCCGTGATGCGGCCCTTGAGGCCGGAGCCTTTGACTTCGTCCAAGGGCACACCCAACTCGCGAGCGAACTTGCGCACCGAGGGCGACGCATGGGGCAAGCCCACCGTGTTGCCACCGGGGGCATGGGCAGGCGCTGCCACGGCAGCGGCAGCAGCGGCCACAGGGGTTTGCGCTGCAGCAGGTGCCGGGGCCACAGCCACAGAAGCCGCGGGGGCAGCAGCCGCCACAGGCGCAACAGCTGTGCCTTCCAAAATGGCCAGCAGGTCACCAATGTTGACCTTGTCGCCCACTTTGACTTTGAGCTCTTTGAGCACGCCCGCAGCCGAGGACGGGATTTCCATCGAGGCTTTGTCGGACTCAACAGTGATCAGCGATTGCTCGACCTTGATGGTGTCGCCGGGCTTGACCATCACCTCGATCACGGCCACGTCTTTGAAGTCGCCGATATCAGGCACGTGCACTTCCACAGGGCCAGAGGCCACAGCGGCAGCAGCCACAGGTGCTGGGACTGCAACGGGCGCAGCAGGTGCGGCCACAGCGGCTGCGGGTGCAGCAGCCGGTGCAGCAGCCGCACCAGCGGCTTCCACCACCAGCACGACCGAGCCTTGCTTGACTTTGTCGCCCAGCTTGACACGCAGTTCTTTGACGACGCCCGCCGTGCTCGATGGGATCTCCATCGAGGCCTTGTCGGACTCCACGGTGATCAGCGATTGCTCCGCCTTGACGGTGTCGCCCACTTTGACCAGCAGCTCGATGACGG
>Ga0228703_1001060_pt1 | contig 17598 bp, 16 predicted proteins | sample McNCre217_Aug_MG_3_FD_178020 | JGI IMG/M metagenome (GOLD analysis project Ga0228703, IMG submission 178020) | Freshwater microbial communities from McNutts Creek, Athens, Georgia, United States - 29-17_Aug_MG | ecosystem: Environmental > Aquatic > Freshwater > Creek | place: USA: Georgia... | reverse complement strand
GGATTCTGAAGGAAGACTATGAAACCCCCCCCCCCCCGAAATCAGTTAGTTGACTCGTTGTCGCGAGAATGAGAAATCCCCCAGGGCTAGGCCCCGGGGGATTTCTGGTTTCTAAGGAAATTACTTAGTGGTTACTACAGTCTCAGTAACAGATACGCCACCAGAAACGCGGATGGTAACAACGTGCTTACCAGCCTTCTTCTGGGTGAACTTTAGCTCAGTGTAGTTGTCGGTAGCCTGTAGCTTGCTGTACAGACGCACACCATCTACAGAAACGCTAACGCTCTTACCCTTAGCAAATTCAACTGATGCGTAAACCGCACGTCCGCCAACAGTTACGTCAGCATCGGTCACACCGAATTCTGATGACTTGCTTGCAACAAGGTCAGTCTTGGTGGTGTCAGAGAAGTCAACAGTCGCAGTGATTGTTGAAGTACCAAGGTCACCGAAGTTAGTGATTAGCTTGCTTGCGAAAGTTCCAGCAGCACCAGTTGCCTGGTCTCCAGAAAGTGTCAAGTAGCCTGCACCAGTCTGTGAGATGGTTAGCTTCGCTGAGTCAACGGCCTGTCCCAAGTTAACTGGGTTTCCGTACTTGTCAGTAACAGTGAATGTTACGTCAAGCGCACGGCCAGCCTGGAACTGTGATGAACCGTCTGCAACCTTCACAGCAACGCTTGAAGCGTTAGCCTCAAGAGCTTCAGCGAAGTATAGGTAGATCTTTGAGCTACCTGCACCTGAAGTTACAGTTACGGTCTGCTTACCAGCGAGGTGGCTAGCAGCAGTGAATGAGAACTGACCACTTGCATTCGCATAAATAGTAAGTGTTCCATCGCCGTGAACAGTTCCCTGACCAGTTGCCTTGAAACCAAGACCTGCACCAGAAATGGTTACCTTGCTGTTCGCAATTGCGGCGCCAGCGTAGGTGGTGGTGCTAGTTGACTTCACGGTTCCGTAAACGGTAACTGCATAGGTGGTGTTCGCAGGAAGAGTATCGATCACGTTGCGTGAGTCGTAGCTTCCGAATGCGCTTGTTGAAAGCGCAGTGCGAGCTGCTGGGTCGCCTGGGCCAGTTGAACCACCAGCAACAGTCGCGCCTAGTACGTAGGTGCTGTCAGTGGTGCTTGCAGCATCTAGTGCAGCTCCACCAGCAGATGCGGTTAGTACAACCTTACCTGCAGCAGCATCAGCAGCGCTAACGATCTTCACGTTGAAGTTGGCAACAATAGTTGCTACATCTGCGTAAAGGCCAGTAACAGCTGACTTCTTCTGAAGGGTGATGTCGTAGTTGTTAACACCAGTCCCAGTACCGTTGTCGGTAATGGTCAATGCAGCCTTACCAGCTGAAACAACTGACTGAACTGCAGTTGCAGCAGTAGATGCAGCGGTGGTCTGAGCTGAGTATGAGACGTCAGCAGCATCCCATGCAGCAGCAACCATGTAAGTGCTGTCAGGAGCGTTGTTTCCGAACTGGTCCTTTACAACAACGCTTAGCGCTACAGCAGCACCGTCAGTTGTAGTAGCAACACCGAATGGTGCGTTCTCTACATATGAAGTTGTGAATGCTGCGTCTGCCTGGTTGGTGATGATGTCTGCAACAAAGTTTTCAGCAGTTGCGTAGACACGGATGTCGTTGCCATCTGAAAGTCCAGTTGCCTTAATGGTTACTGTGACCTTACCCTTTGCGTCAGTTACAGCTGCCAACTCAGCAACGCCAGTTGCACCAGGAAGTGCAGCGTTTGAACTGTAGGTGGTTCCGTTGATCGCGATTGTCTTAGTTGAAGACAAAGTTGCGTCTGGAGAAGTCACCTTGATGGTTACTGGGACACCAGCAACAGCAGCAGGAGTTGCGTCAAGACCTTCAAATTCAACCTGGAATTCGCTGTTGACTGCAACATCGGTAGCAGCGACGTTTAGAGCCGCAGTTGCAGCTGCAGCAGTCTTGCTGGTAACAGTGTCAGCAGTCCAGGTAGCTAGCTTGCGGGTTGCAACATCTGCAGTGAATGCAGTGCCGACGTTGGTCGAACCAAGAATTGGCTGAACCTTAACTGCAGTTCCCTTTGCAAGCACATCACCGGTCAAAGCCCAGTCGCTGTTAGCGTCTGAAATTTCTGCCTTGAATAGGTCAGTAGCTGACCAAGTGATTGCTGAAGTGGTGTCTGCAGCTGCATCGGTGCTAATTCCAGTTCCGTCGCCAAGAGTGATCTTCGCCTTAACAGCGGTCTGAATCTGCTCGTTGTTCGCGTTGGTGAACTGGAACTTTCCGGTTACCTTTGAGTCACCTGCAACTGGAGCAGTGATGCTTCCAGAAACAGTCAATTCTGAGTACTTTACGAAAGTAACGGTCTGCTCAGTTGACCACTCGGAACCGTTTAGGGTGCCGCTGCCGTCTGAGTCAAGGAATGCAGTTACAACAACAGTCTGAGTAGTTGAAGTAGCTGCTGCAGAACCTAGGCTAATTGCCAAAGTGTTCTGTGAAGTCGATGTTGGAACGGTGTAAGTGTGTGCATAGGTGTCGTTAGTAGCGCCATCCACAACAGTGGTAGCCACAACATCCGCCTGACCACTCACGTAGCCTGCAGCTGCAGAAGTAACAGCTTTTACACCTGTTGAAACGTTGTTAGCTGGAAGGTCACCTGGAGTAGCGTCAACAGCTGAGTTAACAACTGAAGCGTTAGCTAGCTTCACAGATGAGACTGCGTTAACAGTCAATGCGCCAGCAGTTGAAACCTTGTACTTTAGCTGCGCGATGTTGCCAGTTGAACCTGATGGCAGACCTGCAGTGAAGGTAAAGGTGTCAGTGATTGGCATAGCAAAGGCAGTACCTAGCTTCGGGGTGAAAGTTAGCTCGTTAGCCGCCTGAGCTGGAGCACCAGCAATAACAGACGAACCAAGGGCAACCAATGCACCAAGCGCTAGACCCTTACGAGTCAAGTTCTTTGACATGAATTTCCTTTTCATTTTCTTGGTTATGCCCGTAAATCCTTGTGATCTAGGGGCAGAAGCTCTTAGTCGCTATCAACCAAGCAGACCGAGACTAAGGGCTTACCCCTTAAGTATCGCAGAGACCGGTCTTTTGTTACGGTTTGGTCTAATGTCCGGTCTAAATTTTTTTGGTAAAAAAGGGCCTATTTTTAGGGCTTTTTGGAAAATTTTTAGTGAATTGAGAGGTGGCCGGTGGCTGTGTTGCCATCCAAGGCGAAATTGAGGGTGAAATTGGCCTTAGAAAGGGCGTTTTTGCTATAAACCAGGTTGTTTAGGTCGACTAGGTCAGAGAGCTGGCCGATGATCTGAGTCTGGCCATTTACTGACTGGATGTCTGAAGTTAGGGCAAAGGCCTTGTATTCGATGCCGTCAGCCATGATCTTGAACACTAGGTTCTGCACCGGGTTTGGCAGTGATGGGTCGTAGTTAAAGGTGGCGGTGATGCCGGCGGCTGCCTCAAGGGTGTAGTAGCCGGCCTTGAGGTCTTTGAAGATGAAGATTTCGGCGTCTGAGTTGCTCGCGGCAATGGTGCGGGCAGTGCGCTGGCTAATGTTGTTTAGCTCAAAAAGGTCTGGGGCAAGAGGCACCTGACGGGTCTTCTTGGTTGAGACTGTCGTTGCCTTGGTTGGGGTGGTTGGGGTGGTTGCTTCAGGAGCTTTCTGCTGAGGAGCTTCGGCAACTGTTGAAGAAGTTGGGGTGGCGTTATTGCTGAAGAACGCTGTGGCAGAGATCACTAGGAAAAGGAGAAGAGCCATTGCCTGGACGCCGGTCTTCTTTGCTTCGTGAGCTGCCTTCTTGGCTGCGACAGAAAGAATTGCTGCCATAGACATGCCGTCGGTGTTGACGTCGCCGAGTAGTGCTTTCTTGAACGCTGCACGTGCTCGGAAGGTGAGCTGACGCGTTGCGTTTTCGGAGAGGTTGATCTGAAGCGCGATTTCTTCGATTGACTTCTCTTCATAGATTTGGGCAAGAAGAACTTCGCGGTGACGAGGGTTAAGTTTTGCCAGAGCGAGTTTTACTACTGCTGCGTCGTCGGCCTGCTCAAGAACTTCGTCGTGAGCGATGTCGTTTGACTGAGGCTCTGCGATGTCGTCGATTGAGTTGATATAGGTTTTGCCCTGTGCTCGATAGATGTCGATGCAAAGGTTCTTAACCTTCCACTTCATAAACTTCAGTACGCCGATTTCAGAATCTAGTTCTGGAAGCGAAACCATTAGGTAAAGGAATGCGTCTTGAACAACTTCGTCGATCTGACTTGGGTTGTTGAGGAACTTTTTAGCGTGACGCTCGAGGTGAGGGCGGAAGCGGGTGTAGATGGAGGCGAAGTCTTCGGCCTTCCAGTCTTTTAGTTTGACCGGCTTCTTGTCGTCTTTAAACTCAGGGTGACCGAACTCGTCGTCGGTGTCTTCGCTGAGGAGGGCTTCGAGGTCTTCGTTGCTAGGGGTGTTTGGCACAGCCTTGAGGTGACGCTTGTTTTTAGGCATACGGCACCCCTTTCTCTATATGACAATTGTGCCAGACATAGGGGTATACGAGCCAGAGGCTATTTTGTTACGGCTAGTTAGTTGATTGTGATGCTGTCGATGGCTAGCTTGCCGCGCCAGTTAGGGTTTGAGCCGGTCTCGGTGTCTGGGTTGATGTCGATGTTCAAGACACACTTACCCTTCATGATGCCCTTCACCACGTTCTTGCTGGTTGAGCAGTACTTAGGGGTGTCGGTGGTCACGGTGATAGTCCAGGCCGGGTCTTGGCCTGTGATGGTGAGAGACTTACCCAGCTTTAGGGTGTCTGGGAGATCAGGGGTCGGCACGAGCGGACGACGCTGCGGTGAGTAGGTGATCACGAAGGTGGCTGTGCCGGCAGGGTTAGTAATAAGTACGGTGGCAACGCCAAGGCCGTGCTGTGGCGCAATAAAGGTGAGGCTGGTTGCCGTTTTCTTAGCGACGGTTGCGTAGTTGTTGTCTACGGTTACCGAAGTAACAGTGCCGAGGTTGGTGCCGGTAACGGTGATCTGAGTGCCGCCGGCAACTGCAGGCTTGCGGTTGTCGATCGAGCTGACGGTTGGCTTAGGGGTTGCCGCCTGGGCAGGGATGCTCATGGTTAGCGCTGCTAATACTGCTGTTATCGCTATTAGTAGTTTCTTCATGGTTTACTCCCCCGAGCCTTAGGTTGTGGTTTCAGCCTAAACCTGCGGTTGCCTTTTACTTGGTAGGCGAAGGCGTTGGTGTTGCGCTTGGGGTGATTACAGTTTTGCCCTCTGCCTTTGGCTGGAGTTCCACCCAGGTGTTGCCGGGGGCGAGCGTAATCGGATTGCCGTCTACTGCGGTTAGTTGGATCGAGGTTTGTCTGCTCGGTTTGCTCCAGGTTGCTTCGAGCATCTTGCCTGCGGTGAACACGTACGCCTTGCCGGTGCCGATCACCACGTCTTTAGGAACGTTGCCGTATTTGTGATCCTTGTAACTGCGATCGACATCCACCTGCATGATCACAACGTTTGTGGTTTGCAATTGACTCTGATCGGCGGCGTCCAGGTGCGGCTTCTTGTCTTGCGTGCGAAGGAACTTGGTGGAGTCGGTGTTCGTGGTCCAAGTTGCTAGCGCGCTTGGGTAATACACCGATACTTCTTTTATGCCGGTGCCTGAGGTTGCGGCACTGCTGCTTGCCAAGTCTTTGCTGTAGTTGAACTGAGCTGCCGGGGCCGGAATCTCCGGGTGGTCGGTGCTGAGTTTGTTGACGTTCACGATTACGTTGTGCGGGGCTTCGCGGTCTTTAGTTCGGCTGAAGGTGCCCTTACCCTGCTCCGTGGTTTCCGATGCGTTGAACACATTGGTGTTGCGCATCATGTTGGTGAAGATTGCCTGCCCACCCGAGTAACAAACGATGCCGCCGAAGGCACTGAGAATGTCTGGGTCCATCGGGCGAATCGATCGCACCGGACCGACTGCGTCAGGAAGGTCGCTCTGCCAGATTGCTACTAGGCGAGTGAGGCCACCCTCAACCATTTCGTCGAACACGATGTCGGTGCGATTGAGGTTTAGCTGCGGACGAGCTGCTTCGGAGTTGTCGATCTTGCAAGCGACGGAAGACTTCTTGATGTTCTGCGCCTGCGTCGAGTTTTCTTCATACTTCACTCCGGTGAGTGGAGCAGTGACATAAACCGGTTCTGGCGTTTTAGTTTCGGTTGGTGTTGCAGCCGGAGCGCAACCGGTTAATAGAAGTGTGGTTGCGGCGATAACGGCAAGCTGTTTCATGCGGCAATACTACGTCTTAAAAGGAAAACCCTCCGAGCTTGGTATCGGAGGGTTTTTCTTTATTACCCAATTGGAGAAATTGGAGAACTTAACCTGCTGTTGAGGTTGGAGCTGGAGTTGGGCGCACTGGCTTCTCCGGCTTAGTTGGTTTGGTTGGCTTTACGATCTCAGGCTTTGTTGGCATTGGAGCGGTTAGCGCTGGAAGTGCTTTAAGAGCTGCATCGCGACTTGCGATTGCTGCGTCTACTGCAGCCTTCTTTGCTGCCTTAGCTGCGGTCAACTTTGCTGCATCGCCGTTGGCTGCAGTTTCTGCTGCCTGGTATGCGGTTTCAGCTGCTGCGAGAGCTGCCTTGAATGCGTCCAGTGCAGACTTCTTTGCAGTGATGTATGCAGCGTTAGCTGTCTTCCATGCATCCATTGCAGCCTGGTAGGTAGTCATTGCAGTTTTGTTTGCGGCTTTGTCGGCCTTGAACTTGTCGTTAGCGGTTTTGAATTCCGCGAGCGCGCTCTTGTATGCCTCAAGTGCAGCCTTGAACTGTGACTTAGGTGAGGTAGTTGAAGTTGGTGCAGGGGTGGTTGCCTCTACAGCAAATGCAGAGACGCTAGGGCCAATGATTAGTGATGTGCAGATGGCTACTGCAGCGAATGTTTTCTTCATGGCATTAGTTTGACGGATGCAGTTTGTGAAAATTCTTAGAAATTCTTGTCTGAGTCTTTAGAGGTTTTAGGCTGGGCACATGGCAAGGATTTTGGTGGTCGACGACGAACCTGGAGTTCGCGAGATGCTCACCGATGCCCTGGTACTTCAGGGCTACGAGGTGGTTGCCGTGGCAGACGGCTTCCAGGCCTTAGCCGAACTCCGCAATGACACCTTCTCCCTCGTGGTGTCTGACATCAACATGCCGAAGGTCGACGGGTATCAGCTGCTCGAGCGCATGCGTGGGTTGGGAGACGCCACCCCGGTGATCTTGCTCACCGCCCGCGGTGAAAAGGCAGACCTCGCTCGAGGATTCCGCACCGGCGCAGACGACTACGTCACCAAGCCTTTCGGCCTCGAAGAACTCTCGCTCCGCATTGAGGCGGTACTGCGACGAACCTACGGCGGCAACACCGGCAGTGAAGTTTTGGAATGTGGCCCGGTGTCGGTAGATCTCGATGCTCACAGCGTTACCGTCGCCGGCAATCCGGTGGAACTCTCCCAGACCGAGTTCCGACTCCTAGTTGAACTACTCGAACGCAAAGAAAAGGTAGCCACCAAGTCGGCGCTCTTGGATTCGGTTTGGGGCATCAACTGGGACACCAATGTTTCGGTGCTCGATACCTACATCTCTTACCTGCGTAAGAAACTGCACACCGACGACTGGCAGGGCATCAAGACCGTGCGCGGAGTCGGCTTTCAGATTACGAGCAAGCCGTGAAACAAACCATAAGAATCACGCTGGCCTCGGTGCTGGTGTTGGCACTCGCGGTTTTAGGCGTTGGCTCGGCATCGGTAATCGTTGCCTATAACGATGCACTGAATTCTTCAGCAACTGTTTTAGCCGATGGAGTGAAACAGGTAAACAACGCCGGAGCGTCACTCTCATCCGCAGTTGCCTACGCCGAAAATTCCGAGACCCCGATTGCAGTTGCGCTCATCGCCTTCGACGATTCGGTGAACACACTGCACGACACCGACTTCACTTTCAAAGATGCATACTCTGCCGGATTGATTAAGCAGGCACTTTCGCACGCGGTGGTAATCGAAGGAACTGTTCCTTACCAACTGCGCGCTGTGAAGACACCAACCGACGAATACATTTTGATTGCCACTTCGATTGCACTCACTCGAGCAGCACTCGACCGGAACATTTTGGTGCTCGTGATTGCATCAATCGTGGCGATCGGACTTGGTGGACTCGTGGTTATTTTGCTTGCCCGCCGAAACTCAAAAAACACGATTGTCTCGCTTGCCGCGGCTGCAGATCACGAACGTGAAACGCGGCAGTCAATGCAGGATTTCATGGGAGACGCATCACACGAATTACGCACCCCGCTAACCGTGATCAAGGGATACTCGGAGCTCCTCTCCAAGGGTGACGCGAGCGACGCCGCCACCCGCAAACGCGCATATGAACGCATCCTCGAGCAGGTAGACCGCATGGACGAAACCATTGCTTCCCTGCTGGAACTTGCCGAGGTAGGCAGTGTTTCGGCCAGCGAATTCGCGGCAGTCGACCTCGCCGAACTGGTTTCCGGAGCCGCCGAAGATCTGCGAGCGATGTCCCCCACCCGTGAGATCACCGTGAAGGTGAAGCCTGCCCAGGTGCTCGGCTCCAAGGCCCTTTTGGCCAAGCTGCTAGCTAACGCGATTGGCAATATCGCTCGTCACGCCGGGCAAAAGGCAGCCGTTTCCATCTCTCTAAAAGAGGTAAAGAAGCAGGCTGTGCTCGTGATCGAGGACGGCGGCAAAGGACTCCCCGACGAAGCATATGCTCGCGGCGTGCAGGGCTTCCAACGCTTCGACTCTTCACGCTCTCGCGAGACCGGCGGTACCGGGCTTGGCATGAGCATCATGAAGTCAATCGTGGACGCCCACTCTGGCACTTTCGAAATCTCGCGCAGCAGCCTCGGCGGACTCCGCCTAGACATCACGTTGCCACTCGCCTAGCCGCGTAATACCCCAAGCGCCCTCGCGTTAAACTAAGGGCATGGCTAAAAGGAGCACCTTCGAATCGCTACCACGCGAGATTCGCACTGCTCTCTATCGTGTTGACGAGCCAGAAACTTTTGTAGTTGAGCGCAACCGTTTTGATTCGATCACTGTAATCAACAAGCGCATCTCTCGCGTTTACAAATACGTGCGCAAAAACAAAAAGAATGTTGCGCTACTCGAACGCGAAATCGATAACCTGATTCGCCTACGCGACAAAAAGATTGCGGCACCAACTCCACTCAACCGCATGCCACTCAAGGGATACGACTCCGTGGTGCTCGGTTACGTTGACGGCGATATTCTCACCAACAATGTTTTGCCAAAGCACATCGCGATGCTAGCCGAATCACTTCGCAAGATTCACACCTCATTCGAGAAGGAAGGCAAGAACAAACTTGCCGACTGGAGCTCAGCAAAAGTTTTGAAGCCTTACTTCGCCAAGGCCAACGCCGACGACTTCTCGCCTGAAGTGGTTGCCTTTGCGCGCTCAATCGTGAAGTCACTTCGCGAACACGAACTCAACCGCGAAGACATGACTTTTGTTCACGCCGACTCACAACTCTCGAACGTGGTGTTCGACTCCAACCGCGCAGTGCTCATCGACTGGGCCTTAGCCGGCTTCGCTTCAAAGTACTACGACCTCGGCATTGCCGTTCACGCCCTGCTCGCCGAGAAAAAGGCCATGCAGCCGGAGCTACTACGTGCCTACCTTGGCGCCTACTTCGGTGAGGCCGGACCTACCGAGCACGACATCGAACTGATTGATCTGCACGTAAAGCTACGTTTCCTCGAGAGCGCAACCGCGTACTTGCAGCTCAGCAAGGAAGACCAACTCCTCGGCCGCACTCGCATCCTCAAGCACATCGACGATAGCTACCGCAAGGCGCTGCGCTTCTCGTTGGCAGCCGCCACCAAGTAACTCGCGCAAGCCTCAGCCAGCGTTATCTCAGCGCAGCTTCGACTTCGAACGGGCTTTGCCACTTAAAAATGATCCTGTGCGTGTTTGCGCAGCCTCGGTGAGAAAATTCACACGTTTCGTGAGTCACTCAAGCACCTCCCCCTGAAGTGGCTAGGAGTTCGTCCAAAATTGAACGGTTTATCGAACGAAACTCCGGTTTCGCTCGTTCAATTTCGAACGATTCGGATGAATACGCTCCAAGGTTCGTGATAGCTGAATAAGTCCTTAGGTTTGACTACGGATTCAAATAAATATCGCCAACAATCCCGTGCAGGATCGCGCAGCATTATTGGTTCCTTGCAAGTTTGTGCGACTTCCATGCCAGTTAACATTTTGAAATTCCGAAGCGCTTTGCAATTTAGATAAGTGTTCAAATTTGAACTGAATAATTCGGAGTTTCGTTTAATTAATCGGTCAATTTTGGACTGTGTGCGAGAAATTGCAGACCACTGTATTGCTGCGGTGCTGCACTGGAAAAGTGTGGTCCTAGAAATATCCAAACCGCCAAGCAAACAAAAAGGGCCCGGATTTCTCCGAGCCCTTTTTGAAATCCGTAACGAGGATTTACTTCTTGCCAATTCCCTTAGCAACGATGACTAGTAGGCCAGTAACAGCGGTACCAATCAAGATTGCAAGGATGTAGGTCAATACGTTGCTCACTAGAGGGAATACGAAGATTCCACCGTGAGGTGCACGTAGCTCGTTGCCGAATGCAGCAACTAGACCACCGGTAACTGCAGAACCAAGCATGATCGAAGGGATCACGCGGATTGGGTCAGCAGCAGCGAATGGAATCGCACCTTCAGAAATGAATGATGCACCTAGAAGCCATGCAGCCTTACCGTTCTCGCGCTCTGAGTCAGTGAATAGACCCTTGCGAAGAACAGTTGCTAGTGCAAGACCTAGAGGAGGTGTCATACCTGCAGCCATAACGATAGCCATTACCTGGAACTGAGGAGCTGAAGTTGCAGCGCCTGCAGCAGCTAGACCAGTAGTTGCGAATACGTAAGCAACCTTGTTAACTGGGCCACCCATGTCGAATGCCATCATTAGACCAAGAACGATACCTAGAACTACTAGACCTGAAGTTGAAAGGCTAGTTAGACCGTTGTTTAGAGCGGTCATCAAACCACCAACTGGAACCTTTAGAACTAGAACCATTGCGAAACCAGCAACCAATGATGCTAGAAGTGGAATTACCACAACAGGCATGATTGGACGGATCCAGTTTGCAACCTTCCAGCGGCTGATCCATAGAGCAAGTCCACCGGCGATAAGACCACCGATGATTGCACCAAGGAATCCAGTGCCAGTGCCTAGAGGGTTTCCGTCAAGACCGGTTGCAAGTGCACCGGCAACGAAACCTGGAGCTAGACCTGGACGGTCAGCAATTGCATACGCAATGTAACCAGCAAGAACTGGTACGAAGAATGCGAATGCTGCTTTACCTAGCCAGAAAATAATGAATGCCCAGTTCTTGCCATCAGCAAGGTTGAAGCCTGTTACAGCACCTGAGTCATTAGTTGGAACAGCCATCTTGGCTGCGTCATATGCGTGAATACCGTCGTTACCGGCAAACGCGCTTCCTAGTAGGAAGCCAAGAGCGATAAGAATACCGCCGGCTGCCACGAATGGAATCATGTACGAAACACCAGTCATTAGCCACTGGCGTAGTTTTGCACCTGTACCTGCCACTACTTCTTCTCCTTTGAAATAACTACATGTAGTTTTTATTGCATTTAGCTAAACGCGGTTTGCGTTTAGGGTGTTACTTCTTGCCGAAGAGGCCTCCGAGGAAACCCTTCTTTTCACCAGCTGGCTTATCAGCCTTCGGTGCTTCTGCCTTTGGAGCTGCTGACTGTCCGTCCCCAACTTTCGCAGCGGTTCCAGCTTTTGCAGCAGAAAGTACTTCTTCAATCAGATCAGCGGCGCCCTTCATTGCCTTAGCGACGCCCACCTGAATGTAAGGCTTCCCATTGAAACGTCCCTTGTCTTTTACCTCAAGGTCAACGGCGAAGATAACTGCATCTGCTGAATCGATCACTGACTGAGCCAGTGGGTTTGATCCTGCAGAGCCTTGGGTCTCGACGATTACTTCGTGACCAAGCTTTTTGCCTGCCTGCTCTAGAGCTTCGGCGGCCATGTATGTGTGTGCAATTCCGGTAATGCAGCTAGTTACTGCGACGATCTTTGCCATTTATTTTTGTACCTCTCGTGTGACGATGTCAGCGATTGCTGATGGGTTCTTCTCTGCGCGAAGTGAATCGCAGAAATCTTCGTGCATTACTTTGCGCGCAAGTGATCCAAGAATTTCTAGGTGAGTACCTTCACCAGATGCTGGAGCAGCGATTAGGAAAATCAAAGTTGATGGTCCGTCGTCGGCGCCGAAGTCGACACCTTTAGATGTAGTTGCAACTGCAACTGATGGAACAACTACGAGATCACTCTGCGCGTGTGGAATAGCTATTCCACCTTCGATGCCGGTTGGGAAATGTTCTTCGCGGCGAGCAACTGCTTCTAGGTAACCTTCGATTTCGGTTACGCGACCTGCGTCAACGAGGCGTTGCGCCAACAGTCGAGTTGCTTCTTCTTTATTGGTTGCGTCGATGTCGACGATCACGATTTCTGGGATGGTGATGGGGGTGCTCAATGCATGGCTCCTTGAGTAAATACGGTCACGCTAGCGTGCCTCCTTCGTCCCTCACCTTTGAGTTATGACAAAGATACTCAGCAAGTGGTCAGAAACGTTGGAGATAACTTGAAACCGTTACCTAAAATTGACCTTTATTTTGTGGGTCTCCTACAAAGGATTTGTAGGCCAAAATAGGCAGAAATAGTCCGGAAACCGCACAATTGGCGGGTTCCAGCCATTTCTGACACACTTATCTGAGATACATTACCTGCTGTTAACCTTCGGAGGTCCCAAATGGCTCAATTCAGCCTAGAAGTCACTGTTTTAGACCCAATCGGTCTACACGCCCGTCCGGCTGGACAGATCGTGAAGCTAGTAAAAGAGTCTGGCCTAGAGGTTTCGATTGGCCGCCCGGGCGAGGAATTCGCCAAGGCAAACTCGGCTCTGCGCCTAATGGCCCTGAAGATCAAGACCGGTGAGACCCTGACCCTAGAGGTTGAGGCTTCGGACGAAGGCACTGCCCAGGGTATTGCCGCTCAGATTCAAGAATTCCTAAAGGGCTAGTAATGGCTGGTTTGGCTAGCGGGGCTGTACTCAAGGGCCTTGGAGTAGGCCTAAACGCTGTGGCCGCACCGGTATATAAGGTTGCGCCAATGCAGTCCCTGCCGGCCTGGACCAAATCTGGTCAGTCGGCCGAAGCCGAAAAAACCGCTTTGCAGGGTGCGATTGCGGCTGTAGCTGCTCACCTAGACGAGTTGGCTGCAGGCGTTGGCGGCACCTCCGCCGAGATCTTCGAGGCTTTGAAGTACCTACTCGAAGACGAAGAACTTTTTGAAGTTGCCGAGGGACATCTGGCCGAGGGTTGGACAGCCGGCGCTGCCTACGGGAAGGCTGTGGATGAGTTTGCCGAATTGCTCGGTGGCGACCCAGACTTCGACGAGCGCGTAAAAGATTTGCAAGACATCTCAAAGCGAGTGCAAGCTAACCTCGCTGGAATTTCAGTTGGTTTGGAATTACCTTCGACTGGTTCATTCGTAATTGTTGGCGACGATTTCTCTCCTGCCGACACCGCACAATTCACTCCTGCGGTGGTTGGTGTGATCACGCTTAAGGGTGGTCCAACTTCTCACACTGCAATCATTTGTCGTTCACGTTCGATTCCGGCAGTGGTCTCTTGTGGTGATGCAGCTGCGTTGGAAAACGGCGACAAGGTTTTGGTTGACCCGGTTGGCGACCGCGTAGTTTTCGGTGGCGACATGTCATCGGCAACGCAGGCAATTACTTTTGTGGACACCGGTCGCGATCCGATTGTTCCAGTGCGTTCAAACATTGGTTCGGTTGAAGATGCGCGCAAGGCAGCAGAGGCTGAAGCTGATGGTGTTGGTTTGTTCCGCACCGAGTTGTTGTATTTGTCTGCGCAAACTCAGCCTTCGGTTGAGGCGCAGTCGGCTTCTTACGCAGAAGTTTTGGCGGCAACTCCTGACGGTCCGATTGTGGTGCGCACGATTGACGCCGGAAGCGACAAGCCGGTGCCGTTCCTAAACATGGGGCATGAAGAGAATCCTTCGCTCGGTGTTCGTGGTTACCGCTTGATCGTTGAGCACAAGCAGTTCATCGTTGATCAGTTGCAGTCACTCGAGTTTGCTCGCGCTCACACCAACAAAGAGGTGTGGGTAATGGCTCCGATGATTGCAACCGCAACTGAGGCTCGTGAGTTTGCAGAGCTTGCTCGCAGCATCGGTAAGTTCAAGGTTGGCATCATGGTGGAAACACCGTCGATCGTTACTCAGATTGCCGACCTCAAGGGTCAGATCGATTTCTTGTCGGTTGGCACAAACGATTTGTCTCAGTATTTGTTTGCGGCCGACCGCATGAACCCGGCGCTTGGACTTTTGTTGAACCCATGGCAGCCAGGTTTGATTCGCACACTTGCTCGCATTGCTTCGGAATCTCTCGAAGCTGGAATCTCATCTGGTGTTTGTGGTGAGAGCGCGAGTGATCCTGCCTTCGCCGTGGTGCTCGCCGGTTTGGGAATGAAGTCAGTTTCTTCGTCGCCGTCCCAGGTGAAGGCAGTTAAGGCTGCACTTTCTGCCGTGACCATGGAAGACGCAAAGCGCATTGCCACCGAGGTGCAGAAGTTCAGCACCGCTGACGAAGCCAAGGCATACGTGCTTGGCGAACTTGCTGCACTCAACTAATCTCATGGATTCCAAAAAGCGCACGCTCGGCAAAACCATCAGTTGGTACGTGTTTCACAACTGCATGATGTTTACCATCACCTACCTTCTGACGCACAGTTGGGAAACCGGTGTTGCGGTCGCTGTGCTTCAGACTCTCGGTGAATCGGTCTTGTATTACATCCACGAGCGTGTTTGGCTGCGCATCAAACCAAAGCAAAAAGCGGAATAAGTTTCGGCTGAATTGGTTTACCAATTCATGAGCATTTTTGATACCGAAGTGACTCTGATTGACGGAACTACTAAAACGCTTGCTTCGTTGACCAAGGGCCCGATTCTCGTGGTCAACGTGGCATCGCGTTGTGGTCTGACTCCTCAATACGAGGCACTTGAAGACCTGCAGAAGAAGTATGGCGCCAAGGGTTTCACAGTTCTTGGCGTGCCGTCGGATCAGTTCAAGCAGGAGCTTTCTTCGAATGAAGAAGTGGCTCAGTATTGCTCAACCACCTGGGGTGTTACCTTCCCGATGACTGAGAAGGCCATGGTCAATGGTCGTAATCGTCACGAGCTCTATAAGACTTTGGTGAAGACCAAGGACGGCTTGGGGTTGGCTGGCCCGGTGATGTGGAACTTTGAGAAGTTCTTGGTGGGCAAGGATGGCTCGATCCAGCGCTTCCGCCCAACCACTAAGCCGAACGACCCGAAGGTAATCGCGGCAATCGAAGCTGCTCTATAGGCCGTTCTCGGTGCGGAACACGGCGACGATTGCGTTGGCGTGACCGTGTCCCATTTCGTGCTCGTTCTTGAGCACGGCAACCATTTCCATGTGTGCCAGATTCTTGTGTTTCTTGAGAATCTTCATCCAGTGATCAATTGGCTTGCCGTACTTCTTCTCGATTGAAGGAAAGTAGCTCTTTGGTCCCTGAACTTTTTCTGCCATGACTGAAAACTACTCCCAAGCGCCAACTCTTCGCAAGCGCGCTATCGCAGCATCTTCGATGGGTGATTCGTGACCAATCGCAGTACGCATGAGTCTAAGTATGTTTGTGGTTTGTGACTTCACAAACCAAAGCGGAAGTGCGCGCTCACCAATTTTGTCTCGATAACTTTGCGGAAGAGTTGCTAGTGCAGCAAAAAAGAAAAGTCGATAAAACGGTTTTGCCAGCGTTGGTAGTGGTGGATTCTTTAGCCACTTGAGCACTTCTCGCGTGTCTTCGTTCACAATGAGTTGCCCGTCAAAAGTTTTCAGTGTTTGTAAAAGTTCTTGTTCGTTCTGCGGTGCGGTTTCGAGCCCGAGTGGTTTTACTGATTCAGCCCATAGTCGAATGTATTCATCTGCTCCGCCAGGGACAGGTCGCTTTGAATAATTTTGATGTGCTCTGAGAAATGAATCCATGAATGCAACGTGCACCCAAAGCAGTAAGTCTTGGTCTGCGGCTTTGTAGTTTTTTGTTTCGCCGGTAGCGGTTTGGTATTCACCCTGCACGCGAGTGTGTAATTTGTTTACGCGATTGGCTTCGGCATGATTCGCATTGGTTGGGCCAAAAGTGGTTACGGTGAGCCAACGAATCGTTCCGGCTAATCGCCCCAGCGGATCGTCCTGGTATCTCGAATGCTGGCGCACTCCAGTGAGTGAGCCGGGGTGAAGTGCCTGCATGAGTAGCGCTCTGATGCCGCCGACCAGCGTGGCAAAATCGGCATGCACAATCCAAGGCGCTTGGTTTGGCAGGTACAAGCCAGCCTCGTCGCCCTCCGCTACAGCGGCGAGCCAAGGAGGCTTACCGGTCTCAGAACCGGAGAGCAGGCGCACAAAACGCTTGGCTAGCGCTGTTTGCAGGCGATTGTTTGGCACAGCATAGGTAACCCCATTTTGGGTTTGCCTATTCCGAAACTATTTGCTGGCGAGAATCTCTTTGACGCGAGGAACAACTTCAGTTGCGTAGAGCGTGATGTTGCGAAGTAGTTTGCTCTGTGGAATTGGTCCGTTTGAGAATTTGAGATCGAAGCGTTGAGCGCCGACTGCTTCCATTGCGTATGCAATTTTGCGAGCAACGGTTTCTGGTGAGCCAACGTACATAGAGCCGTGTAGTACTTCACTCATGTAGTGGCCGTGAGTGGCTTCTCCCCAACCGCGTTCGCGACCGATGCGTCCGAAGGAACCTTGGTAGTAAGGCCAAAATTCTGATTGTGCTTCTTCGTCGGTAGGTGCGAGGTATCCAGGTGAGTGAATCGAAACTGGAAGTTGTTCCTTGCCAAATTCTTCGAGCTGCTTTCGATAGAGCTGGGCGAATGGAGCGAAACGTGCTGGGTCGCCGCCGATGATCGCGAGTGCCATTGGAATTCCGTGGCGTGCTGCACGCACAACAGACTCAGGTGATCCACCAACACCAACGCGAAGGTTCATGTGTCCGCTGTGTGAGCGCGGGTAAACGGTTTGGTTACTCAAGCTCGGAGTGTGGTGACCGGTCCAGGTGATTGGTTTCTCTTTGAAAAGTTCCACGAGTAGTTCGAGTTTTTCTTCGAACAGTGAGTGGTAGTCGGAGAGGTTGTATCCGAAGAGCGGGAAGCTTTCGGTGAAAGATCCACGGCCGGCGGTGATTTCTGCGCGACCACTCGAAAGTGCGTCGATGGTGGCGAAGCGCTGGTAAACGCGAATTGGGTCGTCGCTCGAAAGCACGGTTACGCCGGTGCCGAGCTTGATGTTTTTGGTGACGGTCGCGATGCCGGCAAGAATGGTGTCTGGGGCTGACACCGCAAAGTCGTCGCGGTGGTGCTCGCCGATGTTGAAGCCGTAGAGTCCGAGCTCGTCTGCAAGTTTTGCCTGCTCAACGATGTTGCGGATGGTTTGGGCATCGCTTTGGCGATTGCCCTGTTCGTCGACGCTGGTGTCGCCAAAGGTGTCG
>Ga0228703_1001059_pt1 | contig 17605 bp, 15 predicted proteins | sample McNCre217_Aug_MG_3_FD_178020 | JGI IMG/M metagenome (GOLD analysis project Ga0228703, IMG submission 178020) | Freshwater microbial communities from McNutts Creek, Athens, Georgia, United States - 29-17_Aug_MG | ecosystem: Environmental > Aquatic > Freshwater > Creek | place: USA: Georgia... | reverse complement strand
CCTGCGCCTTGTTGACCACCGTGGAAAACGGACGCGCCTTGAAGGTGCAGGGCAATCCCGCGCACGCCCCGACCGATGGCGTCTTGTGCACCAAGGTCTCGCGCTATGCCGAGCGCACCTACCACCCCGAGCGGGTATTGCAGCCCCTGCGGCGCACCGGCCCCAAGGGCTCGGGCCAGTTTGAACCCGTGAGTTGGGACGAGGCGTTGGACGAGATCGCCAGCCGCCTGAAAACCATTGCGGCGCGTGACCCGCAAGCCATCTTGCCCTACAGCTACGCAGGCACCATGGGGCTGGTGCAAAGCGAGTCGATCGCGGCGCGGTTTTTTCACCAGTTGGGGGCTTCTTTGCTGGACCGTACGATTTGCGCATCCGCTGGGGCCGAAGGCCTCACACAGACCTTGGGCAACAAAGTGGGCATGCCGGTGCGTATGTTTGCCGAGTCCAAATTGATCGTGATTTGGGGCAGCAATTCGGTGGGCAGCAACCTGCATTTTTGGCGCATTGCGCAAGAAGCCAAGCGGCTCGGGGCCAAGCTGGTGTGCATTGACCCGCGCAAGAGCGAAACGGCTGACAAGTGCCACGAACACATGGCGATCCGGCCGGGCACCGATGCAGCGCTGGCGCTGGCCCTGATGCATGAATTGATCGTCAAGGGCTGGCTGGACCAGGACTACATTGACCGCTACACCTTGGGTTGGGCGGGCTTGCGCGAACGCGCCCTGCAGTGGACGCCAGAGCGGGCGGCCGAGGTGTGCGGGGTGCCCGCCGAGCAGATTCGGCAACTGGCGCGTGACTGGGGCACCACACCAGCGGCAGCCATTCGTCTGAACTACGGCATGCAGCGGGTGCGCGGCGGCGGCAATGCCGTGCGGGCCGTGGCCTGCCTGCCCGCACTCACGGGGGCTTGGCGGCACCGGGGCGGCGGCTTGCTCATGAGCAGCTCAGGGCATTTCCCGGTGCGCCGTGCTGCGCTGCAGCGCCCTGATTTATTGGGCGATCGCCGCCCCCGCACCATCAACATGTCCACCATCGGGGACGATTTGCTGCGCCCGTCGTCGCCCGACTTTGGCCCACAGATCGAAGCCTTGATCGTCTACAACAGCAACCCGGTGGCGGTGGCCCCCGAGTCGGGTAAGGTGGTGCAAGGTTTTGGTCGCGAAGACCTGTTCACCGTGGTGCTGGAACACTTTCAGACCGACACGGCTGACTACGCCGACTTCATCTTGCCTGCCACCACGCAGCTGGAGCATTGGGACATCCACACCAGCTATGGCCACACCGATGTCTTGCTCAACCGCCCGGCCATTGCGCCGGTGGGGCAGGCGCGGACCAACACCGACATCTTCAGGGCTTTGGCCCAGCGCATGGGGTTTGAGGACCCGTGTTTCAGTGAAAGTGACGAAAGCCTGTGCCGCAGTGCCATCGGCGATGCGGATGACTTCGAGCAGTTGCTGGCGCATGGCTTTGCGTCCTTGCCTGTGCCGGATGTGCCTTTTGCAGAAGGTGGATTTCCGACCCCCTCGAGGCGTTGCGAGTTCTTCAGCCAACGGCTGGTGGACCAGGGGCTGGACGGCTGGCCTGACCATGTGCCCAATTACGAACTGGCCCAGACGGGTGGCCGTTATCCCTTGGCCATGATTTCGCCGCCCGCCCGCAACTTTTTGAATTCCACTTTTGTGAACGTCAAAAGCCTGCGCGACATCGAAGCCGAGCCGGTGCTGGAGATGCACCCGCAAGACGCCGCCGAGCGCGGCATTGCCGATGGCGTGGTGGTGCGTGTGTTCAACGACCGGGGGCAATACCACTGCAAGGCCCGCATCAACCAGCGGGCCCGGCCCGGCGTGGTCAATGGCTTGGGCGTTTGGTGGCGCAAATTGGGGCTGAACGGCACCAACGTCAACGAGCTGACCAGCCAGCACCTGACCGACCTGGGCCGCGCTCCGGTGTTTTACGACTGCTTGGTGCAGGTGTCCGTGCTGGATTTGGCGGTCCAGTCGGCGTAAAAAAGGGGCTGAAATTTCAGCCCCTGGGTGTGCGATGGTCTCGCGGTGGTCTCAGGCGATCAGTCGACCAACTGCTCCAGCGCAAAGGTGTCGAAGGCCGATTCGCGTTGACGGATCAGGTGGGCCTTTGCGCCATCCACCAAGACTTCTGCGGCGCGGCCACGCGTGTTGTAGTTGCTGGACATGCTCATGCAGTAAGCGCCCGCCGACAGCACGGCGAGCGTGTCACCCGCTTTCACGACCAACTGACGGTCGCGACCGATCCAGTCGCCGCTCTCGCACACGGGGCCTACGATGTCGTACACCACGCCGTCACCCGCCTTGGCTGACACCGGCACGATCTGGTGGAAGGCTTGGTACATGGCCGGGCGTGGCAGGTCGTTCATGGCGGCATCGACGATGCAGAAATTCTTTTGCTCACCGGGCTTGAGGTACAGCACCTCGGTCAGGCACACGCCGGCGTTGCCCACCAGCGAGCGGCCTGGCTCGATCATCAGCTGGCGCTGGCCATAACCACGTGCGTCCAGCTTGGCCAGCAGCTGCGCCCACAAAGCGTCGGCTTCGGGTGGGGTGTCGCCGTTGTAGTTGATGCCCAGACCGCCGCCAAAGTCGATGTGGTGGATGGCAATGCCCGCAGCCTCAATATCAGCCACCAAGTCCAGCACACGGTCCATCGCGTCCAGGTAAGGCGTCATCTCGGTGATTTGCGAGCCGATGTGGCAATCGATGCCGACCACCTTCAGGCCCGGCAGACTGGCCGCATGGCGGTAGGCCCGCAAGGCGTCTTCGTGGGCGATGCCGAATTTGTTGCCCTTCAAACCGGTGGAGATGTAGGGGTGGGTTTTGGGGTCCACATTGGGGTTCACGCGCAGGCTCACGGGGGCTTGTTTGCCCATGCTGACGGCCACGTCGCTCAGCACATCGAGTTCGGCTTCGCTTTCCACGTTGAAGCAGCCGATGCCCACTTTGAGGGCTTGCTGCATCTCGGCGCGGGTTTTGCCCACGCCCGAAAAAATCACTTTGGCCGGGTCGCCCCCAGCGGCCAACACACGGGCCAGCTCGCCTGCCGACACGATGTCAAAGCCACAACCGGCGTTGGCAAAGACCTGCAGCACGGCCAGGCTGGAGTTGGCTTTCATGGCGTAGCAAATTTGGGCTTGGCGCCCGGCAAAGCCGCGCTGGTAAGCGGCCAGGGCCGAGAGCATGGCAGCTTTGGAATACACAAAAAGCGGAGTGCCATGCGCACGGGCCAGATCGGACAGGCGCACGCCTTCGACCATGAGCTGATCGCCCGAATAGGCGATGTGGGGTTGTCCAGGCAAGGCAGTGGCTGTGGAAGTTGCGGTCATGGTTTCAGGAAAGAAGCGGAAGGGGTGGTGTCGTTGTCAGCATCCGGCGTGGTGGTGGACTCTGCCGGCGCTGCTGTATCGGTGGCCGCGGGTGGGCGGCGCGTGACTTGTGGCGAGGTGTGCCAGGGGTTGAGGCTTTGCGGCAAGGTCGCACGTCCTTGCGAGGCAGGGGTATTGGGCAATTTGAGCGGGCCTTTTTGGCCGCAGCCGCTCAACGCAACCGCACCCCCGACAAGGGCAAGCGTCGTGACTAGAATCCTCTGTACTTTCAACATCCAGCGATTGTAATGACCGACCTTGAATTCATGGACCAAGCCGAACGCCTTTTGGCGGGCGTCGAGACGAGTTGCGATCGCCTGAACGACGACACCGATGCCGACATCGACAACCAGCGCGTAGGCGGCATGGTCACTTTGACCTTTGCCAACCGCAGTCAGATCGTGATCAATTTGCAAAAGCCCCTGCACGAAGTGTGGCTGGCAGCACGTTGCGGCGGTTTTCACTACCGTTTTGATGGTCAGGCCTGGCAAGACACCAAAGGCCAGGGCGAATTTTGGGCGAGCTTGTCGCGCTATGCGTCTGAGCAATCGGGTTTGACGCTCGACTTCAAAGCCTGAATTCACGAATTCACAGCAGGCCTCTTGTGGTCACAAGAGGCCTTTCTTCAGTTACGGAACAGATCGAGGATTCGGCTCTTTTCTTCGCCTGCCGGCAAGGGCGCAGGCTTGGCTGCGGTGCTTTCGGCGCCCACACCCAATGTCGTGATACTCCCGTCTTTGGACAGTTCGTTGTACATCCAGTCGCCGGCCACATTGACGAGTCCTTCGGGTACGGCGGGTTCTGACACCGGCACGTTGCGCAAAGCCGTTTCCATGAAACTGATCCAGACGGGCAAACTCAGGCCCCCACCGGTTTCGCGATCCCCCAATTTGCGCGGGGTGTCGTAGCCTATCCAGACCACGGCCGCCAGGTTGGGTTGGTAGCCGGCAAACCAGGCGTCCATTGAGTCGTTGGTGGTGCCGGTTTTGCCGTAAACATCAGGGCGTCGAAGTGTCGCTTGTGCCCGAGCCGCCGTTCCTGATCGCGTCACTTCCTGCAGCAAACTGGTCATCACGTAAGCGTTGCGTGCGGGGATGGCCCGCTGGGCTTCATCGGTTTGTGTGGGTGTGGGGCTGTCCACCAGCACGCGGTCTTTGTGGTCTGCGATGCGGGTGATCAGGTGGGGCTGCACGCGGTAGCCACCGTTGGCAAACACCGAGTAGCCAGTGGCCATTTGCATGGGCGTGACCGAGCCCGCGCCCAAAGCCATGGTCAGGTAGGCTGGGTGCTTGTCTTCGTCAAAACCAAAGCGTCCAATCCAGTCCTGAGCATTGCGTGCACCCACCGACTGCAGGATGCGGATCGAGATCATGTTTTTGGATTTGGCAAGACCTCTGCGAAGGGTCATGGGGCCGTCAAATGTGCCGTCATAGTTTTTGGGCTCCCAGGGCTGGCCGCCGGTCACGCCTGCATCAAAAAACAAGGGCGCGTCGTTGATGACGGTGGCCGGAGTGAAGCCTTTTTCAAGGGCGGCCGAATAGATGAAGGGCTTGAAGCTCGAGCCTGGTTGACGCCAGGCTTGCGTCACGTGGTTGAACTTGTTTTTGGAAAAATCAAAACCACCCACCAAGGCACGAATGGCCCCTGTTTGGGGCGTGATGGCTACCAATGCCCCTTCAACTTCCGGCAACTGGGTGATTTCCCAAGAGCCCTTGGATGTTTGGACGATGCGGATCACAGCCCCCTTGCGCAATTGTTTGGCAGGTGGGGCTTTCTCCGACAAGCCGGATTGGGCGGGTTTGAGTCCTTCGCCGGTGATGCTGATTTGTTCGCCGTTTTGGCGAACCACCACCACTTTGCGGGGCGTGGCTTCGAGCACCACGGCCGACATCACGTCTCCGTTGTCGGGGTGGTCTTCCAGCGCATCGTCAATGGCATCTTCCATTTTTTTGGGATCAGACGGCAGATCTACAAACTTTTCGGGCCCTCTGTAAATTTGACGACGCTCAAAGTCCATGATGCCTTGGCGCAGTGCTTTGTAAGCGGCCATTTGCTCGTTGGACTGCACGGTGGTGTAGACGTTCAGGCCACGGGTGTAGGTTTCTGGTCCGTATTGAGCAAACACCATTTGGCGCACGGTTTCGGCCACGTATTCGGCGTGCAAAGTGCGTTTGTCGGCAGAAGTGCGCAAATTCAGGGGTTCGGCTTTGGCCGCTTTGGCTTGCGCGGCTGTGATGTAGCCGTTTTCTTCCATGCGCTCGATGATGTAGAGCTGGCGGGAACGTGCGCGTTTGGGGTTGCTGATCGGGTTGTAGGCCGAAGGCGCTTTGGGCAGACCCGCCAGCATGGCCGCCTCGGCGATGGTAATTTCCTTGAGCGATTTTCCAAAGTAGGTTTCAGCGGCCGAGGCGAAACCATAGGCGCGGTTGCCCAGAAAAATCTGGTTCATGTAGATCTCAAGGATCTGGTCCTTGCTCAACATGTGTTCGAGTTTGTACGTCAGCAAAATTTCATAAATTTTGCGGGTGTAGGTTTTCTCGGATGACAGGTACACATTGCGTGCGACCTGCATGGTGATGGTCGAAGCCCCTTGGCTTTTGACGCGACCGATGTTGGCGATGCCGGCACGCAAAATACCCAGGTAATCAACTCCGCCGTGCTGGTAAAAGCGGTTGTCTTCAATGGCCAGTATTGCATTTTTCATGACATCAGGGATGTCTTTGATCGGGGTCAGGTTGCGGCGCTCTTCACCAAACTCGCCCATCAATTGCCCATCTGCCGTGTAAATGCGCAAGGGCAGCTTGGGTTTGTAGTCCGCCAAGTCAGAAATGTCGGGCAAATTGGGATAAGCCACCACCATGGCCACACCAACCACCAACAAGATGGACAGAAAGACGGCGATCACGATGCCGATGCTCCAAACGACCAGCTTCATCAGCCAGGTGGGGACGGACGCTGAAGTCGAGATTCGGCTGGTGCGTTCGGTTTTTTGAGTGGTTTTATCTTGGGATGGCATAAGGGACATGGGCTGGGCAAGCCGGTCGGCCACCACAGCACATTATAAAAATCCTAGCCGCTTTGTGGCACCTACCTTGAGAAAAATTGAATCACAAAGAATTCAAAAATTATTGTTTAAATCTTGATTACCTGCTACAAAAGACGCCACAGAGGGGGAGTCAGCCCCATTCAGGAGGCAAGCGATGCAAGTTTGGCAGCGTCTTTGGCAAAACTGGAGAGTCCGCAGGGTGCGGCAATCATGGGGACTCGCCTTGACGGGGCGGTCGGGCGCGCTGGTTGGATTGAGTTGTGACACCCGTGGTTTGGTGCAGGTCCACGTCAGCACCGTGCTGGCCGTTCCTCCCGGGGCTTCGCTTGCGGATCCTTTTTGGGTGACTCAGACTTTGCAGGAAGCCGGTCGATCGGTCGTTGGTCGCACGCCCAAGCTGGTTGTGGGCTTGGATGCACCGGATGTGGTCATGGGCAGCTTGATGGGTGCTGTGGATGCCTCGTCAAACGATTGGGTTGCTGAAGTGCAGTTGGAAGTGTCACAGGCACTCCACCTGCCACCCGATGAGGTGAATTTCGATTTTGAAGTTGACGCCCTTGGGACCGGGCTTGTTCGCCAGATCCATTGGGCCGGTTGCGCCAAGTCGCAAGTGGCAGCGGTTCAAAAGGGGGTGAATGATGTTGGTTGGCGATTGAGCAGTGTGGAGCCAGCGATGCACGCAGCGAAGCGAGCCGCCATGGCGCTGGTCGGTGGATTGCCCAGTCTGATCCAACAGGCACCGCAAGACTGGCAATTTCGATGGCACCCCGTTGATGAGCCCTTGTCTTTGGATGACGAAGGCATGGCGATGGTGCGCGAAGCGGGTCTTTTGCAAGAGGCTCTGGCATCGCCGGCGGGTCCCAGACTGGTGGCGTGTGGTCTGGCCTTGAAGGCGTGGTCATGATGGCCGATTTCAATTTGCTCCATTACCCAACGCTGGATCGCCAGCAACGTCTGCAGCGGCAGTGGCGCATGCTGGGTATGGGGGCTGGCTTGGGCGCTGCGCTGGCTGGATCTGTTTTGACGGCGTGGTCATGGCAAATTGACAGTTTGCGAGATCAAACTCGGGTGCTTCAAAGTCAACTGGCGGAGCACAAGCGTTTGGACAAAGAGCGTCAGCAGCGTTTGGCCAAAAACCAGGAGGTTCAGAAAATTTCAGCGCAACTTGTGCAGTTGCAAGTGCATCAACAAGCCTGGGGGCTGTTGCACAGTGGCTTGATGGAGGTGGCCCCAGGAGATGGGCTTCGCTTGCAACGTTTGCAAGTCGAGGCAGGACGCATCGATCTGCAAGGCCATGCGCCGCAGGCAAAAGCCATCGCTCATGTGGCGCAGCACTTGTCTGAACGATGGGGAGTGTCATTGAGCTTGCAAAGCCTGGAAGCCCATCCCGCAGGTGAAGGGGCCCAAAGCGTGAGTTTTGCGTGGCACGCCTCATGGGCGGCACTGGCAGACGGAGCGGTGCCTGTGATCGTGGGAAAACCATGATCACGTGGCCACGGTCTCTGCGTTTTGAGCGGTTCAACGCCGGGGCCTGGCGCGCATGGGGGCCGTGGTGTGTGTGTCAATTCCAGCGCGGTGCCGTGGTCTTGGTGGGCGCTTTTCTGGGGGGCGTGCTGGTGTGGGTGATGGCCAGCGACGTGTGGGAGGCGCATGGGCAGGCTCAGCAAGCCCTGGATGCGGCGCAGGCGCAATTGCCAAGTCAAGGGGCAGCGCCCCGTTTGCCTGACTTGATTGACCCATTGGCACAGGAGTCCGGGCCTCTTTGGCAGCGCTTGCCTGGTCGGTTGACAACAGACATCGGGACGGAGTTGAGGCAGTTCTTGATGGCCCAGGGTTTGCAGGTGGCATCGCTGCGTGCCATGCCGGATGCCATGCGGGGCCCCTTGCAAAGCAAAACGGTGGCGATTCGGATGACGGGGGCTTATGCCGATTGGGCGCAGGCTTGGCAAAGCCTCACCGAGTCAGGCCCTGTGTTGTCGATGGAGCGCATGAGCGTGGTGCCCCTGGCGCAGACGCTAGGCGTTCAGCTGGACGTGGTCTTGCGTGTGTGGTTCAAGCCCGACGCCACGCACGCCCTGACCTGGCCACCGGGTGAGCGCTGGGGCTTTCGCACTGCACAGGGGCCGCATACCGGGGCCGAGGTCTTTGCCTTGACCGTGAGCCAGGAGGCGCGGCCATCGCCCGATCCTGTGCCTTCTCCTATGTCTGTGGCCAACCCCGCGCTGAGCGATGACCCCTTGAGCTGGCCTGTCGAGCGCATCCGCTTGCTGGGCACTTGGCAGCAAGGGGCGCATTGGCGAGCGGTGCTCGGTGTCGGTGCGCTGTGGGTGCCGGTGCAGGTGGGGCAGCGGGTTTCGCAGGAAGGTCACAAGGTCGCGGTCATCCGGCGTGAGGGGGTGATGCTGCGCACGCCACAGGGGCAACAAGTCGAACTCGGTTGGACAGGAGGCGGACGATGAAGCACAGACATGGGACCCAGGCTAGCGCTGGCTTGGCAGCCCTCATGGTGTTCAGCGCGGCATGTGCGCAAGCGCCCCATCCGGTCATCCACCTCGACGGTGACAGCCCGGCGGTGCAATCGGCGGTCACGGCCGATGGCACGCCCATCAGCCTGAACTTTCAGAACATCGACATCCGCGCCTTGTTGCAGGTGTTTGCCGAATTCACCGGACTGAACCTGGTGGTGTCCGACGCGGTCAGCGGCCAGTTGTCGGTGCGCTTGGTGGACGTGCCTTGGGTGCAGGCCCTGGGGGTGGTTCTGGAGTCCAAGGGCCTGGCTTCGCGCCGCGAGGGGCGGGTGATGTGGGTGGCCCCGCGTGACGAATGGACCTTGCGCGAAAAAAAGCAGCTGGAAACCCAGTCGGCCCTCGAAGCAGTCAGCCCCTTGCAGATGCTGCCCTTGCAACTGAAATACGCCCGAGCCACCGAGGTGGTTCAGCGGCTGGTGGGCGGCGCTGGTGCGGGGGCACCTGCATCGCGCTGGCTCAGCGCCCGTGGCACGGCGCTGGCCGAACCGCGCACCAACCAACTTTTCATCATGGACGTGCCCGCCCGTCTGGCCGAAGTGGGGCAGATGATCCAGAAGCTGGATGTGCCTGTGCGCCAAGTGCTGATCGAGGCGCAGATCGTCGAGGCCGATGACCAGTTTGGACAGTCGCTGGGCGTGCGCTGGGGTGTGGGTGCGGCCAGCAAAAATAGCCAGCTGGGGGCTACCAACGCCACGACCGGCGCAGGGGTTGTCACCGGCAACCAGGTCAATTTGCCAGCAGGCCAGGCCGGTCAAACGCTCAACGTGCCTTCGAGTTTTGCCGTGTCGCTGTTCAACGCAGCCGCCGATCGGTTCATCAATCTGGAAATTTCCGCCCTGGAGGCCGATGGCCGGGGCAAGGTCGTCTCGCGCCCACGCGTCGTCACGGCCGACCAGACCAAGGCCTTGATTGAGCAAGGCACCGAGCTGCCCTATCAGACCTCGTCGGGGATTGGCGTGACGGCCATCACTTTCCGCAAGGCCAACCTGAAGCTGGAGGTCACCCCGCAAATCACACCCGAGGGGGCGGTGGTGCTCGATGTGGACGTCAACCGCGACAGCGTGGGGCAGCTGACTCCAGCCGGATTTGCGATCAACACCAAGCACGTCAAAACCCAGGTGCAGGTGGACGATGGCGGCACGGTGGTGCTGGGCGGCATTTACGAAGACGCTGACCGCAACGACGAAGCCAAGCTGCCCAGTCTGGGCGATGTGCCGGGCCTGGGGTGGTTGTTCAAAAACCGCAACCAGACCCGGCGCAAATCGGAGTTGCTCATTTTCTTGACGCCTCGGGTGGTGACCGATCTGGCCACCACGCCAGCGCGTTGAGCGCCGCAGGCGGCGGTGCTGGCCCGGTCGAATACACTTGAGGCCTCTTTCGGCTGGCCCATTTGTCGCTGCGGCAGGCCGAACTTCCAGTGTGAGATTTTCTTTTGAGCATCATCTTCGTGGGCCTTCCGGGCTCGGGCAAAACCACCATCGGCAGGCAGTTGGCACGCCGATTGGGCCTGCCTTTTGTGGATTCCGATCATGTGATTGAAGACCGTTTGGGTTGTTCGATCAGGGAATTTTTCGCCCGCGAAGGCGAGGACAGCTTCCGGGATGTCGAGCAGCAAGTGCTGGACGACCTGAGCCAACACCACCAAGGTGTTTTGGCCACCGGTGGCGGTTCAGTTCTGCGCGAAGTCAACCGCCGCCACTTGCACGAGCGCGGTCATGTGATCTACCTGCGCTCGGCCCCCGAAGACGTTTACCGCCGCGTGCGTCACGACACCGGCCGCCCTCTGCTGCAGGTGGACGATCCAATGGGGCGTTTACGCGCCTTGTTTGAAGCCCGCGACCCGCTGTACCGAGAAACCGCTCACCACGTGATAGACACGGGCCGCCCCTCGGTGGCGACCTTGGTCAACATGATCATCATGCAGCTCGAACTGTCGGGCCAGTTGCCCGCCAAGCCCGAGAGCCCCACCCCCCAGGCTGCCAGCTGAGCGTCAAGTCAAAGCCCTACACTTGAGGGCTATGCCAGAGACCACCCTTTCCCTTGAACAGGTCGCCATTTCGCTGGACGACCGCAGTTACGACATCCACATTGGCCAGGACCTGATTGGCCGCGCCGAAACCTGGGCGGGTTTGCCCAAGGCCCAGGCGGCCATGATCGTGACCAACGACACCATCACGCCGCTTTATGAAGCTGCTTTGCGCGCCGCGCTCAGCCCGCACTACAAACAGATCCACACCGTGGTGCTGCCCGATGGCGAGGCGCACAAAGACTGGCAGACCCTGAACCTGATTTTTGACGCGCTGTTGGCCAAAGGCTGCGACCGCAAGACGGTGCTGTTTGCGCTGGGCGGTGGGGTGATCGGCGACATGACCGGCTTTGCCGCCGCCAGCTACATGCGTGGCGTGCCCTTTGTGCAGGTGCCCACCACGCTGTTGTCGCAGGTGGACTCGTCGGTGGGGGGCAAAACCGCCATCAACCACCCGCTGGGCAAGAACATGATCGGTGCCTTCTACCAGCCGGTGCGCGTGGTGTGTGACCTGGACACCCTCAAGACCTTGCCTGAGCGCGAACTGAGCGCGGGCCTGGCCGAAGTCATCAAGTACGGCCCGATCGCCGACATGGATTTTTTGGCCTGGATCGAGGCGAACATCGCCGCGCTCATGGCGCGTGAGCCGCAAGCGCTGGCGCACGCCGTCAAGCGCAGCTGCGAGATCAAGGCCTGGGTGGTCGGGCAGGACGAGCGCGAAGCGGGCCTGCGCGCCATCCTCAACTTTGGCCACACCTTCGGCCACGCCATCGAGGCGGGCTTGGGCTTTGGCGTCTGGCTGCATGGCGAAGCCGTGGGCTGCGGCATGGTCATGGCGACCGAGCTGTCGCAGCGCCTGGGCAAAGTCGATGCGGCATTTGTAGCACGCCTCAAAGCGCTGATCGAGCGGGCGGGGCTGCCTGTGCGTGGCCCGGTGTTGCGTGCCGACGACAACGCGCTTGACTACATCGAACACATGCGCCTGGACAAGAAGTCCGTGGGCGGCGACATCCAATTCGTCGTCATTGACGGCCCCGGCCAGGCCGCAGTTCAGGGTGCACCCGACGCCATGGTGCGCGATGTGATCGACGCCTGCTGTGCCTGAGCCCATGGACAGGCGCACCTTGCTGTCGCCGCAGGCCGTTGCAGACACGGGCAGCTTGTCAGCGTTGGCATGCGATCCATTTCAAACCCGTGGCCGCCGCTTTGCCGAGCCACCTGCACCCACGCGCAACGCATTTCAGCGCGACCGCGACCGCATCGTCCATTCCACGGCTTTTCGCCGCTTGGTTTACAAGACGCAGGTTTTCCTCAACCACGAAGGCGACTTGTTTCGCACACGGCTCACGCACTCGCTCGAAGTCGCGCAATTGGGCCGCTCGATTGCGCGGGCCTTGGGCCTGAACGAAGACTTGGTGGAAGCCATTGCGCTGGCGCATGACCTGGGCCACACGCCTTTTGGCCATGCCGGGCAGGATGCGTTGCATGAATGCATGGCCGAGCACGGCGGCTTTGAGCACAACCTGCAAAGCCTGCGCGTGGTCGACACGCTGGAAGAGCGTTACCCCCAGTTCGATGGGCTGAACCTGAGCTTTGAAACCCGCGAAGGCATCCTCAAACATTGCTCGCGCACGAACGCTGAGGCCATCGAAGCGCAAGAGCCCGGTGGCGTGGCACGACGCTTCATTGATCGCACCCAGCCCAGTCTGGAGGCGCAGCTGTGCAACTTGGCCGACGCGATCGCCTACAACGCGCACGACATCGATGACGGTGTGCGCTCGGGCCTGATCTCACTGGACCAAATGCAAGAAGTGCCGCTGTTCGACCGCTACCGCTTGCAAGCACTGGCCGAGCACCCGCAGCTCCAGGACAAACCGCGCCGCTGGCTTTACGAGAGCACGCGCCGCATGCTCAGTGATCAGGTCTACGACGTGATCGACACCACCCGTGCGGCCATTGCCGAAGCGGGCGTGCAAACCGCCGACGAAGCCCGGCTGGCCGGACCGCTGGTGCGCTTTTCTGACCAAATGAAAACCCGCTCGGGCGAGCTCAAGAAATTCCTGTTCGCCAGCCTGTACCGACACCCGCAGGTGATGCAGATGATGGGCCAGGCCCAACAGGCGGTGCATGAACTCTTTGCCGCCTACATCGCGCAACCGCAGGAGATGCGCGCCGAGTTCGCGGCCCGCGAAGACCGTCACCGCGCCGTGGCCGACTACATCGCCGGCATGACCGACCGCTTTGCCCTGCGTGAACACGAACGCCTGACTGGGCGCAAGCTGCTGTGAATGAGATTTTTGTAGGTTGGCGGCTTAAGCCCCGACAAAGGCCAGTGCCGCAGCTCGCCATGTTGGGGCTGAAGCCACCCACCTACAGGGGGCGGGTGCAAGTAGGTCGGCACCTTCAGGTCCGACAAGCGCCAGGAACAGCCACCGATCGTTGCCTCTCCACCATCACATCTCACGGGCGACCCCATGACTGAACGTAGCCAATACCGGGCCGCTTGGATCGTCGTGTTGGCCGGCGGTGTGGCTGCCCTGCAGGTGGGCAAGCTCCCACCCGCTTTGCCCGCCTTGCAGGCCGAGCTGGGCCTCACCTTGGTGCAGTCGGGCTTTTTGTTGTCCACCGTGCAGGTCGCCGGCCTGAGCCTGGCGGTGTTCATGGGGCTGCTGGCCGACGGCATGGGGCTCAAGCGCAGCATGGTACGTGGCCTTTGTTTGCTGGCGCTGGCCAGCGGCCTGGGGGGCTTTGCCACATCGGTCACGGCGCTGCTCGTATTGCGGGCCATCGAGGGCCTGGGCTTTTTGCTGGTGGCCTTGCCTGCGCCTGCCTTGATTCGCCGCTTGGTGCTACCTGCGCAGCTGCCCGGCATGTTGGGCGTGTGGGGCGCTTATATGCCCACGGGCACGGCCTTGGCCCTGTTGCTCGGGCCGCTGTTCATCCCGGCTTGGGGTTGGGGCGCTTGGTGGTGGCTGTTTGCGGCGGTGTCGCTGGCCATGGCGCTTTGGCTGTACCGCGCTGTGCCTGCTGACCCCTCTGCCAACGTGACCCGAGCAGGCCAGGGCGCGTGGACGCGTTTGCGCCGGACCTTGCGCGCGCCCGGTCCCTGGCTGGTGGCGCTGACCTTTGGCATGTATTCGGGCCAGTGGCTGGCGGTGGTGGGTTTTCTGCCTTCCATTTACGCGGCGGCGGGCGTGAGCGGTGCGCTGCTGGGCGTGCTCACGGCCTTGGCCGCTGCCGTCAACATGGCGGGCAACATGGCTTCGGGCCACTTGCTGCAGCGCGGCTGGGCACCGCGCTCGACTTTGTGGCTGGGCTTTGGCGCCATGGCGCTGGGCAGCACGCTGGCCTTTGCTTCGTTCACTGAGAGCGCGCCGTGGCTGCGTTTTGCCGGCGTGTTGTTGTTCTCGGGTGTGGGCGGCTTGGTGCCGGGCACCTTGTTCAGCCTGGCGGTGCGACTGGCCCCCGGTGACCAGCAGGTGGCCACCACCGTGGGCTGGGTGCAGCAGATGTCGGCATTGGGCCAGTTTTTAGGGCCGCCCGTGGTGGCGGCTGTGGCGGCGCGTGCTGACGGCTGGCAACTCACGCCGCTGGTCACCGTGACATGTTGCGCGGCGGGCGCGGGACTGGCTTGGCTGGCTGGGCGCTTGTTGGCGCGTCAAGGCGTTTGAGTAAGGTGTTTCGGTAAGGTGTCTGAGGGCTTGCGCCGTACAGGCACAATTCACGCATGACCGAGACTTCTTCTACCCCTGCGATCGAGATCGCCGACACCGTGCGCTGGCTCGAACGCGCCGTGATTGGCCTGAACCTCTGCCCCTTTGCCAAGGCCCCACACATCAAAGGCCAGATCCATTACGCGGTGAGCGAGGCCAAGGGCCTCGAAGGCCTGCGCGACGAGCTGATTGAGCAGCTGCAAGCATTGGCCGCCTTGCCCGCCGAAGAGCGCGAGACGGTGTTGCTGATCGTGCCGCACATGCTGCGCGACTTTCTGGACTTCAACGACTTCCTGGATGAGGCCGATGGCGTCTTGCAGGAGCTGGACCTGGAAGGGGAATTCCAGATCGCGAGCTTTCACCCGGACTTCCAGTTCGCGGACACCGAGCCCGACGACATCACCAACCACACCAACCGCTCGCCGTACCCCACGTTGCACCTGTTGCGCGAAGCCAGCATCGACCGAGCGGTCGAGGCTTTCCCTGAAGCCGAGATGATTTACGAGACCAACATGGCGACGATGGAAAAGCTGGGCTTGGACGGCTGGAAAAAGCTGGATGTCGGGCCCACACCATGAAGAAAAAAACACCGGTTGTGGATAGTCAGGCCTTGCCGCCCGAAGTGCGCCCCGGCCAGTCGGTCGAGCTGCTCAAGCAACTGCACATCCTCACCCGCGACGGCAAGCTCAACCAGGACTCGCGCCGCAAGCTCAAGCAGGTGTATCACCTGTTCCAGTTCATCGAAAAACTGTTGCTGGAACTGCCCGCCAGCGACAGTGGCCCGACGTTGGCCGACCACGGCGCGGGCAAGTCGTACCTGGGCTTCATCATTTACGACCTGTTTTTCAAGGCGTTGGGCCAAGGCACGATTTACGGTATTGAGACCCGCAGCGAGTTGGTCGAGTCGTCCAAAGCGCTGGCCGAGCGGCTGCACTTTGAGCGCATGCGCTTTTTGAACGTGAGCGTGGCCGAATCCACCCAAAGCGCCGAGCTGCCCGAGCAGATCGACGTGGTCACCGCGCTGCACGCCTGCGACACCGCGACCGACGACGCCATCGCCTTTGGATTGCAAAAGAAAGCCAAATACATGGTGCTGGTGCCTTGCTGCCAGGCCGAGCTGGCCCGGGCGCTCAACCAAAACAAGGCGCTGAACCTGCAGCGCACGCCGCTGGCCGAACTTTGGCGCCACCCGCTGCACACCCGCGAAGTGGGCAGCCAGCTCACCAATGTGCTGCGTTGCCTGTACCTGGAGTCACAGGGTTACTCGGTCACCGTGACTGAGCTGGTCGGTTGGGAGCACTCGATGAAAAACGAGCTGATTCTGGCCAAGTACACCGGCCAGAAAAAGCGTTCAGCGGCTGAGCGTTTGCAGGCCCTGCTCAAGGAGTTTGGGCTGGAAACCTTGCTGGCGCACCGTTATCCAGCCCTCAATCTGACGCCTGCTTGAGCGGGTTTATTCTGCCTCGATCTTCGCGTCCCGAATCGCTTTGGCCCACTTGGCGGTTTCGGCCTTGTTGCGTTGGGCAAGCGCTTCGGGTGTGCCAGGCTGGGTTTCAAAGCCGATGGCCGAGAATTTCTCCTGAATGTCTTTGTCGTTGGCCGCTGCGTTCAGGGCTTTGTTGAGCTTGGCGATCACGTCGGCCGGGGTGCCTGCGGGGGCGAACATGGCAAAGTAGGCGATCAGTTCGTAGTCTTTCAGGCCCAGTGCTTCGTTCACGGTCGGCAGTTCGGGGATGGCCTTGGAGCGCTGCATGGACGTGACCGCCAGGCCACGGATCTTGCCCGCCTTGACCTGGGGCAGCATCACCGCAAAGTCGGCCGTGAACAGATTCACCTGACCACCGATCAGGTCGGTCATGGCAGCAGGGCCGCTCTTGTAGGGCACATGGGTCATCTGGATGCCCGACATGCTCATCAACACTTCGGTGGACACGCGCTGCGATGTGCTGGCGCTGGCGAACGTGAGCTGGGTGGGTTTGGCTTTGGCGGCCGCGACGAGTTCTTTGAGGGTCTTGACCGGCACATCGTTGTTGACGGCCACGATCAGGGGCACCGAGCCCATGTAGCCAACCGGTGCAAAAGCCGTGTCCTGGTCGTAGGGCAGTTTTTTCATCAGGCTCTTGAGTGCGGCGTTGGTGCTGTTGGTGCCGACCATGAGGGTGTAGCCGTCGGGGGCAGACTTGGCCACGGCATCGGCACCCAGCATGCCGTTCACCCCGGCCTTGTTCTCGATGACGATGGGCTGGCCCAGTTGCTCGGACATTTTCTGCACAAAGGCGCGGCCAATCTGGTCGGTGGCGCTGCCGGCCGCAAAGGGCACGATGGCCTTGATGGGTTTGCTCGGGTAGCTTTGGGCGTGGGCTGCGGTGCTGACCGTCAGGGCCGTGGCCAGCAAGGCGGCGAGGTGGATGTTTTTCATGTGACGTTCCTGATTCAAAGGTTTTGCCTTATTCAATCACAAGGCTCAGCAGTTTGGCACTCAGGCATTTCCCATGGGCATCCAGGGCCAGTGAACGTGTCACGCCGCCGCCCAGGGCTTGGTGCATGACGAAGTTGAGCGCGCCCAGCTGGGGCAGGCTGTAGCGCTCGACCGGGCCGTGCACGATGCCCGCGTAGTGCTGCTGCACCCGCTCGGGCGTCAGCGTTTTTTCGAGCAGCGCAAAGTCTTTTTTGTCGTAGGCAATCACCGACAGGGTGGAGCGGTTGCCTTTGTCTCCGGTGCGGGTGTGGGCGATGTCGCGCAGCAGCATGTCAGTGTCCTTCAGCGTTGAGCAGCACGGTGCTGGTCTGCACCGCGTCACGCGGCATCAGCACCGCCGCCGCGGCAATGACCTCGCGCACCGCGCGTGTGGCGCCGCCGCCGCCCGCTGGGCCGTTGAGGTAAAGCGCTTCGACTTC
>Ga0228703_1001056_pt1 | contig 17607 bp, 17 predicted proteins | sample McNCre217_Aug_MG_3_FD_178020 | JGI IMG/M metagenome (GOLD analysis project Ga0228703, IMG submission 178020) | Freshwater microbial communities from McNutts Creek, Athens, Georgia, United States - 29-17_Aug_MG | ecosystem: Environmental > Aquatic > Freshwater > Creek | place: USA: Georgia... | reverse complement strand
TGAAAAAGAAAAGGCACCCGAGGGTGCCTTTGTGTTAAACGCAAAGCGTTTACACGCGCGCCGCACGCATTTGCATGGAGAACTCTTGCAAGGCGGCAATGCCACTGGCCTCGGCGCGTTTGCACCAGGCTTGCAGGTCTTGCGCCAGCTGGGCGCGGTTGAGGTGGGTGTTGAGCCACAACTGGCGCAGCTCTTCACGCATCTTCACCATAGTGTCCACCGCAGGCAGGGCCGCACGGGCCAGCGCCAGCTGCTCGACCACCTTGGCGGGCACTTTCTCGGCGTCACGGTGCATCCAGCGCTTGGCAGCGGCCAAGACCGAATCAGCCGGCAAGGTGGACAAGCTGGCCAGTTCTTGCTTCATGGCCGCGCGCAATTGGGTGGCGTAGTTGGCCATCACCTCGTAGCGGTTGGCAATGATGGCCTCCAAGGTCTTTTCGTCCGCCACGGGCTTGATGTCGCCAAAAGCGAGCTTGGGCGGTGTCTTTTTGACGGTCGCCAAACCACAAGTTTCCAAAATGCGGATGTAGAGCCAACCCAAATCAAACTCATAGGGTTTGACCGACAACTTGGCCGAGGTGGGGTAGGTGTGGTGGTTGTTGTGCAACTCTTCGCCACCAATGAGGATGCCCCAAGGGGAAATATTGGTGCTGGCGTCTGGCGCTTCAAAGTTGCGATAGCCCCAGTAGTGCGCCGCGCCGTTGATGATGCCGGCTGCCGTGACGGGAATCCACATCATTTGCACGGCCCACACGGTCAGGCCTAGGGCGCCAAACAAAGCCAAGTCGATGATGAGCATCAAGGACACGCCCCACACCGAATGGGGGGTGTAGAGGTGGCGTTCGATCCAGTCGTTCGGCGTGCCATGGCCAAAGCGCTCCAAGGTTTCGAGGTTTTCGGCTTCCTTGCGGTACAACTCCGCGCCCGTGAACAGCACGGTTTTGATACCGTGGATGTGGGGGCTGTGTGGATCTTCCGCTTGCTCGCACTTGGCGTGGTGCTTGCGATGGATCGAGGTCCACTCTTTCGTCACTTGGGCCGTGGTGAGCCACAGCCAGAAGCGGAAAAAGTGCGACACCGCAGGATGCAAGTCCAAGGCGCGATGCGCCGAGTGGCGATGCAAGTAGATGGTGACGCTGGCGATGGTGATGTGAGTCAACACCATGGTGACGATAAAGACTTGCCAGCCCGAAAAATCCAGCAAACCATGGCTCAGCCAGTTCAACATGGCATCAAGCCAAGCCCAATTGGGTAACAACATGCAGTTCTTTCACTTTGATGAATATTTGTCGATTTTAATGATTTGGACCTTATTTGGCTACCCAAACAGCGGCAAAGAAGCCATCTGTGGCATGTAGATGGGGCCAAAGACGCAAATACAAGCCGTCTGGCGTGCACAAAGAAGCCGCATTCGCCACCTTCAAATCAGCCAAAGTCTCAGCCGCCGACAAAGGCACAAAGTTGGGATGTTTGGCGCTGAAGGCCTGCGCAATGGCTTCGTTTTCTTCGGGCAACACACTGCAGGTGGCATAGACCAAGCGACCACCGGGTTTGAGCAAACGGGCCGCGCTGTCCAAAATGGCAGTTTGCTTGACGGTCAACTCCTCGACCGCTTTGGGCGACTGACGCCACTTGAGGTCTGGGTTGCGGCGCAAGGTGCCTAAGCCAGAGCAAGGTGCATCGACCAACACGCGGTCGATCTTGCCGCTCAGGCGTTTGATGCGCTCATCGCGCTCATGGGCGATGGCCGAAGGATGGACGTTGGAGAGCTTGCTGCGCGCCAGACGCGGCTTGAGCGCATCCAAGCGGTGACCTGAGGTATCAAACGCGTACAAACGCCCCGTGCTGCGCATGGCCGCGCCGATGGCCAAGGTTTTGCCACCGGCCCCCGCACAAAAATCCACCACCATCTCGCCACGCTTGGCGTCAAGCAACAGAGCCAGCAATTGCGAGCCTTCGTCTTGCACTTCGATCGCGCCCCGCGCAAAAGCATCGAGCTGCGACAAAGCAGGCTTACCCTCAATGCGCAAGCCCCAGGGGGAGAACGGCGTGTTCTCGGCTTGGATACCCGCCAACTTCAACTCATGCTGCACATCGGCACGTTTGTCGGTGAAGGTGTTGACGCGCAAGTCCAGCGGCGCGCCGCCGTTCATGCGCTCGACCAGAGGCCAAAACCCCTCGCCCACCTGCGCTTTGAGCGGCGCCACCAGCCACTCGGGCAGGTTGTGGCGGTGACGCTCCATCAAATCGGCGGTTTGCACTTGCTCGCAGGTTTCGAGCCAAGCCGCTTCTTGCTTGTTCAAGGCGCTGATCAAAAAGTCCAGCGCTTGACTGCCGGGCTGTTGGTGGCGCTTGGGTTGCGTCGACTTCGGCTGAGGTGCAGCGTGCTCTTTGAGGTGCTGGGCAAAGCCCAAAATTGCCAAGCGGCGTTCTTTGGGGCCTGAGCCCGAAGGGGCAAAGTGGTCAAAGCGCAGCTTGTTGCGCAAGACGTTGTAGACCGTCTCGGCCAAGGCCGCACGCTCGCGCGGGCCAAAGGCGTAGGTTTTGCGGTAGTCACGGAAAAACTTAGACACCACGGCGTCGGCCGGGTGCTCAAACTTCAAGGTGAGGCGAACAAGCTCAGTACAAGCTTCTAACAGGGCTTTAGGATGCATAGGGTGTATTGTCCCATCCCATGAACGATCAAGACCTCCCTCCCCTGCAAGAAACCCCCACGGGCTTTTACCGTCACTACAAAGGTGGCCTTTACGAGGTCATTGGCACGGCGCGTCACAGCGAAAGCCTAGCGCCCATGACGGTGTACCGCGCCCTGTATGGCGCACACGGTTTGTGGGTGCGCCCTGCCGCCATGTTCAACGAACAAGTCACGATAGACGGCGTGCTGCAAGCGCGTTTTCAAAAAGTCGACACCCCTTGATGCGCCCTATGTGATAGCCCAGAAAGTAATGGGCCAGAAACAACAAGGCCCAACGCAAACAACGTTGGGCCTTGAAGCTTAAGCGAACCGCTGTTTAAGCGAACACGCCCGCCGTGTCTTGCATGCGTGCAGACACCTCGCCCAAGTGATGCAAGGTGTCGCCAAACGTCATTTCAAGTTGGGTGAGCTTCTTGAAGTAATGGCTGACGATGTACTCGTCGGTCACGCCAATGCCACCGTGCAGTTGCACCGCCTGTTGGCCCACGAAACGCATGGACACGCCCAGTTGGTACTTGGCACGGCTCATGGCACGGCGACGCTCTTCCACCGGGGCATTGAGTTTGAGTGCAGCGTAGTAGCTCATGGAGCGCGCCAACTCGAGCTGCATCTTCATGTCGGCCAAGCGATGACGCAAGGCCTGGAAGGTGGCAATCGCGACCCCAAACTGCTTGCGCGTGTTCATGTACTCGACGGTGATGGCCATGGTTTTGTCCATCACACCCACCGCTTCGGCACATAAGGCAGCGATGCCAATGTCCACCGCATGCTCCAGCGCAGCCTCGCCGTTGAGCGTGACCAAATGGGCCTTGGCACCTGCGAGCTTGACCTCGGCGCCACGGCTGCCGTCTTGCATCAGGTAGCCATGCGTGCTCACGCCAGCGGCTTGACGCTCAACGATGAACAGCGCCAATTTGCCGTTGGCCATCGCAGGCACCAACAAGGCGTCGGCCTGGTCGCCCGCAGGCACCACGCTCTTGGCGCCCGTCAGCGTCCAGTGGTCGCCCGCTTGGGTGGCTTGGGTCTCGCACACGTGGATGTTGTAACGGGCTTTGCGCTCTTGGTGTGCCAGCACCACCAAGGCCTCGCCACCAGCCACTTTGCCGCACCAAGCGGCTTGCACATCGGCGCCGGCATAGTGCGACAACACGGCACCAGCGATCAAGGTGTGAGCCAAGGGCTCCATCACGATGCCGCGACCCAATTCCTCCATCACCACCATGCCTTCGACGGGGCCCATGCCCAAACCGCCGAGCTCTTCGGTGATGTAGAGGCCACCCAAACCGAGGTCGGCCAATTCGCCATAGGCCTCGCGTGAGAAGCCACCGGCCGTCACGATGCCGCGACGACGCTCGAAGTCATAACCTTTGTCGACCCATTTGCGCACCGCATCGCGCAGTTGTTCTTGGTCATCTGAAAAATTGAAATCCATGTGTTTTCTCCCTTAACCCAGAACGACTTGCGCCACGATGTTGCGCTGCACTTCATTGGAGCCACCGTAAATGGTGGTCTTGCGCATGTTGAAGTAGGTCGATGCCAAAGGCGCGCAATGCGCCGCACCGACGTGATCGCCCTGCCAACCGGCCTCCATCGCTTCTTCGATGAACGGCGTGCTGTAGGGACCGGCTGCAAGCATCATCAACTCGCTGTAGCGCTGCTGGATTTCGCTGCCCTTGATCTTGAGCAAGCCCGCGATATCGAGCGACTGCTTGCCAGACTTTTCGGCCGACAACACACGCAACACCAGCATTTCCAACGCCACCACGTCGACTTCGAGCTTGGCCACTTCATCGCGGAAACGCATGTCGGTGTAGACGCCTTCGGCTTTGGCGATGCGTTTCAAGCGCTCTAACTCACGTTTGGCGCGGTTCACGTCGGCAATGTTGGTGCGCTCATGCGCCAACAAATGCTTGGCATAGGTCCAGCCCTTGTTTTCTTCACCAATCAGATTCTCGGCAGGCACTTCGACGTTGTCGAACCAAACCTCGTTGACCTCGCACTCGCCATCGAGCAGCTTGATCGGGCGCACGGTCACACCAGGCGACTTCATGTCGATCAGCAAGAACGAAATACCGGTTTGGGGCTTGCCTTCGTTGCTGGTGCGCACCAAGCAGAAGATCCACTCGCCGTATTGGCCCAAGGTGGTCCAAGTTTTTTGGCCATTGACGATGTACTTGTTGCCCACGCGCTCGGCGCGGGTTTTGACAGACGCCAAATCAGAGCCTGAGCCAGGTTCGCTGTAACCCTGGCTCCACCACACCTCGCCGCTGGCAATGCCGGGCAAGAAGCGTTGTTGCTGTTCGGCATTGCCAAACGCCATGATCACAGGCGCCACCATCACCGGGCCAAAGGGCACGATGCGTGGCGCGCCAGCCAAGGCACACTCTTCTTCAAACAAATGCTTTTGCACGGCCGTCCAACCGGGACCGCCGAACTGGCTGGGCCAACCGTAGCCCAGCCAATTTTTCTTGCCCAGAATCTTGGCCCAGCGCTGCATGTCATCACGGGTCAAACGCAGGGCGTTGTGCACCTTGTGTGACAGATCTTTGGGTAAATTGGCGTGCACCCATGCACGCACCTCTTGGCGAAACGCCTCTTCTTCGGGAGTGAAGGCCAAATCCATTGCGGTTTTCCTTTGACGAACGATGAACAAATACACCACGCATTTTTAAATGCAAACACTGCGTTTTTAGCACGATCGTGCACTTTTTCTTGTCGGCACAGCGACAACCACGGGCAAACCCCTGTCTGTATGCAGATGCCTGACAGCACACCACGATAATTTGCCCCACATGAAAAACATCGTGATCTTGATTTCGGGCAGCGGCTCCAACATGGCTGCCATCGTCCGCGCCGCACAGACCCAGGGCTGGGCCCAACACCATCAGACGCACATCCGCGCCGTTATCAGCAACCGCGCCGACGCCCAGGGCCTGGCTTTTGCCAAAGAACATGGCATTGCCACCGCCGTGGTTGACCACACAGCCTTTGCCTCATCCCCACAACCTCGCGAGGCCTTTGACGCCGCCTTGATGGCCCAGATCGACACCCACCAACCCGATTTGGTGGTGCTCGCAGGCTTTATGCGCATCTTGACCCCAGGGTTTGTGGCGCACTATGCAGGCCGCTTGATCAACATCCATCCATCGTTGTTGCCTGCTTTTCCAGGCTTGAACACCCATGCCCGCGCGCTGGAAATGGGCTGCCAATTCGCCGGCGCCACCGTGCACCGCGTGACCACCGAGCTCGACCACGGCGAAATTCTGGCCCAAGCCGTCGTGCCTGTGCTGCCCGGTGATACCCCTGACACCTTGGCCGCGCGGGTGCTGACGCAAGAGCATGTGATGTATCCGAAGGTGATCGCAACGCTGTTGACTCGCTGAGTCAGTCCACACACACCAGCCGCGCTCACGACCTGCGTTGGTGAAAGATACCCATTCACGGGTTGAAAGAAATCAAACTCGCATCAGGAGAAGACGCAAAACAAAGAACCGATTTAATTTATCGCAAATATGCGATATTCAAAATTCGATTGGGACATCCAGTACCACAGCGACAAATTGCAGGCAGAAATTCTTGCCTTGTCCCCAGGCCTCTTGGCCAGGTACTTTCATTGCACAGATCGGATGTTGAAATTTGGTCCTGATTTAGGCATGCCCCACACACGCGCCATGCACGGTGGCTTGTTTGAACTGCGCTTGAAATCACGTGAAGGCATAGGACGCGTGTTTTATTGCACACAGATTGGACAAAAGATTGTGATGCTCCATCAGTTTGTCAAAAAGACCGATAAGACCCCAACCAAAGAATTGGCAGTTGCGCGCAAGCGCATGAAGGAATGGAAAGATGCGGACACATCAACAGCTGCGTGAACAGGCGCTTGCAAAACCCGAGGTCAAAACAGAGTTTGACCAGTTAAGCAGCGAATACGCGCTCTTGGATGAATTCTTGAAAGCGCGTGCCGCGCAAGGTCTGACACAGGCACAGCTGGCAGAAAAAATAGGCACCACGCAATCTGCTGTTGCACGCCTCGAGTCTGGCAGAGGTAAACACTCCCCGTCGCTGGCAACACTGTCCAAATACGCTGAAGCCTTGGGATGCCGCCTGGAGGTCAGATTAGTACGTAAGAAACTCGCAGCTGAGAAGGGTATGGGCAGCTGACGATTTCTGGTACTCCAGCATGAGGAAGCCGCAGTCAGCCACCTCGCCGGAGCAGATAAGAAAATCAAGCCAACAACCGTGAACTCTTAGGCACATGGGCCATCAAAAACTCCATTTGATCGGCCAAGATCCGGCGATTGCGCAAAATGAAGTCTTCCCACAAACTGGGTTCGTAAGGCGCATAGAGCAAAGGCATATTGGCCTGCTCCGGTGTGCGATTGCCTTTGCGGTGGTTGCAGGCTTTGCAAGCCGTCACCACATTCATCCAATGGTTGGCGCCGTTTTGTCCAAACGGTTGAATGTGCTCCCGCGTCAGTTCTGACTCGTGGAAATGATCGCCGCAGTAGGCGCAGACATTGCGGTCGCGGGCAAACAGCTTGTCATTGGTCAGCCCCGACTTCAACTCAAATGGATTGATTCTGGGCACGCCCTTGGTGCCGATGATGCTGTTGACCGTGATGATGGACTGCTGACCCGTGATGGCATTGGTGCCGCCATGAAACACCGCCACTTCGCCGCCGGATTCCCAGCGCACCTCGTCGGCCGCGTAATGAATCACCGCTTGTTCGAGCGAGATCCATGACTGCGGCAGCCCTTGGGCAGACAGTTTCAAGACTTTCACACCTCACCTCCATTCGCTGAAAAACGACCGATCGGGAATGCACATCTATCAAGGACAATATACCTTCATTCAGTGACAGTTTTATATAGGTCGCCACGCACGCACACCATGCAGATCTTCAGAGGTTTTCAACATCCAGGCCTGGCCCAGGCCTGCGCCTTGACCATTGGCAACTTTGATGGCGTGCACCGTGGCCACCAGGCCATGCTGGCCCTGCTCAACAACGAAGCCCGCCACCGTGGCGTGCCCAGTTGCGTGATGACCTTTGAGCCTCATCCACGCGACTTCTTCGCCGCCCAGCACCACCAGCCCGACTTGGCCCCCGCACGCATTGCCACCCTGCGCGACAAATTCAACGAACTCAGCGCCTGCGGTGTGGACCAATGCGTGGTGCTGCCCTTCAACCAACGCTTTGCCGCACAACAACCACAAGACTTCATTGATCAGGTGCTGGTCAAAGGTTTGGGCGTGAAATACGTCTTGGTCGGTGACGACTTTCGCTTTGGCGCCAAGCGTGCCGGCGACTACGCCATGCTCGATGCGGCAGGCAGCGCGCAAGGCTTTGATGTGGCCCGCATGAACAGCTACGAGGTGCGTGGCCTGCGGGTGTCGAGCTCGGCCGTGCGCGAGGCCTTGGCCCGTGGCGCCATGCAAGAAGTGGCGCAGCTGCTGGGTCGCCCCTACGCCATTTCGGGCCATGTGGTGCATGGCCGCAAGCTCGGACGCGAGCTCAACTGCCGCACCCTCAATCTGCGCTTCAGCCATTGGAAGCCTGCGGCCAGCGGCATCTTCGTGGTGCAAGTGCATGGCTTGACCGAACAACCTTTGGCAGGTGTGGCCAATTTGGGCATTCGCCCCTCACTCGACCCCTCGGATGTGAACGGTGGCCGCGTGCTGCTGGAAACCCATTGCCTCGACTGGCCCGCAGCCCTAGGCGCCGAGGGGGGCTACGGTAAAATCATCCGCGTGGAACTGCTGCACAAATTACACGACGAGCTGAAGTACGACGGTCTGGACGCCTTGATGCAAGGCATCCACAAAGACTGCGACGACGCACGCGCCTGGCTCGCAGCCCGAATTTGACGGGGCGTGCAGCCCCACGTTCTGCACACAGCCCCGCCTTTCTTTCTCCTGTGTCTGCCTTCAGCCCGCTCTTTCAACGCGGCGTTCGCAGCCCCGCCCTGATTCAAGCCTCTGATCTGAGATAGCCATGACCGACAAAGCCACCCCTTCTTCCACGGACTACCGTGCCACCCTCAACATGATGGACACCCCGTTCCCCATGCGGGGTGACTTGCCCAAACGCGAACCGGCGTGGGCCAAGCAATGGAGCGAGCACGGCCTGTACAAAAAGCTGCGTGCAGCCCGCCACGGCGCCCCCCTGTTTGTCTTGCACGACGGCCCGCCCTATGCCAACGGCAAGCTGCACATCGGCCACGCGCTGAACAAAGTGCTCAAAGACATGATCGTCAAAAGCCGTCAACTGGCAGGCTTTGACGCCCAATACATCCCCGGCTGGGACTGCCACGGTCTGCCGATCGAAAACGCGATTGAAAAACTGCATGGCCGCAAGTTGAGCCGTGACGACATGCAGGCCAAGAGCCGTGCATTCGCCACCGAGCAAATCGACCAACAACGCGAAGACTTCAAACGCTTGGGCGTGCTGGGCGACTGGGAGCGCCCCTACCGCACCATGGACCCCGCCAACGAAGCCGGCCAACTGCGCGCCTTCAAACGCGTGATGGAGCGTGGCTTTGTGTACCGTGGTTTGAAGCCTGTGTACTGGTGCTTTGACTGCGGTTCGTCTTTGGCCGAGTTTGAAATTGAATACGCTGACAAGAAGAGCGACACGCTGGACGTGGCCTTCTTGTGCGCCCAGCCCGAGATGTTGGCTGCTGCGTTTGGTTTGCCCAAGCTCAACAAAGAAGCGTTCGCAGTCATCTGGACCACCACCGCGTGGACCATCCCGGCCAACCAAGCGCTGAACATGCACCCCGAGATCGACTACGCCTTGGTGGACACCGCGCGTGGTTTGTTCTTGTGCGCAGCTTCGTTGGTCGAGAAATGTTTGGAGCGCTGGAAGCTCGAAGGCAAAGTCGTGGCGACTGCCAAAGGCGACAAGCTGGGCCTCATTGAATTCAACCACCCGCTGTCACACGTGGACGCAGGCTACCAGCGCACCGCACCCGTGTTCTTGGCCGACTACGTGGGCGAGAGCGATGGCACAGGCATTGTGCACAGCGCTCCAGCGTACGGCGTGGATGACTTCAACTCCTGCATGGCCAACGGCATGAAGTACACCGACATCTTGAACCCCGTGCAAGGCAACGGCGCGTATGCCGCTGACTTCCCGCTGTTCGGTGGCCAGCACATCTGGAAAGCCGTGCCCGTCATTCTTGAGACTTTGCAAAACGCAGACCGCCTGATGGCCACCCAAACCATCACGCACAGCTACCCGCATTGCTGGCGTCATAAAACGCCTGTCATCTACCGCGCAGCGGCGCAGTGGTTCATCCGCATGGATGCGTTTGACAGCACGACCGAAAAAACCACCGGCAAGTTCATCACCGACAAGTCAACCAAGTCGCTGCGCGAACTCGCGTTGAATGCGATTGACCAAACCCACTTCTATCCAGAAAACGGCCGTGCGCGTTTGCGCGACATGATTGCCAACCGCCCCGATTGGTGTATCTCGCGCCAACGCAGCTGGGGTGTGCCCGTGCCGTTCTTCTTGCACAAAGACAGCGGCGAGTTGCACCCCCGCACCATGGCCATCATGGACCAAGCGGCAGACATCGTCGAACAAGGCGGCATCGAAGCATGGAGCCGCGTCACGGTGGAAGACATCCTGAACCAGCCCGGCGACGATGCCGCCAGCTACACCAAGAGCACCGACATCTTGGAAGTGTGGTTTGACTCAGGCTCGACCTTCCAACACGTGCTGCGCGGCAGCCACAAAGACGCCTACGACCGCGCACCGCATCACGACCAAGGCCCAGAAGCCGACTTGTATTTAGAAGGCCACGACCAACACCGTGGCTGGTTCCACAGCTCCTTGTTGCTCGGCTGCGCTTTGTATGACCGCGCGCCCTACAAAGGCCTGCTGACCCACGGCTTTGCCACCGACGGCCAAGGCCGCAAGATGAGCAAGAGCTTGGGCAACACCGTCGCGCCGCAAGAAGTGAGCGACAAGATGGGCGCCGAAATCGTGCGCTTGTGGGTGGCCAGCACCGACTATTCGGGCGACCTCAACATCGACGACAAAATCTTGGCCCGCGTGGTCGATGCGTATCGCCGCATCCGCAACACGCTGCGCTTCTTGCTCGCCAACGTGAGCGACTTTGACCCCGCCCAAGACGCCGTGGCGTTTGACGACCTGTTGGAAATCGACAAGTTCGCGCTGTCACGTGCGGCCCAAGTGCAAGCCGACATCTTGGCCCACTTCGACAAGTACGAGTTCCACCCCGTGGTCTCGAAGTTGCAACTGTATTGCTCGGAAGATTTGGGCGCGTTTTATTTGGATGTGCTCAAAGACCGTCTCTACACCACCGCGCCCAAGTCGCTCGCACGCCGCAGCGCACAAACCGCCTTGCACCAAATCACCCACGCCATGCTGCGTTGGATGGCCCCGTTCCTCAGCTTCACGGCCGAAGAAGCATGGAGCACATTTGGCAAATCAGAATCGATCTTCTTGGAAACCTTCACCAACCTCGGGGCTGTGAACACCGCGTTGATGGACAAGTGGCACACCGTGCAACAGGCGCGCGAAATCGCCAACAAAGAAATTGAGAATCAACGTACCGCTGGTGTGGTGGGTGCCTCGTTGCAAGCGGAGCTGGTCATCCACTGCGATGGTGCGGTGTATGACGCTTTGGCTTCCTTGGGCGACGACCTGAAATTTGTGTTCATCACATCAAAGGTTGCGTTGGTGAAGACAACTGGTTCAGGCTTGACCGTTGAAGTTAAAGCCAGCGCAGCGACCAAATGCGAACGCTGCTGGCACTACAGCGACGACGTCGGCCACAACCCAGCCCACCCCACGTTGTGCGGCCGTTGCGACAGCAACTTGCACGGCGCGGGTGAAGTACGCCATTGCGCTTAAGACATAGCGCCAACCTCCACACCTCAAAGACTCGCATGGCACGCCACACCTTCATCCGCAGCACCACCTCGTATGGGGTATGGCTAGGGCTTTCCCTGGTGGTGTTGCTGGCGGATCAGTTCACCAAGGTGTTGATCGTCAGCACCTATGCGCTGGGCGATGGGTTTGCAGTCACCTCCTTTTTCAACATCGTGCGGGTGCACAACGAAGGCGCTGCGTTTTCGTTTTTGGCCTCGGCCGGTGGTTGGCAGCGTTGGTTCTTCACGGGATTGGGCTTGGCGGCAGCGGCGGTGATGGTGTGGATGCTCAAAAAACATCCTGGTCAAAAATTGTTTGGCTTTGCCATCGCCTGCATCTTGGGGGGAGCCATTGGCAATGTGATCGACCGCATGCTCTACGGCTATGTGGTGGATTTTTTAGACTTTCATTACGTCGGCATTCACTTTCCCGCCTTCAATCTCGCGGACAGTGGCATCACCTTGGGCGCAGCCTGCTTGATCTTGGACGAGATCTTGCGCGTGCGACGCGACCCTTAAGTCACACGCTCAAGCCCCCTTCAGTCTTCCCTGAGCATGCACGAACTCGCCCCCCGCACCGTTGCGCCCACCGAGCTCGCCCACGCACTGCAGCGCCAAGGCTATGGTGTGTTGCAGGCTGCCGATGTGGCGCAGTGGGTGAATGGCACGATCGACGCCTTGTACGCCCTGTCGCCTGACTGGGACCACATGCCGCCAGACAATTACCTCAAAGACGGGGGGCACTACCGCCGTCGCCGTCACAGCAGTTTTGTTTTTCACAATGACGCACTCAGCGAGGTGCCGCACCGCGCCCACTGGCAGTCGCTGGACTACAACGCGTTGCATGGTGGCATGGAGCGTTGGTTTGAACCCATGCATGCCACCACGGTGACCACACCCGCATGGACAAAGCTGCTCACGGCGCTGGCCCGCACAGCAACCCAAGTTCGCGGCACGACCCACACCAAGTGGTGCATCGAAGCCCATCAATTCCGCATTGACACCACCAACGGCATTGGCCGCCCCACGCCTGAAGGCGCACACCGTGACGGGGTGGACTTTGTGGCCGTGTTCATGGTCAACCGCGTGGGCATTAAGGGCGGTGAGACGCGCGTGTTTGACGCGCACGGGCCCCAAGGCGAACGCTTCACGCTGAGCGAGCCTTGGTCGTTGTTGCTGTTAGACGATACGCGGGTGATCCACGAGACAACGCCCATTCAGCCCTTGGCTGAGGGCGGCTACCGTGACACGCTGGTGTTAACCTGCCGCGCAGACAGGTTTCAAGACGCCGAACCCAGCGCCTGAAACGTCTGCGCACGCATCACAAGGTGATGACGGTGCAACCCGTGGTCTTGCGGGCTTCCAAGTCGCGGTGCGCTTGGGCAATGTCGGCCAAGGGATAAGTTTGGTCGATGTGAATATTCACCTTGCCGCTGGTGACGGCTTCAAACAAATCGTCGGCCATCTCTTGCGTGGTTTCGCGTGTGGTGATGTGGCTGAACAAGGTTTGACGGGTGAGGTAAATCGAACCTTTGGCGCCCAAGATGCCAGGGGCCATGGGCGCGGGTGCGCCCGAGGCGTTGCCAAAGCTGGCCATCAAACCAAACGGTGCCAAGCAGTCCAGTGACTTGTCCCAAGTGTCTTTGCCCACCGAGTCGTAGACCACTTTCACACCTTTGCCGCCGGTGATTTCTTTCACGCGGGCCAAAAAGTCTTCGGTGTTGTAGTTGATGACATGGGCTGCGCCATTGGCCTTGGCCAGTGCGCACTTGGCATCACTGCCTGCCGTGCCGATGAGTTGGTAACCCAAGGCCTTGGCCCATTGGCAAGCAATCAAGCCCACACCGCCAGCCGCTGCGTGGAACAAGATGAAGTCACCTTTGTGCAAGCCGCCTTGGGGCAGAGTGCGCTTGAGCAAATACTGCGCCGTCAGTCCTTTGAGCATCATGGCGGCGCCGGTTTCAAACGAAATCGCATCGGGCAATTTGCACACGCACTTGGCTGGCATCACACGTTCTTCGCAGTAGCTGCCGGGCGGGTTGCTGGCATAGGCCGCACGGTCGCCCACCTTCAAGTGGGTCACGCCTTCGCCCACGGCTTCCACAATGCCAGCGGCCTCCATGCCCAATTGCAAAGGCATGGGCAGCTGGTACAAACCGGTGCGTTGGTAGACATCAATGAAGTTCAAACCCACGGCTTTGTGACGGATGCGAATCTCGCCAGGACCAGGTTGACCGACGGTCACGTTGACAATTTTCAACTCTTCAGGGCCGCCGTTTTTTTCGATGATGACTGCTTGTGTCATGGGTGATGCTCCAGAGGTAGGAATGATGTAAGACGCCGAATCCTGCCACGAAACCGGTCTCCCACATGTCACCTGGGTTATCGCCGCTCGGGTAGAGTACACCCCCTATGTCTTTTGCTCCCCGTGCCTTGACGCCGCGTACCGCGGCGCTTTTGTTGGTCCCGCCGCTGCTGTGGGCCGGTAACGCCATCGTTGGGCGTTTGGTGCATGAGCTGATTCCGCCGCTCACCCTCAACTTCTTGCGTTGGTTGTTGGCCTTTGTGTTGCTGATGCCTATCGCACACCAGGTCTTACACCGCGCCAGCCCTTTGTGGGCGCACTGGAAGCGCTATGCCTTGCTGGGGTTCTTGGGCGTGGGCTGCTACAACAGCTTGCAGTACCTGGCCTTGCAAACCTCCACGCCCATCAACGTGACCTTGGTGGCTTCCAGCACCCCGGTGTTCATGCTGGGCATCGGGGCCTTGTTTTTCAAACAAACGATTCGCAAGCGACAACTGGTGGGCACCGTGCTGTCGGTGGCCGGTGTGTTGCTGGTGCTGTGCCGTGGCGATTGGCATGCCTTGATGCAAGTGCAGCTGGTGCTGGGCGATGTGTTTGTGTTAATCGCCACCGCGTGCTGGGCCTGGTACAGCTGGTTGCTGGCACAGACCACCGAACCCAGCGAGATCCGTAGCAATTGGGCCTACCTGCTGATGGCCCAGATGGCCTTTGGCTTGATGTGGTCAGGTTTGTTCACCAGCGCGGAATGGTCCAGCGGCCATGAGGTACACATGGTGTGGGGCTGGCCCTTGGCGGCTGCCCTGCTGTATGTGGCAGCGGGCCCGTCTTTGCTGGCGTACCGCTGCTGGGGCTTGGGCGTGCAACAAGTGGGCCCCAGCATGGCAGGATTTTTCGCCAACCTCACCCCCGTGTTTGCCGCCACCTTGTCAGTGCTGACCTTGGGTGAGTTGCCACAGATTTACCACGTCGCCGCCTTTGTGCTGATCATTGGCGGCATCGTGGTGTCATCGCGCAAATAAGCGCGATGACCCTGCGCGATCAGACGAGGTGATCAATAGGTTCCAGGGTAGGCCCCGCCGTCGGGCAGGATGTTCTGACCCGTGAGGTAGCCAGCCTGCACACTGCACAGGAAAGCACAGATTTCACCAAACTCACCGGGCGTGCCGTAACGACCCACCGGAATCTGCGCCTGCTGCAGGGCGCGCATTTCATCGATTGACTTGCCCGCTTTCTGAGCCATCGCGGGCAACGTGGCACGGATACGGTCGGTGTCAAACTTACCCGGCAACAGGTTGTTGATGGTCACGCCACGTGCGGCAATGCTGCTGCGCGCCACGCCCGCCACAAACCCCGTCAAGCCGCTGCGTGCGCCGTTGGACAGGCCCAGCACATCAATAGGCGCTTTCACAGCACTCGAGGTGATGTTGACGATGCGGCCAAAACCGCGCTCGGCCATACCGTCCACCGTGGCCTTGATGAGTTCAATCGGGGTCAACATATTGGCGTCCACCGCCTTGATCCAAGCCTCGCGGTCCCAGCTGCGAAAGTCCCCGGGAGGCGGGCCACCTGCATTGGTCACCACAATGTCAAAGTTTTTGCCAGGGCCATCCGCCACCGACCAAATCGCTTCACGGCCTTCGGGCGTGGTGATATCTACCGCCACGGCCAAGACCTTGGTGCCGAGTTTGCGCAACTCCACCGCCGCTGCCTCCAGTGCTTCAGCACCACGCGCGACGATCACCACGTTGGCACCTTCGCGTGCCAGCGACTGCGCACAGCCAAAACCCAAGCCCTTGCTGGCGCCACCGACCAATGCCCACTTGCCTTTGATACCTAAGTCCATCACTTCACTCCATATCTTGAAACAATAAACACACCACCCAACACCAGCAGGGTTCCTACCCCGATCCATGCATTGAGTGGCTCACCCAAAATCAACACGCCCAGCGTAATGGTGGACATGGGTCCGATCATGCCAGTTTGTGCCGCCAGTGCTGCGCCGATGCGCTCCACAGCCATCATCACCATGAGTACCGGGGCCACGGTGCAAGCCAAGGCATTGAGCGCGGCCAGCCACAGCACATCCACCGGCACATCGGCTGCCGACAGCGGTCGCAGCACCAAAAACTGCAGCAAGCAACACACACAGGCCACGCTGGTGGCCCAACCCACCAAACGCAAAGACCCCACGCGCTGCACCAGCTGACCGCTGTAAATCAAATACAGGGCATAGCTCAGCGCACTGGCAAATACCAAACCGCCGCCTAACACCACCGCGTCACCGGCAAACGAGACCTCGTGCGCAAACACCAGCAACACGCCGCTGTAGCTCACGCCCATGGCCAGCATGCGGATGGGATGGATCGGCTTTTTGTAGAGCACCCATCCCAACACCACCACCAAGGTGGGGTTGAGATACAGGATCAAACGCTCCAAGCTGGCCGTGACGTACTGCAGGCCCAAAAAGTCCAAATAGCTCGAGAGGTAATAGCCCACAAAGCCCAGCCCCACGATGCCCAGCACATCGCGGCGGGTCAGAGGGTTCTCGCGAGCCGTGGCTTGGCGTTCGGCCCACAGCCCCATCAGCACAAAACAAGGCAGTGCAAACAGCATGCGGTACATGATGACCGTCACCGCATCCACACCGTATCGGTAAGAAAGCTTGACGATGATGGCTTTGCCACTGAACGCGATCGCGCCAGCAGCGGCCAACAAAAGCCCCGACACAGCCGGGCGTTGCGCAGAAGTCATGCGTGATGGTGGAGGTTGTGTTTCGCTCTAGAAAAACACAGTTTATGTGACCTGACATAGACACGTTGTCACCAACGCTCGTTACCATCGACACATGAACGCACTTGAGCTCACGCTTCTTTACCTGTGCGCTGCCGTGATCAGCGTGGTGGCGTGCCGCTTGCTGCATTTGCCCGCCATGCTGGGGTACTTGTTTGCAGGTGTGGTGATTGGCCCCAACGCCTTGGCTCTGGCCAAAGACTCGGCGGTGATTGAACATTTGGCAGAGTTTGGCGTCGTCTTCTTGATGTTCGTGATTGGCTTGGAGTTCAACCTACCCAAGCTCATGCGCATGCGTCGTTTGGTGTTTGGCTTGGGATTGGGCCAAGTGGTGCTGACCTTGCTCGGCGCCTTGCTATTCAACCTCGCACTGGGCTTTGCGCTCAAACACCTAGGCTACCGCTGGCAACTGAGCTGGCAAACCGCCTTGGCTTTGGGCAGCGCGTTGGCGATGTCGAGCACGGCGATTGTGGTCAAGCTGATGGCCGATCGGATTGAACTCGAATCCCCCCACGGCCAACGCGTCATGGGTGTGCTGCTGTTTCAAGACTTGGCCGTGGTGCCGTTGTTGGTGCTCATCCCGGCCTTGGCTGACATGGGCGAACACAACCTGTGGCGCGTGCTCGGCATTGCCATGCTCAAAGCCACGGTGCTGGTGGGCTTGTTGCTGTGGGGTGGACAACGCGTGATGCGCGAATGGCTGATGCTGGTGGCCCGTCGTAAAAGCGATGAGCTGTTCATGCTCAACCTCTTGCTGATGACCTTGGGTTTGTCATGGCTCACCGAACTGGCCGGTTTGTCGCTGGCCATGGGCGCCTTCTTGGCCGGCATGCTGATTGCCGAGACGGATTTCAAACACAAGGTGGAAAACGACATCCGCCCCTTCCACGACGTGCTGTTGGGCTTGTTCTTCAT
>Ga0228703_1001054_pt1 | contig 17660 bp, 9 predicted proteins | sample McNCre217_Aug_MG_3_FD_178020 | JGI IMG/M metagenome (GOLD analysis project Ga0228703, IMG submission 178020) | Freshwater microbial communities from McNutts Creek, Athens, Georgia, United States - 29-17_Aug_MG | ecosystem: Environmental > Aquatic > Freshwater > Creek | place: USA: Georgia... | reverse complement strand
CACCTGGGCGGCTTTGCCCAACACCGTGCCACTGCGGGAATGTGCACTTGCCACCGCAGAGAAGAAAAACATCTGCCCCACCTGCCCACTGGTTGGACTTGCACTTATACCTACCGGATCCGGCGTGAAGGCCGCTTGATCGCTCGCACTGGAAACGGTGGTGCTGGCCACCGGTGCACTTATTTTCGTAGTCGTTACCGGAGCGACATAAGTAACTGGCGCAACCACCTTGATGGTGCAACCGGAAACATATAAGCCATAGGCGGCTGCGGCAGACGGCACTTGAATCACGCAAGGTGGCGGAGCGACTACCACCGGAGTAACTACTTTCTTAACCGTGGTGGTCGTAGTGGTTTTGGTAGTGGTCGTGGTCTTGCTGGTTGATGCCGTGGTTTTGGTTGCCGCGGTGCTGGTGCTGGCGCACACCACTACCGAACCTCCGCTGATCGAAGCGCCAACTTTTACCGAACCGCTCGAGCTGCTTGAAGTGCAAGCCGCTTGCGCCGGCACCGGCGCAACGAGTTGAGCGCAAATAAGTACTAATGCCGCCAAAAACTTTTTCATGGCCACACATTATTGGCCTAACCGCTTGTTAGTTTTTGTTATGCACAGGCTTTCGAAGATATTTCGCAGTCAAAAGAACTGCGACAAGCAAAATAGTTGCCGTAACGACATAGTCGGTTCGAAGGCCGGATAAAAATGCTGCACTTATATTCGCGATCGAACCAAAAATTGCTACTCCAAGCGATCCACCCAGCTGACGGAAAGTATTCAAAACGCCACTTGCAGTTCCAGCCAAATTAACCGGCGCAGCTTCGAGAATTAGTGCAGCAATCGCCGGCACCGTAAATGCGCCTCCATTACCTACAAGAATCATGCAAAGCGCAATTACCCAAACGGGGATTTCAGAAGGCAGCATAGAAATCGAAAGAAGTCCAATAGCCATTGATGAAAGTCCAAGAACAATAGGTACGTGTTGGCCAAAGCGCAATGAGATTTTTGCAACGTAGGCATTCGTGAATGGCGTGGTGGCAGCCATAGGCAAAAACAGAAGACCGGTGATCAATGCCGAATAGCCGCGTTCTTCCTGAAAGTAGAGCCCCTGCATGAATACCAAGCCGTAAAAGGCGGCCATAGTCACCAGTGCTACAGCTAAAGCAAGAGATATTGACCGCGACTTGAACAGATCAAGTGGCAACATCGGATGTGAGCTCTTTGACTGAATCTTCACGAACAAGGTCAGTACCAAAATGGCCACCACAAACAACGACAAAATCAGTGGGTGCGTGTAACCGAACTTCCCGCCTTCAATGCAGGCAAAGGTAAATGAACCAAGACCAATCACAGCAGTAATTTGTCCAGCGATGTCGAATTTGGCGGGTTTGCGTGGAGAAACATTGACTTTACGAATAACCAGCAGTGAAGCAATTCCAACAGGCAAATTTACAAAGAAAATAAATCGCCAGTCGATAGGTGCGAGAAGACCACCAAGAATTGGTCCGGCCGCCGCCGCCACTGCACCACCAACTGCCCAAAATCCAATAGCTCGAGCCCTTGCTTTTGGCTCATCGAATGCCTCGCGAATAAGCGAAAGCGACGTTGGAGTTACCAAGGCTGCGCCAATGCCTTGAATGAAGCGCGCAAAAATTAGCAACTCCATCGACGGAGCTAAACCACAAGCAATCGAGGCCAGCACAAAAAGAATTACGCCGTTCCGATTCGCTGCCTTACTACCAAGTCGATCCGCAATTGTGCCACCAAAAAGTAGCAGAGTTGAAAACATGAGTGTGTAGCCACTCACCACCCACTGCAACTGGGTGAGGTCTCCGCCAAGATTTTTTTGAATTGCAGGCAGTGCTACGTTTGCGATTTGCGCATCTAGCGCCACTACCGCAAAGCCCAACATAGAAGAAGCTAATGCCGCGCGTTGGTTGGTTTTCAAAACGTCTCCCCAGTTAAAAGAAAAATGCACTCGGAGTCTAAAGGACTTCGGGTGCATCTTCTTATAGTTGCGGGGGCAGGATTTGAACCTACGACCTCCGGGTTATGAGCCCGGCGAGCTACCGAACTGCTCCACCCCGCGGCGAAGTTCCAACATTACCACAAACTATTTGACTATCCCAAGCAGTGCATCGATCGCTGCCTTCAACTTGGCATCAGCCTTTCCATATGCAGCCCAGTCACCGCTGGCCAGTGCCGAAGCCTTGTCTGCCATCGCCTGCTTGGCAATGGCCAACTGTGCCTTGATCTTTGCCGAATCGGTGGTCGGAGTCGTGGTTCCAGTCGATGGAGTTTCCGGAGCCGAGGTTCCGCTGTTGCCACCAAACAAGGCATCGAGCGCACCGGAGAGGGTGTCCTCGAACGCGATCTTGTCGCCGAATGCAACCAAGACCTTCTTGAGCAGCGGATAGCTAGTCTCACCGGTTGACTGAATGTAAACCGGCTGCACGTAAAGTAGTCCGCCGCCAACCGGAAGAGTTAGCAAGTTTCCGTTGAGTACCTTGGTGGAACCCTGACGCAAAATGTTTAGCAATCGAGACACATCGCTGTCGGCACTGAAGTTGTTCTGCACCAATCCCGGACCAGGAATGTTTAGCGATTTCGGAACGGTGAGCAGAGTCATCTTGCCGTAGGTCGGAGCAACCACTCCCGGGGTTGAGCCGGCATCACTGTTGGCAACCAGATATCCACGCAACACGTTTCGACTCGACTCCGAGGTTGAACGAGGAATGAAGGTTGTGTAAAGCGAGAAGTTACTTTGCGTTTGGCCCTGAAGTTTCATGCTCAGGTAGTACGGCGGCTGAAGTGAACTGCCGTTGGTAAGTGATACCGCACCGGTCGGATCGTTTGGAGTCATCCAACCGTCAGATTGCGAATAGAAAATTCCAGCGTCGTTGACATGGTAATTTCCGAGAACACTTCGCTGAATCTTGAACAGGTCACTCGGATAACGCACGTGGCTCATCAACTGACCACTGATTTTTGAAATAGGCAAAATGGTGTTCGGGTAAATCTTCGACCAAGTTTTTAGAATCGGATCTTTGTCGTCCCACGCATATAACTTGACACTTCCGTCGTACGCGTCAACGGTGGCTTTCACCGAGTTGCGAATGTAGTTGATGTTCCCGCGCACGAGAGTGTGGTCGGTAGCCGAATCGGCAATTCCCTGGCTCAAATTCTGCGCTGACGCATATGGATAGTTTGCCGATGTGGTGTAGCCATCAACGATCCACTGAATCCGACCATCGACCACCGCCGGGTAGATATCTCCATCGAGAGTTAGATAAGGCGCAACCGCCTGCACTCGCTCGCGCGGATTGCGCTGATACATAATTTGCGAGTTGTCGCCGATGGCATCACTCAACAAAATCTGTTCGCTCTGGAACTTCAGCGCGTATGCCACTCGGTTGATGAAGCCGTTCAGCTTCGGTCCGCCGTTGCCGCTAAAGGTGTAAGACTCTGCCGTGGCCCCAGTGCTACTCGGATAGTCGAGCTCGCGCTTGCTGCCACTGGTAGCCCCAACAATCGAATACTCAGGTGACTGCTCGCCAAAGTAGATGCGAGGTTCGAACGTGCCTAGTTGGCCGGCATTTGGAATTCCGCTCTGCAGGAATACCGGCTGGCCGTCTGATGAACTCTGGTTGCCGTATGCAGCCACCATTCCGTAGCCGTGGGTATAAACAATTACGTTGTTGTACCAAGACTGCGATGAACCAAGCCCCGATTGATTTAGCTCGCGAACCGCAAGCACGGTGTCCTGAGTTTTGCCATTGATGTTGTATCGATCAACATCGAGGTGATTGGCAAAGTTGTAATACTGCTGCACCTGCTGAAGCTGACGGAACGCACTGCTCACCAAAGTTGGATCAATTAAACGAATATTTGCAGTGGTTTCCGCATCGGCGCGAAGTGCGCCTGCTTGTGCGTCGGTCTTAGCTTGATACTCAACGTCGTCGATGCCGTCGAGTCCGTATGCAATTCGGGTGGCATCGATGTTGCGCTTAATAAATTCAGCCTCGAGGGTTCGCTCATTCGGAACCACCTGGAAGGTCTGCACTACCCAAGGGAAAACTCCAGCCAAGATGATTGATGAAACCACCATGAGTCCGGTGCCAACCAGAGCCAAACGCCAACGACCAATTACCGCGGTAACCAAAAACATGATCGCCACGGCAAATGCGATGAGGGCCAAAATTTGGAAACTCGGAATTGCAGCGTTTACGTCGGCGTAAGTTGCTCCGGTGAATAATCCAGAATCGCTGGTCATGGTGGCGTACTGATCCAACCAAAGTGTCGCACCCTGAACTAAAAGAAATACTGCGGCGGTAATCGCCAACTGCACTCGCGCCGGCTTGGCAATGGTGCTCGAGCGGCCGTTGAAACGAATGTTGCCGTAAGTTGCGTGCACCACAACCGCAATTACCAAACATAAGAGCGCAATCGTTGAAGCAAAGCCCACTACGAAGTTGTAGAACGGTAAATCAAATAGATAAAAACCAACGTCAAGGCCAAACTGCGCATCCTTAGTGCCGGTGTAGGTGTGATTAAGGAAGGTAGCCCCGAGCTGCCACTGGGCACCCGCGGCCAATCCACCGATGACAGCAACGATTGCCGGTAGCACCAGCTGCGCCGTGCGACGAGCCTGGTCGGCCAGCTGTCTGAATGCGGCTAGCGGGTCACCGTCAAGAAAATTGCGCGCGTATATCGGACGACTGCGCAGTGCCGCGAACAAGCTGAAATAGACGGCAAGCCCGGAAACCAAAAACGCAGCCGCGAATGAAATCGCCTGTGCGGTGATCTGAGTGGTGAACACTTTGGCGAAACCAAGCTGATCGAACCAGAGGAAATCGGTGTACAGGCCGGAGGCAAATAGCAGAGCCGCGGCTAGAGCCACCAGTATGACCAGTGAAATTCTCACCGGTGATATTTTCTTACGTTCGCTCATTTTTTCTCCTAGTTACTGGCACAGGTTTCAAGTTTTGATAAGTCAGCTTTTTGACCAATTGCGGTTACGGCCTTTAGCGCACCATCGAAGTTGTCGACCATAAAAACGCGCAAGCCTGCAGGTATGTGGCCGTTGACCTCATTGCAATTCCCTCTTGGTGAAAGGAAATACTTGGCACCAGCGCGCTGAGCTGCATAGAGCTTCTGTCGGATTCCGCCGATTGGACCAACCGCTCCATCGGAATCGATGGTTCCGGTTCCGGCGATGTGCGCACCGCCGGTTAGCGAGCCTTTGGTAAGGGCGTCATAGATACCCAGGGCAAAAATCATTCCGCCGCTAGGGCCGCCCACATCGCTGAGTATCAAATCGACCTGCACCGGGAAATCAAATTTGAAGCCAACCAAGACTCCAATTTTGTAAGCGCCATCAGAATTTTTCACCGGAGTGATGGCAAAGGTTTTCTTAACGCCATTGCGAGTAACTTCGAGGTTTACCGGGTGTGTGCCATCAAACTTTTGGATGAGCGCAATTAGGTCGTCGTAGTTTTTCGGTCGGACGCCGTTGACCGATTGAATGTAATCACCGGCAACTACTTGACCCGATGAAGGCGTGTTTTTGAAAACCTGCTGCGCGTACATGTGCGCAGGAATTTTGTATCCGAGCTTGGTCAGCGCAACATAGATCGCGTTTTGCTGCGACTCCTCCATCATTGCCGTGCTTTCGGCAACACTCTGCTCGGTGGTGGTGCCCGCCGGATAAATCTCATCGAGTGGAGAAACCGTCTGCGCTGGATCGAGCCAGGCACCGATGATTTCTGGCCAGCTTGGAGTTTGATCGCGATTGCCGAGAATACTCACGGTAAGTAAATCGAGGCTGCCAGTGGTTGGAAAGCTTTCGGTTCCGGAGACAGTGATGACCTGCTGATTGTTGTCCTTGCCCAGCACATTGAATGCCGGCCCAGGCCTTTCAATTACATAAGGTGCCGGAAAAATCGTCATCGCCAAGCCGCCGAGAATTACCGCGGCACTGAGCAAAATCAGTCCGAAATGGCGGCGAGGGCTCTGCTTTGGCGCGGAGCCGTCTTGGAACAAAGTCATAGCCACCTTTCACAGACAAGCCTATTAGCGTTAGCCCTAGGAGAAACCATGAGCGACGACAACCAGCACGACCCAGAGGGTATAAACCCCGAGGACTTTCAGAAATTCCTGAAGGACTTTCTGGAGAAGGGCGCGCAAGGCATCGACGCCGAGAAGCTGGCGGAGGCAGCCGGATTGCCAAAGGACCCGCGGGTCCTAGCCGAACTGATTAGCCAGCTCCAGAATGCCCTTGGCTCCATGAAGGACGGAGGGGTGAATTGGAAGGTAGCGGCAGATCAGGCCCGCTCACTCGCCGCCCAGGGTTCGGTTGCTATTTCGGAATCCGCACGCAAAGCCATCAACGATGCACTTGGCATCGGCTCGCTCTGGTTGAACCAGGCCACTGAAATTTCGGAACTCACCATCGAGCCAAAACTTTTATCGAGAGAACTTTGGGTGCAGGAAGCTCTCCCACTATTTCAAGCGCTCGCGTCACCGGTAGCCAATCGCATGGGCGAAGCACTCAGCGAAAATCTGCAACAAAATGCACCCGAAGAAATGTCAGGAATGCTCGGCAATGCATCCAACATGATGAAGTCACTCGGCGGCGCACTTTTTGCGATGCAACTAGGTCAATCACTTGGAAAGCTTTCGAGTGAAGTCATCAGCGGAGGCGACATCGGGCTTCCAATCTTTCCCGAACAACGCGCCGCCTTCGTGGTGCAAAATCTTGAAAGTTATGTCAACGAGCTAGACGTCGAGAGCGATCAGGTTTACATCTATCTTGCAATTCGAGAACTTGCACATGCTCGTTTGTTTAAGCACAGTAAGTGGTTGCGCGAACATGTCATTGCACAAATTACCAATTACGCCGCAGGGATCAGCATCGACAACGACATCGTTCAAGAAATCGCACGAGACTTTGACCCAAACAACACCGAAGAAATTCAGTCGGCTCTTCGTGATGGTGCATTCATTGCTGCCCGAACCGAGGAGCAGAGTGCCGCTCTCGAAAGAATCGAAACCATGTTGGCTTTGATCGAGGGTTGGGTTGATGCAGTCACCGATCAAGCCACTCACCTACTACCAAAGAGCATCGCCATTGGTGAGGCAGTTCGCCGCCGTAGGGCAAGTGGTGGCCCGGCCGAGCAAACCTTCGGCACTCTGGTTGGCCTAGAGCTACGACCTCGCAAACTACGCGAAGCTGGCCAGCTCTGGAAGGAAATCGGCCACCGCCTTGGTTACGCAAAGCGAGATGCCATCTGGGATCACCCTGATTTACTTCCTACCGCGGCCGAGATCGAAAACCCGGAACTGCTGTTCGCCAGGCTCGGAGCCGACTCCAGCTCGGACGACATGGATCGCGAACTTCGCAAACTTCTGGACAACCCCGACAACCAATAGCTGTGTATTAGTTCGGCGAGCGAACAGTGAGCCAAGCAAACTTCGTGCATGGTGCTACGAATCAACCCTTCACGCATGCCGCTTTGGCGATCGCCAACTGAATTACAACTTGGATTGCAAACAGATTCACCTCGGCTAAAAGATCTCACTCGCTCGCAAGAGCGGCTCATTCAAATGCTCTACAAGGGAATGCCAAATTCGTATCTCGCCGAAGCTGGTAAAAATTTGGCGATCGACAACCCTCAGCAAATCGTCGATGCGGTTGGCCCAGCGCTAATGGAAGTAACTTTTCCTCAAGTAGATGAAGAATTCGTCAAACGAAACTTTGCCGAGATATGTAGGGCTCAGGCAACCTACAATCATTCCGGCGAATCCATCATTGCTCAACGCAAAATCCGAAGCGTTTTTGTCAGCAACAAAATTGGTTGCGGCCAATTGATTGTGGAAGCAATGAATAACTCTGGAGTTGGAGTCACCGAAAGTGACATCGCCGAAGACTACGACTTCGCCATACTGATTGGAAATCTGGTTTTACCGCCGAGCAGTTATAGTCACTGGCTCAATTCGATGATTCCGCATGTGGCGGTGATTTTTGATCATGACGGAGTAAGGATAAGTCCGGTGATTGAAACCGGCAAGACTCCGTGTCTGACTTGCTTTCACGAACAACAAATACTTAAGGATTCAGCCTGGCCCGAAATTGCATCTCAGCTGTTATTTAGTGAGCAGAAATTCGACGATTCCACCAGCAGACTATTTGCGGCAGCGATTGCAACGCAACGGACGCTTGATCGCATCGACGAACTTTCGAATTTTAGAGTTCAAGATCGCAATCGAATCGGTTACCGTCTGAGCATCAGTGCCGGAACCGTGAGTGAATTCCGCTGGGAGTTTTCGAGCAGCTGTCTATGCCAAAAATGACAGGAACCGACTCGGCTCACGGGTGCGGCCGTCGCTCTTGGCCCAACTGAGCACCAAGTTTCTCTTGGCTCGGGTTATGGCCACGTAGAACAATCGTTTCTCCTCGGCAATTTCCTCAGGCTTGGTGGCGTAAACGATAGGTAGGTAACCCTCGGTTAGCCCAATCACAAAGACCGATGACCACTCCAGGCCCTTGGCGGCGTGAATAGTGGAAAGCGTGACCGAGGCCTTCAAAGGCTCATGCTGTGAGTGCTTTCGCTCCTCAAGCTCATTCGAGAACTCCTCAAGGGTGGCACCCTCAGGCATTTCGTCAACCATGGCAACAAGAGCGTTCAGCGAATCCCAGCGCTCACGCTCTGGGCCAGCATGATCCGGTTCACGCGAAGACCAGCCCAGGCTGCGACAAATATCACTGACCAATTCAAAGGTGCTCTTGTCTGGGCGCGAAGCTGATTTGGTTTCAGCCTTGATTGCGCTCATTGCTCGCTGCACATCTGGTCGATTAAAGAATCTTTCGCCACCGCGAAGTTGATACTCAATTCCCGCAGCTGAAAGTGCCGCCTCAATTGCTTCGGATTGACCGTTCACTCGATAGAGCACCGCTATCTCGCTTGGCTTTACACCGGATTCAATTTGGTATTTGATCTCAGTTGCCACAGATTGCACTTCGGCTTGAATTGTAGGGTGCGCTTGCAACTGCACGGGATTCCCCATGTCGCCGATTGCACGCAGCGGTGAGATTTTTGCCGAATCAGTTACCACGCGATTGGCGGCAGTAACTATTTGTTTTGAAGAGCGATAATTCTGCGTTAACTCAAATACGTTGGCATCGTTATATCGGTTCGCAAAGTTGTAAAGGTATTCACTACTTGCGCCGGTGAATGAGTAAATCGTTTGATTCGGATCACCCACAACACATAAATCACTGTGATCACCCAACCAGAGATCTAGCAACTCGTGCTGCAGCGGAGAAATATCCTGATATTCATCTACCGTAAAGAATCGATAGCGCTGTTGCACATGCGAAAGCGCAAGAGGCTCAGCACGCAAAAGCCCGAGGGTGAGAATCAGCACATCTTCCCAATCGAGTTTTTGCGCCTTGATCTTGGCCGACTCGTAAGCCTCTTGGATTGCAACGTTTTGCTCGAGCGCTAACCCGGTAACTCGCGGCCGACCAGCCTGCGCGTATTGCTCAAGGGACTTCAACGAGTACTTGCGCCATTCAATCTCGGCGGCCAGTTCGCGCACGGCTACGGTATCCACCTTGAGCGAAAGCGAGGCAGCGGCCTGCGCGATGAGCTTGGCTTTGGACTCCACCACCTGCGGAGCCGGCACTCCGGCAAACTGTGGCCAGAAGTGATCCAGCTGCGCCAGAGCAGCAGCGTGGAAGGTTTTCACCTGCACGCCCGATGCGCCAAGACTGCGCAAGCGAGCTCGCAATTCGCCAGCAGCGCGATTGGTATAGGTAAGTGCGAGCACTCGATTCGCCGAGTAATAGCCCTTGGCAATTCCGTAAGCAATTCGGTGAGTGATGGTACGAGTCTTTCCAGTACCGGCTCCGGCAAGTATGCAGGTTGGACCAACTAACGATTCGGCAGCTCGCCTTTGTTCCTCGTCGAGCGCTTCGAGAATTGCATCGGGATTCATTGACTCGCCACTTCGAGAGGTGCGCCGTACCAGTGCTCGATCATTACGCGCGCAATGGTGAGTGGACCAGGAAGCAACATTTCGTTTTTCTCTGCAGCGATTTCTTCGCGCGAGAACCAGCGCAATTTCGCGATTTCAATTCCGTCTGCCAAATGTTTTTGATCTCCGCGCACACGAGCCGTGAATGCCATCATCAGCGAATGCGGATAAGGCCAACCTTGACTGCCGAGGTAATCGATGTCGGTGACTCGAACGCCGGCCTCTTCAAACATTTCTCGTTCGACACTTGCATTCAGCGATTCACCCGGCTCAACATAACCGGCCAACACCGACCAACGATTATCTTCCCAGGCTCCTTGCGAACCAAGAAGAATTCGATCTTGATCGTCAATCATCGAAACAATCACGGCAGGATCGGTGCGCGGGTAAAGTTCCTTGCCATCTACCTGACAGGTGCGAGTCCAACCGGCCTTGCCAGGCTGAGTGGTTCCGCCGCACATCGGGCAATACTGATTTGTTGCATGCCAGTTGGCAATCGATAGCGCCTGCGCATACATTCCGGCATCACGGGCTGAGAGTCCAAATCCGCTGCGACGCAAAACTTTCCAAGCAGAATCGTCGGCTTCCAAATAATTCGCGTTGGCCTCGCCAATTACAGCCAAAACCAGTGGGGTACCAATTGGTTCGCTCACGCTAGCCTCGGTGCTCTTACCTAGATAAACCAATAGCTCCGGCTGAGTCACGTCGCTTGGATTAACCAAGCGCAGGCCTCTGTCCGTCAGCAACACCTTGCCGCGGTAAATCGGCAGCACACGAGTATGAGAATTTTCAAACAGGCGCTCGAAGATATCAGGTTGCTCGCGAAGCAGATAATCGCGATCGATTGCCGATTGAGCCAGCGGCAAATGAAGTGGTTGTCCCATGAAAACCCCTTCGGATGCGTGGCGATGCGGCCCTAAGCCCAATTTGTTGCTTAATCTTTGATGCATGGGCAAATCTCCCCTAATTTTAGCCGCGCTAGCATCGGACGCAGTACCGGGCCTAGTGATCAAGAAGGCCACCGCACTCAGCGGCGACGGCACCGGAAACTTTGACGCAGCGGTAATCACCGATGAGGCCGGCGAGCACTACATCGTGCGTATGCCGAACAGCCCAGCCGCCGGCACCGAGCTCGAACTTGAGCTCAAGGTAATCAAGAGTCTGAGCTCATTCGGTGCGCGACTAGGTTTTGAGATTCCAAAGCCAATCGGTGAAACTCGCGATTCGGTTGGCAATCGCGTAATGATTTTCAAATTTGTCTACGGCAGCAAAATCGATGCTTCGCGAGTGAACCCGGCCAGCAACCTTAGCCTGTCAATTTCTCGAGCCATCGCCGGCATACACGGATTGCCTCTCGAATTGGTGCAGTCGGCCGGACTACCTGAATTCTCCCCGGCAGAAAACATTCGTGCACGAGTTTCTGAACTTGATCGTGCTGCACAAACCGGAAAAGTTCCTGCGGTATTGCTTTCACGATGGGAACAAGCCCTAGAGGATGTCTCGCTGTTCAAATATCAGCCAACCGTAATTCACGGTGCGCTGAGTGGCGATGCAATGTTGGAGCAGGATCAAAACATTTCTGGCGTAATCGACTGGAAAAACTTACAGATCAACGACCCAGCTCTTGACTTCGCTTGGTTGATCCCAGGTGGCGATCAAGAATTGATCGATGCGGTTCTCTTGAACTACCAACTCGCTCGTTCAGGCGCTGATTCAAACATCGCACTACGTGCAACGCTTTACAGCGAACTCGAATTGGCGAAATGGTTGTTGCACGGCTACTCACGCCGTGATGCCAATGTCGTTGAAGACGCAGTGCAAATGCTGCAGGATCTCGCAGAATTGGCTTCTGCCGGTGAACTCGTGCCACTTACAAAATCACAGGCACCTGCGGCACAGGCGTTTGTTGAAGAAGTACCGGTATTTGACGAAATTGAAACCGTGACTGTGGTTTCGCAGTCGTGGTCTATCGACACCGAAGAAGCCGTGGATGACAGCACCAAGCCGATTCCAACACAGCGCGACGACTTGTTCTAAACCAACTGCTCCATAACCTTTTGCCACTCGGCAAGGATTTCCGCACGGCCAAGCAGTGCTGGTGGAGTGAGTTCCTGTGCAACGCCGACAAAGAAGAACGAAGCCTTCACCTTTTCAATCGGCATTCCGGTGTACTCCGAATAGGCCAATCGATAAAGAGCTAACTGCAGAGAGCGACGGTAGAGATCCTTCTCCTCGGTTGGCGGTTGGTTAGTCTTCCAGTCAACGATTTGCACGCCATCGCCATCTGTGTAAATCGCATCCATCTTGCAAACAAAAGTGTTGCTGCCGATAGTGAGCTGAATTTCCTGTTCCACAGAAATTGGGGTTAACGAAGCAAAGCGAGAATTCTCGAAATTCTCTTGCAATGTTTCAATGGTCACAAAATCATCTGCGTCTTCGAGTTCGTCATATTCGTCGTCGAAGAGCGAGCCGCTAGGAGCGAACCGCTTTTCAACCCAGGCGTGGAATAGGTTACCCATTCGCGAGGCAGCATAAGGCTCCTGCGGCACCGGACGAAGTGCACTTCCGGCAAGTACATCCAGTTCATCGAGATAAGCCTTGAAGTTGGATGCCGATACTCGAACACCAAAATCAACTGACTTTGCTTGTTCGTCTTTGGTAGCTCGTTCGAGTAGTAAACGATCGATTAACTTTGAAGTGTCTGAATCGGCATTTACCTGGCCAGCAATCTCTGCCTTTTCGAACGCCTCTCGACCGAGTTCAATTTTGGCGCGACGACTATCTTCGAATGGTTTTTTCGGCCATTCATCGACTTCCGACTGAATCACCTGGATGTCGGAATCGCGAGAAGGAATCGTTCCGCTGATTTCCACCGCGGTGGCCATGCACTCCAGCAAGAACCGCGATGGTTCGGCGGCATTCTTGACCCCTGGCTTCCAGTAGCTGCCACTCAGGAGTAGCCCATGCTTTGGACGAGTGATGGCTACATAAATCAGGCGACGCTCTTCGCTCGCCAGCATTTCGCGAACCTGATCTTTCTTGAATGAGTCTTGCGCCTTGTTAACTGCGATTTGCGACTCGTACGCAAACACATCTAGTTGCGGCAAGGTCTTCGAATCTCCGCGCAAGGCGTAAGGCAATTGTCCGCTGTCTAGCCAACCGCCGGCTGAGCGAGGCTTCGAAGGAAAATCATTTTCAATCAGGTTAGGAATGGCAACATAGTCCCACTCCAACCCCTTAGCACCGTGCACGGTAAGTATTTGAATTACTTTGCTCTGCGCTTTTGATCTAGGGGCTTCTAGTCGTTCTTTGTCGGCCGCATATTCGAGATAGTCGAGCAACATTGAAACCGTTGGTGTGCTGTTGCCCGCCAAGAATCCGGAAACTACTGAAACAAACTCATTGATATGAATCAGCGGATGCTGTCGTGAAGGATTCGACATCAATTCGATGTCTATCCAAAGTTCTGAAGCCACCGCGCGCACCAACTCGGTGAGTGGCAATCCGAGGCGTTCGCGCATTGCTCGGAAAACCCTTGCCGCATCCTGCATGCGCTCCATACCCTCGTCACTGATTGAGGTTTCACGTTTGTCTTTGTTGCTAAGCAAACGGTCTAGTGCATCGACAAGCGAAACACTATTTTCATCGCCGCGACCCTCTGCGTGATAAAGATTTTTATCTTGACGAGAAAGTGCGCGAGCAAACTGATAAAGCCCGTCGATATCCTTGGCTCCGATGCGCCAACGTGCGCCGGTGAGCAAACGAATAAGTTCGGTGCCGGAATCCGGGCGAACCATTACCGAAAGCGCACACTTGATGTCGGCGATCTCTGGCATCTCGAGTAAGCCACCCAAGCCAACCACCTCGACCTCGAGGTCTTCGGCTTGCAGTGCATCCATAAATAACTTGATGTTGGCGCGCTTACGCAGCAGCAGAGCCGCGGTTTGCTCCCCCGGCTTAGCCAACTTTTCGGCAAACCAGGTAGCCACTCGCTTGGCTTCCGCGTGCATGTCCTGCTCGAAGACCATGTCTATTTCGCCGGCTCCGGCGAAGTCCGATGGCTTTAGGGTGACCACCTCGAGAGAAGAAACCACTTCGCTTTGCGCGGCAGAGAGGTAGCTTGCCGGTGCAGCCAACGGAAGTGCAAGCGCGTTAGCCAGCTCGAGTACCTGGGCCGGGTTTCGCCAAGAAGTGCTCAGCTGATACTGCTCCACCGGTGCAGAGCTAAAGTCGCTTGCGAATTCCGACAGGTTAGACGCACTGGCACCGCGCCAACCATAGATGGACTGGTTTGGATCTCCAACCGCGAACACCGCAGAGTCTTTGAATAACCCGCTCAGCATTTGGGTTTGCAAATAAGAAGTGTCCTGATATTCATCAAGCAAAATTTGGGTGTAGTTAGTGCGCTCTCGAGCAACGACTTCGGGAATCTCGCGAACTGCTTTTGCAGCTAGTGCAACTTGGTCGGAGTAGTCGATGCGGCCATCGCGCAATTTTGCAGCTAGGAACTCGCTAGCGAGTTTTGCAATTAACGCCGTCTCTTTGAACTTATCCATTAGCTCAAGGTGATATGCGTTGTAGCCTTTGAAATCTTCGCCATCTTTTTTCGGCAATTTTTCCAGATGCGCGATTGCCAGTTCGAGATAGTTTTCTACCTGCCCCGGCGCTACCACGTTGTCGTTCATGGCCGCCGCGAGACTAATTACCTTCTCGACCAATTGCTTTGTGCTGAAATCAAAATCGGCGAGTTCCGGAACCAGTGCAGTGCCACGCTGATTCAAGAAACTCTTCGCAAACTGAAAAGTTGTGGCCTCGGTGAGTTGAATAGCATCGGCCTCGTAGCCCAACTGCAATGCGTAATCTCGGAAGATGCTGTTGGCATAAGAGTTATAGGTGCTGATGTTCGGTGGAGTGAAATCCTGAATCGGATTTCCGGCTTCGTCCTTGAACGGCCAGTAGCGAGCATCGTCGCGCAGCGCGATCAGTGCCTCGAACACACGTTTACCCAACTCTGATGCGGCCTTGCGGGTAAAGGTGAGGCCAAGAATCTGTTCCGGTAGCGCGTAGCCATTGGCCACCAGCCAAGGCACTCGGATCGACATTAACTCGGTCTTGCCGCTTCCAGCCCCGGCAACCACCAAGGAAGGCGAGGTGACCGAGGCCTGCTCCACCGCGGCAACCTGCTCGGCTGTGAGAGTGTGCTTCTTACCAATTGCACCGGCAATCTCCTGGGCGGTGTATTTATGAACGGCCATAACTCACCTGCTCAATTAGGTGCAGCGAGCACGAACCAAAACTGTATTCGGCATGACAGTGATCGGTGATGTTTGCAGTGAAACTCTGATCCGACATCAGCATGCCCTCGGTGATGCGCTGTAACTGTGCCTCGAGTAACGCCTTCAGCTCTGGGTTGGTTTTGAGTGAATCCTGCTTGGCAACCACCTGCGCCTCTTTGGTTCCCACTTCGAGTAGCACTGCTCCAGCTAGCTGAGGATCGCTTTGGGTCTCTGGATATTTATCGAAGCGTTCGTTGATGGCCGCAAGCTGATACACACCCAACTGCGGATTGGTCTCGACTTCTTTCTTGATCGCATATTTAGAAGTTTTCAAATCTGCGATCACGATGTCGCCATTTGGATAAAGCTCGATGCGGTCGACGGTGCCGCGCACGTGCGCACCGGCAACCTCAAGAGTGAAGTCAACTTCCTTGCCGATAACTTTTCCGCCGGCTGCATCAAATGAGGTGAGGTAACCAAGAAGTTTGCTAATCATCTTTCGCACGCGACGTTTTTCGGCAGCCTCCTGCCAATCCGAATCAAACTCAACCGTATGCCATTTTGATTCCACAATTTGCCAGAACGAATCTTCACTCAAGGTGGTGGCGGTCTCGAGCACTTCGTGCATCAAAGTACCAACGCGAGTCTTGAAGTTTTGATCACTGCCACCGTGCGCGGAAATGAACCAGTGCAGCGGACACCGCAAGAAATTGTCGAGCTCGGAAGGATGGAGCACCAATCGATTCGGATCATCCGCGCCAACCCCGAGCTCGGCAAGCGGCTCTGTGGTGGACGGCTCGAGCAATCCGTACCACTGATCTGGATGCGCACCCGGCACTCCCTCAACCGCCAAGCGCGCTAGATGCATGGCAAAACCGATGCGCTCACCCTCGGTATTTGCCCGAATCAAATCGCGACGCAGGCTACCAACTAGGCCACGCAGAGTGCGCCGATCTTCGGTGTACTCCTCGGCTGGCACTTCGATTCCGGCAATGGCTCGGACGAACTGTGAAACCTGTTCTTCCTCGGTGTCGATTGCGCTCACCAAAAGTTTTTCCGTGGTGGCTCCGACTGCCTTGTAAAGCATTCGTAACTCCGATGGCAACTCTGAACGCAGCTGCGCACCAAGCTCTGCCGTCGGATTCTGGATGTAGCTGCCAAGAAGTTGAGCTCCAAGCAGGGACGAACGCGGACGCAGGTTCGGCCAAATACCTTCTTGCATGTGGGCTAGGGCTAGCACCTTGAATCGCCGACCAATTAGCCCTGCCGGCGTTAGCAACGAGACGCTGTGCTGAGCATTTCCAGAAAATCCGAGACTGTCTTCCGGGAGCTTTAGGGCAAGTTGCTGCTCCACAAATTCGATTGCGCTGCCGAGTGGATTTCGTTCCACATATCGGGCGGCTGCCCCAAACAACGCAACCACTGAATCTAGGTTGCGGGAAACTTGCAGGGCAACTTCATCTGCGCCTAGCGAATGCTTCGGCCAGTTTTTCGACGGAGCACTATTACTCCAGGCATGCCATAGCAAATCTTCCACAGTGGTATTTGGTTTTGCGGCTAACTCACGCAATTCAAAAAATAGTTTCACTAGATTATTCGCGCGATCGCCTTCGACGGTTTCAATAGTCGCTGCCGAACCTGGCGCAGTGAAAAGTTCGGCAAGCAAATCTTGACTGGTGCGTGAACCGCCAGCTTCTATTTCTTGACTGCGCAAGCGACGACGAAGTCGACGCAGACTGATGGCATCAAAACCGGAAATCGGAGAAGTAAATAAGTCGATGGCCGTTTCGTAACTCACCGTCACGCCAGACAGCACCTGCTTTAGCAACTTCAAATAACTAGCTGAACCAAATTCATCGCGCAGTGCCGTGCGGGCTCCGATGATTCGCACCGGCACGGACTCAGCCGCCAACGCATTCTCGAGTTCCTCGAGTTCATCAACCGATCTGGCTACCACCGCCATGTCTTGCCACGCGACCTCGCCCTCGAGATGTGCCTTTCGCAGCTCATTGGACAGCCAGGCCGACTCCTCCTGCTGCAGGTGGAACACCTTTGCAACTATGTTCTCCGCGGCGGCCATGCCCGCCGGTGGTGTGATTCCCTTGCGCTGCGGCCCGGCTTTGGCCACCGGGATACGCGGAGTGATGCGGCTGATGGCTTCGGCTATGCCTGCCGGGTGCGTGGCGTGAATTGGGTAAATGTAAATCTGTTCAAACTTGCGATTTCCGGCAATCGATGCGCCGAGTTCGTGCATCATCTCTGGGTCGGCTGCGCGGAATCCAAGAGTGGTGACATCAGGATCGCCAAACATTACCAATCCGGCTCCGCGTGAGGTTAGCACTCGTATCAATG